>Ga0315540_10000542_pt1 | contig 21605 bp, 14 predicted proteins | sample SalMarSW160110MG_FD_203677 | JGI IMG/M metagenome (GOLD analysis project Ga0315540, IMG submission 203677) | Salt marsh sediment microbial communities from the Plum Island Ecosystem LTER, Massachusetts, United States - Salt Marsh Sediment SW1601-10 ...
TGGGCGAAAACGAGGTCGAATGGCTGTTCAACCTCATTCGCGACCTGCGCGCCCGTGACAAGTGCATCATCTTCACGTCGCATCGCTGGAACGAGATCATCGACATCGCCGACCGGATCACCATCTTTCGCAACGGCGGCGAACTGGGCACCTTCACCGAGATCGACGAGAGCAAGGCGGTCACGCTGATGACCGGCCAGCAGGTCGACGCCTTTTATCCGCAGCCGCCTTTGCTTCAGGACAACAAGCCCCTGCTCGAGGTCGAGGGGCTGAGCGGCCCCGGCATCTCCGGCATGTCGCTGACGCTGCATGCCGGCGAAATCCTCGGTGTAGGCGGATTGGCCGGCCACGGCCACCGCGAACTGTTCTTTTCCCTTTTCGGCGCGGAACCGACGACCGGTGGCGAGATCATGGTCGAAGGACACAAGGTCCGCATCAACAGCCCCCACGATGCCGCCGCGCTTGGCATCGCGCTTGTTCCGGAAGACCGCAAGACCGAAGGCCTGCTGCTCCCCATGTCCGTCGGCGTCAACCTGACCCTCGCCGTCCTGCCGCAGATATCCGTGCTCGGTGTCATTCGCGGCACGCGCGAGGCAAACCTGGCGCAAGCAATGGTCGACAGGCTCAAGATACGCACGCCCGGCCTGCGCAATCCGGTCAGGCAGCTCAGTGGCGGCAATCAGCAGAAAGTGCTCCTCGCCCGCTGGCTGCTCGCCGATTCCCACATCCTGCTTCTCTACGACGTGACGCGCGGCGTCGACGTGGCCACCAAGCACGAGATCTACGAGTTGATGCTGCGGCTGGCGCGCGAGGGCCGGGCGGTGCTGTTCTATTCGAGCGACGCCGAGGAACTGGCTCATCTGTCGCATCGCGTCCTGGTCGTTCGCGAAGGACGGATCGCCGCAGAACTCAAGGCGCCGGGCATCACTGCCGAAGACATTGTCTCGGCCGCAGTGCGAGAGGCTACCTCACTTGTCGACTGATTCAACCGCCCAGCGCCGAAAGACAAGCGCCTTCACCTATTTCTTGGGCCAGAACGTCGGCTTGGTGCTGGCGCTGGTCATGCTGGTCATGGCTGTCATTCTCTATTGCGCGGTCTACTGGATCGAGCAGCAAACGCTGCCCGGCAATTTCGAGATCACCTCGACGGTCAACAACACCATGCCTTTGGTGCTGGCGGCCGTGGGGCAGGCCTTTGTCGTCCTCACGCGGGGCCTCGATCTGTCCGTCGGCGGCATCATGGATCTCTCCAACGCGCTGGCAGCCGTCTACATCCACGACAGCCTGGCGAGCATGGTGGGCTGGAGCCTGCTCATATTGCTGATCAGCACGATACTGGGCCTCGTCAACGGGCTGCTCGTCGGTGTCGGCCGACTTCAGCCGATCCTCGTGACGCTCGCTACCCTGTCGATCTATCAGGGCATCGCCATCCGCGTCCTGCCGCAGCCAGGCGGCGCCATTCCGCCGGTCTACACATCGGTGCTGGTGAACCCTTACCAGCCCTACGCGCTTGGCTATCTGCTGCTTGTCGCCTTCGTGTGGTATGCGTTCCGCCGAAGCTTCATTGGCGTCTCGATCTTCGCCATCGGCAATGACGAGCAGGCGGCGATGGCCAACGGCATCAACGTCGTACGAGCGCGCGTTACGGCCTTCACGCTGAGCGGCCTCATGTCGGGGACGGCCGGCCTGTTTCTCGCAGCGACCGCGACAGCCGGCGATGCGACGACCGGCAACGGCTTCACGCTGAGCTCGATCGTCGCCGTGGTTCTGGGCGGCATGAACCTGTTTGGCGGCAGGGGCAGCGGAGTGGGCGTCATTGCCGGTGCGTTTGTGACGACCATGATCGTTAACATCCTGTTCTTCTCCAACATCGACCCGCTATACCAATCCTTCTACGAGGGGCTGTTCCTCGTCATCGCCGTTGTGCTCGGCACCTTGATCAGCCGCCTGTTGCGACGGAGGTCGTGATGGCACGATCGGCTCAGTTCACGCGGCGCCTCGATCGTATCGGCCTCACCAGGGACGTGCGCCGGATCGTCTATGCCTATGTGGCGGCAATCGCCCTGTTCGCCATCGGTGACGTCGTGCATCCGGGCTTTGCGCGTCTCGACAGCATTGCGGCCATCTTGACCGTCGCCTCCTTCGTCGGGATTGTGGCGGCGGGCCAGACCTTCGTGGTTCTGATCGGCGGCATCGATTTGTCGGTTCCCTGGGTGCTGAACGGGGCGGCGATCCTGATGGTGACGACATCGCTCGGCGACGACGGGAGGGCGGCGTACGCGCTGCTGCTCACGCTCGGCATGGGAGCGGTGGCCGGCATGGCGAACGGGTTCGTCATCGCATTCCTGGGGGTGCCAGCCGTGGTCATGACGCTCGCCATGAACGGCATAATGGAGGGGCTGACGCTGGGCCTGAGCGGCGGCATGACCTGCGGCTCATGCGCCTCCTACGCGCCGCCGATCATTCAGAGCGCGGTGCATGGCAGCCTGTTCGGGATCCCCACGGCCATCATCTTGTGGGTCATCATCATCGCGGCAGTCTCTGTTGTCCTGAGCCTGACGACGTTCGGGCGCAAGGCCTATGCTATCGGCAACAACGTGCAGGCCAGCTATCTGGCCGGCATCAATGTCCGGCTCGTGACGGTGCTTCTCTACGGGATAAGCGGCCTCTTCGCGGCGCTCGCCGGAATTCTGCTTGTCGGCTTCGGCGGTCAGGCATCGCTGGGGATGGGCGATCCTTATCTGTTCCAGTCGATCGCGGCGGTCGTTATCGGCGGCGTCTACATGCTCGGCGGGCGCGGCCATTATCTCGGCACCGCCGCAGGCGCGGTCACCCTGGTCGCGCTGGTCAGCGTTCTTCTGGCGATGAACATGCCCGACTACGGGCGCAACATCATCTACGGGCTCGTGATCCTGGTCCTTCTCCTGCTCTACGGCCGCGAGGAGAAGGAGGATTGAGGCCGCCCCCGCCGCACCAGATGCTCAGAAGGTCTTCAGACCGTTCACCGGCAGCCTGATGCCGTAAAGCGAGGTCGTCGCGCAGATGTAGAGATAATTGCGCCGTGGGCCGCCGAAGCAGACGTTGGCGACGATTTCGGGCACTCTGATCTTGCCGAGGAGCGTCCCTTCCGGATCGTAGCAGTGCACGCCGTCTCCGGCGCTCGTCCAGATGCGGCCTTCGGTGTCGAGGCGGAAGCCGTCGAACAGTCCGGCCGTGCACTCGGCGAAGAGACCCTTGTCAGTCAGCTTTCCGCCGTCGCCGACCGCGAACTTCCGTATGTGGTGGGGGCCGCCTTCGACATGCGTGGCGCCGGTGTCGACGATATAGAGTGTCTTTTCGTCGGGAGAAAAGGCGAGGCCATTCGGTTGCACGAAATCGTCGGCGACCACGCGCACGTCACCGCTCTTCGGGTCGACCCTGTAGACGTGGGTGCCGTCCTGCTCGGAGGGGGACTTGTAGCCCTCGTAGTCGTTATCGATTCCGTAGGTCGGATCGGTGAACCAGATGCTGCCGTCCGATTTCACGACCACGTCGTTGGGGCTGTTGAGCTTCTTGCCGCGATGGCTGTCGGCCACCACCGTCACTGTTCCGTCGAACTCGGTGCGCGATACCCGCCGCCCGCCATGCTCGCAGCTGACCAGTCGCCCTGAGCGGTCGACGGTATTGCCGTTGGAGAAATTGGAAGGATGCCTGAAGACGCTGACCTCGCCGCTGCACTCGTCATAGCGCAGCATGCGATTGTTCGGGTTGTCGGACCAGATGAGATACCGGCCGGCGGGGAAATAAGCGGGTCCCTCGGCCCACCGGCAACTGGCATAGAGAATGTCGAGCCGAGCGGTCGGTATGTGCAGTCGTTTGAACCGCTTGTCCAGCATCTCGAAGCACGTCTCTGTCATCTTGCATTCCTCCCTGGAGCGCTCACCAAATTCACCGCCACGCCACGATGTCACCCGTGGTCCCTGGCGGACCGGCCAAAGCATAATTGGGCCCGGTGAAGATGCATAGCACCCCGATCATGGAGCGAAGGCGGCAAATTCGGATCAAGGCAGCGGCAACCGGTCCCGGACGCGAGCGGCTTTTCATCGCCGCGACGATGGCGCACTATATCGACGACATCACTCCAGCCGGCCCACGGGTGCTCAGGTCCATGCTCAATTCTCAGGCGAATTTCATCAGGTTGCATCGCGATGACAACGTGGTGGTGGCAACACGCGAGCTTGCCGCCGGCCAGACGGTCGCCGGCGTAAGCCTTGCCCAGCCCCTGCCTGCCGGCCACAAGTTCGCTGTCGTGCCGATCGCCGAGGGCGCGCCGGTGCGCAAGTACAACCAGATCATCGGCTTTGCCAGCTCGGCAATTGCGGCAGGTGCCCATGTCCACACCCACAACTGCGTCTATCGGGCGAACTTCGAGCGCGATGCCGCACCGGGTATCGACGCCTGTCCCACCGACATGGTCGCCGCCGTCGAGCGGGCCACCTTCGAAGGCTATGTCAGGGCCGACGGACGGGTCGGGACGCGGAACTACATCGCGGTGCTGACCACGGTCAATTGCTCGGCGACCGTTGCCAAGATGGTGGCCGCCCACTTCGATGCCGCCGCGCTGGCGGCATATCCCAACATTGACGGCGTTGCCGCCTTCGTGCACGGCACCGGCTGCGGCATGGCGATCGACGGCGAAGGCTACAGCTTGCTCCAGCGCACCCTCAGCGGCTACGCCAGCCATCCCAATTTCGCCGGTGTGCTGCTCATCGGCCTGGGCTGCGAGGTCGCGCAAATCAGCTTCCTGCTCGAGGTGTCCGGCCTCAAGCAGAGCCCCACCTTCCACCACATGACGATCCAGCACTCAGGCGGCACACGCAAGACAGTGGAGGATGCCATCCGCTGCATCGAGGCCATGCTCCCCGAGGCCAACAAGGCCACGCGCCAGACCGTTTCGGCCGAGCACCTGTCGCTGGCGCTGCAATGCGGCGGCTCGGACGGCTATTCCGGCATAACCGCCAATCCCGCCCTCGGCGCCGCCGCGGATCTGCTGGTGCGCCATGGCGGTACGGCGATCCTGTCCGAAACGCCCGAGATCTATGGTGCCGAGCACCTGCTCACGAGACGCGCCGAAAGCCCTGAAGTGGCGGAAAAGCTCCTTCGCCGCATCCGCTGGTGGGAAGAATATACCGCCCGCAACAACGGCTCCATGGACAACAATCCCTCGCCCGGCAACAAGGCCGGCGGCCTCACCACCATCCTGGAGAAATCCCTCGGGGCGGCGGCAAAGGGGGGCACAACCAACCTGGTTGATGTCTATGAATATGCCGAACCGGTCAGGGCCAAGGGCTTCGTGTTCATGGACAGCCCCGGCTACGATCCTGTCTCGGTGACGGGACAGGTGGCCTCGGGTGCCAATGTTGTCTGTTTCACGACCGGCCGCGGCTCGGTGTTCGGCTACAAGCCCGCCCCCAGCATCAAGCTGGCAACCAACACTGCCATGTATGAACGCATGGCTGACGACATGGATATCAATTGCGGCGAAATCCTCACCCATGACGTCAGCGTTGACGAGATGGGTGAGCGCATCTTCCGACGTGTGCTGGCGGTTGCCTCGGGCGAGAAGTCCAGGAGCGAAGCGCTTGGATTTGGAGACAACGAATTCACCCCGTGGATCGTCGGGGCGGTGATGTAGCGGCCCGCGTGCACTATGGCAGGCTCTTGTCCAGACGGTAGGCCGCCATCGCAGACTGTTGCAGGATCGCGGTCTGGTCAGCGCGCGACAATCGGGAGATGCCTTGGCGCACAAGGTCGATCACCTGCCCGTAGCTTCCAGCCAGCAGGCAAACCGGCCAGTCCGAGCCGAACATGCAGCGTTGGGGTGTGAATGCAGCGATTGTCTCTGCGATGTAGGGTTTGATCTGCGCCGACTGCCAGGCCCGCCAATCGGCCTCGGTAATCATCCCCGACAGCTTCACCCACACATGCGCGCGGTGTTCGGCGAACGGCTGCAGCAAGGCCTTCCAAGGCGCAAAGCCGCCGCCCCTGATATCCGGCTTGGCGATGTGATCGATCACGAACCGCAGGTGGGGAAATGCCGCTACCGTCTCGAGCGCGGCCGGCATCTCGCGTGGCCGGATCAGCAGGTCGTAAGCGAGGCCGCGTCTGTCGACCTCGGCAAGCCCGCGCATCACGTCGTCTCTCAGTAGCCAACCGGCATCAGCCTCATCGTGCACCTGATGTCTGATGCCCACCAGCCACTTTCCGTTCGAAACCGACAACAGCCCATCAAGCCTGTCGCCCACATCGCGCGCCGTCAGATCGACCCAGCCGACAACCCCGGCAATGAAGTCAGTGGCGGCCGCAAGCGCGAGGAAGTCTTCTGTCTCTTCATAGCTTGAACACGTCTGGACGACAATCGTCTTCGACACGCCCGCCGTGACAAGCGCGGGCCGCAGGTCACTCGGCGAATAGATGCGATGGATGGGCTTGAGCGTTTCCGTCATCCACGGATAGTGACTGCGGTCCGGGTTCCAGAAATGCTGATGAGCATCGATTGCAGGGATCAGCGTCATTGAGTCCCTCGTTGCTTAGGTAGCCGATACGCTCGGATTTGCAGCAACCCGCAAGCCCGGATTGGTTCCGGCATGACGGCTGCAAACAGGCCACACAGGCGCTCATGCCGGAACAATGGATCCGTCGCGCTCTCAGGTCCAGCGGCCAAGAGCTTGGACTCTTGGCAACAAGCGTGCCGGTCCAATTCGCAACGGAGCGAAGTGCCTCTGTGGAAACGAAAGGACACGACAGGCCATCTGAGGCCAGAGACCTCACATCAGTTCGCGATTGAGACGACGGCATGGAATGGAGCGAGAAACGCACCCAAAGTCTGATGACCCTAATGGTTGCCAGCCAACCTGACCGCTAATGAGACCAAAGGCGCGTGCGTATTCCCATCAAGGCTACGGCCCGCGAGCTGCGCAACAGGCCGGATACATATCAGCGACTTCCGAAATCCTGCACGTATCTCTCTTGCGAACCGCAGCCGGTCCATACATTCGGGTCACTAGTCGCCGTGGAGATAGATCACGTAGGTGTTCAACACATAAAGGACGAACAGACCAAGGCTTGTCCACCCGACAACCCGAAACAGCCGCTTGGTCGGACGGTAGAGCAGGCTCACGATCACCAGACCGCTCATCACCACCGCCGATCCCGCCGAAACGGCATGAGTGGGGGACACATGCGAGAGGATCGGGCCTTTCGAATAGAACACGTCGTCAATGCCGAGGATAAAAATATCGAACAGATTGCTGCCCAGCAGGTTCGCAATCGCCATATTCACGGCGCCGATCCGAAGTGCGGCCAGGGTCACGACCAGTTCCGGCAGGGAGGTCGTGCCGGCTACGAACAGCGAGCCGACGAAAGTCTTTCGCCACCCCATGGCGTCAGAGAGGCCGGAACCGATGAAGGGAAGCCAGATGCCGACGGCTACGAGTATCGTGCCCGCGATTGCAAAACGCACGCCCGCCGACTTCAGGGTGATCGTGGGATATCGCTCTGCGGTTTCCTCTACATAAGCCTCGCGATGATCGCGCTCGTAAACAAAAACAGTGCGGGCGGCGAGCACAAAGAGCCCGATCAAAATCGGTGTGTAGAGACCGACAGGGCCGATCGCGTAGGACATCGTCTGGCCTGCGATGAGCAGGTTGAGGCCGGCAAAACCGATAAGCACGACACCGAAACTGGCTGAAAGAATGTGGCCGAGATGAGTGCGTCGGTAGACCGATGTCTCCCGATGCACGAAGTCGACAACGACCAGGATCAGGAGATTGAAAACACAACTGCCGAGGACGTCGCCAACGGCGATGTTCGGTGTGTCTGCCGCGGTGACCGAACTGATGCCGGTGACAAGTTCGGGGAGCGAGGTGACCGTGCCCAAAAGGATGAGGCCGATCCAGTTGCCGGAAAGGCCGGTCCTGTCGGCGATGATGTCACCACTGCGCGACAACTCGGGCCCGGCCACACCGATCACGAGGGCACAGGCTGCGAATTCAAGCCAGACCAACACCAGCGGCGCTGTCAGGAGGGCCACTTGTCAGCCCTCGTCGGTTTCCTGATCCCAAGCGTCAAGCATGGGCATCACCAAGTGTAGGATATCGCATAATTCAAAGTTCTCTGTGCGGTCGATAAGGTTTGCCTCCAAAACCTGGTAATGGAATGACAATCAGCTGAATCGTTCCACTTTCCAACCGTTGCATATGCACTAGATGGCATCAATGAGGATGGCGAGATCGTGAATGAGCGGCTTGATTACCGCATATTTGGCGGTGTCGGCATTGCAATGAATCTGGTCCGCTCAGCCGCGCGCGAGCGTCGACTTACCGGTCGGCCGCACACGGCCTGCGGGTCGAGCCTCAAGCTTGCCAGTATCGGCGTCGCATTACGATTTCGCCTCGTAGCGCACGCGCCTATGGCGGCTGATGGCACTGGCCTTAAGTCTTCGACCCTAGCATCATGGGGTCTTATTCCACCAGGATGGGCAGCCAGTCCAATGTTTGGCGGGTCTTTTGGCCGGGCCCACAATGCATGAATCTCGTCAAAAGCGGCCGTTCTGACAGGTTCTCGCTTATGTCCGCTTCACCCCCGATAACCGCCATTATCCGAGGGTCTCAAGGCGGCAGTCAGCCCCGCCCGCGCCGATCGCCTTGAGCCCATCAAAAGCTGCTTTTGCTTCGACCCCGCCGTCGCAGACGCGTTGCGACGGCAGAGACCTCCCGGGCCACGACGGGAACCAGGCTGGTCAGCAGAACGACTTGCCAGGCTGCAGCCGGCAGGGGCGCTATGCTCAGCGCAGCCGCAAGGTTAGGCTCGAGCGCCGCAACCAGGAGCAGGACAAGGCACAGCAAAATCGCCAGCCAGATGATCGGATTTCGGGTCAGTTGATTGCGCAGCAGGCCTTCGCGCCAGTTGCGCATGTTGAAGACATGCCAGAGCTGGGCGAGCGCAAGGGTGAAAAAGCTCATCGTCGTCGCAGCTTCGCCCGGCAGGCCGAGCAGCCGTAATCCGATGAACATCGAGGCCAGCGTTGTTGCAGCGATCAGCAGGCCATGCCCGACGATCGCCCTCCAGTGCCGTTGCGCCACGATTGCTTCGGACGGCGGGCGTGGGGGTCTGGAGAGCACGTCGCTGTCTGCTTCCACCGTACCCAGCGCGAGAGCCGGAAAGACATCCGTTACCAGATTGAGAAACAGAATCTGCAACGGCAGCAACGGCAACTGCAAACCGGCCAGCACCGCCAGGCCTACGACGAGGATTTCGCTCAGGTTGCAAGATAGAAGGTAGATGGTGAAGCGGCGGATATTGGTGAAAATGATTCGCCCTTCGCGAATGGCATAGATGATTGTCGCGAAGGCGTCATCACGCAGAACCATGTCGGCGGCTTCCTTTGCCACCTGGGTGCCGCGCAGCCCCATGGCGATGCCAATATCAGCCTTGCGCAGCGCCGGCGCATCATTGACACCGTCGCCAGTCATGGCGACGACCTGTCCATTGCGCTGGTGCAGGGTGATGAGATTGAGTTTCTGCTCAGGCGACACACGCGAGAACACCCGGGCAGCCAGTGCCGTCTCGCGCTCGACATCGCTCATTTGATCGAGCGGTTTGAGATCACGACCGCTGAGTGCTGCGCCTGGCGACGATGCCAGTCCGATCCATTCGGCAATATGCAATGCGGTCGCGGGATGATCGCCGGTCACCATGACGACCTCAATGCCGGCACGCCTCGCGTCTGCAATTGAACCGGCAATGTCGGATCGTGGAGGATCATGGAAGCCGACCACGCCAATGAGGGTCAGGTCGCGATAGGGATCAGCGCTCTTTTCCTCGCTCTGTTTGCTGGCCACCGCCAGCAAGCGCAGGCCCTTGCGGGCCATCTCGTCACAGACTGATGACCAATGATCGCGCGCGACGCCTTCGAAGGGTTCGATCCCGCTCTCCCTGAAAACGTCATGGATACAGTCGAAAACCGCTTCCGGTGCTCCTTTCACGGCCGAGAGATACCCGTTGCTCGTACGATGCATGGTGGACATCATCCGTGTTGAAGCATCAAATGCATGCTCTTCAATCTCGGGACAGGCTGCGAGAAGAGCCGGACGATGGAGTCCCGCCGCGGCGGCTGCCTCCAGCAGCGCCACCTCCATGGGATCGCCTACGCCCTTGTCGCCCTTAACCTCGAGGCTGGCGTTGTTGCATAGCGCCACGGTCCGGAGGAGTTCGTGGATCAGTCGGTCGGATCCAAACGCCCGCTGCCGACTGTCGAAGACGAATGTCATTTTATGCGGGTCAAAATGCCATTGGCCTGCGGCCGTCACCAGCCGCTCCACGTGCATCCGGTTCTCGGTGAGGGTCCCGGTCTTGTCGGTCATTATGACAGTCGTCGACCCGAGGGTCTCGACAGCCGAAAGCCGCTCCATGACTGCGTTCTGCTTGGCCATACGCAACATGCCGCGTGCAAGCGCCAGGGTCGCCACCACGGGTAGCCCCTCAGGGATGGCGGCCACGGCGAGCGCTATGGCCGCCTCGACCATCAAGAATATGTCCTTACCGGCGATGATACCGGAGATGGCGATGGCCGCGGCGAGCGCCAGCGTCAGCCAGATGAGTTGGCGGCTGAGTACATCCAACTGCCGTTCGAGCGGCGATCGTTCCGGCAAGCTCTGCTCGACCAGATGGGTGATATGGCCCAGTTCGCTGGTCATGCCGGTAGCTGTCACCACGGCTTCACCGGTGCCGCGAGTAACGGAGCATCCCTTGAAGAGCATAGAGGCGCGTTCGGCGAGCGGAGCTTCACTGGAGACCGGCTGGACCTGCTTGCCGACGGGCAGGGATTCTCCCGTCAGTGCCGATTCATCGGCCGCCAGATTGGCGGACTGGATGACGCGCATATCTGCCGAAATCACGTCGCCAGCCTCAACGATGACGATATCGCCGGGAACCAGGTCTTCTGATGGCACCAAGCTCTCACGACCATCGCGGCGCACATGCGTGTTGGGCAGGGTCAATTCTCGCAACGCCTCCATTGACCGCACGGCACGCGCCTCGGTGACAAGACCGATGGCACTATTGATGATCAGAACGACGGTGACGGCTATGGCCTCGGGGATCTGGCCGAACAGTGCGGCCAACAATGCCGCCGCAACGAGGAGCAATACGACCGGGCTCGCAAACTGCTTCAAAAACAACGACAAGAGGCTTGCCGGGCGGCGATGGCGCAGTTCGTTCGGCCCGAAGTGGCGGAGACGCTCGATTGCCTCTGCGCTGCTCAATCCCGACGGTGGACTGACATCGGCAGTCCGCAGCATCTCGCCGACGTCGCTGGCATGCGGCGTCGCCAAGTCCTCTAACCCCGCGCGCGCTGCCTTGAACTTCAAGGCTTTTCCACTTCAGTGACTACCAGCCGCGGCATCTGGCCATCAATTGGGCGCATCGACCAGACTTTTCCAGCAATGACCGGACACAGCTCACTTGATTGCCTCCGACAGCGCCACGCAAGTACAATGATCGTGGAGCCTCTCAATTTGTCTCAGTTGGCCCAGAAGCAGTCATGCGAGGCGGTAATCAAGACCATAGCTTTGCCAACCGCTGGACACTAATCTGCCGCTCAAGGAGACGACGGGATGGCACGCTGAAGTGGTCTCGACTTTCCGGACAGGCTGGTGGCTTTTCTAAGGTGTATCCGGTTTAGATTTCATGCCGCCATTTGCTCTTGTCGACTGGCCCAGTATGCCTCCCTCGGCGTTTGGTGCTCAAGGGCGGAGTGGGGGCAGCTGAAGGATGCTTTTTCTGTTGAAGGTGGAACGTATTTGCCGCGCGTGCTGATTGATCTTCTCCCAAAAAGATGGTGACCCCGGCAGGATTTGAACCTGCGACCCCAGGATTAGGAATCCTGTGCTCTATCCAGCTGAGCTACGGGGCCATGCCGTTGTGGCGGTTGGCCTCGGTCCTCTTAACCCCTCCGGAGACCTTTGATCAAGTCGCGCTGCACGACCGGCAGACTGGACAAGCCGGCGCCGACATTACGGCGGGCATTGCCGCAGAGCGCATGCGCCTTGCGCAACAGGATCGAGCGTCCCACAAAACAAAGGGCCCGCCAGAAGCGAGCCCTTCGATGTCATGAATAATAATCGCAAGCGGCTCAGGCGGCCACTTCCTCGGCTTCTTCGGCTTCCGGCTTCTCGGCGCGGTGCGCGGACTTCTCCAGCACCTGCTCGACTTCGCTGACCGCGGCCTCATCGCTCAGTTTCTTCACGACCGCAACCTCGCGGGCCATGCGGTCGAGGGCGGCCTCGTAAAGCTGGCGCTCGGAGTAGGACTGCTCGGGCTGCCGTTCGGAGCGGTAGAGATCGCGCACCACCTCGGCCACGGCGATGAGATCGCCGGAATTGATCTTGGCCTCGTATTCCTGGGCGCGGCGCGACCACATGGTGCGCTTTACCCGGGCGCGGCCTTTCAGAACCTTCAGGGCCTGCTCGATAAGCGGCTTTTCAGCCAGCTTGCGCATGCCGACGGCATCGCACTTGCCGGTCGGCACCCGCAGGCGCATGCGCTCCTTGTCGAAGTCGATGACGTACAATTCCAGCTTCGCTCCGGCGATCTCCTGTTCTTCGATGTCGACGATCTTGCCGACGCCGTGAGCGGGATACACCACGTACTCGTTGGCCTTGTATTTCAGCTTCTTGACAGGGGACTTCTTGGCTACCGACATGCGTATTCCACCTCGCAGGACAATTTTAGCGCATCACACTGTCAGGAAACCGCACGAAACCAAACCTGCGCCGGCCGGGCGCAAGCCCCAGTCTCGTTGCTCCGGAGGCCGCATCAAGGCGGCTTCGCATCCAGAACCCTCGCTTGCCGATTTCGTTCAAAGCGATGGTTGAAGACCTTTCAGATCTCACCCATTGGGTCTTGAGGCGAAAAAAAGTCCGAGCTTGCGAAAGCCCGGCCGGATTTCCTGAAAGTCAATACGACATCACCACTTATATAACACAAGTTATGGCGATTTCAAAGGGGCAAGCCACCACATTGGGCTTCCCCAGCGGCCTCAGGTCGCATCTACGAACAAAATTGGTTAATCGCCTTCGCCCGGCTCAGGTGAAAAGTATTTGTCAAATTTGTCGGTTTCACCGTCGAATTCCGCGGCATCGGCCGGTGGGTCCTTCTTGGAGGTGATGTTCGGCCAGGTGCTGGCAAATTTGGCGTTGACCTCGAGCCATTGCTCGAGATCGGGCTCGGTGTCGGGCTTGATGGCATCGACCGGGCACTCGGGTTCGCACACACCGCAGTCGATACATTCGTCGGGATGAATGACGAGCATGTTCTCACCCTCGTAGAAGCAGTCCACCGGACACACCTCCACGCAATCCATGTATTTGCACTTGATGCAGTTCTCGTTGACGACGTAGGTCATGACCTTGCCAGTTTCAGGTTACCTGTTGAGTTGCGCAGCGGGCCCGCCGCGTCGGAGCGATTTGATCGACAGGCCTATAGCAAGCCGCAGCCGCGGATGCATCCTTTTTTCCTCCCGAGCAAAATGCCGCAGGGCAGATGCGCTATTCGGCCCGGATTTCCGGGGAGGCCGCGTCAGCCTCGCGCATATCCTCATAGAGCATCCTCGCCGCCACCGCCGGTCCGCGCCGCATGGCAAAGCCGGCTACCTTCATCACCCTCACCCGCGATCCGATAATGATGGTGAGAATATCGTCGATTTTCAGTTCATGGCTGACGCGCGTGATGCGCGCGCGGTTGACCCGCACCTGACCGGCGGCAATCAAGGCCTGGGCGCCGGTGCGCGAACGGGTGATGCGTGCACACCACAGCCATTTGTCGAGGCGGTGGGAGGGGCTGCGGGCTTCACCCATGGGCATGGCGATCCGCTATCAGTCACCGCGGCGACCGCGGGCGGCCAGTTCGGAGCGCAACTGGCTGAGGACGGCAAAGGGCGAATCCTTGTCAATGCGCGGCTCGCGCTGATGGGCCGGGGGGCGTTCGGGGCCTTTTTGTGTCGGGCGGCGCTGATCCTTGCCCTTGCCTTTGCCCTTGCCACGTGGCGGGCGGGACTGTTCGCCGGCGGTGCCTTGCCTGGTGCCGTGGCGCGGTTTGTCGTTGTGCGGCTCGCGCGGTTCGCTGCGGCGCTTGAAGGGGCCGGTGTCGCGCGGCCACCAGACCTCGAGGAAACGCGGCTCGGGCGGTTCGGAGCTGGCCGCATCGGGCTCGTTCGGGGAGGCCGCGGGTTCAGGCGGTGTGGCCGCGGCTTCGACTGCCTCGGGTTCGGCTGCCGGTGCTGCCGGGGCCGTTGCGGCGGGGGATTCAGGCAGTGCGGTCGCGGCTTCGGACCCGGCATCGGGCGGTGACGGCGGGGCTTCGCTGCCGGCACCGGCTGCTACCGGCTCAATTGCGGCGGGTGTGGCGGTGGCAGGCGGCAGCTTGCGCCGTTGCATCTTGAAACCCAGTTCCTTGAGGATTTGGGCAAAATCGTCACCGGAACAGCCGACCAGCGACATCATGTCCGGGATCACCGAAAACCCGCCGCCCTCGACCGAGCCTTCAGGACGCACCGCCTCGGGAGTGGCGGGCTTCCAGAAGGTGCGCTCGCGGATCATGTCGGCAAGCCGCTCCAGCATGTCGATGCGCACCGCCCGGCGGCCGCACGGGCGATAACCGGCGGTAAGGTAGAACGCGGGAGGGACCTCGGGATCGATGGCCACTGAAGTCAGGCCCTGTCCGGGCAGCAGGGGCAGGGGATCGAGCGCTGTCGGGCTGCCGTCACCTGAGCGTGCCAGCGACCACAAGAGGACGCGCAGTTCGCTGGGCGCAGGCTTCAGCAGGGCTGGTATGAACAGGTGAAACGAGCCGAAACGCACCCCGTGGCGACGCAGTTTGGCGCGCTCTTCCTGGGCGAGATCCTTGACTTCTGCGGCAATGCCCGCCCGGTCGATCACGCCCATGGATTCAACGAGGCGAAAGGCAATGCCGCGGGTGATGCCCTCCACGTCTTCTGCCTCCGACAAGGCAACGAGCGGTTCGAGCAAGCCGGCTACATGGCGCTGGGCGAATTTTTCCAGTCGGGCCTGAACGGCCTCGCGATCGGGCCCGGAAAGCTGGGCATCGGCCTTGAGTTGCACGCGCGGCTTCAGCGGGCTGGGTCCGGCAACCAACCGCCCGATGGCCGCCGACTTCCAGACGATATCGCCCTCGCGGGTGAGCGAAAGGTCGGGGTCGGGGCCTGCGGCGATCGACTGGGCGCGATCGAGAAGTTCCTGGCTTACCACCTTGAGGGCGGCGGCCTTCAAGGTCTTGGCCTCTTCGCTATCGGCGACGGTCGAGACGAACGTCAGGCCGGTGATGCGGCCGACGCATTCACCCTCAACGATGATGTTGCCGTCGTCTTCAACGCTCGACATGATGTCTTCCTTCTGGCGCAGCCGCCGCATGAGAATGGAGGTGCGGCGGTCGATAAAACGCTGAGTGAGTTGTTGATGCAAGGCATCCGATAGCCGGTCCTCGATTTCCCGGGCGCGGGCCTGCCAGTGCAGCGGGTCGGCGAGCCAGTCGGCACGGTTGGCGACGAACGTCCAGGTGCGGATGTGGGCGATGCGGTTGGACAGGGTATCGATGTTGCCGTCGGAATGGTTGCAGTAGCCCAACTGGCGCTCGAACCAGTCGACCGGAATACGACCTCCGGGACCCTGAAGGAAGCCGAAGATGCGCGACACGATGCCGGCATGCTCGGCGCTGGAAATGTTGCGGTAGTCGGGAACCTGGCAGACCTCCCACAAACGCTCGACCGCCTGCGGCGATTGGGCGAGACGGGTGACCTCCTCGCCGCGGCCGACATAATCGAGAGCGGTGACATCGGCGGAAGCCTGCGCGCGGGTCAGGCGGCGATGGGCCGGAAACTGGTTGAGGGTGGCTTTCAGGGCCTCGATGTTGGCGAAATCGAGCTGGCGATTGCGCCACTGCAAAACCTTGACGGGATCGAAATGATGACCCTCCAGACGTTCGACGGTTTCCTGGTCGAAGGGGCTTGCCTCGCCGGTCACCCCAAAGGTGCCGTCCTGTGAAAAGCGCCCGGCCCGGCCGGCAACCTGGGCAAGTTCGGCTGCGGTCAGGTTGCGGTACTGGAAGCCGTCGAACTTGCGGGTGGAGGCAAAGGCGACATGGTCGACATCCATGTTGAGGCCCATGCCGATGGCATCGGTGGCCACCAGGTAGTCAACATCGCCGGACTGGTAGAGGGCAACCTGGGCGTTGCGGGTGCGCGGCGACAGCGCCCCCAACACGACCGCCGCACCGCCGCGCTGGCGGCGCACCAGTTCGGCCAGCGCATAAACGGTGTCGGCGGAAAACGCCACGATGGCGGAGCGCCGCGGCAGCCGGGTAATCTTGCGCTGGCCGGCCCAACTCAGCCGTGAAAAGCGCGGACGGGCAATGAAGTTGAGACCCGGGATCAGGTCTTCCAGGGCGCCGCGCATGGTGGCGGCACCGAGCAGCAAAGTCTCGTCGCGGCCGCGGCGTGACATCACCCGGTCTGTGAACACATGCCCGCGCTCGAAGTCGGCGGCCAGTTGCACCTCGTCGATGGCCAGAAACGACACCTCGACATCGGGCATGGCCTCAACCGTCGCCACCCAGAAGCGCGGCTTGGCGGGGATGATCCTTTCCTCGCCGGTAACGAGAGCCACCGCGGCATCGCCGGCGCGCGAACGCACCCGGTCATAGACCTCGCGCGCGAGGAGCCTCAGCGGCAAACCGATCATGCCGGTGGGGCTCGCCAGCATGCGCTCGACCGCCAGATGGGTCTTGCCGGTATTGGTCGGCCCGAGGACCGCCGTCACCTGGCCGCCGCGGGTCATGGGGTCACCGTGGCGACGAGGCCCGGTTGCGGACGTTTGTGGCGGCTGCCGTCACGGACTGGCTGGTTTTGGGACAGGTTGCTCATTTATGGAACTGAACGGGAACAAATGCCGTCCGAATCGCTGACTCCGCAATGGTTCAGATTTTGTTCGATGCAGTTGCCGGGGTGCCGCCACTGCCGGAAGTCGACATTTCCGTCGACGAGGCGAGCCTAAAGGGTGAGGCGGCACGTGCAAGGGGTATTCGCGGTCCTATCCACGGCTTGAAGTGCTGACGGCGCACCGACATCGTCAGCGACACATCAACCGTCGCAGGGATTTCGGGCGCTGTCGCGTCAACGGGCGCACCGCACAGTGTACGCTGCAGGAACAAATGCCAGATCACCGAATTTTCCGCTTTCCTTCTCACCAGATGAGCCATGCCGGATGTTAGCGACCGGCGCTGTCAACGCCACTGTACCGAAATGGTCCGGCGCTCACTGGCGGGCCAGTGAGCGGGCGTTGAGCGGGGCGCCGGCAAGCGTGGCCGTGGTGGTGAGGGCGGTAAAGACATGGCCCTTCAGGGTGCCGGCGGCGGCGACCGGAATATACACGGTGCCCATGGTGCGGGTGGCGACGGGAGCGAACCAGATATCGAATTTCGGCGGTTTTCTCAACAGCTTCTGCATCTTTGTGTCCGACAGACCGGCCACCGGACGGTAGGTGACAAGGCACTTCACAGCCGGCCCACGATAGACGCCACCGTCCTTCACGCCGAATGTGTCGGGCTTGTCGACGGTAAACTGCAGATCATAGATTTCAGCGCCGTTGTAGACCCGCTCGGTGCCGTTGCAGGGGCTCGGTCCGGCCAGCACGCCTTCCCTGAGCAGTGCAGTCAGCGGATCGGGCATGCCGGTCGTCAGGCTTTTCGCTATGGCACTTTCGCGTTTGTCGGGCAGGGGGCGCGAACGACGGGTCTCCGGCACATTGCCCGGTGTCCACGTTACATTCACCTCAACGTTCCTGCCCTTCTTCGATTTTCCCATCTGGAATGCCACGGGGACCGGGTTGTCGCCGTTGATGCGGCCGTTGCCCTGCATGGCCAGGTCCATCGAAGAGAAAAGGTCGAGAATGCCGCGGGTATTGGCACTGACGGCGCTCTTGTAGCCCGTCTTGTCGAGGTCGAGGCGATAGCTGATATCCATGATCCGGGTGCCGGCGATCTCGACATCGTAGCGCATGTTGAAAGCTTCGCCGGCCGCGGCCTGCGAAAGGGGGGTGGCGGCTGCGAGCACGGCCAAAACGGCGCTGCAGCAAAACGGTTGCGTGATGATGGAGCGGTTCAGCTTCATTACCCTATCCATTCGTTCTCAAACCCGCCCTCGCCACCATTCGGGCCTAGTGGGCCATTGAGGCCAAACTTCGACGGTCTGGCCTAACCGTCACGGGCAAATCGGCTCGCTCATGCTTGACGGCGCCGCCGGGGTTGCCTATAGCAACGCGCGAAACCCATAACGGGTCCGTTGGCGGATCCCTTGGTTTTCATGCCGTTGCGCGCCGCGGTTTCGCGAGACTGCAACAGGTATGAGAGCCCTGCCATCGAATATTCAAGACGCTGGAGCAAAGATCATGGCGCGTGTGTGTGAGTTGACCGGCAAGGCCGTCCTGACCGGCAACAATGTGAGCCATGCCAACAACCGGTCGCGGCGGCGGTTCCTGCCGAACCTGGTGAATGTGCATCTGTTGAGCGATACGCTGGGCCAGTCGATCGGCTTGCGCATTTGCGCCCGCGCGTTGAAGTCGGTGGAGCACCGCGGCGGGCTCGATGCCTTCCTCGCCAAGGCGCGGCCGGAGGAATTGTCGCTGAAGGCCAAGCGCCTCAAGCGCCTCATCGCCAAGAAGCAGGTGAGCCAGGCTGCCGCCTGAGCCTTTTTGCGGCTTCAGATTTCCTCTTTCGAACTACCCGATGATGGTGCGCCGTCGCCTGCGATGGCCGCGACCTACCCCGCCTTGCGCCGGCGCTGGCCGGGGCGGGTGGTCTGGCGGGCGGGTTCGGCCTTTTCCTCGAACAGCTCGGCGAGCTTGTCGGTCATCGCCCCGCCCAGTTCCTCGGCATCGATGATGGTGACGGCGCGCTTGTAATAGCGGGTGACGTCGTGGCCGATGCCGATGGCGATCAGTTCAATCGGCGAACGCTGCTCGATATCGGTGATGACCTGGCGCAGGTGGCGCTCGAGATAGTTGCCGGAATTGACCGACAGGGTCGAATCATCCACCGGCGCGCCGTCGGAAATCACCATCAGGATGCGGCGCTGCTCGGCGCGCCCCAAAAGCCGGTTGTGGGCCCAGATGAGCGCCTCGCCGTCGATATTCTCCTTCAGGAGGCCCTCGCGCATCATCAGCCCGAGATTGCGTCGCGCCCGCCGCCACGGGGTGTCGGCGGCCTTGTAGATGATGTGGCGCAGGTCGTTGAGGCGGCCGGGATTGGCGGGCTTGCCATCGGCCAGCCATTTCTCGCGCGACTGGCCGCCCTTCCAGGCGCGGGTAGTGAAGCCGAGGATCTCTACCTTGACGCCGCAGCGTTCCAGGGTACGGGCGAGAATGTCGGCGCAGGTGGCGGCGACCGTGATGGGGCGGCCGCGCATGGAGCCGGAATTGTCCAACAGCAGCGTCACCACGGTATCGCGGAACTCGGTGTCGTTCTCGGCCTTGAAGGAAAGCGCGTGCAGGGGATCTATGACCACCCGCGACAAGCGGGCGGCATCGAGCAGGCCTTCTTCGAGGTCGAAATCCCAGGAGCGGTTCTGCTGGGCCATCAAGCGGCGCTGCAGGCGGTTGGCGAGGCGCGCCACCACGCCTTGCAGGCTGGCAAGCTGCTTGTCGAGGTAGTTGCGCAGGCGCGCCAGCTCCTCGGCGTCGCACAGGTCTTCTGCCGCGATGGTCTCGTCGAACTGGTTGGTGAAGACGCGGTAGAAATTCTCATTCGAGAGGCTGGAAAACGGCAGTTGCGGCCGCCACGGCTCGTCGCCGTCGGCAGTATCCTCGTCGTCGACATCGTCGGGAACCATTTCGGAGTCCATCTCGGCGGCCTCCTCCATGCTCTCTTCGCTCTCGCCCTCGCCTTTTTCCATCTCCTCGGCAGAGGTCTGCTGGGCCTCGTCGCCTTCCTGCTGGTCCTCGGACTGGCCCTGGTCGAAGTCTTCGTCATCGTCGGACTGGTCTTCGCTCTCATCGGGGTCGTCGCCCAGTTCATCGGCCATGTCGAGGGCGGCGATCAGGTCGCGCGACAGGCGGGCAAAGCGCACCTGATCATCAAGGGCATCGCGCAGGTGATCGAGCTTGTCGGCGGCCTTGTCCTCGATCCACGGCCGCCACAGGTCAACCAGCCTTGCGGCGGCCTCCGGTGGCCTGGCACCGGTCAGGCGTTCGCGCACCATGAGCCCGATGGCATCCTCAAGTGGGGCATCCTTGCGCTCGGTGCCCGGCGCCAGTTGCTTTTTATCGAAGCGATCGTCCAGCATGGCCCCCAGATTATGGGCAACGCCCGGCATGATATTGGCGCCGATGGCTTCGACCCGGGCCTGCTCGACCGCCTCGAACACGGCGCGGGCAAGCTTGCCTTGCGGCCGGTAGCGGTTGTGCATGCCGTCATCGTGATTGGCCAGACGCAGGGCAAAACTGTCGGCGAGCCCGCGGGTGACGGCGACCTCGTCGGCCGGCAGGTCATGGCCGACTTGCGGCAGGCGCACCCGGTTGGCGGCCAACGATGGTGTCTCGGCGCCGAAAGTGACGACAAGCTCGGTCTCATCCGCCATGGTCTTCATGGCCGATGTCAGGGCACGCTTGAACTTGCCGGCGGGTCCTTCGCGATCAGCCGCCATCTTTCCTCACCCGTTCACGACAGTGCGATGTGGGCTGTCGATTCCGGCAGCTCCTGATCGAAGCAGCGCTGGTAGAACTCGGCCACCAGGCCGCGTTCCAGCTCGTCGCACTTGTTGAGGAAGGTGACACGGAAGCCGAAGCCGATGTCTTCGAAGATCTTGGCATTCTCGGCCCAGGTGATCACCGTGCGCGGGCTCATGACGGTCGACAGGTCGCCGTTCATGAAGGCGTTGCGGGTGAGATCGGCAACGCGCACCATGTTGGAGATGTTGCGGCGGCCTTCCTCGTTGTCATAGGACTTGTTCTTGGCCAGAACGATGGCTGATTCCTGGGCGTGCGAGAGGTAGTTGAGCGCCACGATGATCGACCAGCGGTCCATCTGCGCCTGGTTGATCTGCTGGGTGCCGTGATAAAGGCCGGTGGTGTCGCCGAGGCCGACGGTATTGGCGGTCGAGAACAGCCGGAAGGCGGGATGCGGCCGGATCACCCGCGACTGGTCCAGCAGGGTCAGGCGGCCGGAGGATTCCAGAATGCGCTGGATGACGAACATCACATCGGGGCGGCCGGCGTCGTACTCGTCGAACACCAGCGCCACATTGTGCTGGTAGGCCCACGGCAGGATGCCTTCGCGGAATTCGGTGACCTGCTGGCCGTCCTGGAGAACGATGGCGTCCTTGCCGATCAGGTCGATGCGCGAGATATGGCTGTCGAGATTGATGCGCACGCACGGCCAGTTGAGGCGGGCGGCGACCTGTTCGATGTGGGTCGACTTGCCGGTGCCGTGGTAGCCGGTGATCATCACCCGGCGATTGAAGGCAAACCCCGCCAGGATGGCCAGCGTGGTCTCGCGGTTGA
>Ga0315540_10000543_pt1 | contig 21600 bp, 16 predicted proteins | sample SalMarSW160110MG_FD_203677 | JGI IMG/M metagenome (GOLD analysis project Ga0315540, IMG submission 203677) | Salt marsh sediment microbial communities from the Plum Island Ecosystem LTER, Massachusetts, United States - Salt Marsh Sediment SW1601-10 ...
CCAAACCCTTCGCGTGCTGCACCTCCGTGATCGCCGCCGTCAACGTCGACTTCCCGTGGTCCACGTGCCCGATCGTCCCCACGTTCACGTGCGGCTTCGTCCGCTCGAACTTCTGCTTCGCCATCGGAAGGCTCCTCTATCCCTTTCGTTCTCTTCTCGTACCGGCGCGTCCGGGAGGCGTGACCCTCAGGAACGGCCCCTGCCGTTGCCCGAGATGATCTCCTCCGCCTTCGAGCGCGGGACCTCTTCGTAGTGCGAGAACTGCATCGTGTACACGGCCCGCCCCTGGCTGAGCGAGCGCAGGGTGGTCGAGTACCCGAACATCTCCGACAGGGGGACCGAAGCCCCGATCACCTGCGCGGAGGAGCGCTGCGTCATGCCGCCGATCTTGCCCCGGCGGCTGGAAAGATCGCCCATCACGTCCCCCAGGTACTCCTCCGGGGTGACGACTTCCACGTCCATGATCGGCTCGAGCAGGACGGGGCTCGCCCGCCGTACGGCCTCCTTGAGCGCCATGGATCCTGCCACCTTGAACGCCATCTCGCTCGAGTCCACGTCGTGGTACGAGCCGTCGATCAGGGTGGCCTTGATGTCGATGAGGGGATAGCCCGCGACCACGCCCGAGTCGAGCGCCTCGCGGATGCCCCGCTCCACCGAGGGGATGAACTCGCGAGGGATCGAGCCGCCGTAGATCTCGTCCTCGAACAGGAAGCCCGTCCCGGGCTCGGCCGGCTCGAGGTTGATGACGACGTGACCGTACTGGCCCCGACCACCCGTCTGCTTGATGAACTTGCCCTCGACCTTCTGCACCGCCTTCCGGATGGTCTCCCGGTAGGCGACCTGCGGCCGGCCGACGTTGGCGTCCACCTTGAACTCGCGCTGCAGCCGGTCGACGATGATCTCCAGGTGCAGCTCGCCCATGCCGCTGATGATCGTCTGACCCGTCTCGGGATCGGTATGCACCCGGAAGGTCGGGTCCTCGTCCGCCAGCCGCTGGAGCGCCTCGGAGAGCTTGTCCTGGTCGGCCTTCGTCCTGGGCTCGATGGCCACGCGGATCACCGGCTCGGGGAAGCTCATCGACTCGAGGACGATGGGCGCGTCCTTGTCGCTCAGCGTGTCGCCCGTCCGGGTGTTCTTGAGCCCGATGGCCGCGGCGATGTCACCCGCGAACACCTCCTCGCGCTCCTCCCGCTTGTTGGCGTGCATCTGCAGGAGCCGGGAGACGCGCTCCTGGCCGTCCTGCGTGGAGTTCAGCACGTACGAGCCCGCCTTGAGCGAGCCCGAGTACACCCTGAAATAGGTGAGCCGCCCGACGTACGGGTCCGTCGCGATCTTGAAGGCCAGGGCCGAGAAGGGCGCGTCATCGGAGGCCTCGCGCGATTCCTCGTGCTCGTCCTTGTGAGGGACGTGTCCCTTGACCGGCGGCACGTCGATCGGCGCCGGCAGGTAGTCGACCACGGCGTCCAGGAGCCGCTGGACGCCCTTGTTCTTGAAGGATGCGCCGCACAGCACGGGCGTGAACGTGCCCGACAGCGTGGCCTTGCGGATGGCCCGCCGCAGCTCCTCCACGCTGAGATCCTGCCCCTCCAGGTACTTCTCGAGCAGCTCCTCGTCGTGCTCGACCACGGCCTCGATCAGCTCGTGGCGGAGCTCGCCGATCTTCTCGTTCAGGGAGTCGGGGACCGGCTCCTCGCTCCACCGCATCCCCAGGGACTCCTCGTCGTACACGATCTCCTTCTGCTCGACGATGTCCACCAGCCCGGTGAACAGCTCGCCCGAGCCGAGGGGCCACTGGATCGGGTGGGCGTTGGCGCCCAGTCGATCGTGCATCATCTGGATGACGTTGGCGTAGTCGGCGCCCACCCGGTCCATCTTGTTGACGAACGCGATGCGCGGGACGCCGTACCGATCGGCCTGGCGCCACACGGTCTCCGACTGGGGCTCCACGCCTCCCACCGCGCAGAACAGGGCCACCGCGCCGTCGAGCACACGCAGGCTGCGCTCCACCTCCACGGTGAAGTCGACGTGCCCGGGGGTGTCGATGATGTTGATGCGATAATCCTGGTCTTTGTGCTTCCAGAAGGCCGTCGTCGCCGCGGAGGTGATGGTGATGCCCCGCTCCTGCTCCTGCTCCATCCAGTCCATCGTGGCATCGCCATGATGGACCTCGCCCATCCGATGCAGCCTCCCCGTGTAGTAGAGGATGCGCTCGGTGGTGGTGGTCTTACCGGCATCGATGTGTGCCATGATGCCGATGTTCCGCAGCTTGTCGAGCGGCGTCTTCCTGGGCATGATCTATCCGCGTATCCGTACTTTGTCGTTCGAAGCCTTCATCACATCTCTCACGCAACCGGGGCCGGCCCGTCGGCGCCCTCGCCGAGCGACCGGCCCGAGTACTCGAGCGTGGGCGGGGCGACGGAACCGTTCCCGTCGCCCCGACCGATGGGGCCTAGCGCCTACCAGCGATAGTGGGCGAAAGCCTTGTTCGCGTCCGCCATCCGGTGCACTTCCTGCTTTCGGCGGACCGCTCCGCCCTCGCCGTTGCTGGCGTCGACCAGCTCGCTCGCCAGCCGGTCCGCCATGGTCCGGTCCCCGCGCTGGCGGGAGAAGAACACCACCCACCGCCGGGCCAGTGAATCGCGCCGGGCGGGGTGGACCTCCATGGGCACCTGATAGGTCGCGCCACCCACCCGCCGGCTGCGCACCTCCACCACGGGCCGCGCGTTGGAGAGGGCCTGCCGAAACACGTTCAGCGCCGGCTGGCCCGTCCGCTCCTCGATCTTGCGCATCGCCTCGTAGAAGATCGACTCGGCGATCGAGCGCTTCCCGTCGATCATCACCGAGCTGATGAACTTGGTGACATCCTGGCTCCCGTACCGGGGGTCGGGCGCCACGTCCCGCCGATCGGCTCTCTGTCTCCGCGACATCCTCTTCCTCGCGCTCCCTGACGCTCGCTACCGCGGCCGCTTGGCGCCGTACTTGGACCGCCCCTGCCGCCGGTCCTGCACGCCCGATGCATCCAGCGTACCGCGCACGATGTGGTAACGGACGCCCGGCAGGTCCTTTACTCGCCCGCCCCGGATGAGCACGATGCTGTGCTCCTGCAGGTTGTGTCCCTCACCCGGGATGTAGGCCGTGACCTCGTAGCCGTTCGTGAGCCGTACGCGAGCCACCTTCCGCAGGGCCGAGTTGGGCTTCTTGGGCGTCGTCGTATACACCCGCGTGCACACGCCGCGCTTCTGGGGACTTCCCTCCAGGGCGGGCGCCTTGCGCTTCTTGTCGGCCTTGCTGCGGCCCTTGCGGACCAGCTGGTTGATCGTCGGCATTCAGCCAGGAATCCTCGTGTCGGTTCACGACTCGTGCGGTCCGGCGCGCCCGATCGGCCCCTCCGGGGCATGGTCGGGCAGGAAAAAAGTGCGGGGACGAGTACCCGCCCCCGCGCCGCACCGCGCCCGTCGACCCGCTGATCGACAGACCACGTACTCTAGGGGCATTCGGCGGGAATGTCAAGCAGATGCGGGGCCCCGGGAGGCGGCTCCGAGCGGGCCCGCCTCCCGGGTTTCTCCACGCCGCTAGGCCTCGACCTCCTCCGGCTCGGACTCCGACTCCGCCGTCTCGTCGGCGGGCAATCCGTCGCCGGTCAGATCCGCGAACAACCCCTCGCCGCGGGAGGAAGCGGCGGGCCGACGCAGTCGGTCCAGCTCCTCCTGCAGCTCCTCGCCCACCAGGAACTCGACGTTCTCGAACCGGTGGATGCCGGTGCCGGCCGGGATCTGGTGCCCGATGATGATGTTCTCCTTCAGCCCCCGGAGGTCGTCCCGCGCTCCCCGGACGGCCGCGTCGGTGAGCACGCGCGTGGTCTCCTGGAACGACGCCGCGCTGATGAAGGACTCGGTGGTCAAGCTGGACTTGGTGATGCCCAGCAGGATCGGCTCGGCCCGCGGCGGCTTGCCTCCCTCCTGGAGCACCGTGCGCGTCCTCTCCCGGAAGTCCATCCGGTCGACGTGCTCGCCCTCGAGGTACGCGGTGTCGCCCGGGTCGGTCACCCGCACCTTCTGGAGCATCTGGCGGACGATGACCCCGATGTGCTTGTCGTTGATCCGAACGCCCTGCAGCCGGTAGACCTCCTGGATCTCGTTGAGGAGGTACTCCTGCACCGCCCGCGGTCCCTTGACCAGCAGGATGTCGTGCGGGTTCACCGGACCCTCCGACAGGCGGTCGCCGGCCCGTACCATGTCGCCCTCGTGCACCCTGAGGTGCTTTCCGACCGCGACGGCGTACTTGTGCTCGTCGCCCTCCTCGGTGGTGACGATGATCTCGCGCTTGCCGCGCTTGATCCCGCCGAAGGAGACCTGGCCATCGACCTCGGTGATGGTGGCCGGGTCCTTGGGACGCCGGGCTTCGAACAGCTCCGCGACCCGCGGCAGGCCGCCCGTGATGTCCCGGGTCTTGTAGGCTTCGCGGCTGATCTTGGCGAGGGTGTCGCCCGGCGTGACCTTCTGGCCCTCCTGGACCAGCAGCTGGGCGCCGACCGGGACGATGAACTCGCGCAGCTTCTCGCCCTTCTTGTCCGCGATCTCGAGGCGCGGGTGTAGCTTCTTCTCGCGGTCCTCGATGATCACCAGCTGCCGTCGGCCCGTGGCCTCGTCCAGCTCCTCGCGCACCGTCTCCTCGGGGACGATGTCGGAGAAGCGGATGGTACCGTCGTGGTCGGCCACGATCGGCTCCGAGTACGGGTCCCAGCTGAACAACAGGTCGCCCGGCTCCACCTCCTGCCCGTCGGTGACGTGCAGGTTGGCTCCGTAGGGCACCGCCAGCCGCGAGCGGATCCGATCCTCCTCCGTGTACATGAGGATCTGTCCCTCCCGGCTGGTGACGACCATCCGGTCGTCCGGGCTCTCCACGTACGTGATGCGCTCGAAGCCCACCTTGCCCTTGAGCTTGGACTTGCGCTGCGTCTGGGCGGCGATGCGGGCCGCGGTCCCGCCGATGTGGAAGGTCCGCAGGGTGAGCTGCGTGCCCGGCTCGCCGATGGACTGGGCGGCCAGGATCCCCACGGCCTCCCCGATGTCGACCTCGGCCATGGTGGCCAGGTTGCGCCCGTAGCACCGACGGCAGATGCCCCGCCGAGCCTCGCACGTGAGCACGGACCGAATCTTCACGGTCTGGATGCCGGAGTCCTCGATGGCCTCGGCCGCGGCCTCGTCGATGACCTCTCCGGCCTCGATGATGAGCTCCTCGTCGATCGGATCGACCACGTCCTCGAGGGCGACGTTGCCCACCACCCGGTCCCCCAGCGGCTCGATGATGTCCTCGCCCTCCTTGAGAGCCGACACCTCGAGCCCCAGCACCGTGCCGCAGTCGTCGTCCGTGACGGTGACGTCCTGGGCCACGTCCACGAGTCTGCGGGTCAGATAGCCCGCGTCGGCCGTCTTGAGCGCGGTGTCGGCCAATCCCTTACGGGCGCCGTGCGTGGAGATGAAGTACTCCAGCACGCTGAGGCCCTCGCGGAAGTTCGAGCGGATCGGGCTCTCGATGATCTCGCCGATGCCGCCCGTGAGCTTCTTCTGCGGCTTGGCCATCAGGCCCCGCATGCCGGCCAGCTGGCGAATCTGGTCGCGGGAGCCTCTCGCCCCGGAGTCGAACATCATGAAGATCGGATTGAACCCGCCCCGCGCCTGGGCCAGCCGGCGGACCATGGCGTCGGCCACGTCGTTGTTGGCGTGCGTCCAGGCGTCGATGACCTTGTTGTAGCGCTCTCCGAACGAGATCACGCCGCGGTGGTAGGCCTTGGTGAACCGATCGACCTGCTCCTGGGCTTCCGCGAGGATCTCGCGCTTCTCGGCCGGGATCTCCATGTCGATCATGCCGATCGAGATTCCACCGGCCGTGGCGACGCGGAAGCCGAAGTCCTTGAGTCGGTCCAGAAACTCGGTCGTCTTCTTGAGGCCCGCCTCCTGGAAAGACCGGAAGATCAGGTCCCCCAGCGAGCCCTTGGTCATCGTCTGGTCGACGAAGCGCACCTCCTCCGGGAGGATCGCGTTGAACGCGACCCGACCGAGGGTCGTCGGCAGCCACCGGTCCTCGAACCAGAACAGGACCGGCTGCTGCCAGTCCGGACTCCCGTGCGCCTTCCGGGACTGCCCGTTCTCGAGGCGGATGTCCACTTCCTCGTAGCTGCCCAGACGCGGAAGGTCGGAATCCTCGATCCGGCCCTCGAACTTGGGACCGGGCTTGGTGACGTAGTAGCAGCCCAGGACCATGTCCTGCGTCGGCGCCGCGATCGGCCGCCCGTTGGCGGGCTTGAGGATGTTGTTGCTGGAGAGCATGAGGACGCGCGACTCCAGCTGCGCCTCGAAGGACAGCGGCACGTGCACGGCCATCTGGTCCCCGTCGAAGTCGGCGTTGAAAGCCGCGCACACGAGCGGGTGGATCCGGATGGCCTTCCCCTCGACCAGGACCGGCTCGAACGCCTGGATGCCCAGTCGGTGCAGGGTGGGCGCACGGTTGAGGAGGACCGGGTGGTCCTTGATGATGTCCTCGAGGACCTCGTAGACCTTCGGGTCGTCCTCCTCGACCAGCTTCTTGGCGCGCTTCACGGTCTCGGCGAGCTCACGTCGCTCGAGCTCGTGGATGATGTAGGGCTTGAAGAGCTCGACGGCCATCACCTTGGGCAGGCCGCACTGGTGCAGCTTGAGCTCCGGGCCCACCACGATGACGGAACGGCCCGAGTAGTCGACGCGCTTGCCCAGCAGGTTCTGCCGGAACCGCCCCTGCTTCCCCTTGAGCATGTCCGACAGCGACTTGAGCGGCCGCTTGCCGCGCCCCCGGATGGCCTTGCCCCGGCGACCGTTGTCGAACAGGGCGTCGACGGCCTCCTGGAGCATCCGCTTCTCGTTCCGGAGGATGACCTCCGGCGCGCGCATCTCGAGGAGCTTCTTGAGCCGGTTGTTCCTGTTGATGACCCGGCGGTACAGGTCGTTGAGGTCCGAGGTGGCGAAGCGCCCCCCATCCAGCGGCACCAGAGGACGCAGGTCCGGCGGGATGACCGGAATCACGTCCATGATGAAGTGCTCGGGGTTGTTCCGCTGGTCGGGCGTCTCCCCGCTGCCGCGGATCGCGTCGATCACCTTGAGTCGCTTGAGCTTCTTCTTCTTACGGTGCTTGGAGGTCTCGTGCGCCACCTCGTAACGAAGCTGTTCGGCCAGCTCGTCCACGTCGAGCTGCCCGAGGAGGCTACGGACCGCCTCCGCGCCGATCTCGGCCCGGAATTCCGTGTCCCCCTCCTGGCGAGCCTTCTCGGTCAGCTCCCAGTACTCGTCTTCGTCCAGGAGCTGCTTGTAATCGACGTCCTGCCGCCCGGGGTGCGTGACCACATAAGCCGCGTAGTAGGTGACCTGCTCGAGGTTCTTGAGCTTCATGCCGAGCAGGTAACCCATCTGCGATGGGAGCGTCTTGAAGAACCAGATGTGGGCGACCGGCACGGCCAGCTCGATGTGGCCCATGCGCTCGCGCCGAACCTTGGAGAGCGTCACCTCCACTCCGCACTTGTCGCACACGTGCCCGCGGTAGCGGATGCGCTTGAACTTCCCGCAGTGGCACTCCCAGTCCTTCACCGGGCCGAAGATGCGCTCGCAGAACAGCCCGTCCCGCTCCGGCTTGAAGGAGCGGTAGTTGATGGTCTCGGGCTTGGTCACCTCGCCGTAGCTCCACGACCGGATCTCCTCGGGCGAGGCGATCTTGATCTGGATCCAGTCGAAGTCCGACGGGCTGCCGCCCCGATTTCTCGGAAAATCGATCATCTGCTATCCTTCTCAGCTGCGGTCGTGGTCGTACCGGTATTCGTGATGGCCGGGTCCACCCCGGACCGCCTCAGAACAGGCTCCCGTCGTCGTCGCTGCCCAGCGTGACGCTGAGGCCCAGGGACTGGAGCTCCTTGACGAGAACGTTGAAGCTCTCGGGCACCCCGGGTTCCGGGAGATTGTCCCCCTTGACGATGGACTCGTACACCCGGCTCCTTCCCTGCACGTCGTCCGACTTCACGGTCAGCATCTCCTGCAGCGTGTGCGCCGAGCCATAAGCCTCCAGCGCCCACACCTCCATCTCGCCGAACCGCTGTCCGCCGAACTGGGCCTTCCCGGCCAGGGGCTGCTGCGTGACAAGGCTGTAAGGCCCGATCGAGCGCGCGTGGATCTTGTCGTCCACCAGGTGGGAGAGCTTCATCATGTAGATCTCGCCCACCGTGACGTCGTCGTCGAACTCCTCGCCCGTGCGCCCATCCCGGAGCCGCATCTTGCCTCCGGGCTGCTGACCGGCCTTCCCCATGAGCTCCACCGCGGCGTCATCGAGCCCCTTCTTGATCGGGCTCTGACCCGACAGCGTCGCCGCGGCGGGCCATCCCTCCTCCTCGAGCTTCGAGGAGACCGTGGCGCCGGAGAGCTCGCGCGCCACCTCGAGCACGTAGCGGCCCAGGTCCTCGAGCAGGTCCTTGACGTCGCGGCCCGAGTCCCCGCTCAGGTACTGGTCCAGCCCCCGACCCAGACCGGTAGGTGGCCCGCCGTTGGACGCGGCGGGATCCGCCGCGCCGCGGAACTGCTGCACGCCCTTTACGAAGCGCTGCACGCGCTGGGCGTCGATGGCCGGCGACTCCGTCCGGGCCCCCAGGCAGCGGGCGGCCCACATGGCACCCGCGATGCGCAGCAGCGAGCCGATCTCGTGCTCGGTCGCTCCCTGGAATACGGGCGTCTGCGACCGGAAGCCGAGGATGCGGGCCGCCCAACCCAGGTGCGTCTCCAGGATCTGGCCCACGTTCATGCGGCTCGGCACGCCGAGTGGATTGAGGACGATCTCGACCGGGGTGCCGTCCGGGAGGAACGGCATGTCCTCCTCCGGCACGACCCGCGCGATGATCCCCTTGTTCCCGTGGCGCCCGGCCATCTTGTCGCCCACCGCGATCTTGCGCTTCTCGGCCAGGTAGACCTTGACGAGCTGCACCACCCCGGGCTTGAGCTCGTCCGGCTGGAAGACCTTGTCGATGCCCTCCTCGGTCCGCTCCCGGATGCGCTCGACCCGGCGCTTGGCCTCGTCGACGATGCTGCGGATCCGCTCGTTCGCCTTGTCGTCGCCGACCTTGAGCGTCGACAGGTCCACCTCGCCGAAATCCACCTCGGCCAGGCGGGTCTTGGTGAGCTTGATCCCCTCCTCGAAGTAGGACTCGATCGTGCCCCGCTTGAGGAAGAGGGACGCCGTCCGGCCCTCGAGCACCTCGCGGAGCTCTTCGTCCCGAGCCTCCGTGACGCGCGCGATTTCCTCGCGCTCGGAGGTCCGGAGCTCGGCGATTCTCTCGCCGTGCTCCTTCTCCAGGATCGGGTCGTCGATCCGGCGCGAGAAGATCTTGACGTCGATGACGGTGCCCTCGACCCCGGGCGGCACCCGGAGCGAGCTGTCCTTCACGTCCTTGGCCTTCTCGCCGAAGATGGCGGTGAGCAGCTTTTCCTCGGGCGAGAGCTCGGTCTCGCCCTTGGGCGTGATCTTGCCCGCCAGGATGTCGCCCGACTTGACGCTGGCGCCGACGCGAATGATGCCGCGCTCGTCCAGGTCGACCAGCGATTCCTCGGCCACGTTCGGGAGCTCGCGGGTGATCTCCTCCATGCCGCGCTTGGTGTCGCGGACGTGGAGCTCGAGCTCCTGGATGTGGACGGAGGTGAAGCCGTCGTCCTTGACCAGGCCCTCGCTGATCACGATGGCGTCCTCGAAATTGTGCCCGTACCAGGGCATGAAGGCCACCAGCGCGTTGGTCCCGAGGGCGAGCGTGCCCCGGTCCGTCCCGGCGCCGTCGGCGATGACCTGGCCCACCGCCACCTGGTCGCCCACCCGGACGATGGGGCGCTGGTTGATGGCCGTGTCCTGGTTCGTGCGCCAGAACTTCCGCAGCCGATACCGGTCGTACTGGGTGAGGCGCGCCAGCGGCACGTCCTCGCCCTTCCCGCGCGGCCGGCCCGTGTCGACCACGATCTCGTCGGCCGTGACCTGGGTCACGGCCCCCGCCCGGCGCGCGATCAACACCGCACCCGAGTCCGAGGCCACCTTCTCCTCGAGGCCGGTCCCGACGAGGGGGGCCCTGGGAAACAGGAGCGGCACGGCCTGCCGCTGCATGTTGGAGCCCATGAGCGCCCGGTTGGCGTCATCGTGCTCCAGGAACGGGATCAGCGCCGGCGACACGGCCACGAGCTGGTCGGGCGCCACGTCCATGAAGTCGATCTCATCGGGCGGCAGCAGCGGGTAGTCGTCGCGCCGCCGGCAGAGGACGAGGTCCTGCTTGAACGTCCCGTCCTCCTCGAGCGGCGCGTTGGCCTGCGCGACCGCGTACTCCTCCTCCTCGCTGGCGGAGAGCCAGGCGATCTCGTCCGTGACCGTCCCGTCCTCGACCTTCCGGTACGGCGTCTCGAGGAAGCCGAGCTCGTTGAGCCGGGAGTATGTGGTCATGGACGTGATGAGACCGATATTCGGACCCTCGGGGGTCTCGATCGGGCACATCCGGCCGTAGTGCGAATAGTGCACGTCTCGAACCTCGAACCCGGCTCGCTCGCGCGTGAGGCCACCCGGCCCCAGCGCCGACAGCCGGCGCTTGTGCGTGAGCTCGGCCAGCGGGTTCGTCTGGTCCATGAACTGGCTGAGCTGCGAGCTGCCGAAGAACGCCTGGATCACCGCGCTCACCGTGCGCGCGTTGACGAGGTCGTCGATCGACATCTTGTCGGGGTCGTTGTTGATCGACATGCGCTCGCGGACCAGCCGCGCCATCCGGGAGAGCCCCACCGAGAACTGGTTGGCGATGAGCTCGCCGATCGAGCGCACGCGCCGGTTGCCCAGGTGATCGATGTCGTCGGTGTACCCGCGTCCCTCGTGCAGCTCGATGAGCTGCCGCATGATGGCCACGAAGTCCGACGGCTCCAGCACCACCTTGTCGGCGGGCGGCAGATCGAAGTCCAGGAGTCGGTAGACGTCCTTGAGGCGCTGGTTGAGCTTGTGGCGGCCCACCCGGCCCAGGTCGTAGCGCTTCGGGTTGAAGAACAACCGATCCAGCGCTGTCCTCGCCGTGGCCAGGTTCGGGGCCTCGCCCGGGCGCACGAGCGAATAGATGGAGTGGAGCGCCTCGGCCTCGCTGTGCGTCGGGTCCTTGGCCAGCGTGTTCTTGACGAGCGGCGACTCGCCCCGCGGGCCGCCCGTGAACACCAGGGCCTCCCGGACCTTGTGGGCCTTGAGCTCCTGGAACAGGTCGACGGTGAAGTCGTCCCCACGCTCCGCCAGCACCTCGCCCGTGTCCGGGTCGACCACGTCGGCCGCGAGCTGCGGGTTGTGGCTCCAGTCCCGCCGCATGGTGAGCTCCTCGTAGGAGCCCCGCACGGGAATGAAGGTGGCCGTCGAGTAGATCTCGATTTCCTCGATCTCGGCCCGGCGGAGACGCTTCAGCGTGGCCTCGTCGATCTCCTCGCTCCGGTGGATGAGGAAGGCCTCCGGGTCGTCGGTGACCTCGACCGCCTCGACGCCGGCGAAGCGCAGATGGTCGGCCAGGGCCGCGTCGAGGTGGTCGCCGAGCGCCGCGAAGAGAGCCCCCGTCTCAGGGTGCCGCACCTCGGCGGTGATCCACACCGGCTCGGCGTCCTCGGCCGTCGGATCGAATCCCTTGAGCTTGAGGGTCACGCCCTCGGCATCGCTCTCGGGATTGAGGACCGACGCGGCCACCACCGTTCCGGTGACCTCGCGACGCGTGCCGTGGTCGTCGGCGACCTCGTCGAGCCGGACGGACCGGGTCTCGTGGAACAGGTCCAGGATCTGCGCGTCGGTTCCGTAGCCGAAGGCCCGGAGCAACGACGTGGCGGGGAACTTCTTCTTCTTGTCGATGTGGACGTAGATCACGTCCCGGATGTCGAGCGTGAACTCCACCCACGAGCCCCGGAAGGGGATGATCCGCGCCGAGAACAGTCGTGTCCCGTTCGGGTGGATCTGCTCCTCGAACACCACGCCGGGAGAGCGATGGAGCTGGCTGACGATCACCCGCTCCGCGCCGTTCACGACGAACGTTCCCTGCTCGGTGAGGATGGGCAGGTCGCCGAGATAGACTTCCTTCTCGAGGATGTCCTTGGGGCGCTTCTCTCCGTCCCCGACCTCCTCGTACATGACCAGGCGCAGCGTCGCCTTGAGCGGCGCCGCGTAGGTCATGTCGCGCTCCATGCACTCCTCGACCGTGTACTTGGGCTCGCCGAGGGAGTAGTCGACGAACTCGAGGGCGAAGTTCTCGTTGACGTCCGTGATCGGGAAGATCTCGCTGAACACCCGCTCGAGGCCGACGTCCTTCCGGTCCTCGGCGGTCTCCTCCGGTTGGAGGAGCCTCCGGAACGCCTCCAGCTGCACATCAAGAAAGTGCGGCTGGGGCATGGGAGTTGAGAGCTTCGCGAACGAGACGACAGATGTATCCTTCTCAGCCAAGATGCCTCTCCTGCCAGTTCGGAAGGATCGCGGGCACGGGCCACGCGATCAGGGTCGACACGGCCTCGGCGCCCGGTCCCCGGACGTGCCGTGACCGTCCCGTCGCCGGGCCGGTCGCCTGCGAGAAGAAACGCGGAGGACGAGGCGGGCGGGCCCCTGGGGGACCGCCACCGGCTTCGTCATCCGCGTTCTCCGGCCCGCACGGGAACGCCCCCCGGCTCGGGCCGGGTGTCCGTGCGAGGGTATGTGATTCGTTGTTTCTTTCGTCCATAGCAGCGAGCTTGGGGGCCCTTTCCGGACACCGGTCTCTCCGGCCCGTCCGGCCGGGGAAGCGGACGCGGGGCACCGCCCCGCGCCGGCTCGCAGCTACTTCAGCTCGACGGTCGCACCCTGCTCCTCGAGCTTCGCCTTGATGGACTCGGCCTCCTCCTTCGTCACGCCCTCGCGGACCGGCCCGGGCGCGTTGTCCACCACTTCCTTGGCCTCCTTGAGACCGAGGCTCGTCACCTCTCGCACGACCTTGATGACCTGGATCTTCTTGTCACCAATGCCCGTGAGGATGACGTCGAAGGAGGTCTTTTCTTCCTCCTCGGCGCCCGCTCCGGCGCCGGCGCCACCGGCCGCCAAGGCCATGGGGGCCGCCGCGGTGACGCCGAACTTCTCCTCCATCTTCTCCTTCAGCTCGGCCGCCTCGAGGACGGTGAGCGAGCCGATGGACTCCAGGATTTCGTCGACCTTGCTCATGCTGCGCTGCTCCCTACCCTAGGTCTCAAGGTTTGTTCGTCCCGTTGTGCGGGCCCGCCAGCCGCCATCAGTCGGCGGCGCCTTCCTCGCGCTTCCTGGCCACTTCTCCGGCCATGTAGGCGATGTCTCTCAGGAGCCCGTTGAGGATCTGCACGATCCCGGCCACCGGGGCGGTGAGGCTTCCCATGATGGACGCCAGCAAGGCGTCCCGAGGTGGAAGCTCGGCGAGGCGCGAGAACTCCTCGGTCGTGATCACACGCCGTCCCACCACCCCCACCTTGACGCTGGGGCGCTCGTCGTGCTCCTTTGCGAAGTCGCGGACGATCTTCGCCGGCACCACCGGGTCCTCGGCGCCGAACACCACGCCCGTGGGTCCGCGCAGGTGGTCCGCCAGCTCCGGCAGGTCGAGGCTCTCGAGCGCCCGGCGGGCCAGCGTGTTCTTGGCCACCTGGTACTCGACGCCACCCTCCCGGAGGCGCGCCCGAAGTTCGGTCATGGCCTGGACGTCCAGGCCCGTGAAGTCGGTCAGGTAGATCGTCCCGGCCGCCTCGAACCGCTGGGCGAGCTCGTCCGCGATCGTCTGCTTCTTCTCCAGCGTCATCGCCATGGGGCTGCTCTCGACTCCTCGCTCGACTGCGCCGGCCGGCTCACGCCGTGCTGCGGCGATACAGGTTCGGATCGATGGGCACGCCCGGACCCATGGTGCTGCTGACGGTCACGCTACGGACGTAGGCACCCTTGGCCGCCGCCGGGCGCTGCCGGAGGACGGCGTCCATGAGGGCCCGGAAGTTCTCGACCAGCTGCTCCAGCGAGAAGCTCGTCTTGCCGATGGGCGCGTGCAGGTTCCCGTCGCGGTCCACGCGGAACTCGATCTTGCCGGCCTTGGCCTCGCGAACCGCGCGCCCCACGTCCTGGGTGACGGTACCGGCCTTGGGCGTCGGCATGAGGCCCCGGGGGCCCAGGATCCGGCCCAGCCTGGCGACGTCCTTCATGAGGTCGGGGGTGGCGACGGCCACGTCGAAGTCCAGCCAGCCGCCCTCGATCTTCTCGATGAACTCCGGTCCGACGAAGTCCGCCCCGGCCTCCTCGGCCTCGCGGGCCTTGGGCCCCTGGGCCAGGGCCAGCACGCGCACGGTCTTGCCGGTGCCGGCCGGGAGCACGACCGTCCCGCGCACCAGCTGGTCCGCCTGGCGGGGGTCCACTCCGAGCCGGAGGGCCACCTCGACCGTCTCGTCGAAGCCGGCCGACCCGAGCTCCTTGACCTGCGTGAGCGCCTTGCCCGGCTCGTAGCTCCGTCCCGGCTCGAGGGTGGCCACGGCATCCCGGTACTTCTTGCCGCCGCGCCCCATCAGCCCTGAACCTCGATGCCCATGGACCGCGCGGTTCCCGCGATCATACGGATCGCGGCCTCCTCGTCACCGGCGTTCAGATCCTCCATCTTGATCCGCGCGATCTTGCGCAGCTGCTCGCGGGTCACCGTGCCCACCTTGTCCCGGTTGGGCTCGGCCGACCCCGACGCGACGCCGGCCTCCTGCTTGAGGAGCACCGCCGCCGGGGGCGTCTTGGTGATAAAGGTGAAGCTGCGGTCCTGGTAGACCGTGATCTCCACCGGGATGATCGTCCCCGAGTCCTTGGCCGTCCGCGAGTTGAACTGCTTGCAGAACTCCATGATGTTGACGCCGTGCTGGCCGAGTGCCGGACCCACGGGGGGCGCCGGGTTGGCCTGGCCGGCCGGGATCTGCAGCTTGATGAAGCCTGTCGCCTTCTTCGCCATCGTTCCCCTGTCGTCCTTCTATGCCGTCGCGTGGCTCGTGTCCCGGAGCGCGGCGGGTGGGCGCGCTGCCCTCCCGCGTGCGTCGGTGCGGTTCAGAAGCCCTGGAGCTGCGTGTAGTCCAGCTCCACGCTCGTCGGCCGACCGAAGAGGCTCACCTGTACCCGGACCTTGCCCTTGTCCGGGAAGACCTCCTCCACCGTGCCGCTGAAGTCGCTGAACGGCCCCTCGGTGACCTCCACCGCCTGGCCGCGCCGGAACGGGATCTCCTCCTCCGGCCCCGCTTCCTCGAGTTCCTCGCTGATGCCGAGGATCTTGTTGATCTCTTCCTGCTTGAGCGGCTGGGGCTCGTCCCCGCCTCCCACGAACTTGATCACACCCTGCACGCTGTTGACCAGGTACATCGTGTCCTGGTTGAGGACCATCTGGAGCAGCACGTAGCCGGGATACAGTCGCCGTGTCTTGGTGACCTTCTTGCCGCCCTTGATCTCCACGACCTCCTGGGTCGGTACGATCACCTCGCGGATCGCCTTCTCCTCGGGCGTCTCGCCCGGCAACTCGGCGATCTTGCGCTCCAGGAGCGACTTCACCTTGTTCTCGTGACCCGAGTAGGTCTGCAGCGCGTACCAGCGTGGTTCCGGGCTCTCCCGTTCCTCAGCCACCGAACACTCCCACCATCGTGCGAATGAACCACGAGAAGAACGCGTCCATGAGCCCGATGACAACGGAGAGGATGAGCACGAACACCAGGATCACGATCGTAGCGTTACGCAGCTGCTCGCGGTCGGGCCACGTGACCCGACGCATCTCGACCTGCACACCCTCGACGAACTCCTTTAGACCCTGTAGTGCCGCCATCCCGTCGGTTCTCCATCCTCACTCTTGGGCGAGGCCCGGCCCCGCTCCGTGCATCCCGGCGACGCGAAAGCCGGCCCCTCCTCGCTCCACGGCGAGGCGCGTCCGCTCCTCGTGGCGGAACGGACGCGGGCCGGCGCCCTTCACGCGCGCCTAGCGCGTCTCTTTGTGCGTAGTGTGGGCATCGCAGCGCGGACAGTACTTCTTGTACTCGACCCGCTGCGGATGTTTCCGCCGGTTCTTCGTGGTCGTGTAGTTACGCTCGTGGCACTTCGAGCACTCGAGCGTGATCTGGTCCCTCATCGAACTACTCCACCACCTCGGTGACGACGCCGGCGCCGACGGTGCGACCGCCTTCGCGGATGGCGAAGCGCAGCTCCTGCTCCATCGCGATCGGGTTGATCAGCTCCACCTGCATGTTCACGTTGTCCCCCGGCATCACCATCTCCACGCCCTCGGGCATGTGCGCCGTCCCCGTCACGTCCGTCGTCCGGAAGTAGAACTGCGGCCGGTAGCCGTCGAAGAACGGCGTGTGCCGTCCTCCCTCTTCCTTCGTCAGGACGTACACCTCCGCCTTGAACTTCGTGTGCGGCGTGATCGTCCCCGGCTGCGCCACCACCATCCCCCGCTCCACCTGCTCCTTGTCGATCCCCCGCAGCAAGAGGCCCACGTTGTCTCCCGCCTGCCCCTCGTCCAGCACCTTCCGGAACATCTCCACCCCCGTCACCACCGTCTTCATCGGCTCGGAGATGATCCCCACCAGCGCCACTTCCTCGCCCGTCTTGATCACTCCCCGGTCGATCCGCCCCGTCACCACCGTCCCCCGACCCGTGATCGTGAACACGTCCTCGATCGGCATCAGGAACGGCTTGTCGATCTCCCGCTTCGGCTCCGGAATGTAGCTGTCCAGCGCCCCCAGCAGCTCGTCGATGCACGCCGTCGCCTCCGACCCCGGCTGCCCGTCCTCCAGCGCCTTCAGCGCCGACCCCCGGATCACCGGCACGTCGTCCCCCGGAAACTCGTACTCCGAGAGCAGCTCCCGCACCTCCAGCTCCACCAGGTCCAGGAGCTCCGGGTCGTCCACCATGTCCACCTTGTTCAGGAACACCACCACGTACGGCACGTTCACCTGCCGCGCCAGCAGAATGTGCTCCCGCGTCTGCGGCATCGGCCCGTCCGCCGCCGACACCACCAGGATCGCCCCGTCCATCTGCGCCGCCCCCGTGATCATGTTCTTCACGTAGTCGGCGTGCCCCGGACAGTCCACGTGCGCGTAGTGCCGCGCCTCCGTCTCATACTCCACGTGCGACGTCGCGATCGTGATCCCCCGCTCCCGCTCCTCCGGCGCCTTGTCGATCTCGTCGAACGGCACGAAGTCCGCCAAACCCTTCGCGTGCTGCACCTCCGTGATCGCCGCCGTCAACGTCGACTTCCCGTGGTCCACGTGCCCGATCGTCCCCACGTTCACGTGCGGCTTCGTCCGCTCGAACTTCTGCTTCGCCATCGGCTCCCGTCTCCTGGCTACGTTTCTTCCGTCGCTGCTGGTCCTGTCGCCGCGCGGAGCCACGAGGTCCTCGCGGACCCGCTGCCGCTCCGCCTCCGGCGCCCCCTGCTCATGGTGGGGGGAGGATTCGAACCTCCGAAGGCATAAGCCGGCAGATTTACAGTCTGCTCCGTTTGGCCGCTTCGGTACCCCACCGCGGGCCCGGCCCGTGCTCCGCTCCACGTCCACGGTCTCCGGGCGCGTCCGACGGGTCGGACCCGCCGGGGCTCCCACTCCTCGCGAGTGAGCTGACGGTGGGACTCGAACCCACAACCTTCGGATTACAAATCCGATGCTCTACCGATTGAGCTACGTCAGCAACGGGAGATCGGTATCATAGAAGTCACTGCCGGGGCTGTCAATCCATGGGGTCGCGTTCGCCTTCGGCGGCGGGCGACGATCCGCCGCCGGAGGCCGCCACGCCCGCCGCCGCGCCCGCCTCGGACCCGGGAAGCTTCCAGCGGGTGCCCGTCGGCGTGTCCTCGAGCACGAAGCCGCGGGCCGTCACCTCGTCGCGGATCGCATCCGCCCGCTCGAAGTCACCCTCGGAGCGCGCCCGGCGCCGCTCCGCGATCCGTTGTTCGAGCCACCGTTCGGTTTGCCCGGAAACGGTGACCCGCTCGCCTTCCCGCAGCGAGAGGACGCCGAAGACCGCATCGAAGTCGTCCAGGAATCCCCGGGCCGCCTTGCGACCCGCAGCGCTTCCGCCGCCCGAGTCCAGGATGGCGTTCGCGTCCCGGACGAACTCGAACACCGCCGCCAGCGCGCCGCTCACGGCCAGGTCGTCGTCCAGGGCCGTCTCGAACGCGGCGCGCGCCCGATCCGCCGCTCGCGCGAGCGGGTCGGCGGGGGCGTCGCCGGATGCTCCGCCCTCTTCCGGGCCGACGTCCCGATCCGAGGCGACCGCCAGCCTGACGCCCAGCTCCTCGATCCTGTCCAGGGCCCGGTCCGCTTGCTCGAGCCCCTCGACCGTGAAGTTGAGCTGACTGCGGTAGTGGGCGCTGAGCAGCAGGTAGCGGATCGCCGAGGGTCGATGACCGCGCCTCACCAGGTCGAGCACGGTGTAGTAGTTGCCCTCCGACTTGGACATCTTGGCGCCCTCGACGAGCAGGTGGGCAGCGTGGAGCCAGAAGCGCGCGAAGGTGCGGCCGGTGGCCGCCTCGGACTGCGCGATCTCGTTGGTGTGATGCGGGAAGATGTTGTCCACTCCGCCAGTGTGGATGTCCAGTGTCGGACCCTGGTACTCCATCGCCAGGACCGAGCACTCCAGGTGCCAGCCCGGCCGGCCGGGCCCCCAGGGCGAGTCCCAGATGGCGACATCACCCTCCTCGGCCCGCTCGCCCCCCTTCCACAGCACGAAGTCGCGAGGGTCGTCCTTGGAGTATTCCTCGTCGCCCCTGGCCCGCCCCGCGCTGCGGAGCGATTCCGGGTCGAGCCGCGCCAGCCTGCCGTATTCCGGGAAGCGGTCGATGGCGAAGTACACCGAACCGTCCGCCTCGTAGCAGTAGCCCTTCTCCTCGAGCGTCTCCACCAGCTCGATCATCTCCGCCACGTGCTCGGTCGCCCGCGGATAGTGCTCGGCCCGCTCGAGGCCCAGCGTGTCCCAGTCCTCGAAGAAGCCCGCGATGACGGGTTCGGTCACCTCCTCGAGCGTCACCCCCCGCTCCACGGCGGCGTGGATCGTCTTGTCGTCCACGTCGGTGAGATTCATGACCTGGGTCACGCGCCACCCCTTCCACTCCAGGTAGCGCCGGAGCAGGTCCTCCCAGGTGAACGTCCGGAAGTTGCCGATGTGGGCCCGGTCGTAGACCGTGGGGCCGCACGTGTACATGCGCACGTGGCCCGGGTCGGCCGGTTCGAACGCTCGCGGCGAGCGGCTGAGCGTATCGTACAGGCGTAGCGTCATGCGCTCCCTCCGGCGGCACCGGGATCCGGGGCGCCGACCGCGGCGGACGGTCCCTGGCCCCGGCCCCAATACAGCGTGCGGTGCGGGAACGGGATCTCGATGCCTTCCTCGTCGAATCGGTTCTTGATGCGGCGGCGGAGCTCGCGCGCCACCTCCCACTGCTTCAGGGGGAGCGTCTTGGCCATGAAGCGGATCACGACCGCGCTGTCCTCGAACCGCTCCACTCCGGGGACGACCGGCTCCTCCACCAGGCGCGGACGCCAGGCGTCATCCTTCCACAGCTCCCGGCCCAGGTCGGCCAGCACCCGCATGACCCGGTCCACGTCCTCGCCGTAGGCCACGCCGATCTCGAGCACCGCCCGCGACCAGCCCTTGGTGAGATTGCTGACCTGGTGGATCTCGCCGTGGGGGATCGTGTGAAGCACTCCTTGCACGTCCCGCAGCACGACCACCCGCATCGTGACCCGCTCCACCTGTCCCGCGGTGCTCTCGTTGATCCGGATGACGTCGCCGATCTGGTACTGACCCTCGACCAGCATGAAGAAGCCGCCGATGAGATCCTTGACCAGCGCCTGGGCCCCGAACGAGAGCGCCAGGCCGAGCACTCCGACGGCCGCCGTGAGGGGGCCGGTGGCGTTGGGGACGAACACCGATAGGATGGTGACGCCGGCCACGAGCGAGAGCGCCACCGTACTGGCGTTGCGGACGATCTGGGCGAGGGTCCTGCCGCGCTGTTCGCGCGCCGAGAGGCCTCCCGTGCCGCTGGCCACCACCGAGCGCTCGAGCCGGCGGGTCACGACGACGACGCCCCGATAGACGATCCAGGCCGCCAGGAGGACCAGCGCGACCTTGAGCAGACGGTCTCCCCAATCCGACGCGAGGGGCGGGAAGGCCAGACCCGCCAGGTCGGGGAGCGTTCGGGCGCCGGGCGCCGGCGTCATCCCCGCGCCTCCCCCGGCCCGGTCCGCGCGGAAGGTCCGCGCGCCGTGTCGGGGGAGGCCGAAGTGTCTATCGGGAGCGGCCGGGGCGCCGCGGCGGCCGCCGAATCAGCCGCCGCGGCGGAGTCCGCCGCCGCCACGGAATCGGCGGCCAGTCCCGCGAGGGCCGTCTTCCTCCAGCTTCGGTAGGCCTGCAGGCGTTCCGCGTGGGCCTTCTCCCAGCCGTCAGCGCAGCCCACCAGCTCGGCATCCCCGAGGTCCACCAGCATCGCCGGGAGATGACCCTCGGCGCGGGCGAGCACGATCGCGTCCACCGGCGGGAACGGGGGACCGCCATACAACGTCCGGGACACGATCCAGCCATCCAGGAACGAGGACGCCCGCGCCACCTCGCGGCTCACGACCCGATCGCAGTCGGTGGCCGGCCCCTCGTGCCGCACCGACTGCATTTTGTTGACCGCATAGTTCGCGTAGGCGCGGGCCATCTCCCGCAGGTTGGAAGGAGTGGCGACGGTGACGGCCGAATCGCTGCGCAGGCGGACCGCGATCCACGGGTAGGCGGGTGCCGGCCGCGCAACCGTCGCGACCGGTCCCGTGCCGGTGTAGTACACGACGTGCGGGTCCCTCTCCAGCAGGTCCTGGAGACGGCGCGCGTCCGTCATCCACTGCCGGAGGGTGTCGAGCGGGAAGGTCAGCGTGTCACCGGAGGGCAGGCCGATGGCGCGCCGCTCCTGTCCCGCGACCGGCGCGGCCAAAAGCGCCAGGAGCAGGACCGCGCCCGCGACTTCGAAGACGCCTCGCAGCCTGGGAGGGCGGACCGCGCCCGGTTCCGAGGCGCTCAAACCCGGCCGGGGCTCCGGCTCTGGCCGGGCAGATCCTCGTCGTCCGGTCGGTCCAGGAGGCCGGCGAAGCGAAGTACGTCGTCGCCGGCATGCCCCAGGAGCTCCTGCTCGCGAGCCAGCACCCGCTCGGAGATCTCGGCCACGGAGGTCTCCCCCGTCCATCCCTCTTCGACAACGTCCCATCCGAGCTCCTCGGCGATCCGGTGTGCCACGTAGGCACAGCAGAAGATGTCGTCGAGATAGCCGTAGGCCCCGACCTTCTCCTCCGGGATCACGTCGTTGGGGCTCACCAGGTAGGCGAGCGCCGCGTCCACCAGCAGCCGATGCTGACGCGTGAGGCGCGGGTCGTTGAGCAGGTGGAACATGAGGATCGCGTACGCGGGTGCCAGGAGCACGACATCCCGCAGGGTGCCGGCATAGCGCGACACCTGGTCCTTCAAGATCTGGAGATAACCCTGCATCATCATCGCGCTCGGGTCTCCCGATTCCGGGGGTGTGCTGCGGCCCTCGTCCCC
>Ga0315540_10000544_pt1 | contig 21589 bp, 19 predicted proteins | sample SalMarSW160110MG_FD_203677 | JGI IMG/M metagenome (GOLD analysis project Ga0315540, IMG submission 203677) | Salt marsh sediment microbial communities from the Plum Island Ecosystem LTER, Massachusetts, United States - Salt Marsh Sediment SW1601-10 ...
ATGGCCAGCTCCACCCAGCCGGTGGCACCGCCGAAAAACAGGTTCATGAACAGCACCAGCTTGGTCGCGCCGAACAGGGCGCGGTTGGTCTGCAGCAGCGACAGGTAGGCGCTGTGGAACTCGGTCGGCGGGCCGATGGGGATTTCCTGGGGGGCGAGGAAAATATCGAAGGGCGAATAGCCGGTCATGCCGAGAAATGCCAGCATGGCCGCGGCGACCGCGATCGGGTTGGTGAACAGCGTCCAGTGCTGCCAGCCGCCCTGCTGCGCGGCGACGATCTCGGTGATCGACAGGGTGTCGTACTGGAGGACAATGGCGATCACCGAGAGCGCGAACGGCACCTCGTAGGCGGTCATCTGCGACAGACCGCGGGCGATGCCGATGGCGGCGTAGGGGTGGCCGCTCTCGCCCGCGCCGAGGGCCATGCCCAGCTGGCCGAAGAACATGAAGTAGATCACCAGCATCAGGTCGCCGGCGCCACTGAAATTACTGAACGTCTCGCTGCCGAAAATCACCGGCACGAAGGCCAGGGTGCCGACACCGCCGGCGATGCGGAATACCGGTCCCAGGTAGAACATGATGCCGTGGCTGATGGCGGTGCGTCTGGTCAGAGTTTGCAGGATATTGATAATCGGCTGGGTGTAGGGGATGCCGACACGACCCTGCACCTTGGCGATGATGCGCTCGATAAACGCACCCATGAACAGGCCGTATACCGTGACAATCAGCAGGGTGAGGCCGAAGTTGCCGATCTTCTGGAACCAGTCGATATCCATGACTTACACCGTCCCGGTGTTGGCGAAGTACAGGGCCACGAAGTACACCAGGATGAAAAGCACATAAGTTTGCCCATTCCCGGTGTAGAGGATCCGCAGCGACGCAGCCAGAGTGTGGCTCCACTCGCTGACCGCCGACCAGAACGCCGTCGCATGCGGTTTCACCAGTACACCAATAGCACGTTCGTAGTGGGCAAAAAACCGGTAGGCGTAGTGGGTATCTTCCGGGCGGTGCGGTCGTTCCGCCGCGTAGACGATATTGAACTGTTTCACCGGCTGGATCTTTATGGTCAGCGAGACCAGCAGCAGGAAAATCAGCGGTATCGCCCAGACCCCGCCCACGATGATCATGATCATCGGGGCGTTCCAGTAGCCCAGGTGGGACTGCAGTGCCAGGCCGTCCCAGAGCAGCGCACCGGGCACGTACGGCGCGACGGCCGCCGACAGCGGGTCGAGGAGCAGTTTCGGATACGCCGACAGTACCAGGATGATGACGAGCATCACCACCTGCGGCACCAGCAGGATGAGGGGCGCCTCGCGCAGGTCCTTGTGCGCCAGCTTGCGCTGGCCGAGGAACACCGTCTGCAGGATGCGGAACATGTACAGGAATGCCACCGCGCTGGAAAAGAAGCCGACCGCCGCCAGCCAGTACCAGCCCTTGTCCATCATGGCGTTGAACAGCAGCCACTTGCCGCCGAAACCGGTCAGCGGCGGCACACCCGACATGGCGATGATGGCCATCATCACGGCGACGAAAGTCACCGGCATATTCTTGATCAGGCCGCCCATCTGGTACATCAGGCGGGTATTGGTGCGGTAGATGACACCGGCCGCGGCCAGGAAAAGCACGCCTTTGTAGAGGAAATGATTCACGGTCATGTACAGGGCCGCCACCCAGCCCAGGTGACTCATGAGCGCGATGCCGGCGACGATATAACCCAGCTGCCCCATGCTGGAGTATGCCAGCAGGCGCTTGAAGTCTTCCTGAAATACCGCCATCAGCGCGCCGAAGGTGGCCGTCAGCATGCCGATCCAGCCCAGTACGTAGGCGGGCTCGAGGCCGATGTCGGCGCGCACGCCCAGCTGGCCGGCGACAATCACCAGGCCGAAAATGCTCGCCTTGCTCATCACCGCCGAGAGGATGGCGGTGGTGTCGTCGTCGGCTTCCGTGTAGGCGCCGGGCAGCCAGATATGGAAGCCGAAAGCGCCGGCCTTGATGACGAAACCCAGTGCCAGCAGGCTGAACACCAGCGGCACACTGTCGCCGGCGTTGCCCAGTGCGGCCAGTTCGATGGAGCCGGTGGCGGCGAAGGCGACAGCAAATCCCGCCAGTATCAGGAACGCCGAACCCAGCGAGAACAGCAGGTAGGACAGCGCCGGCTTGACGCCGTCGCGCCCCAGCGTCACCAGCAGGTAGGAACTCAGCGTCATGAGTTCCCAGCTGGTGAAAAACTCCAGGCTGGTGTGCGCGGTCAGCAGGGTCGCCAGCGACAGCAGCAGCGCCGCCAGCAGGGGATAGAAGCCCTTGCGCGCATCGCCGCGGTAGAGCGTGGCGACAGCCATGAGCAGGCCGCCGGCCACCAGGATCAGGGCGAAAATACGGTTCAGCCCTTGCAGGTCGCCTGCCACCCAGAAGCCGCCGCCCGCCACCACGGCGAGCATGGCCAGGCTCTTCAGACGGCCCGGCAGGCCGTCGAGCAGGAACAGCGCGCCCGCGGCGTACACCGGCAGCAACAGCTGCCCGGGCACCACGCCGGCGCTTCGCGCGGTGAAATAACCGGCGACCGCGAGCAGTGCGGCAGCAGCAGCCGGGGGCAGAAGCGGCGCCACGCCGACGTTCACCGGTTCGCTGTCGTCGGCGCGCAGTGCATGGCCGAACCAGCGAAACAGGTAGGCCGCTTCCAGCAGCGATCCGACCAGCACCAGCGCGATCCAGCCGTAGAGGTTGTCGACAGCCAGTTCCATGACCAGTCCCCACTTGGCCCAGAAACCCGGGAACGGCGGCAGCCCGATCAGCGCTGCGAGGCAGACGCCGAGCACCAGCAACAGCAGGGGCTTGCCCGCGACACCCGCCCAGCCACGCACGGTGTCGCGCTGCACCACGCCGGCCAGCCAGAACAGGCCGGCCTTGGCCAGCAGGTGGTTGAGGAACAGTCCGCCCACGATCAGCGCCAGGTGAGTGTGCTGGCCGTGTTGCTGCAGCAGCGCCATTGCCAGGACCATCAGGCCCATTTGGCCGATGGATGAATAGCCCAGCAGGCGCTTGACGTTGTTCTGCCTGAGTCCGATGACATTGGACGCAAGGAAGGTGATGCCGCCGACAACCGCGATGCTGGTGAGGAAGTCGCCGAACAGCGGCTGTACCTTGTACAGGGCGAATATCACGCCCGCCGAAACGCCCACTGAAATCATCGAGGCGATCGCGCTGGGCGCAGTCTCATAGACATCCAGGCCCCAGCCGTTGGCAGGGTAGGGCTTCAGCTCGATCAGCAGGCTGGTCAGTAGCAGCAGCAAGGCGACGAAACCGATGGGTCCGCCGATGGCGCTCTGATGGGCGATGATATCGTCGATGTTGAGCGTGCCGGTCTGGTAATAGACAAAGATGGTTCCCAGCAGGAAAAATGCCGAGGCGATCGAAGTGGCGATAATGTATTTGAACCCGGCCGACAGCATCCCCGCCTCGCGCTCGAAACCGATCAGGGTGTAAGTGGCGATGGAGGTGATTTCGATGAAAATAAACAAATTGAACAGGTCGCGGGTCATCACCATGCCGTCGATGCCCATCACCATGATAATAAACAGCAGCAGGGTCGCGGCATGTTTGCGCAGCCGCGGCAGGTAGTGCCAGGCAGCCAGCAGCGCCGCCAGGTTCACAGCGAAGACGAAAAAGCTCTCGTACAGACCGAAGCGCAGGTTGATGGCAAAGGGCGGGGCGATGCCCGCGGTTTCGATTTCGATAGTCGGGGCGCCGTTGGCCAGAGCCAGGAAGCCGGCAGCGGCGATTGTCGCCATGGCAGCCAATGCCAGCATGAATATCAGGCTCGCGAACCCTTCGCGCTTGCGAAACAGCAACGGGGTCAGGAAGGCGGTGCCGAGCGCGACAATAAAGATCCCGAGCGGGTGAAACACGGCTGCTACCATTTGGACTCCGAGCAGTCGTCGATCGACAGGCTTTTCTTCTCGCGGTAGATGTTGACGGCGTAAGACAGCATCACCGCGGTTACGCCCAGGCCGATCACGATTGCGGTGAGCACCAGTGCCGAGGGCACCGGGTCCACGACGCGCGTCGCCGCGTCCTTGATAGGGACAGCCGAGTCGATTATGGGCGCGGTGCCGCCGGTGACATAGCCGATGGCAATCATCACCATGTGAATACCGGTATCAACCAGCGAAAAGCCTATAATCATGCGAATGATATTCTTTTGCATGAGCAGGCCCCACAGGCCAATCAGGATCAGGGCCAGGCCGGTGGACAGTACATAGGTCGAAACAGGCAGGCCGGTCATGTCTGTCACAGCTCCGGTTTGGACTCGTCGGAACGGAAGCGGTCGACTACCGCGCTGAGTTCCGAACCCACCTTGAGTCCGACGAAAACATAAATGATGGGAATTGCCCCGGCGCTGAACAACGAACCGAAACTGCCGAGTGGCAAGATGCGGTTATCCAGAAATCCGCCGGCCAGCACGATGCCGAGTACCCCGACAACGACATAGCTGAAGCCGGACAGGGACTCGGTGAAACCGATCAGACGGTGACTGAGTTGCGCCTGCGGCATCGCGAGCAGCAACAGCAGAACGCCGCTGGCGATAATGGCCCCGCCCTGAAACCCGCCGCCCGGTGTCAGGTGGCCGTTGGCAAATACATAGACGCCGAACACAAACACCATGGGCATCAGCAAACGGGCGGCCGTCTCTACCAGTTCGCTCGCCGGTTTTCGTGCGGGAACGACGGTGTCCGGGTGCTTGCGGCGGCGCAGCATCAGGCCGACACCCGCGGCGGAAATAAACAGCACGGTGACTTCGCCAAGCGTATCGAGGCCACGGTAGGTCACCACCACCGAGGTTACCAGGTTGGCCGCCCCCAGTTCTTCGGGGCCCTTGCTGGCATAGTGCTGCGCCAGTCTGGATAGTTCGGTGTGCTCGGAATAGTTCAGCGCGACGTCGGAAAAGATCGCGGCGACCAGAATGAGCGTGAAGAATATGAACAGCCGTTTGAGCATGGGGTTTACATTCCCGGTCCTGGCGTCAAACACCGTGGCGCGGCGCTGGGGGCGGGCATACCGGCGGGCCGAGGCGCAAACCGGTTCACGTCCGCTCCTCGGCATGGGCGTTGTTTTCTTCTTCTTCCAGTTCGTCGACGACCGTTTCCTCGGCCTCCGCGACATGTATGGCGTGCGCCGCGCGCGCCAGCGCATGCGAAGACACCGGGTTGGTCAGCAGGACGAAAAAAATCAGGATCAGCAGCTTCCAGGTCCAGGCCGGGTGCAGGATGGCGAGCCCCGTCAGTATCAGGATCGTTCCCAGGGTTGACGCCTTGGTGCCGGTCTGGATGCGGTTGTAGCTGTCCGGCATCCGCAGCACGCCGAGCCCCGCCGAAAACAGGAATACGGATCCTGCCAGAACCGTAAAACTGCCAAGCAGCTCCATCAAGGCTCAATCCTCCCCGCGGGTCTTGCGAATGGCATACAGGAAAATGACCGTGGAAAGCCCTGATCCTATGGAAGCTTCAGTCATGGCGACATCCGGGGCAGCGAGGATGACGTAGGTAACTGCCGCAAACAGGCTGGCCAGGCCCGCGCTGACGACCGCGCCGACCATGCTCTCCAGTCGTACCGCCAGTATCCCGCTGATCAGGATGCCGGCGCAGAGCAGAATCATGAGTATCTCAATCATGCGACGCGTTCCTCAACCGACCGTTAAAGGCCGTCCTCCAGGTAGCGCGCCACGGCCAGCACGCCAAGAAAACTCAATAACCCATAGACCAGGGCAACGTCGAGATAGATGAAGCGTCCCGCGTGGTCGGCGTACAGCGCGATCAGCGCAATGGATACAACAGTCATCAGGTCGATGGCGATCACGCGGTCAACCGTCCGGCTTCCCAGTATCAGGCGCAGGATGCCGAAAACGATACTGAAAAAAATCAGCACGTAAGCGCAGGTCAACGCTGTCTCAGCCATAAATGACCTCCAGGTACTTTTCGAACTTGCCGGCGATTTCGCGGGTTGCCGCGACCGGGTCTTTGGATGAGACGTTGATCCAGTGGATAAACAGGGCATCGTCCCGGATATCCACCACCAGGGTGCCCGGCGTGAGCGTGATGGAGTTGGCGAGTACCAGGCGGCCAAGGGGTGATTTCAGTTTTGTCCTGATCTCCACAATGCCCGGATGGATATTTATCCGGGGCGACATCACCAGTCGCAGGACGTTTAGGTTGGCCAGGACCAGTTCCCAAAGGAACATACCCAGGTAAGCGACCACGTAAACCAGCACCCGGGGCGACCAGCGGATATCGGCATAGACCGTGGAAAAGCGTGTAAACGCCAGCGCCAGGATGTCGGCGAGGATAATGCCGACCACCACCACGCCGATCGCCAGCGAGTCGTTGGCGACCAGCCAGATCAGCAGCAGTGTCAACCAGAGGTTGAAAAACTGCCTTCTGCTGTGTTTCGCAGTCACTGTCGGCATGCTTGACGAGCTGTTCCCTGTTTAACGCGGAACGCGTTAGTTTGTGTGTCCACGGAGAATGCGAAAAGCATACCAGTTGGTGGTGAGCTATCAACGCCAAACTGGGGTTCGCTTGTCACGGATCAATTTCCGGCGGCTACAGGCCACGGTAATGGTTGGGAAAACACCCGGTGGTCGGCCGGATCGAGGGCAGCGTGGCAACACTGCGCATGTTTACGCTCGAATTCGACAGCGCCGACAGCAGGCGACTATAATGGACGAACGCCTATCCCGCCCCCGGCGGTGCGCGGTATGCGCGAGGCAAGTTTCCGCGCCGGCGCACTACAACCGGGCATCCCGGGCGCGCTCATGGCGCAGAGGTCGGTTGCGATGCAAAGTGATGCGAAAGCGATCCGGCCGGCCCCGCATCGACATTCTGTTCGCCGCTTCGCCCACCATCGAGGCGGTTCTCGCGGTTCTCAGGTACTAAAACGCCGACAAATCCACTGCTTCGAACGTTGTGACGACAGGGTGCCCGGTGTCGCGGGGGGCTGTGCCTTCGCGCACAAAGCAGCAGGTTTGCATGCCGGCGGCGCGGGCTGCGTCCAGTTCCGCGGCAATATCCGAACAGAACAGTATGTCCGCTGCATTCAACTGCAGTTCATCGCTGATGGCGGTATAGGATCGGGCGTCGGTCTTTTTGCCCACATTGGTATCAAAATAACCGGATAACAGGGAGGTGAGATCGCCGTGCGGGGTGTGGGCAAACAGCAGCTTCTGTGCGTAGACCGAGCCGGAAGAGTAGATATAGATCGGTACTCCGCGCGCGCGCCATTCCCCGAAGGCGGTCACCGTGTCCGCGTAAACGTCGCCGAAGAAATCCCCGCGGCGATAGCCGTTTTCCCAGATCAGGCCCTGCAGCGCTTTCAATGGTGTAACTTTCCGGTCTTCATCGATCCACTGGATCAACCGGGCGATGGCCTCGTCGGTCGATAAGGTGCGAGCGGCTTCCTCGCCAACCGCGTCCAGTATGGATTTCAGTTGCGGATCGTCGAGGTGCGTGCGGACATAGGCGGGCAGGTGTTCGCGGGCATAGGGAAACAGCACATCGTGAACGAATGATATCGAGGACGTGGTGCCTTCGATGTCGGTGAGAACCGCCTTGATCATGCCTTTGCCGGTGCGAAAGTCCGCTCGAACTCGTCAAAGTCGGGGTAGTGTCGTGCGATGTCGCTGCCGGTGAAGTCGGCGACCCAGCCGTCCTCTGTGGTGAACAGGCGGATGCATTGCAGACAGGGTTCTGTTCCCATATCGAACCAGTGCGTGGTATCCGCCGGCACACTGATCAGGTCGCCCCGGGTGCACAGCACCAGGTAGACCTGGTTGTTCTTGTGAATATAGAAAAGCCCCTTGCCGTCGACAAAGAAACGCACTTCGAAGTCCGCGTGCACATGCTCTGAGAGGAACTTGTTGCGCAACGTGTCCTTCTGCGGGTGATCGGCTTGCAGGCTGATCACGTCGGCTGACTGAAAGCCGAAGCGCTCGTTCAGACGGTCGATGCTGTCCTGGTAGGCCGCCAGTATGCTCTGCGGGTCGGCGTCACCGGCGAGCGGCCGGTTCGCTTCCCAATGCTCGAACAGTACACCGATCCCGCCGAGTACCGATGCGATGTCGTCGAAATCGTGCAGTACCCGGGGGCGCGTATCCGGTGAGGAATAGACAGCCAGTGTGCTCATTGTCAGGGCCCTGTGCAGGTGTGATGGCGCCTGGGATTATACAACGAAAGCGCGCCGTCAGGTTTGCATGATGCCGGGCCTTGCGATGGCGCAGCTGAGGAGAAAATCCAGTGCCTCCAGATGCCGGAAGGCACCCGGGTAGTCATTGCCCCAGACGTAAACCCCGTGACCGCTGATCAGATAGGCGGGCAGGATCGGCTCCGAGAAGTATGGCTCGACGGCGGCGGCCAGTGTCTGCATATTCTGGCTGTTGGGGATGACCGGCAGCGTGCAGTCCACCTCGTGGGTATTGATGCCGTCAAAAGCCTTGAGCAGTTCGAGCTGCGAAAAGCGCACGGCGGGTCCCGCAATGTCTGAAAGGATAGTGGCTGCAATGGTGTGCACATGCAATACGCAGTTGGCCGCAGGGTAGTGTTGGTAAAGCTGCAGGTGCAGATGTGTTTCGGCGGACGGTGTTTTGGGATCGAGCGGTGTCCCTGCGAGGCTTATGCGCAGAAAGTCGTCTTCGGTCAGATAGCCTTTGTGCACGCCCGAGGCGGTGATGAGGATTTCATCAGGGGCGATGCGCTGGGAAAAATTACCGCTGGTGGCGGGCACCCAGCTGCGCCCGTGGGCATACCGGCCGAACTCCATGAGTTGTGACTTTGCCTGATCGATGCTCATGGGCGCATTCTAATGAATCAGTGCCGATGAGCCTATAGGGCGCCTTTCCGGAATCAACAAAGCCCGCCGCAATGACGGCAGGCTTTTGCTGGTGTCGAAGCGGCGGCAGCCCGGTCACCCCCGTTTGGTCGGGTTACAGGGATAGTCGGTTGCTGCCAGTGAAGCGCGTCGGTCAGGCGCGCCTCACTCCGGCAGCCGCGGCGCAGGTGCCTCGTTGCTGGTTCCCGGTGTCGGGTTTACCACGATGGTGCTTGGGTAGCCGCCGCCGTAGCCGGGGTAACCACCCCACCCGTAGCCGGGGTAACCGCCGCCCCACGGGCCGCCGCCATAGGGCCCCCCGTAGCCGCCGTAAGGGCCATAGCCATAGCCGCCGTAAGGGCCATAGCCATAGCCGCGATAGTAGTCTCGGTCGTAGCGGTCATTGTCGAACCAGCGCGACGGGTTCATCATGTTGCCGAAATCGAATGCCTGTGCAACGTTGGCTGCTGTGGCGCACCCAATGCAAAGTGCCGCAGCAGACAGCCTTGAAAGAGTTGTTTTCCGAATCACCGTAGTATCTCCACTCGCCATTTTGAAAAGCTGAACCTCGAACTGATCGCCGGTCCTGACACACCGGCGCCGCCCGCCCTTATTAGCATAGGGCCTTGCAGACAGGGGACTCTGTTGAAAAATTATAGACTACCGATACCACAGGCTGGTCCCCGACACTGTTGCTTATCACCCGCGCAGCGACGCACATCAGCAGCTCGCCGAACTCCGCAGGGCATTTTCATAATATTCTGCAATCTATGTACCAATCCACAACATATTGTTTTTACAGAGGATGAAAAGTTGCGCTGCGTAACGCGTTGCAACGCTGCCAACCTTGTCCAGTGGCAGATTTGCACTTTAAGCTGTTGAACTTTATGCGGTGTCAGCAGGTTTCCAGGCACATGCAACACGCTGCAACGGATTCAACGCACTGCAACAGTCGGCCGCGGATGGCATGGCCGGCGACGCCGGAACCCGCCGGGCCAGACAGCACAAGCGTCTGCGTTGCGTTCTTGTCGCCGCAACATCTGCGCGCCCGACCTGCCTGAAAGCACTCGGCGTGTACTACAATAACAGCTGGAGGCGTATTGCTTTATCGCGGCGCTATGACAAGATTGACCCGACAGTTGGTGTTCATCAGTTGAGTGTTGCCTCTACGCCAGCCTGTAAAACGCCATAGATAAATAAAAAATACACCTGGAGTCTAGCCATGAAACGGTTCCTACTTTTGCTTGCATGCGCCCTGCCGCTTCTCTCCCAGGCCGGAGACTATCAGTCCACGCTGCTGGTCCAGACCGGCCAGATGCGCGAAAGCGATCTCATCGTGCGTACCATCTCCGACCTCGAGAGCAACAGAATCTGCCTGGCGTTCTACGTCCGCACCATAGGCACAAGTCCCAGCATGACCTGTTATGACGTGGTCTCGGGTTTCAGGTCCAGAATCGACCAGGTCGGGCACTTCAAAGAGGGCAAACTGATTGTTCGAAAACTCAAGGATTTCGAGAACAACGTTTCCTGCCTGGTTGCCTACGTGAGCACCGCGGGCACGTCGCCTGCGATTGACTGCTACAAGAACGCGGCAGCGGGTCAATTCAGGGACTCGGACACCCTGGTGCCGAGCGGGCACCTGCGCGAAGGCGATCTTGATGTGTACAGGATTGTGGATCCGGACAGCACCAAGAGCTGCCTGGTCGCTTATGTGAATACCGGCAGCACCTCGCCATCGCTGCAGTGTTACGGTACTCGTACCGGCACCGCCAAGGGCGGAATGGCACAGACCAGCTACCTGCGAGAGGGTGATCTGATCGTGAGGAAGGTCGTTGACGAGGACAACGCGAAGGAGTGCCTGATTACCTACGTGAGTACCGAGGGAACCTCCCCGTTTATTCATTGTGCCAACCTGCGTTCGGCCGCCGCGGCACCCGCTTCGGCCTCACCCTCGGCGTGGCAAACAAACAAGGCTCCGCCGGCAGCGCCCACACGCTGAGCGGCAAAGGTCGTCCGGGCCAGGGCTGTCGCTCCATGGAGCGACAGCCATGCAAACCGGTTTAGGACCGCTGTGCCGGAGACGTCCGCCTTGGTCGAGTTATTGTTGTGACAGGTCACCAGGCTATTGGCGTTGTCGTGGTGGGTGACGAACTGCTATCCGGCAAGCGGCGCGACCGTCACCTGCCGCATGTCATCGACACCGTGGCACGGCGCGGTATGCGGGTCGCCTGGTGTCGCTACGTCGGTGATGAGCTCGATCGTTTGACCGAAACCCTGCGCCAGACCGGGCTCGATACTATCCCGGTCTTTTGTTTTGGTGGCATCGGCGCCACACCCGATGACCAGACGCGTCAGGCCGCCGCAAGCGCCTTCGAAACCGGGCTGGTGTCGCATCCTGACGCGGTCGCCATGATCGAGCAGCAGTTCGGCGAGCAGGCCTACCCCACCCGCATTCGCATGGCAGAGCTGCCCGAACACTGTCGGCTGATTCCGAATCCCTATAACCGCATTCCAGGCTTCACGGTCAACCAACACCATTTTTTTCCCGGCTTCCCGGAAATGGCGTGGCCCATGCTCGACTGGGTGCTGGATACCTGCTACGCCGAGCGTTATGCGCCGGTCGCGGAGTATTCGGTCCAGGTGCGCGATGTTACCGAGTCCAGCCTTTGCGACCTCATGGATATGCTGGTTCAGCGGTACCCGCGGGTGAAACTGTTCAGCCTGCCGCGCCTGGAGCCGGAGCGCTCTGTCGAGTTGGGGTTTCGCGGCGACGCGAGCGCAGCACAGGCTGCGTTTAATGACCTGCTCGGACAGCTCGCAGCGCGCGGTCTGGTCACCGAGGTTGTCTCCGGGAGCTGAGGGCTGTTTTCGCCGACGGCGTCGTGTGCTCGACGCCGCGCTGCAGGTGCAATGCCGACTCAGGGTCGGCTAATAGTGTATCTGAGATCGATCGATTGCGCGGCACCCGACTGACCCGCAAGACTGAGGTGTCTGGTGAGTTTATAGACGAACTGGATCGCGCCGCTCGCGGTGAACATGCCGTAAAGATACTCAACGCGTAACTGCGGTGACAGTTGTTTACCGACCACCAGTGAGGTCTCCGCACCGGTGGTGGCGGCGGACTCCACGCCCACATCGATGCCAAGTTTCTCGCTGATTTCCGCGGCTACGGGGCTGTTAGCGCCCAGTGATGCGGCTGCCGCCGCGAGCGCCTGCGAGTCGCTGCCGCTCGAAGCGGCGCTGAGCGGCTTGCCGGTCACCAGGTAGGACATGATTTCCGCGTCGGACATGGCGGGATCGGAAAACAGGCGAGTCTGCGGGGCCTCCACGGTACCGGACAGTTCTATGCCTGCGATCACGTCGCCTGCTGTGCGCGTCGCCCGGACATCCAGCGCGGGATTATCAAGCGGACCGGCAAACAGCAGGCGCCCCCGCTGGATGGAGAGCTTCTGGCCGTAGCCTTCGTAACGGCCGTCGGTCAGTTCGACCACGCCGTTACCGATCAGCGTGCGGGTCTGGAGGCTGCGCACGTTGATTGTCCCGGCCAGGCCGGTGCTAATGCCGAGGCCTTCGAAGTGGACATCGTCGCCGAGTGTGGCGACCAGATTGACGCTGACCGGAATGGTTGACGGCCGTCCCTCGGCGGGTGGCGCAGCGGGTCCGACTATGACCTGGTCGGCCGAGACTTGGACCACGTCGGGCGGCAGCTGTTTCAGCGTGATCCGCGCGTGGGGAATGAGTACCGAGCCGCTGACATCGACCTGCTTCAATGAGCCGCGGATCTGCAGGTCGGGGTTGGCCAGAATATCCATGTCCGGCAGGCGTGCAATTGCAAAGCGTTCGCCGTTCAGGCTGAGGTTGAAGGGCCAGTCCTGCTGCGGGTCGAGCCTGAGATTGCCCCCCAGCCTGATGTTACCTTCGCCTGAGTGCGCCGTGCCGTTCAATGCCACGCTGGTGCCGTTGCCCTGCGCCTGCAGCTCGATGGCATTCAACTCGAGGCCAAGTGCCGGAATATTGACCAGGCCATTTTCCAGCGTTGCCGTGCCCGTGACTTCGGGCGAATCCAGGTAGCCGGTCAGCCGTGCCTCGGTCGTCACCTGCCCACCGGCAACCGTAACGTCCGCTAGCAGCGGATCGATAAAGCGGATATCCGGCATGCCGAGGCTGAGCTTGCCGGAAACTGCGGGACGGCTGGTGTTCAGTCGGGTGATCTCGACGCTGGCCTGCATATGTCCTTCATCGGACTTGCCCGAAAGCGCCAGCTGTGCGACCTCAGCCCGTCGCTCGCCCTGCAGGCAGATCTCGCGCTGCCCGGACTCCCAGCACCCGCGGAACGGACCGGTATCGGCGGCGGTGATGCGTAGCGGTACAGGATCGCGCAAGTGCCAGTCGCCCAGTTCGCGCAAGTCTATGGTTGCGGTCCCGAGGCGGCCCTCCCACACATTATCCCGGTAACTTCCGTTCAGTTCGACAGTTGCGTTCCCGCGCGCTGACGCCAGCTGCAGGCTGGCTTCATGTTTGTCGAGCCAGCCATGACTTTCGAGTGTCAGCTTGTCGATTTGCTCTGTGCCGAGACGCACGGCCTCGGCGTGCAGGCTTGCGTGACCGGCTTCCGGCCGGCCAGGGTCGAGTTGCGCGTTGATGCTCAGCGTTCCAATGCTGTTGCCCTGATAGGCGAGCTTGTGTGCCGCCAGGTCCAGGCTGCCCGCGAGGCGCTCCAGCGACCCTTTCAGAATGCCGCTGGCATCGGCCTGGCCGGCGAGTCCGGGCAACAGGGCCGAGAGTTCGGGGGCCGCCACGTTGTAGTGAAGGCCGCTGTCAGCGTCCAGCACGCCGGACAGCTCGATACGGTTCTGCCCGGAACTGATCACCAGTCCGGTGGTGCCTGGAACACCGTCGCGCAGCGCCAGATCACCCTGTGCCGCGAGCGGCCTGCCGTGGAGCACACCCTGCAGATGCAGCTTGTGGAACGCCACAAGCACGCTGTCCCCGTCGGTGGAGATATCGAGCCGTGTCACCAGGTTCAGCCGCCCCGGCCACCCCGGCCAGTACTGGGCAGGGTCTATGTCCGCACCCTTGATATCCAGTCCCAGGCGGAATTGCGGCGCCCAGGCGAGGGTGCCGGTTGCCGAGGCGCTGCCGTCCAGGCCGGTGACATCGAGTGGCTGCAGGTCGATGTGCTGAAGGTTACCGCGCCCCGTCGCACGCACCTGCAGGGCGGGGATGTCCGGGCCTTCGAGCGGACCGCTCAGCGTGAGCAGGTAAGCGTCCAGCGTTCCCTCGAGAGTGTACTCGCCCTGTGCACTGATGTAGGCGTCAGTACCCGAAAATGGCCAGCGCAGACCTTGCCAATGGCCGGACAGCTTGTATACCGGGGCATCGGCATCGAGCCGAACGGTGCCGCCGGTGGTGACGTGGAAGGGCTGGAAGAGGGTGTGGTCGATCCGAAACCGGGTCAAGTCGCCCTCCAGCTGCGCCTGCCCGTTCGCCGGCACCGCATCCGGCAGCTGCGTGTGCCAGCGGATGTCGCATCTGAACGCGTAGGGCTGATGCAGCTCGGCTTTGCCGCTCAGCTGTGCCGCGCTGCCCGGCGTCCTGATCTCGAGTTGTTTCACTACCAGCCCCTGCAGTGGGCCCGCTCGCGCCGAAAGCACTATCTCATCGACAACTGACTGCTCGCTGCCCAGCGTCACCTGCAGGCCGGTGATGTCCGCCCTGTCCAGTCCTATGGCAAACGGCAGGGCAATGCGCTCGGGTAATGTGAAGGGTTCCGTCTCCGGTGCGCTTTCCGGCTGGTGGTACTGAACCCCCCGCGCCCTGAGTTGCCGGATGCGCAGCGTGCCGTGCAGCAGCGCCGCCGCCCGCCAGCGCAGCTCGAGGCGCTCCAGGCGCAGCGCGGTCTGATCCAGCCGGTAATCTACGCCGGTCAACGTCAGGCCGGAGATGAGTCGGCCGTTGACGCCGGCGACCTGCAGCTCGCCGGGCAAATAGATTACGGCCTGGTGGACCAGCCAGCGGCTGCCCGATTCCGTACCGGTCAGGATGCCGAGCCCGCCGAGGACGAGCGCCAGCAGGCCGGTGAGAACCAGAAACAGGTACTTGAGGATTCGCCGCATGGTGTTTTACCGGGAAGGCGGACTAAAGGTCCGGCCCCATGATGAAGTGTATCCGGATCCGGTCGCCATGCTTGTCCAGCGGGTGGGCAAAATCGATGCGGATCGGGCCAACCGGCGAACGCCAGTTAATGCCGACGCCGACGCCGGTCTTTGGATCGACGTTGGTATTGTCGAAGGCGTTACCGGAATCTACAAAGGCGGACAGGCCCCATTTGGCGGTGACGAGGTGCTCGATCTCCAGGCTGCCCACCAGCAGGTTTTTGCCGCCCTCGACCTCGCCATCGGCGTTCTCCGGGCCGAGCGACTTGTAGGCGTAACCGCGAACACTGTTGTCGCCGCCGGCAAAGAAGCGTACCGACACCGGCAGCTGGTCAAATTCGTTCATGAACGTCACCCCGGCGTTCGCCCGGCCGATCAGGCGCGAACGCCACGGCAGGCCCAGCACGCCTTTGGCCTCGCCGATCAGTTGCAGGAAGCTCACGTCGGAAATGACTTGTTTCAGACCCCCGCGTGTTCTGAAACTGAGGCGATAACCCTTGCGCGGGTACAGGCGGTCGTCGGTATCGGTCTTCGACCAGCCCATACCGGGCATCAGCAACACTGACGTGGTGTTGTCGTCGTTGCCGATCTTGTAGTCTTCGCGGCCAAATACCAGTGTGCGCTCTTCGAGCCACTGGTTCTCTAACTGGTGCGCCCAGGTCGCCGATAGCGCCGTGGCGTCTGCGCGAAAACTGTCGGTGTCCTCGTGTTTGTAGCCGGCCTCGTAGGTCAACTTGTCGGTCACCGGGTTTTTCAATGGAATGCTGTAGCCAAGCGTCAGGGTCGAGATGACTCGCGACAGGGAAAGGTCGCTGGTGAACTGGTGGCCGCGCCGGTTGATGCGCTCATTCTTGTAACCCAGGCCCAGGCGCGGGCCGGTGTCGGTGGCGTAGCCGACCGACCCGGTGTAGCGGTGGCGGTCGGCGGGGGTGAGGCTGATTCGGACAGGCACTTGCTGGTGGTCTGCTGCTTCGATCAGGGGCTCTACCAGCACCTGGCCAAAGTACCCGCTGCTGCTGAGTGCCCGCGAGGACTCGGTGAGCGCCTTGCGCGAATATGGCTCGCCGCTGTGAAACGCCAGGTAGCGCTGTAACAGCGCCGGGTCGATGACATCCTGATCGCTCTGCGTTGCACCGAAGCGGAAACGCACACCGGAATCGAAATGCAGGTGAACGTCGGCGTAGCCGGCTGCCGGATCCACGCGCAGTTCGTGCTGTGTGAACCGGCTGTCGAAATAGCCGCGCGCCGCAGCCAGGTTGCTGATGCCCGCCTTGAGTGACTCGTATTCATCGTGGCGAAGGGGGCGGCCCGCCTGGAGTTTGCTTTTGCGCAGCAGTTCGGTGAAGGCGGTGTCGTTCGCGGCTTCTCCCTGGATATCGACGTCGACGGTGCGCAGTGTCACGCGACTGCCCGGCTGAATAGTGAACGTGGCTTCCCAGCAGCCGTTCTTGTCCGCCGGCTTGAACTGCGGGGTAATGACGGGTTGATAGTAGCCGAACGCTTCCAGCCCCGTGCGGATCTCCCCGGTGGCGCTCTTGATCCCGCCCTGCAGCTGCCAGTCGGCCGCGTCGCAGGCCTGCTTGTCAAGCGACAGCCGGGCCAGCAGGTTCTTGCGCACCTCGCCGCTGACACCCTCGAGGGTGACCTTGCCCTGGTCGCCCACGGCTGATGGCGCGGCACTCAGCAGTGCAGTGGTCAGCAGGGCGCACCTGAGAAGAGACAAAAGATTCATTGCGTGACAGGGGTGGCGGTGCGCCTGCACCCGCCGGGACGGCGAATAACTGCGGTTTCGCGCCCGGTCTGCCTATGCCAATGGGACCGGTCACGTCTGCCTCTTAACGCCTGATCCCGCACCTCACCCCGATGAAGCGTCCTTGAGCTTTTCCAGGCCGCCGGTGTCCAGGGCGTTCGCCAGCGCGCGCAGCGTGGTGATGCTGTCGGCGCTGCCTGTCACCTTGATTACGAAGCGCTGCCCGACAACGATGCTGTATTCGCCGCGCCCGTCGACGTCGTCCCACTTCTCGTTCACCATGCGCCCGGCGTCCGAATAGGTTTTTTCATAGCCGCGGTCGGTTTTGCGCTCGTTGCCTATTGCCGCGAAACCCGCGAGGGCCAGGATCCCCTTCGCGCCGCCCATGTCCGAGATTTCCACGCGCAGCTGCTGGCGGCCGTCGCTGTAGCTGGCCTGCGCCTGGGCGACCTGCACGCCCATCGCCTGGTTGCGTTCGGCGGAGAAGTCGCTGCGGTTCATGCCCAGCAGCTCTTCGGGCAGGAACTCACCCAGCTTGTCAGGGGACGCTGCCTTGACCGACGCATCGCCGCCCAGGAGCGTACCAACCATGTTTTGCATGGCCTCCTGCTGGGCCTTGCTGTCGCCGGATTTCTGTGCCGACTCCATCTGTTTGCCCGCCGCTTCCATTTGTTTGCTCCAGCTCTCAAGTTTGCCCATCGGCGAGTCCTTGTCGAACTGTGCGTCGTTCGTTGTACCGGGCGATGTGCCGCTATAACCGCCGACACCGCTGATCGAGGCCACCAGCAGGTTGAGGATCAAGCCGAGGATGATGCCGATCACGACCACCACCAGGGTGTAGCGCAGTGATTTTTCCTCCGGGCACTTCATGGTATGCGGCAGCCCGAGTTTGATCAGGTAAAACGCGTAAATCGCCGCGGCCAGGCCCAGCAGGGCGACCAGCGCACCCAGCCCGGGGAGGATGTGCAGAATGCCCACCACCCAGACCGGCGTAAAGGCGTAGGCAGCAGTCTTGAGACCCTGCAACCGGTCCCGGACGGCGCCGAAGGTCGGGGCCAGTGACTCGATGATGACCGCCATCGCATAGGTCATCAGCAGGCTGACGGCGTAACCCAGCACCGCCTGGGTCAGCAGGGCGCCGAAACCGATGTGTATGGTGCCCATCATGGGAACCTTGATGCCGAACAGGGCGGTGCCGATCAGCATGCCCAGCGCCGGGAGTGCCGCAAGGATCAGCACATAGTCGCGATAAAGTCCGGAAACGCTGGCCGGTTCGGCGGCGATTTCCGGCCAGGTGTCACGTGGTTTGAGCAGGATGGCCCGCACGCGGGCGATGAGTGACTGAATGTTCATTCTTATACTCCCCCGAAACCGGAATCTGAAGTTTACTCTGATTGGGAAGCAATCGGTATGGGCGCACCAGCCCGCGGGCTGGTGCCGGCGACAGGCTCGGGGCGCCTCGCGGCGGTTCCGGGGAGTGCTGACTCAAGGGCCGATCTCGACGCGGGCGGGCCGGCCGGCGCGCAGCAGAGTGTCTCCGGGGTCGAAAGACACCTGCACGGCGTAGCGCCCGTCGGCGTCGGGTTCCGCACCCACCTGGAGCACCTGGCCCGAATAGCGTTGCCCGTCCACCTGGATGGTGGCGGCCTGGCCTGCCGACAGACCGGCGAGCGCCCCCGCCTCGACCTTCGCGACCGCTGTCATGGGTCTGGCGCGGGCCAGTGTGACCATCGGGCTTGCCTGCTGGGTGTTTATGACGGTCTGGCCAGGCGCCACGGCGACCTCGAGCACCAGCCCGGCAAACGGCGCGCGTACGCTGCTGTATTCGAGATTCAGCCTGGCGGTATCGACCGCCGCTTGCGCACTGGCATAATCGGACTCCGCGCTGGCGAAAGCGATTTCCTGCAGTTGCAGGTCGTGTACCGAAATCACTCTGCGGTCATACAGTTCCCGGGTACGTGCGAGCTCGCGCTCGGCCTCGTCGCGGTTGAGTTTGTATTTGTGCGCCTGGGCTGTGGCGTCGCGCAATGCGCTCTTGAAGGGGCGGTCGTCCAGTTGCACCAGCAGTTGCCCCTGGTTGACCCGGGTTCCCGCATCAACCGGCGTTGCGCTGACGACGCCGGATGCCGGCGTACTCAGGACTACCCGTTGAGACCAGGTCAGCACCGAGGAGTATTCCGTGGCGCCCGCGACAGTGCTCAGCAGGCAGAATGCGAAGCTAGCGATGAATCGTTGCATCGGTATCGCTCCCGGGTTGGTTCGTTGGGACTTCCAGATAGGGTGAGTACGGTTCCCCCGTCAATGCCGTCAGGCGCGCCCAGTCCAGCGCCAGCTGGAATTCCGTGCGTGCCGCCAGCAATGCCGATTCAGACTGTCCGACCAGTGCATCGCCGAAGTCGGTTTTCAATTCCAGCTCATACTCGGCCTGGGCGCGGTCGAAGTTCAGATCACGGTACTCGGCGAACTTCTTCACCTGCTCGCGCTGGGCCAGCAGTGTCTGGATGTCGAGCCACACCTCCAGCAGCTTTTGCCGCAGATTGTATTCCAGCTGGCGTAGCTCGGCGCCCAGCCGGTCCAGTCGGGCGCGGGCCTTCGCGACGCCCGCGTCGATGCGTGCGCCCTCGTATAACGGAATCTCCAGGCGCAATTCCGCTGCCAGCGGGTCGCGCGAACTCACGTCGCGTTCACCCGCGGAGGCCGATAGCGAGCCGCTGACTACCGGACGGCCGCCTGCGCGTTCCGCCTTGATCTGCAGGCGCGCGGCCTCGAGGTCCGCTTTCAGCGACAGCACTTGCGGGTTGCGTGCGAGCGCGGCCTCCAACAGGTCCGGGTATTCGGGAAGCGGCTGGTTATTTTCCGGCAGTTGCGGCCGCACCAGGTTGGAGGGAAGATCGTCGGGACGGTCGAGTAATTGCGCCAGTTTTGCCCGGGCGGTGCGTTGACGCGCCTGCGCGCGATAGCGGCGCATGCGCAGTGCCTCGAAGCTGTCTTCCTGCTTGAGTTTTTCGATGTCCGAGACCTGCCCGAGTTCGTTGCGGTCGCGGGTGCGATCCGCCCCTACGTAGGCGACAGCCATAGCCTCATTGTCGCGGGCGTATTCCAGATCGGCCAGCAGCACATCGAAGAACGCCTTCATGATGTCGATACGGTGGTGCGTACGGGCGGCGGTAAAGCGCAACTGACTGCCCGCCACACTGCTGTCGGCTGCGGCCTCCAGCGCCGCGGTACGGCCGAAGTCGTACAGGCGTTTTTGTGCGTGCAGGGATGCCCGTGAGTCATTATGGCTCTGATCGTTGGCGGCGTTGGAGGGCTCGATCAGACGCGCTTCGAGCCTGGCGCCGACATCCAGATCGTCGTTCGCGGCAGTCTCCTGCGCTGCCGCCTCCACGTCTGCCAGCGCCGCGCGGCTCAGCGCGAGTGACGGGTGATCATCGCCTGCCAGCCGCAGGGCCTCGTCGAGTTTCAGCGGGTCGGGAAGGGGAGATGCCGACAGCCGTGTCGCCAGCAACACAAGCAGGCCTGCGGTGGCGAAACGCCGGACCGCTCCTGATGGGGTCGGGCCGGGAGTCATTCGCGCGCAGTTTGTTGACGTTTTTCGCGTTTGAAGCGCGCAAAGTTTTCGCTGCGGTAGTGTCCATCGACGACATACTCGCCGAGCCAGAGGAAATCCTCCACGCCCTTGGTGGGACCGGTGTGGCGGGCGATCAGCTTGCCGTCGAGATCGAAGAAGGCCAGTACCGGCGTTGCCCGGACCTTGTATTCCTTGAAGGAAAAATCCTTCTGCGTCATGGTGCGGCCCTGGAAATCGGTAAGCTCCAGGTCACCCTCGATGTCCACGCTGAGGATCCGGAAATATTTGCGAAAATAGTCCTGGACTTCAGGCTGGTTCAGAACGGTGGTTTTCATCCGGTGGCAGAACGGGCAGTCCTCCTGTTCAAAAAACAGCAATATGCCTTTCTTGTGTTCCTGTTTCGCCAGGGCAAGTTCGTCGGGAAGGTTGCCGAAGGTTTCGTTGAAAAAGTACTCCTCGGCATCGCGGGGGGTGGTTGCGCCTGCGGGCAGGGACGCCAGTGCACCGGCAAGCAGTAAAAATACCCGCAGCAGGGTGCGCGAGCGATCGTTGGGCGAGGATTGCAAAGTCGGTAGCTTCCATTGGTACTGTTGAACGGAATCTAAATGCTGTGTCGGTCCGGGGTCAAGCCCGTCGGCGTGCCGGCCGGGGTCCTGATACGGGTTCTATGAGGGCCTTTGACCACTGAGTCGCGGACAGGTTCGGCCGGATCGCAGCGAACCTGCCCGCGAAGGTCGGGCGGCTTGCAGCCTGCGGTGCGGTTTTTCCGGTCGCCGGTGTATTGCGGATTTGTTGCATCCCTTATACTACATTATTTACAGACGACGGCAAAACCGACGGATGGCATAGCCGGTATTCCACCAGCGGCGCGGCAGCGCGCGGCGTAAACGGAGCCGGTACTTACTGTGAAGGGCCCGATCACAGGGGCCGGGAAAGACGATGCGACTGACAACCTTCAGCGATTATTCGCTGCGTGTGATGATCTACCTCGGTACGTGTGGCGACCGGCGGGTATCTGTCGGCGAGATTGCGTCGGCCTACGGTATTTCAAAGAACCACCTTATGAAAGTTGTGCTGTTTCTTGCCGACGAGGGGTATATCGAAACCGCGCGCGGCAAGCGCGGCGGCGTGCGCCTGAAGATGCAGCCGGAGCGCGTATGGATCGGAAAGCTGTTGCGCAAATCCGAAGCCGGCAGCGTGCTGGTGGAATGTTTTTCCGAACACACGTCGGACTGCTGTATCCAGACCGCCTGTCGC
>Ga0315540_10000545_pt1 | contig 21571 bp, 15 predicted proteins | sample SalMarSW160110MG_FD_203677 | JGI IMG/M metagenome (GOLD analysis project Ga0315540, IMG submission 203677) | Salt marsh sediment microbial communities from the Plum Island Ecosystem LTER, Massachusetts, United States - Salt Marsh Sediment SW1601-10 ...
CAATAATTGTGGAATCTGAATTACTGGTTAACAGATAATTTAACAATATTCCTGCTGAATGACATTTCTTTAATATAGTTAACCGATCAGCTAATACATAAAGCTTGAAACTTCCAACTCCTTAGGATTTCCGATTAAAACAAATTGGAGATTTTTCATGTACTTCTGTGCAGCTTTTTGAATATCAGCCGCAGTAACTTTATTAACATTATCAATGAATTTTACAGCTTGTTTGTATCCTATTCCTGCAAGTTCATAAAATGCTAGTCCGTTTGCCTGAGATTGGTTTGTTTCATTTCCCATATAGTATCCGGTCAAAAACTGCCTGATTTTGTTTGTTAGTTCCTTCTCTGAAATAGGTTCATCCTTCATTTTCTGCAATTCGTTTATCATAACTTTAATTGTTGTATCGGGATTAACGGCAGTTACATAAATTGCACCATAATTCGAAAAGCTTGCTCTGTAAAAAGCAGCAGGTGCATACGAAAGGCTCCTCTTTGTTCTTACTTCTTCAAACACTCTGTCCCTTAAAATAGAACTGGCAATAAGCATTGTGTAACCTTCATCCGTTCCGCGTTCCGGAGCCGAGTAAGTTCCTTGTATATAATTTGTAGGAAGTTCACGGTAAACTACTTTAAGTGAAGGTTCACTCATTTCAACTTCCGGTGGCATTTTAGTAACATAAGAACCCTTTTTTATACTACCGAAAGAGTTGTTCACCATAGATTTTAGGTCACTTAGTGTAGTGTTTCCGACTACAACAAGTAACATCCTTGATGTTTCCAGCATGTCGGAATGATAAGCTTTCAGGTCATCGGATGTAAATGAAGAAAGTGTTTCTTCAGTTCCGTTTACTTCGATTGAGTATGGATGATCGACATAGAATTCATGACTAACTTCTTTTTGCAATAATGCATCGGGATTATCATTTACCTGTTTTACTGCTGAGATGAGCTTCTCTCTTTCGAGATTAAGGTCTTCTTCGTTAAATGAAGGATTCAAAATAACATCGGTAAAAATTTTCCATGATTCATCAAAGTTTTGCTTTACACAAAGCAGACTTACGCTGGAAAAATCATCATTTGAACTGGAATTTATCTGCGAGTTCATTCTCTCAAGTGCGGCATTTAATTTATCTTTTGGATAGTTCTTTGTAGCCTTTGATGAAACATCCAGGGTTATAGCTTCTAATCCTGCCTGTTTTTCAGTGAGATTTGTTACGCCACCCTTGAAGTACATATTTGCCGAAACTATATCATTCGAAGTGTTCTGCTTAAAGATCACCTTCAATCCGTTAACTTCGAAAGATTGAACTTCCTGCGCATTCAGTGAAATACTGAATAATAAACCGAAGAGAATTAATAGCACTAATTTAGTTCTTTGAGTCATCTTTAATCTCTCCTTCCTTTATATTTAGAATCAGATCAACTTTTTCCGCCTGATCAGGTGAAACAAGCACACCCAGAACATGTGGTTTATCAACCACATATTTTTCAAGATAGTTCTTAATATCTTCCCGGGTAATTTTTTTCAGGTTATCGATGTAATTAAGGTAATAGTCGAGTCCTGCAACTGCCCACCAGAATCCAACCGTATGAACAAACTGCGATGCTCTTTCCCTGCCGTACTGTTCGTTAGTGGCAAGAATGGTTTTTGCGTTCTCTAGTTGTTCATTGGTAAAGTAATCGGGATCAGTCATTTTTTTAAGTTCATCGAATACAGCTTTTTGGCAGGCATCGAATTTATCTATTGATGTCTGGGCAAAGAGAGTTATTGGTCCGGTATGATTAAGTGTATAATAGCTAAAACTCACACCGTAAGCCAAACCGCTTTCTACAAGATCTTTATGAAACTTTGATGTCTCCTGTCCGAGAATAAAAGAAAGCACATCGGCGGCATAAGTCGATTTTGGATCCTTGCCGACACTCGGTCCCTGCCAAACGCATTGCATTGTAACTGCATTAACCGGTTTCTTTACAACTACAACTTCATTTTCAGGAATTGGTGGATGTTCCGGGACTTTATATTCATCAAAGGGATTGGGACCTCTTTTCCATTTTGAAAATATTTTTTCTGCCAGATCAAACCCTTTTTCAGGAGTAATATCTCCGGCAAGCAATAATGCTGAATTATTAGGAATGTAATATCTGTGTTGAATTGTTTTCATCTTTTCAGGAGTAGTGGATAAAATTACATCCCTGTCACCGATTACATTTTTCCGGCTGTAATATTTCCACCAGACTCTTTTACTAACTTCGCGGTTGAGATGAAAATAAGGATTGGCTTCGTTCCGGTCGTACTCGCCCGTAACAACTGGTCTTTCTTTAACTAATTCATCTTTTAGAAACAATGGTGAAGTCACCGCGTTGTACATAAATTGTACACATTCCTTAAGACTATCTACCGGAGCAGTGATAAAATAGTTTACTCTTTCCTCACTTGTAGTTCCGTTCCATATAGCTCCTAATTCGCGGAGTCTTTCCATGTAAGCTTCCTGGTTCGGAATTTTAGAGTTGGCTTTGAAGAACATATGTTCGTACAAGTGTGAAAGACCGTCATATCCAGGTGATTCCGTGTACGCCCCGTTCTTCACATCAATCTCCACTGTTACCAATGGAACCGCCGGGTTATTAATTACAATTACATCAAGACCATTATCCAGGGTTTTTTTGTAAATGCCGTATTTCTGTGCATATACACTAACACCACATAATGATATCAATATAAAAAGCAAAAAGATTCTAAAAGATCTGGTCATCTTTTTACCTCCTGTTAAATATTTGTTTGTTAAGTAAGATAGTTTATTATTAGAAGTTTCGAGCTACTCAATATAAAAGAATCTGAAGTTATAAAATGCAGATGATCTTAATTAACTTAATGTTTATAATTATAAACGGCAAAAGTAATTTATATGTGGTCAGTATTAATTGAATACTATCGTTCGGTTCTTATAAACAAGCGTTTTTCTCTGAAAATGAGCATAAATTGCGCGGGAAAGAACAATCTTCTCTAGGTCTCTTCCTTTACGGATTAAGTCTTTAATTGAATCCACGTGCGTTACCCTTACAACATCTTGCTCGATTATAGGACCTTCATCTAAGTCGGCAGTCACATAATGGCTTGTTGCACCGATTATTTTTACGCCGCGTTTGTGTGCGGAGTGATAAGGTTTGGCACCGGGAAATGCGGGAAGAAATGAATGATGAATGTTTATTATTTGTGAGGGATAATTTTTTATAAAGTCTCCGGATAATATTTGCATATATCTAGCAAGAACTATGAAATCGGTATTATTTCTTTTAAGCAGTTCAACTTGTTTTGCTTCCTGTTCAGATTTGTTTTCGGGAGTAATCGGAATGTAATGATAATCAATCCCGAAACTCTTAGCGACAGGTTCCAGTTCTTTGTGGTTGCTGATAATTAACGGGATATCAATTGTCCATTCACCCGATTGACAGCGTGAAACAATATCATAAAGACAATGCGGCAGTTTTGAAACAAAAACAGCCATTCTCAATTTTTCATCTGAGAAGGAAAGACGATAATTCATCTTATATTTTTTCGCTAGACCTTCTTTAAATAGTGTTTCAATTTTATCAGGAGAGATCACAAAAGTTTGTAAGTCCCACTCAATCCGCATAAAGAAAATCTTCTCCTCGGCATCTACATATTGATCGAGGTAAATAATGTTGCCCTCGTGTGCATGAATAAAATCGGTTACTGCAGCTATAATTCCGCTGCGGTCTTCACAATAAATTAAAAGTGTTGCTGACTGAGGTTGACGGTTTTCCATAATTCCTTTATAAATTTCCTTCCGGATTACCTTGGTTAAGTTTCAACAGATAATTGTTTATTTAAACATACCACTTCGTTAACCCCATAGTTTTTATTAATAAAAAATTAACGATTTAATTTATTCGGGAAACGACCCGGCGGTTAAACCGAATGACCGTATCCGCTAAACATATTTCCTAATATGCTTGCAATAACACCAAAGAAGATAATCGCTAAAATTATCCCGATTACCATTAAAATTAAAACAGCCTGAGCCCAGGTTTTTTTGCTTGGATGGGTTCCACCTCCAAAAGCCCAGACGAAAAGCATAATAAATCCGACAAGCGGGATGTACATAATAATAAGGGTTATTATCCAATCACCGATTGTCATTGGTTTGTAATTTGAGACCTGGTTATCTATTCCTGTTGCCATCTATCCTCCCGAAATAATGGATAATTGAAATAGTTTAATATAAACTAACACGATTTTAGTTAACGATATAATATAACAAATATTTCTATTTGAATTTAACTTTTTGCTAATATTTTGAAGCATATTCAAAATGAACCTCAAATGTTAAACAAATAGATAACGATAGTTAACAGTTAATAAATATGATAACAGATTCTAATGGTTTACTTTCTTGATTTTGGGAATCATCTTTTAAAAAAACCTGTAAATTTTCAATTCTGATAAAATCCATCCAAATATTTTTAATAAAGGCTGTTCTTACATGGTATAATAGTTGGGAAAATGAAGCGGTTATAAACCCACGGCACTTAATTAATAATCAAATTTATGGTTCTTAAAATGGAAAGAAAAAAAGTAACAATTGATGGTAACGAAGCCGCTGCGTATACAGCATTTCACACGAATGAAGTAATTGCAATTTACCCGATCACACCTTCTTCAAATATGGGAGAGTGGTGCGATGCATGGTCGGCAGTAAACAAGAAAAATATCTGGGGAACAATTCCCAGTGTAAGTGAATTACAGAGCGAAGGAGGAGCATCAGGCAGTGTACACGGTGCTTTACAATCAGGAGCATTAACAACAACTTTCACAGCTTCGCAGGGTCTTCTGCTGATGATCCCCAATATGTTTAAGATAGCAGGTGAATTAACATCGACGGTATTTCATGTTTCTGCACGTTCGGTTGCAACACATGCACTTTCAATTTTCGGTGATCACAGTGATGTAATGGCAACGCGCGGAACCGGTTTTGCTTTACTCTCTTCGAACAACGCACAGGAAGTAATGGACCTTGCATTGATTGCTCAGGCTTCAACATTAGAAGCCAGAGTTCCTTTTGTACATTTCTTTGATGGGTTCCGCACATCGCACGAAGTTATGAAAATTGAACAGATTACTTTTGAAGATATGAAAGCGATGATGGATGATGAACTTGTTAGAGCACATCGCGCACGTGCATTAAATCCTGATAATCCCTTTGTTCGTGGAACTGCACAAAACCCGGATGTCTTTTTCCAGGGAAGAGAAACAGTAAACCCGTTTTATATTAAATGCCCGGATATTGTTCAGAAGCAGATGGACAAGTTTGCTAAGATTGTGGGAAGACAATACAGGCTTTTCGAATATGTTGGTGCTGCTGATGCGGAAAGAGTTGTAATAATGATGGGTTCAGGTGCCGATACTGCCGAGGAAACCGTTAATTACCTTACTGAAAAAGGTGAGAAGGTGGGTATGATTAAAGTAAGATTGTACAGACCGTTCTCAATTGATCATTTCATTAACTCATTACCTGAAAGTGTAAAATCGATTGCAGTGCTGGATCGTACTAAAGAAGCCGGCTCAACCGGAGAGCCCTTATATCTTGATGTTGTTGACGCTATTTCTGAAAAGTATATGAACGGTGAACTTAAAATTCAATTTCCCAAAATTGTTGGCGGAAGGTATGGTCTTTCATCGAAGGAATTTACTCCTGCGATGGTTAAAGCTGTACTCGATAATTTAAAAGAGAAAAAACCGAAAGCCCACTTTACTATTGGAATAAAAGAAGATGTAACAAACAGTAGTCTGGATTTCGATCCCGAATTTTCAGTTGAAGCAAAAGAGACTTTCAGGGGAATGTTTTTCGGCCTCGGTGCAGACGGTACGGTTGGTGCAAATAAAAATTCTATAAAAATAATCGGTGAAGGAACAGACAACTCTGCACAAGGATATTTTGTTTATGATTCAAAGAAATCCGGATCAATGACGATATCTCACCTCAGATTCGGTCCGAAGAAGATTCAATCAACTTATCTTATCAACAAAGCAAACTTTATTGCATGCCATCAACCTGTGTTTTTAGAAAAAATGGATATGCTTAAAGATGCAATGGAAGGTGCTACTTTCTTATTAAATACTCAGGCAAGTAAAGATGAAGTTTGGGATACGCTTCCGCAAAAAGTCCAGCAAGATCTGATAACGAAAAAAATGAAATTGTATATCATCGATGCATATAAAGTTGCAGGCGAAACAGGAATGGGTGTTAGAATTAATACAATAATGCAAACCTGCTTCTTTGCAATATCGAATATCTTCCCGAAAGAAGAAGCGATACAGATGATTAAAAATTCTATTAAGAAAACTTACGGTGCAAAAGGCGATAAGATTGTTCAGATGAACTTTAACGCAGTCGATCAGACGCTTGCTAATCTGCACGAAGTAAAAGTTCCTGGAAAAGTTACAAGTAAAACACAGGTTGCATTTCCAATTCCTGATAATGCTCCCGACTTTGTTAAGGAAGTTACCGGGAGAATTATTACGGGTGAAGGCGATTTAATCCCGGTAAGTAAATTTCCTGTTGACGGAACCTTTCCATCAGCCACAACGAAATGGGAAAAAAGAAATATAGCTCTTGAAGTCCCGGTATGGGATACGGTTACCTGCATTCAATGCAACAAGTGTGTCATCGTTTGCCCACATGCCACAATCCGTGCTAAGGTGTTTGATGAAAAAGAGCTTGCTAATGCACCGAAAACATTTAAAGCTACAAAATATCGCGCTAAGGATTACGGCGAAGGATTGATGTATTCACTCCAGGTAGCGGTTGAAGATTGTACCGGCTGTTCACTTTGTGTAGATGTTTGTCCTGCGAAGAACAAACAGGAAACAAGATTAAAGGCGATAAACATGGAAAGTCAGGTTCCATTAAGAGAATCGGAAAAGGCAAACTGGGATTTCTTCTTAAACTTACCGGAACTTGACAGAACAAAAATTAACACAACCAAGGTAAAAGATTCTCAGTTTCTCGAGCCTTTATTTGAATTCTCTGGAGCTTGTTCTGGTTGTGGTGAAACTCCTTATGTGAAGCTTGTAAGCCAGCTGTTCGGTGATAGGGCGGTTGTTGCAAATGCAACAGGTTGTTCATCAATTTACGGCGGAAACCTGCCAACCACACCATGGGCAGTAAATAAAGAAGGCAGAGGTCCTGCATGGTCTAACTCATTATTCGAGGACAACGCCGAATTCGGATTGGGTTTCAGATTAGCGATCGATAAGCATAAAGAACAAGCGGAAGAGCTTCTGAAAAAATTATCCTCCGAAGTTGGTGATGATCTTGTTTCTGAAATAATAAATGCGAATCAGAAAGATGAAGCAGGAATTCATGATCAAAGAGAAAGAGTAAACAAACTTAATAATAAACTAAATGATTTGTTGAAATCAACTAAGGACGGAAAAACCGATGATGTTAAAAATTTTCTTAGCCTTTCCAACTATCTGATTAAAAAATCTGTTTGGATAATGGGCGGCGACGGATGGGCTTACGATATCGGTTACGGCGGATTGGATCACGTTATCGCTTCCGGCAGAAACGTTAACATACTTGTGCTCGATACCGAAGTTTATTCGAACACAGGCGGACAGATGTCTAAAGCAACGCCGCGCGGAGCAGTTGCAAAGTTTGCAGCAGCAGGTAAGCCATTAAAAAAGAAAGATCTTGGTTTGATGGCGATGGCTTATGGTAATGTTTATGTTGCAAAGGTTGCAATGGGTGCTAACGATACCCAAACATTACGTGCTTTCCTTGAAGCGGAAGCTTACGACGGACCTTCGATAATTATTGCTTACAGCCACTGTATTGCTCACGGAATAAATATGGGATTGGGAATGCAGAATCAAAAAGCTGCGGTCGATTCCGGATACTGGCAGCTTTACAGGTATAATCCCGATCTTATTAAGGAAGGTAAAAATCCTTTCAAGCTTGAATCGAAAGGATTAAAGATTCCATTTAGAGATTACGCATATATGGAAACAAGGTATAATATGCTTACCAAATCGCATCCTCAGAGAGCAGAAGAATTGATGAAACAAGCACAGGAAGATGTAAATGATAGCTGGCAGGAATACGAAAGATTAATAAACGTGTATGAACCAAATAAAACGGAATAATAAATTTTGATATTAAAAGAAGGCTTATAAAATGAACATCACAACAAAATATCTCGGCTTAAATCTTAAATCGCCAATTGTTCCTTCTGCCGGACCGTTATCTCACGAAATTTCCAATATCAAGCAGATGGAGGATGCAGGTGCTGGTGCGGTTGTTATTTACTCTTTGTTCGAAGAACAGCTTGAACACGAAGAGCTTGAACTTAACTATCACACTACAACTCCTGCTGAAAGTTATGCTGAAGCAACGTCATACTTCCCTGAACCGTTTGAATACAAATTAGGACCGGAAGAATATCTTGAGCACATTAAGAAAGCAAAAGATGCTGTCGATATTCCGGTTATAGCAAGTCTTAACGGAAAATCCCTCGGCGGATGGATTGATTATGCAAAACAGATAGAACAGGCAGGCGCAGATGCACTCGAACTGAATATTTATCTTCTTGCAACGGATATCGCTAGGAAAAGTGAAGAAGTGGATATGAATTACATTCATATTGTAAAGAGAGTAAAATCAGCAGTTAAAATCCCGATAGCAGTAAAAATGCATCCGTTCTTCAGCTCTACTGCCTGGGTTGCAGATCAGTTAAACAAAGCCGGTGCGGATGGTCTGGTTTTATTCAACAGGTTTTATCAGCCGGATATTAATCTTGAAACCCTCGAAGTAGAGCCTTCCGTAATTTTAAGTACACCGATGTCAATGAGACTTCCTTTAAGATGGATTGCTATTCTTTACGGGAGAATAAATGCGGATCTCGCTGCTACGAGTGGGATTTATACTGAAGAAGACGTAATCAAAATGATTATGGCAGGTGCAAAAGTGACTCAGATGTTATCGCCTCTGCTAAAATATGGGATAGGACATATAGCAGACGTAACAAAGAAATTAAAAGCGTGGATGGAAGAAAAAGAATATGAGTCTTTAGACCAGATGCGCGGAAGCATGAGCTATAAAAATGCACCTGATCCATCGCGATTTGAACGTGCAAATTATATGAAGATACTTAACTCGTACAAATAGATTAAAAATATTTTTTGATGCCTCCTGCCATTACGAATTGAAGATCGAATCTACTCTTCGAATTAAGTGCCCGCAAGATTCGACCGGACCGATTGGAGATTCGTAATGGCTCTTTTTTATATAATCCTTCACTTTTCTCAAAAATCTCAAGACTATTTCTTGTTTTAAGGTGTCATTCCGGCGATCCCGAACTTTGTCGGGGAGAGTCGGAATCTTTCATTATAGGATGAAGGAGTGATTCTGGACAAGCCAGAATGACGATATGATTATTATTTTCAATTGTAGAAATATTCTAATTTTTAATTATTGGTCATTATTTAAATGCTGATCTTCTTCACAATATTTTTCTCCGTTTACACAGCGTTAAACTATTATATCTTTATAAGAGGATGGCAGGTTCTTGCAGCCTATCCCTTTTTGAAGCCGTTTTACATAGCAGTATTTATTATTGTTGCTTATTCATACATACTTGCGAAAGTACTATATAATTATCTGCCCCCTGTAGTTCACGATGTCTTAATCTGGATCGGTTCATTCTGGTTTGCATTCTTCGTTTATTTTATTCTTTCCGTTGTAGTGATAGATATAATCAGATTTGCCGGGTTTCAGTTCCACTTGTTTCCTGAAATTATCGTTAAAAATTATGAAAGGGTTAAATTAATAACCGCCGCCGCTATATTAATCCTTGTTTCGGTAATTGTAATCAAAGGATATATAAATACAAGAAATATCAACATAAAAACTCTTGATATTGAAATACCCAGGGGCTCTTCCGGGTTAAGTGAGCTGAATATTGTAATGGCAGGTGATATTCATCTTTCACCTATAAACGAGGAAAAGTTTCTATCAAACATCGTTGAAAAGATAAACAGCCTGAATCCCGATATAATTTTATTTCCCGGCGATATAGTTGACGACAGGGCAGAAGTTTTAAAAAGACTTGGAATAGGTGAATCATTCAAGAAGTTAAAATCTAAATACGGTGTTTATACCTCAAACGGCAACCACGAGTTTATAAATGGTGTTGAAGAAGCAGATAAATATATGAAGGAATTTGGGTTAACCGTATTGTGTGATGAAGCGATTAAAATAGATAATGATTTTTATATTGTTGCAAGAGAAGACAGAAGCATTTCCGGTTTTACAGGAAAGAACAGAAAATCCCTTGAAGATATCATTGCCGGGGTTGATAAATCTTATCCATTAATTTTGCTGGATCACACACCATCGGGATTGGATGAAGCGAAGAACAACGGTATCGATCTTCAGCTTTCAGGGCATACGCATCACGGGCAGTTCTTCCCTAACAATTTAATTACAAAATTAGTCTATGAAATTAGCTGGGGTTATCTTAAGAAAGACAACACACAATACTACGTAACCTGCGGAGCCGGTACGTGGGGACCGCCGGTAAGAAACGCAAGCAAATCTGAAATTGTTAATATTAAAGTGAAGTTTGTTAAATCTTAGGTGTTTTAAGTGAGATTCACCTCCGAAGAGAGTCTCACATTGATGACTATTAAAACGTAAACGTTAAACTGAACTTAAATGAATCGAAAGATAACGGTGCAGAACTCTTAAATGGCCAGTTCATTTTATCCTGTCTCAGTTCATAAATGCCGTAACCTAAAGCACTTTTCAGTACAAAGTATACAACAGGTCCCGCAGCAGGAGAAGATTTCATAATTTCCTTAATAAATACATCGAGTAATCCCTGGCTCGCAGCTTCAATTATTCCGCTGCCTGCCCACTTCCAGAATAAATGTCTTTCAAAAACTACTGTTCGCTCATAACCGGCTTCAAGTGTAACGAGCGATGTTGCTACAATTTTCAATCCACCTTCACTACTAGTTCCGAAACGCACTCCATCTTCAAATCTATCAAGCAAATGTTGATCGGTTGAGTTTGTTGCCGGGTTTGTAAAATCCAGTTTGCTCCATTCGAAAGATGTAGTGTAATAAGGTATAATGGCAGCCTGTCCCATTTTATACCCATATCCCTTCGAATGACCAAAACCAACCCGCCACGTTTTTGAATTTAATTCGCCTGTGTTATCTGAACTGCCGGCTAAGTCGCTTGAGATATGATCAAGGAATAAATAGTCGTAGCTGTACTTTAACAGACTTTCTGAATAACGGCTGGTTTTTCTTTCTGTGTGGCCAAGTTTTAGATCGATAAGATTTACATTTGAAAAAGGATCGGTTATTTTTTTATGTTCAAGGTCAGTTAATCCGTAACCAACGGAAATGCTCGGCATCCTGAAATTAAACCATTCGTCGAAATCCTCGAACTCCCAGTCCCATTCCCACTTATGTTTTTTGGTTTCCGTGGAATCCTGTGCAAATGCATTTTCACTTAATATAAGTGCGGTAAATAAAAATAAAATGATTGGTAATGATCTGGTTTTCATAGTTCACCCGGCTGTTTGATAAACGATATTAGTTTATGACGACAAAATTAACAAAAAGGTTACTTATTCTTTGTGACCCAATAGCCATTTGATTATTTCGTCCTGGTAAAAATGAAATTTTACAGGCAGATTTTTGTACTTGGATGAGAATTTCGACCGGATTTCATCAAAATTGCCGGAGCCGGATTTTTCTATATCCTTCCTGATGTTATTTAAAAATGTCTGAATTTTTTCCTCAACTTTTTTTCTAATCTCTGTTTCATCAGTTCCTGTAATAATGCCAGCACTTTTAATCTTATTAAAGTCGTTTTCATATAAAGTTTTGAATGTTATTCCCCGGAAATTTTCCGCCACCGTAGTTCTGTTAACATTTCCAAGCTCTTTTGCAGTTTCGGTTATTGAAGAGTGTGAAAACATTTTATTACGCAGCGATTCCAGTACGAGATCATCAAATTCATATTTGCTTATTTTTATCAATTCTTTCGGAAGATCAGAAAGTTGAAGCATATTTCTGTTTTCGGACTTTGCAAAAATAACAGCACGTTTTATCACCGCCTCAAGCTCTCTTACATTTCCTTTCCATGGAGCGTTTAAAAGAGATTCTAGTACAGCTTTTGATATATTGATATCGGGGGCTTCCTTTTTTAAAAAGTGAGCCGTTAAGACTTCAATGTCTTTTTTTCTTTCTCGTAAAGGAGGCAATTCTATTTTAATTACGTTCAGTCTGTAGTATAGATCTTCACGGAACTTCTTTTCTTTAACAGCAGATTCAAGCTCTTTGTTTGTTGCTGCAATAATTCTCACATTCACAAACTGCTGCTTTGATGAACCAACTTTTTCAATTTCACCGTTTTGCAACACTCTTAAAAGCTTTACCTGGAAATTTTCAGATGTTTCCCCAATTTCATCTAGAAAGATTGTTCCTTTGTCAGCCGCTTCGAACTTGCCGATTTTATCATTTGAGGCGCCTGTAAATGAACCTTTAACGTGACCAAACAATTCGCTTTCAAGCAGCGATTCAGCGAGTGCAGCACAGTTAACGGCTACAAAGTTTTTATCTTTTCTTTTACTTAAAGAATGAATGGCTTTCGCTGCAAGCTCTTTTCCCGTTCCGCTTTCCCCGATTAATAAAACGGTTGCATCTTCAGGTGCGGTTTTTTTAATAACACTTACTATTTCACTCATTGCTTTGGAGCGGTAAACAATTCCATAAAAATCTTCAACATTATTATCGGCAGAAACGTTTGCTGCAATTTTATCTTCCTCATTTTCTTTTAGTCTTTCAATGTCTGCTTTTAATAATTTTATCTTCTCATGTAATTCTGCAGTGCTGTTTTTATTTGCCAAATCGAATTCCTTCTGCAGTCTTGTTAACTGTTCCTGTTTTGAAGAAAGAAGATTCTTTAAGACTGCGCTTTCATCTAGCGTGCTCTTAAGAAGATTTCGTTTCTCTACGATGTGGTATAATAAGTCTGTGAGTGCTAAGAAAAGCAGAGGAAAAATAAAAAAACAAATGGCAAGCTTATAATTAAAGAATGTAAATAAGACATAAGTGAGAATTACAATTACGAAGAAGAAGAACAAGTAAATGAAAAGCTTTTTTGTTCTCAATTTCGGTTGGATAAATACAAACACAGTAAGCAGCAGGAAAAAGATAATTGCCGAGGGAGTGTAGAAACCTGTTTTTATCCAGCGATTGTTTAAAAGATTATCGAGAGCAAAAGCGTGTAGAGCAACTCCGGGTAGTTGGTCATCAAATGCAGTTTGAATTGTGGAAGCAATCTGCGGATCGCTTATCCCGATTAAAACAATTTTGTCTTTAAATATTTTTAATTGCGGATCACGATTTTGTACAAGATTGAAAAATTCAATCATGTTGTAATGTCTGAAATTCTTCCACGATGAAAAGAAATTAACTTCGATGGAGTTTTTATCAATGCTATTGCCAAACAACCGATAGGAAAATGATTCTTCAAATTTACCACGGTTATCGACTACTGTTGGAATTTTGATATCATCATTACGGATATAATTCAGGTGACCAGTAAGAAAATTTTCATTCAATAATTTGGGAGTGGGAAAGCTTAAGGAATCCGTATAAAATTTATTATTCGATTCAATTATTTTTCCTGCTAGCGATCCGAGCACGACTTTTCCTGATTTCACTATTTCATTTCTCAAAAGCCTGTCGTAAATAGATTGGGTAACCAAACGTGAACTCAAGAACACCTCCAGCCCGATCTTCTTCACTTCAAGCTTTGTTAATTCTTTTATAAGCAGTGCATAGTAACTTCGCTTAATCGGCCAGGGACCAATGCTTTCGAGGTCGGAGTGAGAAATGTTAATTATTACAAGGTTAGTATCGGGGGCTTTTTCAAATCCAATTCTGGAATAAAAGTTTGCAACTGTTTTATCGGTTGTTCGGGTAATCCCTTTCAATAAAAATAAGAGAAATGAAACAAGAACAACCAGAAATATTTTTATATAAAGTTTGTTTCTGTCGGACAAAGTTTAATCAACATTATGAATGATTGACTAAATAAATATAGGAATTTAATGATATCAAAATAATAACGGGTGGAAAACACACAGACGCAGAAACCAGAATTTCAGCGTTAGTATTAAAATATTAAAGAATAAACTTACTAAGATCCCTGTTCTTAACGATCTTATCGAGCTTCTCTTTTACAAACTCTGCCGTAACCTGAACTTTTTCTTTTGGGAGTTTATCAGGCACATCGAAAAGAATTTCATCGAGCAAGGTTGTAAGTATTGTGTGTAATCTTCTTGCACCGATATTTTCAACTTGTTCATTTACTTCTGTAGCAACACGTGCAATTTCCCGAATTCCATCTTTGGTAAATTTTAGTTTTACACCTTCGGTCTCTAATAAAGCACAGTATTGTTTTAACAAAGCATTTTGAGGAGTGGTAAGAATCTGTACAAAATCATCTTCGCTTAAGCTGTTAAGTTCAACACGAATAGGGAATCTTCCCTGTAGTTCCGGTATAAGATCGGATGGTTTGGAAACATGAAATGCACCGGATGCAATAAACAAAATATGATCAGTTCTCACAACGCCGTATTTTGTATTTACATTTGTACCTTCAACAATTGGAAGAAGATCGCGTTGTACACCTTCACGGGATACATCCGGTCCCTGACCTTTACCTCCGTTTCCGGCGACCTTATCTATTTCATCGATAAAAACAATTCCCGAATCTTCAACTCTTTTAATAGCTTCGCGCTGAACGGCATCCATATCAATAAGCTTCTGGGCTTCTTCCTGCACAATAATTTTCTTTGCTTCGGCTATCGTGGTTTTTCTTTTCTTTCTTTTTTTCGGCATCAGGTTGCCCATAATTTCCTGGATGTTTATTCCCATATCATCCAAACCAACCGGTCCGAGAACCTGCATTCCTACAGTTGGCGTGGCTTGTGAGTCGAACTCAATAACCTTATCATCCATTTCACCGTTCTTCAGTTTTTGCTTCATCCATTCACGAGTTTTCTGGTTTTGGTACTCTTCAGAAACTGTTTCCTGTTGCTGCTGCGGTTGAGGTTGAACCTTGTTTTGTGTTTGTACCTGGTGAATTGGTTGATGCGGTCGTCTTACGGGTGGAATTAAAATATCAAGTATTCTTTCATCTGCTAATTCTTCTGCCTTTGATTGAACCTCAAGAGTTTTTTCTTCTTTTACCATGTTTACTGCACGGTCGGTTAGATCACGGACCATTGATTCAACATCTCTTCCTACGTAACCAACTTCCGTAAACTTGGATGCCTCGACTTTTATGAACGGGGCTTCAGCAAGTTTTGCTAGCCTTCTTGAAATTTCCGTTTTACCAACGCCGGTTGGACCGATAAGTATAATATTGTTGGGAAGAATTTCCTCGCGAAGCGAATCTTCAACCTGCTGTCTTCGCCACCTGTTTCTTAATGCAATAGCAACTGCGCGTTTCGCTTCTGTTTGTCCGATAATAAACTTATCAAGTTCTTTAACAATCGTAGTTGGTGTTAATGCTTTCGTTGTATCAGTCATAATAAATCCGATTTTCTTTATTCAACAGTTTCAACATTTATTTTATCGTTTGTGTAAATACAAATTTCCGAAGCGGTTTTTAACGCTTCGTCTACTATTTCCTTTGCGGAAAGCTTGCTGTGCTTCTTCAGCATTTTAGCTGCCGCTAAAGCAAACATACCTCCCGAACCAATTGCAACTATTTTATCATCCGGTTCAATTACATCCCCATTGCCGGAAATAACAAGAGCAGTATCCTCTGCAATTACAGCAAGCATTGCTTCGAGTCTTCTTAAAAATTTATCCGTACGCCATTCTTTAGCAAGCTCTACAGCCGCCCGATTAACATTTCCTTTATATTGTTCAAGTTTATCTTCAAAACGTTCCATCAAAGTAAATGCATCGGCAGAACCGCCTGCAAACCCGCAGAGCACTTTACCATCAGCTACTTTTCTTATTTTAGTTGCATTATGTTTCATAACCGTATTGCCCAGGGTTACCTGTCCGTCTCCACCCAAAGCTGCAGTACCGTTATGTACTATACCAAGTATTGTTGTTGATTTAATTTCTATATTCATTAAAACTCCCGGCAAGCAATGCTGCCATTTTTAAAATTTATTCCGGATTATAAGCTTTTAACGGTATTGAAGGGAAAATACGTGATACCTTTTTTCGATATTGAATATACGCTTCACCAAAATGCCGTATTAATTTCTTCTCTTCGTAGTAAGAGCCAGCATAAAAATAAACTACTAAACATATAAAGAATGTGAGGTAAAACAAATCCATAACCGGAGGGAATAACAAAAACAGGATACTGAAGAAATATAAAGGATGTCTTGAATATTTGTAGGGACCGCCGATATTCAGGGTCAAATTTTCGTCCAGTTCAGAAGTATAATTCTTTTGAAAATATCTTTTTATCTGGCTTATTCCCAGAAATTCTTTTACACAAATATACTTAAATGCCCATAAAAATCCGGCGAGAGCTAAAAACTGGGGAACCAGAATTATAAGATCGTAAGGATTCGGCAGATCGTAAATTGTTATATGTGGTTTGGGTGATAGTTGGTAAATGAAGTAAAAAGATGCCAGCGAAAAAATGTTGTATCCTATTCGGTAAAAGGCAATGAAGCTGCCGAAGTTTTCCTTAAAACGTATTTTGTTTTCGATTGATGCAAGGAAAGAATGTAGAACAGCAAAAAGTGTAAAAAGTAAAACGATGATTAATACATCGAGTATAATATGCATTACAATTCTTTTCTGAGTCGCGCTACCGGAATTCTCAACTGTTCTCTATATTTTGCAACTGTTCTTCTTGCGATGTGAATACCTTCGTTGTTTAATAGCTCTGCGAGTTTATCATCGCTGTACGGCTTGTTTTTATCCTCATCGTCTATTATTTCTTTCAGCCGCTCTTTAATATGTTTGTTTGAAACTTCTTCACCCGAATCGGTTGAAAGTCCTTCACTGAAGAAATATTTCAATTCGTGAATTCCCATCGGACTCTGAACGTATTTGCCGTTAACAACACGACTGATTGTTGAAATGTCCATCATTATCGCTTCGGCGATGTCTTTGTAAATCATCGGCTTCAGGTACTTAGGACCTTTTTCAAAGAATTCAAATTGTCTTTCAAGTATTGCCTGCATTATTTTCAACAAAGTTTCTCTTCTCTGCTGTATACAGGCTATAAACCATTTTGCAGATTCAAATTTCTCTCTTAAAAATTTATAGGTCTCTTTATCGCGTGGATTTTTTTTTCTTCCTTTTCTTTTCTTTGCATCGAACATTTCAAGATATGACCTGTTCAATGTAACCGAAGGCATGCTTTTATCGTTTAACGTAATGATATAATTATCGTCAACTTTTTCTAGGAGAAAATCCGGGGTTATCTGGTTCATCTCTAAAGTTTCAAAATTTCCTTCGCCAGGTTTTGGATTCAGACCTTGAATTAATTCTACAGTTTTCTTAAGAGATTCATCCGTTAAATTCATTTTTTGTTTCAGAGCTTCAAAACGGCGTTTCGTAAAATCATTATAAAACTCCTCCAACATTTTGATAGCGAGATATTTATAGTACTCATCCGCTTCTTTTAAAGCTCTGAGTTGAATCAACAAACATTCCTGTAAATTACGGGAAGCTATTCCAATCGGATCGAAATGTTGTATTGTATGAAGCAGTTCTTCAGCCTCATCGTATTCAATTTTTACATGTTCGAACAAATCGAGTTCTTCAAGCAGTTCATCTAGATCACGTTTCAGGTATCCATCGGCATCGAGGTTGCCGATTATTTCTTCGCCGAGCATAGTGAGATTTCCATCCAGATCACGAAGCCTGAGTTGTTCAAGCAGGTACTCATAAAGTGTTTCACGAACAGGTGCTAAAGGCTGAAAAACTTCCTCATCGTTACTACGGTTAACTTTTTCATGATCAAGATCCCCATCGTTCATATAATCTTCAAGCTCGAATTCCTCATTATCGGGATCGCTTACTTCATCGAATTCATCTTCCTTATCTTTTTCTTTATCATCCTGATCCTGGTTAAGTTCCATATCTTCTTCCAGTATCGGGTTCATTTCAAGTTCTGTTTTTATTCTTTGTTCGAGTGCAAGAGTATTAAGCTGCAATAGTTTTTGATATTGTATTTGCTGCGGTGATAACTTTTGCTGCTGCGATAAACGCTGGCTGAGTGTTAGCATATTATTTCCCGATTTCCTTTTTTAATTCTGAATACCATTGTTTACCAAAATATCTTTTGAGAGGTTCTTCACAGAACTCTGCAATAGTAATATTTTCTTCTACGCCTTTTTCAAGGGCTGATTTGCATTCATCTATTTTTTCGTATCTCAGAACATCACCTCCAAAGTCCGATATCCTGATAGGGAACAGGTGACAAGAAATTGGTTTCTTAAAATCAGTCTTATCATTATTGTAAGCTTTTTCAATTCCGCATCTTGCAATGCCATCTTTATAATAAACAAAAACGCATTCTTTATTTTCCACACTTCTTATAAGCAGTTCGCCGTCTATTTCTTCATAAAAGCCTTTACTTTCAATTTCTTCAATATTTTTCAAAGGCAGATATTGTTCAATAACATCGAGAAGTCTGTCAATATTACCGATTTCCTCTCTTTTTAAAGGGGCTCCATATTTACTTTCGAAAGTACAGCAGGCACCTTTGCATTTAACTACATTGCAAACAAAAGGAGTTTCAGCAATTTCGGGGCGAACCAGCACTTCTGCTACAGAAATCAACATTTTCCTCGGTTATTGGAATAATTTTTGCTGAAAAATAATCAAATGTTTGAAAAATGCAAAGTTTAAATCCTCAGATTTAATTCTTAATTTCCATCCAAAATTATTCCACTCTATAAAACAGCTTTTCTAAAGGAAAAGAAATGAATTTTCCGGGAAAGATCATTTTAATTACCGGTGCTTCAAGTGGTATTGGTAAAGAGATAGCTGTACAGCTTTCTAAAGAGGAATGTTCTTTGGCGCTTTTAGCAAGAAGGATCGGTTTGCTCAGTGAGCTTGCGGAACAGTTAAGTGGTAATGCTGCCGGAATCGAATATTTAAAGTGTGATGTTACTGATCCGGATGAAGTTAAATCGGTTGTCTCCGAGATCAAAAATAGATTCGGACAAATTGATATTGCAATCTTGAACGCCGGAGTTGGACATCGTGCGGGAGCTAAAGAATACAGCGCCGCAAGTTCGAAAAAAGTTTTTGATACGAACGTTCTTGGCATTACTAACATTGTTGAAAATATGCTCCCGGATTTTATAGAAAGACAAAACGGAATGGTAGTCGGAATCACCAGTCTCTCTGATTCACGCGGCTGGCCCGGCACCGGATTTTATTCTGCAAGTAAAATAGCAGCAACAAGATTGCTCGAAAGTTTAAGAATAGATGTTAAACAGTATAATATAAAAGTAATTACAGTAAAACCGGGATTTGTAAGAACAGCAATGACTGCAAAGAACAATTTTCCCATGCCGTTTTTAATGGATGCCAATAAAGCAGCAAGGATAATTCTTAAAGGTATCAAAAAAGAAAAACATATAATTCAGTTTCCGTTTCTTACAGCTTTGGGTTCAAGAGTTATAGGTCTAATGCCGGATTTTCTGTTTGAATATTATGCATCAAAGTGGTCTGAAAAACATTTAAGTTAAGCATATAAAATTTGTAATCATTATTTTGGGGTAAAATTTTTTTGGGATGATAAGAAAACTATTTTTTACAACTCTGTTGATTGTTCCCCTCATTAATGCACAGGAGGATACAACATTAATTTTAAGTGAAATTATGTTCTATCCGGAATCGGGACCAAACGAATTTATCGAGCTATATAATTTCAGCGATACAGACAGCATTGATCTTAACGGTTATAAAATCAAATACTCAACCTCCTCGACAGATGTATTTGCTGATGCAGGTGAGGGAACGGTTCTCCCGCCACTATCGTTCGCAGTAATTCTTGAAGGAGATTACATAATCGGTTCAGGAATTTACGACGCAAGCATTCCGCCAGAAGCGCTGCTTTTAAAAATATCGGATAATTCATTTGGATCATCAGGAATGGCAAACACAGCAGATAGACCCATAATGCTTTTATCTTCAGCTGATGACACTCTGGAAACTTATGTTTACTCGGCAGATAATTCACAAACATTTTCTGATGAAAAGAAAGAATTGACTAAAGATGAGACGGAACTCAACTGGGCAAATTCAATTGTTAGCAACGGAACACCGGGATTCAGAAATTCAATAACACCGTTTACAGATGATCTTGAACTTACTTCGTTAACATTCTCTCCAAAATTTTCAACGGAAGGCGATGATGTAACTATCTTTGCAAAAGTTACAAACAGGGGATTAGTGAATGCAGCGAACTACGCTATTGAGATTTATAATGATCTAAACACTGATTCCATTGGCGATCCCGGCGAATTGATATTCTCACAAAACTTTTCAAATCTTTCTGCGGGCGATTCTAATATTGTGAATGCACAAATAGACAACCTGTTAGCGGGAAGATATCAAATAATTGCCAGAGTTATTTTTAATGATGATGAAGATTTAACTAATAATGAACTGATTGAATTTTTTACAGTCTTTCCTCCCGGCAATAATTATAACGATCTGGTAATTAATGAAATTATGTATGCGCCCTCACCAGGTGAGGTGGAATGGATAGAGTTGTCCAACCGAAGTTCTTCCGAATTGAATTTAAAGAAATGGAAAATATCCGATCTTGCAACAAACATTGCAATTACGGCAAACGATAAGTTTATTCAACCGGGAGAGTTTATTGTTATAACAAAAGATTCTTCAATTCTAACCTTTTATGATGTTCCATCCGAAATTATTGAAATGAATCTTCCTTCGTTAAATAACACCGGCGATGCAATTGTTATAAAAGATTCTTTGAATGTTCTGATTGACAGTGTTCTCTATTCTCCCGATTGGGGAGGAAACTCAGGCGGAAAATCGCTGGAAAGAATTTCTGTTGATGAAAATAGCAACGATATTACAAATTGGGCAACTTCAGTTAGCACATTTAAAGCCACACCGGGAATGATTAATTCAGTTACACCGAAGGATTTCGATCTTGCAATCACTTCCTTCAAACCATTAGAGGATTTTGGAATCGTTGGGGATGAGATTCAGTTTGACGTACGCGTTTTAAATAAAGGCTTAAACCAATCGGAGAATTATAACGTTAGTCTTTACAGGGATGTTAATTCGGATTCTATTCCTTTAGCTTCGGAATTAATTTTAACTCAAACCGGAAATTCTCTTGCCTCGGCAGACAGTTCAATTTTTACTATCAAAACAAATGAGTTTGAAAAAGGTTTAAATTATTTCATAGCTGTTATCACAACAACTTCGGACGATGACACTACCAACAACATTAGTTTTACTAATGTAATTGGTGCGA
>Ga0315540_10000546_pt1 | contig 21565 bp, 19 predicted proteins | sample SalMarSW160110MG_FD_203677 | JGI IMG/M metagenome (GOLD analysis project Ga0315540, IMG submission 203677) | Salt marsh sediment microbial communities from the Plum Island Ecosystem LTER, Massachusetts, United States - Salt Marsh Sediment SW1601-10 ...
CCGACCACGCCGAGCGCCAGGGCCAGCTTTTCGGTCTGCCGCTCGAGCGCGGCGATCATCGGGGCCTTCAGCGAATAGGGCGGCAGGGAGCAGGCCGAATCGCCGGAATGGATGCCGGCTTCCTCGATGTGCTCCATGACGCCGGCCACATAGACTTGCGCGCCGTCGCACAGGGCATCGACATCCACCTCGATGGCGTCGGAGAGATAGCTGTCGATGAGCACCGGGCTCTTGCCCGACACCACCACCGCCTCGTTGATGTAGCGTTCCAGGTGGGGCTGGTCGCGGACGATCTCCATGGCCCGCCCGCCCAGCACGTAGGAGGGGCGGATCACCACGGGATAGCCGATCGCCTCGGCAATGCGGATGGCCTCGGGGCCTGACCTGGCCATGCCGTTGTCGGGTTGCAGCAGCTTCAGCCGGGTCAGAAGCTTAGAGAATCGGTCGCGGTCCTCGGCCAGATCGATGGCATCGGGGGAGGTGCCGAGAATGGGGATGCCGGCCTGCTCCAGCGGGTGGGCCAGTTTCAACGGCGTCTGGCCGCCATACTGCACGATGACGCCGACGAGGGTGCCTGCGGCCTTTTCGCCTTCCAGCACCTCCAGTACGTCTTCTGTGGTCAGCGGTTCGAAATACAGCCGATCGGAGGTGTCGTAGTCGGTGGAGACGGTTTCGGGATTGCAGTTGACCATGATGGTCTCGAAGCCCGCATCCGACAGGGCAAAGGCGGCATGGCAGCAGCAATAGTCGAATTCGATGCCCTGGCCGATGCGGTTGGGTCCGCCGCCGAGGATCACCACCTTGCGGCGGTCGCCGGGCTGGGCCTCGTTGGCGGCCGCCCAGCCAATGCCGGAGGCGTAGGTGGAATACATGTAGGCGGTGGGCGAGGCGAACTCGCCGGCGCAGGTGTCGATGCGCTTGAAGACCGGCCTCACCGCCAGGCGGTGGCGCAGGCGGCGCACCTGCTCTTCGGTCTTGCCGGCCAGTTCGGCGAGACGGGCATCGGCAAAGCCCATGGCCTTGAGCTGCCTGAGGTTCACGGCATCGCCCGGCAGGCCGTCGCGGGCGATCTTTGCCTCGGTTGCGACGATGGTGGCGATCTGGTCGATGAACCAGGGATCGTACTTGCAGCTTTCGTGCACCTGCTCAGGGGTGGTGCCGAGGCGCAGCGCCTCGGCGACCTTCAAGAGCCGATCGGGCGTCGGTCGCGACAGGGCGGCGCGGATGGCATTCTTGTCGTCACCCTGGCCCAGATCCTCGATGGCGACGGAGTTGAGGCCGGTGAGCCCGGTTTCCAGGCCGCGCAGGGCCTTTTGCAGCGATTCGGCAAAGGTGCGGCCGATGGCCATGACCTCGCCGACCGATTTCATCGAGGTGGTGAGGACGGCTTCGGCGCCGGGGAATTTTTCGAAGGCAAAGCGCGGGATCTTGGTGACCACGTAATCGATGGTGGGCTCGAACGAGGCCGGGGTCGCCCCGCCGGTGATGTCGTTGGCCAGTTCATCGAGGGTGTAGCCGACGGCGAGGCGGGCGGCGACCTTGGCGATGGGAAAGCCGGTCGCCTTGGAGGCCAGGGCGGATGAGCGCGACACCCGCGGGTTCATCTCGATGACCACCATGCGTCCGTCTTGCGGGTTGACGGCGAACTGCACGTTCGACCCGCCGGTCTCCACCCCGATCTCGCGCAACACCGCGATCGAGGCGTTGCGCATGCGCTGGTATTCCTTGTCGGTGAGGGTGAGGGCCGGCGCCACGGTGATCGAATCACCGGTGTGTACCCCCATGGGATCGACGTTCTCGATGGAGCAGATGATGATGCAGTTGTCGTCCTTGTCGCGCACCACCTCCATCTCGAATTCCTTCCAGCCGAGCACCGACTGCTCGACCAGAACCTCGCTGGTGGGCGAGGCATCGACGCCCTTGAGGACCAGGTCGTAGAGTTCCTCCAGGGTATAGGCGATGCCGCCACCGGTGCCGCCGAGGGTGAACGAGGGGCGGATGATGGCCGGCAGGCCGGTCGCCTTGGACGCTTCGAGGGCCTGCAACTGGGCGGTGAGGCGATGTTCCTCGCGGCGGATGCGTTCACCTGCCGACCATTCGCGCGCAAAATCTGAAAGGGCCTCGGCGCGGGCGGTGGGATCGGCATGCGCAGTCTCGATGGCGGCGACGCGTTCGGCCCTTTCGGCGGCGAAGCGCTGCTTCAGCTCGGAGGTGTTGACGAAGGCGGCGGCGGGGGTTTCGAGGCCGATGCGGCCCATGGCCTGGCGGAACAACTCGCGATCCTCAGCCATGTCGATGGCCGGCGCCCGGGCACCGATCATCTCCACGTCGTATTTTTCCAAAACCCCCATCTTGTTGAGCGTCAGGGCGGTATTGAGCGCCGTCTGTCCGCCCATGGTCGGCAACAGGACCAGCTTTTCGCCGGGGCGCTCGGTGCGTTCCCTGGCGATGATGGCGGCCACCATTCCGGGGGTGATGGGCTCGATATAGGTGGCATCGGCGAGATCGGGATCGGTCATGATGGTCGCCGGGTTGGAATTGACCAGGATGATGCGATAGCCTTCGCTCTTGAGTGCCTTGACCGCCTGGGTGCCGGAATAGTCGAACTCGCAGGCCTGACCGATCACGATCGGTCCTGCTCCGATGATCAGGATGGACTTGATGTCTGTTCTTTTTGGCATGCCAACCGATTAGGGCCTGTTGAGATTCACGGTTGCGGCGCTGGCGTGGCCCATTTTGTCTCTGGCTAGCTTTGAGGGGCGCTGTAGGGCCCACCCCTTCAAGCCGCTCAAAGTGACGTCCAGAGGCAAAATGGGCCACGTCCCTTCGGGATTTGACAGGATTGGCCCATCTTCACGCGGCTTCGTCGTCGAATATGCCAGCATGTCTTTCCTCCTCAACCCCGCAAATCTGAGCCAATCCTGTCAAACCGGCACCACAACCGTGATTCTCAACAGGCCCCAGAGCGGGGCGAAGGGGTCGCCCCGGCACAAATTTCGGCGTGGTTATACCATCGCCGCGCGGTTGGCAAAGCCCAAACGTGGGGTTTTCCGCCTTGACAGCATATTTGCCGGCGCCGCCAGATCAGCCTGCGATCGGGTGGTTCCACCCGATTGCAGCAAAGCTGATCGATTCTGGAAGGTTGAGCATGATGTTATCCGAAGAGTGGTATCCACTTTTCGGCATCATGCTAGCGGGCCAGACTCAGCGTCAACCGTTGCAGATGTGTCACGGCGGTGCCAATTCATGCCCTCAGACCTGCAAGAATGGCCTTGCCGGGCTTGACGGACGGCGCGAAGCGTGGCGCTCTATGGCCCGCTCGATGAATGGTCTTCGCGGGCGTATATTCGGAGATGCAGGCATGAATAGACTTGTTTTGGCGCTGTTTGCAGCCGCGATTCTCATCGGCGCAAGCGGCAACGCCGCCAGGGCGGAAGACCAGACCATCAATTCGGTCAGATACAACTTCTCGGCACAACCCTGGAGTCTCGATTCCAAGTACAACAAGCAGGAAGTCGATTATCCCACCAGCGAGGCTGCCGGCACCATCATCATCTATACAAGGCGCAAGTTCTTGTACCTGATCGAAGGCAACGGCAAGGCCCTGCGTTACGGCATCGGCGTCGGACGCGACGGCTTCAAGTGGTACGGAACCGAACATATCGCCCGCAAGGCGAAGTGGCCCGACTGGCATCCGCCCGCGGAGATGCGGGCCCGCGATCCTTCAGTGCCCGCCTACATGCCCGGCGGCGAAGGCAATCCGCTCGGCGCCAGGGCGATGTACCTGGGTAACTCGCTTTACCGCATTCATGGCACGGCGCAGCCGTGGACCATCGGCACCGCGGTGTCGAGCGGCTGTATCCGCTTGACCAACGACAACGTCATCGACCTCTACAACCGGGTCAAGATCGGCGCCAAGGTGATCGTCCAATAGCTGCCCGTGAAGGCGTTTGGCAGACACAGCAAGGGCCCCTTCATGGGGCCCTTCTTCGTTGTTGGGGGGTGCCGGAAACCCTGGATCGGGTTCAGATCTCCCAGCACACCGAGGCCTTGCAGGGCTCGTTGGTGACGTGGCCGGCGAGCGGCCATTGGGAATTCTTGGCGACGACGGTGACGCGGTTGGCGGCGCTGCCGTCAGCGTCGAACCCGGCCTGGGTGACGCCAAAGGCGCCGGCGGCCAGGAAAGCGAGGGTCAGGACGGGGATAGCGAGGCGGGTCATCATAACGGCGTCTCCGGCAGGCGATAAGGTGGGCTCCAAACTTGACGATGACCATAACGGATGCTTCTCGAACCCAGGCTGAATGCCGCGTTCATCTGGTGTTCATCGAGTGATACCAAAGCAAGCCATTATTGACTCCATCAGATGGGTCAATAATGGCTTGCTTTGGTATGAGAGGCGGGACATTGCGCCCGGGGGCAAAGAAAAGGCCCCGCGTGCGGGGCCTTTCGAGAGGTCTTCAGGGAGGATGGCTCAACCGGTTGCAGGGGATGCAGCCATCACTCTTTGGGAGAAGCGGATTTGAGGACGTCCGGGGAGCAATAAGGCTCACGGCGAGAGGGGGCGGGTGGGTTCGCAAGCAATTACCGCTCCCCGGATCCTCATGAGCAACGACCAGATGGCCGGCTCTGAAGGGGTCAAATCTCCTGACAGGGAGCGATGAGGACGAACGCACCAGCCAGCCGGCCGATAGCCAGTGCTGCCTTGGTGAGGGTCGTCTGCATCTTCATCTCCCGTTTCGTTGGTGGCGGATCTTGTTGTTGCCGCCGCTTGATGTTGGAAACCATCCTAACCGGCGCTAACCCAACAGTGGCTGAATGAACCGTTCATCAATCATTCACTTTCGCGATCTTTGTGCTTTTCCGAAAATTATCCGCTTTTTCAATGATATAAGTCCAAAATCCGCATTGCCTTGAGCGTCTGCCTGGCCTATTGGAAGGGGCTTGAGCCCGATTGAACGGGGAAAATGAATGGTTTTGTTCAGAAAACTTTCGTGGGTTTTCGTGCTGCTTGCGACACTGACGGCAGGTCTGGGGTCAGCGCGCGCCGATGAGACCACCGTCGCGGTTGCGGCGAGCTTCGCCGGCGTGCTGACTGAGCTGTCGTCGAAGTTCGAGGCCGCCTCGGGCCATCATGTGGTCGTGGTGGTGGGATCGAGCGGCAAGCTGGCCAGCCAGATCCTCAACGGCGCCCCCTTCGACATCTTCCTGTCGGCCGATGTGGCGCGCCCGGATGCCCTGATCGCGCGCGGCATGGCGACGGCGAACGACCGCTTCACCTATGCCATCGGGCGCCTGGCGCTGTGGAGTGCCGATCCGAAGCGGCTCGCCGGGGGTGGCGAGGCCTATCTCAAGGGCGGCGGCGATGGCAGGGTGGCGATCGCCAACCCCAAGCTGGCGCCTTATGGCATGGCGGCGATCGAAACCCTGAAAGCCTTGGGCCTCGACAAGGCGATGGCCGGGCGTCTGGTCTATGGCGAAAACGTCGGCCAGGCCTTCGCGCTCGCCCGTTCGGGGGCGGCGGCGGTGGCATTTGTGGCGTGGTCCGAGGCTCTGAGCCCGGAAGGGGCCCGGGGCTCCTGGTGGCTGGTGCCCAAGAGCCTGCACCAGCCGTTGCGCCAGGACGGGCTCCTTCTGGCGCGCGGCAAGGACAATGCGGCGGCCACGGCCTTCATTGCCTTTCTCACCTCAAAAGAGGCAAGATCGATCATCGACAGGGGCGGGTTTTCGAGCGAGGGAGGCTAGGGGCGAGGTGGATGCAGCCGCGCTCGACGCGATTGGCCTGACCATCAAGCTGGCGGTGGTGACCGTCGGCTTGCTGATCGTCATCGGCACGCCGCTTGCCTGGTGGATCGCCTTCACGCGGGCGCGCGCCCGGCCGCTGGTGGAGGCGGTGGTGGCGCTGCCGCTGGTGTTGCCGCCGACGGTCCTCGGGTTCTACCTGCTCATCCTTTTGGGGCCGGCTGCCGGACCGGGTCGCTGGTGGGCCGAGGCCACGGGATCGACGCTGGCGTTTTCGTTTACCGGCCTGGTGATTGCTTCCATGCTGTATTCGCTGCCGTTCGTGGTGCAGCCGGTTGCGCAGGCGTTGCAGGCCATGGGACGGGGGCCGCTGGAAGCGGCTGAAACCCTGGGCGCCGGTCCGCTGGATCGTTTCTTCACCGTCGCCCTGCCGCTGGCACGACGCGGGTTCGTTACCGCCGCGGTCCTCGGCTTTGCCCACACGCTGGGCGAATTCGGGGTGATCCTCATGGTGGGCGGCAACATTCCTGGGCGCACCCAGGTTCTGTCGATCAAGATCTACGAGAGCGTCGAGACGCTCGATTATGGCACAGCGCACATCCTGTCGGCGGGGCTTCTGATCATTTCGTTTGCGGTGCTGTTCGCTGTCTACTGGCTCAATCGCCGTTCGGGCCTGGGGCTGTTGCGGCAATGAAGCGGCTGCAACTCGACTGCAACCTGACGCGCGGAGGCTTTGCGGCGCGCTTTGCCGCCGACCTGCAGCTTGATGGCATAACCGCGCTGTTCGGACCCAACGGCGCCGGCAAGACGACGCTGCTCAGGGTGATCGCCGGGCTCGACCGGGCGAGCGATGGCGTCGTGCGGTTCGAAGGCGAGACCTGGCAGGACAGCGGTGCTGGCACGTTCGTTGCGGCGGCAAGGCGCGGGGTTGGGCTGGTGTTCCAGGACGGGCGGCTGTTTTCCCACCTGAGCGTTGCCGGCAACCTCGCCTACGGCGAACGTCGCGCCTCGATGAGGGGACCGGCCATTGCCCGGGGCGAGGTGATCGAAGCCTTCATGCTGGAGGGGCTCATGCAGCGCGACCCGGCAACGCTGTCGGGCGGCGAGGCCCAGCGGGTCGCCATCGCCCGGGCCCTGATGGCAAGGCCTCAGTTGTTGTTGATGGATGAACCGCTGGCCGCGCTCGACAACCCGCGACGCGCCGATATCTTGAGTTTCATCGAGCGGGTGCCGGAAATCTTCGGTGTGCCGGTGCTGTATGTCACCCATGCCATCGACGAGGTGGTGCGGCTGGCCTCGCAGCTCGTGTTGCTGGAGCAGGGGCGGTTTATTGCCTCGGGCCCCACCGCCGAAGTGCTCTCAAGGCTCGATCTGCCGCCGCTCACCGGGCGTTTCGAGGCCGGTGTCGCCATCGACGGGGTGGTGGCCGGCAGCGATAGCGATTATGCCCTCACGCGGGTCGATATCGGCGGTACCGAACTGGTGGTCCCCAGACTCGACTTCCCCGAAGGCCACCGGGTGCGCCTGCGGATCAGGGCGCGCGATGTGTCGCTGGCACTGTCGAAGCCGACCGGTATATCCTTCCGCAACATCTTGAAGGCCGAAGTGGCCGAAATCGCGCCTGAAGAAGATACCGCCTTTGCCGAAATCCGCTTGAATCTGGGCAACCAGACGCTGCGTGCCCGCCTGACGCGCAAGTCGGTCGACGAATTGCGCCTCAAGCCGGGGCTTTCGGTCTATGCCCTGATCAAGGGGGTGGCGCTGGACCGCCGGCTGCTGCTGCCGGGGGGGCCGAAGGCCGACTGATTTGCGCCTAACCCTTCACCCACTGGCGGTGGGCGATGGCCAGCATGTGGACAACGAGGCGGGCAGCGGTAAGGGCGCCCTGGCCGTCGATGTCGCGCTCGGGCATGAATTCCACCAGGTCGAAGGCGCGGATGCGCGAGCGCGCGGCGATGCCGGAGAGCAGTTCCACCGCCTGCCAGTAGGAAAGGCCGCCCGGCGCGCGGGTGCCGACGCCCGGCATGATCGAAGGATCGAGCGCGTCGCAGTCGAAGGCAACGATGACGTCGCCGCCGGCCGGGATCGCCGTCAGGGCCGCCTCGATGCCGCCAGCGGCCAGTTCACGGCCGGAAACGAAGTGCACGCCCCAGGCACGGGCGTCTTCGAGATCACTTGGGCGGGCCGAACCGACGGCACGCTGGCCGACCTGCACGATGCGGGTGACATGCGGCATCTCGGAGGCGCGCCGCATGGTCGACGACAGGCCCCAGCGTTCGCCGTCCACCTCTTCGCGCCAGTCGATATGGGCATCGATCTGCACCACGGTGACGGGCCCGCGGTCGTGGAAGGCTTCGAGCATCGGGATCGGCACCGAATCATCTCCACCCAGCACGATGGGCACCGCGCCGGCGCCGAGAACGGCACGGGTGGTCTGGCGGATGGCAATGCGGTTGGCGGCGTGGTCGGCGGGATCGAAGGCCAGATCGCCGACGTCGGCGGCGCTTGGCTCATCTGCGTTGAACAACGCTTCGCCGATGTCGAAGTCGAGATGGCCGATGTCGGCGCTGTGGCCGGCCATGGCGGCGCGGATGGCGCGCGGGCCATCGGCGCAATAGGCGCCGTAGCGAGAATAGGGGGTGGCCGAGGCGGCGCCGAAAATGACGGCGCTGCCGGCAAACTCGGCAAGCGTGCCGCATTTCGGCAGCCCGAGGAAAGTGTCGGCCTTGCCGGCGCCGGCTGTCGTGCCGATATCAAGGGTTCTGGCCATTGCGTGCTCCGAATTCTGAAAGCGGGGTAAGGATGGACGCGACTTAGATCACACCCGCCTTGCGGGAACTACCGGGCGAGTTGATCTCTCTCAAGGCGTGAAAGGATTTGTGCGCGCGAGATGGCGAAAAGATGGCCTTGGTGGACAAACCCGGACAATGGAGACCGACAATGATTGCAAGACTGACGACAAAGGCATGGGTGCTGGTGGCCGATGGCGGAAGGGCAATGATCCTGGAGAATCGCGGCGACGCGATCGCCCCCAGGCTCGAGCAGTTGAGGACGCGCAGCCTTGCCAACCCGCCGGCCCATGAGCAGGGTAGCGACCGGCCAGGCCGCTATCATGCCGGCATGAGCCAGTCCCGTTCGGCGGTGGACGCAACCGATTTCCACGAGGAAGCCGAAAAGGCCTTCATGGCCGACGTGGCCGGCGAACTGGACGCCGACCTCGAGGCGGGGCGCTTTGAGGACCTGATCGTGGTCGTCGAGCCGCGTGCCCTCGGGCATCTGCGCAAGGCAATGAGCGCCCGGCTGAAGGAACATGTAAAGGCGGAGTTCGCCAAGGACTACACAAGCGAGACGACGGAAGCTATCGCGAGGTTTGTCGAAAGGGAACTGGCAGCGCGCTGAGCCAGCGGACCTGTTTGCCTGCCGGGCGGTGGGCCAGATCGATGATCGGCTTTTCTATATGTCGCCACGACAGGCGCGCGATAGCCATGGTGAGAGCGAAAGAGCCCAGTGCGACGAAGACGTCCTGTGGTGACTGAAGGCGTTGGCTCTGACCCAGCAGGGCAAGGCTGGCAAGGCCGTGAACGGGCTGGTGCAGCAGGTAGACGCCGTAGGAGATGACCCCGAGTTCGGCCAGAATGGCATTGGCAAACAGCCAATTGACCAGCGGCCATCGAACGTAGAGCACGACGGCCAGCAAGGCCGCCGCTGTCAGGGCCAGATAGCTGTAGCCGACCACCATCATGAAGGGCGAGAACATGCCTTGCTGTGCGACCAGCAACAGGCCGAAGCCGCTCAGCAGCAGGCCGAGGATGGACAGCAACCAGCGCGGATGGGTCTCGAGCCATGCCCGCACGGCCGGTTGGCGATGGTAGTAGGCGAGCAGAATGCCGATCAGCAGGCCTTCCCAGCGCACCGGCAGGAGCACATAGGCCCCGACGGTGCTACCGCCGGCAGCGAGGTAAAGGTTGCGGATGAACAGCGTGGCAACGGCGAGACTGGCCAAAACCACCGGCAACCGCCGCAAGGGCATGAAGCACAGCAAGAAAGGCGCCAGGAGATAGAATTGCTCCTCCACCGCAAGCGACCAGCTTACCGCAAGCCAGTTGGGGCCGAAGTGATTGGCTTTCGCCATGTACAGGTTCTGGACGTACAGCAGGTAGCTCCACAGCGGAAAGCGGTCCGCCTCGTCGAACAGCCACAGCTTGTGGCCCGGATTGAGATATGCGGCGACCGGCAGGGCGATGAGGTAAGCGGCGATGAGGAGCAGATAGAGCGGCAGAAGGCGGGCAATGCGACGGCGCCAGAAGCCGGAAAAATAGCCGCTGGTGCCGCGGCGATCTATGAGGATGCCGCCGATCAGGAACCCGGACAGGACGAAGAACACATCGACGCCGACCCAGGTCAGTGAAAACGTGGTGTTGAAGAGCTGATGCAGGCTGCCGGGTTCGGCATCGTTGCCGTTCACCAGGTAGTGCCAGACGACGACCAGCAGGATCGCCAGTCCGCGCAGGCCGTCAAGCTCGCGTATGCGCACGCCGGCACCCGTCACGGGAAGCTGGCGGTCTGAAGGGCAGGCCTTGGGCACGTTGCTCACGAGCACCAGGCTCCAGCCATGGATGATCTTGCCGGGTCCATGCCGCCATTGGGCCATCGAATGGTTGATACATGTTTTCCATCGGCAGAAGAATTTGCGGCATCGCACGAGGACTTGCGCGGCTTCGGTCGAGAGCCCAGATACAAGGGGCCGCCGCTACCGGCGGATCAACCCCCGCAAGAAGGTCCAGTCATCCATGTCAATCACCATGTCCGCCGCCTCAAAGCCGGCGCTCGTCCAGATGCTGTCCGCCCTTTCCGCCAATCTCGGCAAGGCCGAAGACTTCGCCACCCAGCGCAAGTTCGATCCCTCGGTGCTGTTCAACTACCGCCTGGCGCCGGACATGTTCGCGCTCAGCCGCTAGGTGCAGGTGGCGTGCGATTTCGCCAAGGGCATGACATCGCGGCTGGCCGGGCGCGAGGTGCCGTCATGGGAAGACAAGGAGACCACGCTGGCCGACCTCAAGGCTTGCATCGCCAGGACCATCGATTATGTGAAGTCGATCAAGGATTCCGAGATCGACGGCTCGGAGGACCGCGACATCAACCTGACGATCGGCGGCCAGCCGCTAAAGCTCAAGGGGCAGGCGTATCTGGTCCACATGGCGCTGCCCAACTTCTATTTCCACGTCACCGCCGCCTACGCCATCCTGCGCCATGCCGGTGTGGAGATCGGCAAGCGCGATTTCATGGGCGCCGTTTAGGCTTCAATTGACTCAGGCGATGATTCTAACCACCGGGGTCGTCGACTTGCGGCCGCGCACGCCGGCTTCTTCGAGTTCACCGAGACCGGCCATGCCGGCTGCTTCACTGGTCGCCAAATCGACCATGATCTCGCCGGGACCGGCCAACGCTGACAGTCGGGAGGCCACGTTCACGGCATCGCCGATGACGGTGTAGTCGAAGCGACCCTCGGCGCCGAGACCACCGGCAATCACCGCGCCGGAGGCGATGCCGATGCCGAGAAAGAGCTTTTCGTGGTGCGCGCGGATGCGCGCCTGAATGTCGAGAGCTGCCTCGATGGCGGCGCGCTCGCGCCCCTCGCCCTCGAAGCGCACGAACATCGCATCGCCGATCACCTTGTCCACATCTCCACCATGGGCGGCGGTGGCCGCGATCTGTAGCCCGACCAGATCGTCCAGGGTGCCAAGCACCTCTTGCGGCGTGTGCATTTCGGCGTAGGAGGTGAAGCCGCGCACGTCGGAAAATAGCAATGTCATGTCGAGCTTTTCGGTCGCAAGGCCGCCACCCTCATCGCGCTCCACGGCGCTGACGGCACGCCGCGACACCAGGCTCTCGATGCGTCGGGTGAGGCTGACGATGCGGGCCGTGCGGCGGTCGATGTCGGCCTGGGCACGGTTGACAATCACGGCGAGCGAGGCGATCAGCAGCGCCAGCAGGGCGATCGGGATGGCCACCACCGGCAACCCGACCTCGGCCAGGATGCCCTTCAATTCGGCCACTGGCTCATAGAGCTCGAAAATTGCCCTCGGGCGGCCGTCCTGAAGATAGGGGACATAGAGTTCCATGACCCGGGATCCGTCGATCTCCAGATGCTCGTTGGCGCCGGGATGGCCGGTTGCGATGATGTGGGAGAGGACCGATGAGGTCTCGAGGCTGCCGATCTCGGTGGGCTCGTCGGAATAAAGGGTGCGGCCGTCCATGGTGTAGACCTTGAGGCCGTTGAGCTTGAATTCCCGCCGTTCGCGTCCGAAGGCCGCTGCCAGCTTCTCAAGATCGCTACTGGACAGGGTATCGCCGGCGAGCAGCGCCTTCCAGGCCTGCGGCGCCTCCGTCGCCATGCCTGCCGCCAGTCCGGCGGCCCGGCTCCCGGCAAGTTGCAGATAGACGCGCTCGGTGACGATGCGGGTGGCAAGGACGGTGGCCACCGCCAGCGCCGCGGCGAGGATCGCCAGCCCGGGCAGGATCCGGCGCAGGAACAGCCGGCGCAAAGGGTAGGCCTCGGTATCGGGCTCGCCGTGCCGCGGCGCGGGTTTATCGGCCATGGTGCCTCTTTTTTCGCAAGTGCGAAGATAACCGCACCGCATCGCCATGACCAGATGGTGGAAACGCTGTGGCGACAGGCATCAATTTCCGCATTTCGGAACGATCCGCCACGGATTGAGACATGACCCGTGATATTCCGGCCGTGGATGAGAGGAGTGTCACGAAGGAGGCACGAGCATGTCGGACAAGCTGAACATTCTGATCATGGGTGCGTCTTACGGGTCGCTGCTGGGGGCCAAGCTGGTGCTGGCGGGCCATGACGTCACGCTGGTGTGCCTGCCGGCCGAGGCCGAGGCCATCAACCGCGACGGCGTGCGCGTCAGGATGCCGGTCAAGGGCAGGCCGGGGCTGGTGGAGATCGATTCGCGAAAGGGTCTGGGCCGGATGGCGGCGCTGGGGCCGGATGCGGCCGATCCCGCCGACTACGACCTCATCGGGCTGGCCATGCAGGAACCGCAATTCCGCTCCTCGGGTGTGCGCGAATTGCTGGACCGGGTGGCGCTGTCGAAAAAGCCCACCATGTCGATCATGAACATGCCGCCTTTGCCTTATCTGGCGCGCCTGCCGGGGCTCGATACATCGAAACTCACGGCCTGTTTCACCGATGCCGGCGTGTGGCAGAATTTCGATCCCGATCTCATGACACTGGCCAGTCCCGACCCGCAGGCTTTCCGGCCGCCGGAGGAGCCGGTGAACGTGTTGCAGGTGAGCCTGCCGACCAACTTCAAGGTGGCGCGCTTTAAATCCGATGAACACACCGCGATGCTCAAGACGCTGGAGGCCGACATCGCCGCGGTGCGCTTTCGCGACGGGGCCGACAGCATCGAACTGCCGGTGAAGCTGAAGGTACACGAATCGGTCTTTGTGCCGCTCGCCAAGTGGGCAATGCTGATCGCGGGGAATTATCGCTGCGTTGAAAAGGACGGTGCGCGCTCGATCCGCGACGCGGTGCACAGCGATCTCAAGGCCTCGCGCCAGGTCTATGACTGGGTGAAGTCGGTCTGCGTCAGGCTCGGCGCCGCCGAAGCTGACCTGGTGCCGTTCGAGAAATACGCCAACGCCGCGCAAGGGCTGGCAAAACCCTCATCGGCGGCACGTGCCCTGGTGGCGGGTGCCAAGAACATCGAGCGGGTCGACAAGCTGGGGCAGCTCGTTGCCCGCCAGCAGGGTATGCAAAACGCCACGCTGGATGCTACCGTAGCGCTGGTCGATGGCTGGCTGAAGAAGAACCGGGCGGCGTAACCGGACCAGCCGGCAAGGGTTCTTCGCAGGGTGGGCGAGGCGGCGGAGGCCCTGCCTTGGTCCTCCCTTACGAGGCGAGGGCAGCGCCCCTGCCTGCCCTGCGGGGATATCCCTCAAGACCCCAGATGCAGCACCACCTGGCGCGTATGCGGGCGGCGGCGGTGCTCGAACAGGTAAAGGCCCTGCCAGGTGCCGAGCCGCATGCGGCCGTCCGCGACGGGGATGCCGATGGAGGTTTGCGTCAGCGCCGCCTTGATGTGGGCGGGCATGTCGTCGGGGCCTTCGGTCCGATGCACGATCCAGTCCATCCCTTCGGGAACGAGGCGGCGGAAGAATTCTGCCAAGTCCGTCTGCACGTCGGGATCGGCGTTTTCCTGGATAACGAGCGAGGCCGAGGTGTGGCGCACGAAGACAGTGAGCAGGCCTTCGCCGGCGCCGGCCGAGCGAACGAAACGGGCGGCTTCGTCGGTGAACTCGTAAAGCCCGGGGCCGTTGGTGGCGATGGCGAGGGTGGTCTGCATGGGGCTATTCATACGCTATTGCGGCGAGGGCGGGAATTGTGGGGTGGGGTGGCGATGGTGGCTGACGTTCGACACCGTCACCCCGGGGCTTGACCACGGGGGCCATTCCGCCAGCCTCACCACACGCCGCGACACCAGAGGCGAGGGCGGCCTGCCTCAGGCCTTGAGGTCGATGGTGAGCGCCGGCAGCCTGCGCCCCGGAATGGAGCCGGAGGCGGCCTCACCCACGCGGTGCGCGCCCATCCTCTCATAAAAGCCGACGGCGCCTGGATCGGCGTCGATGTCGATGGCGGCAAGATCGAGACCGCGCGCTTCGGCAATGAGCCAGTCCATGAGGGCACGGCCGATGCCCGATCCCATGGCGTCAGGCGCAACGAACATCCGCTCGATGCGTCCGCGATCGCCATCAACGGAAAGCGCGGCCACGCCGACAAGGGCGCCACCCTGTTCGGCGACGCGGTAACGGTCGGTGGCGAGATCGGCCGGGCGGACGGTCAGTTCAGCAACGCAGGCAGCCATGAAAGCTGCGTCATAGCCCCAGTGGGCTTTTGATGTGAGGCAAAGCGCGGTGAGGGCGCCGCATTCGTCAGGGCGCGGGGGGCGGAGGGTGATGGTCGGCACGGACATCTGAAATTTGCACGCCGGAGGTCAGTTGCGAGGTTCTGTCAGCCATCCAGCATGCGAACGTCGGGGTGGATGTGATGTATGAAGCCAGAAAGGGCGTGGCGTTTCGGCAAGCCGAGGGCATAATCGGCAACCCGGTATGCGGCTTCCCACTCTGCGGCCGATGCCGGGCCTGCCATATCGGCATCGTTGATGAAGTCGACGAAAAGAAGACAGGCATCGACGCGGTTCTGTCGCAGGAAATAGAGATGTGCCAGCCGGTTGGCGTATTGGTAAAAGACTTCGGTCCAGTCGACGCCGGGACGTGTCTTGAGCGCCGCGCGCGTCGTCGCAAAGGCCTGTTCAATGCGAGCACGCGAAGCGGCGCCAGCCTTTGTGCCGGGACTCATGAACTCGTCGAGGTGAGCTTTCGCTTCGACCAGCACGACGGCGTCGTTCGCCCGACCCAGCGCATCCCATTGCGGCCCAGACGCTGGCCAGAATTCGGCAAGTGCGGCACTGAGGCCGGCAAGGCCCAGCCGGGCAAGAAAAGCGCCATCGCGATATTCGGCGAATTCGTCGCTGGCAAGCGGCGACAGCCAATCAACCGGGCCAATCGCCGGGTGGAGAACCGACTCCGGGCGGTGGTTCACGGCATGCTGCAGCCACTTGAGGCTGCCACGTTCTCCGGCTGGTTGAGCTACGCGCATCCGCTGCGATCAGTTATCTAGAAAGCTCCGCAGCTTCCTCGACCTTGACGGATGCTTCAGCTTCCTCAAGGCCTTGGCCTCGATCTGGCGGATGCGTTCGCGCGTCACCGAGAACTGCTGGCCGACCTCTTCCAGGGTGTGGTCAGTGTTCATGCCGATGCCGAAGCGCATCCTCAAAACGCGTTCCTCGCGCGGGGTGAGGCTGGCCAGCACTCGCGTCGTCGTCTCGCGCAAATTGGCCTGTATGGCGGCGTCGATGGGCAGAATGGCGTTCTTGTCCTCGATGAAATCGCCCAGGTGCGAATCCTCCTCATCGCCCACCGGCGTTTCGAGGGAAATCGGCTCCTTGGCGATCTTCATCACCTTTCTCACCTTCTCCAGCGGCATGGAGAGCTTTTCGGCCAGTTCCTCCGGCGTCGGCTCGCGGCCGATCTCGTGCATCATCTGGCGCGAGGTGCGCACGATCTTGTTGATGGTCTCGATCATGTGCACCGGAATGCGGATGGTGCGCGCCTGATCGGCAATCGAGCGGGTGATCGCCTGCCTGATCCACCACGTCGCATAGGTGGAGAACTTGTAGCCGCGGCGGTACTCGAACTTGTCGACCGCCTTCATCAGGCCGATGTTGCCTTCCTGGATGAGGTCGAGGAACTGCAGGCCGCGGTTGGTGTATTTCTTGGCAATGGAGATGACGAGGCGCAGGTTGGCCTCCACCATCTCCTTCTTGGCCTGGCGTGCCTCGCGCTCGCCCTTTTGCACCATGTGGACGATGCGGCGGAATTCGGGGATCTTGAGGCCGGTTTCCGTCGCCAGCATGTGCACATCGGCGCGGATGTCCTTCACCGTTTCCTTTTCGGCGGCGACGAAATCCTTCCAGCCGTACTTGGTCAGGCGCGACACGCGGCGCACCCAGCCGGGATCGAGCTCCTCGCCCTGGTATTCCTTCAGGAACACGGTGCGCGGCACCTTGTAGGTTTCGGCGAGGCGCATCAGGCGACCTTCAAGCGAGATCAGGCGCTTGTTGATGTCGTAGAGCTGCTCGACCAGGGCCTCGATGCGCTGGGCATTGAGCGACAACGACTTGACGTCGATGATGATTTCTTCGCGCAGCTTCTTGTAGCGGCGGGCCTGGGAGGGTGACAGCTTGGTCTTTTCGCCGACTTCCTGGTCCTGCAGCTTCCGCAGCGATTTATAGGTCTTGGCGATGCGGTCGAAGGTTTCCAGCACCTGCGGCTTGAGTTCGGCCTCCATGGCGGCGAGCGAGACATTGGCCTCTTCCTCGTCGTCTTCTTCCTCCTCGACCTCTTCGGGCTTGTTGAAATCGTCCGGCGACAGCGAATCGCCGTAGATCTGCTGCTTCATGCGCTGCTCGCGGCGTTCGGCGGCTTTCTGCTTGGGATCGGGGCGGCGCTCGGCCGGCTTGATCTCCTCGTTCTCGCCGGACTTGGAAGCCGGCATCTGCGCCTTGGCATCGGGCCCGGCGTAGGTGGCCTCCAGATCGATGATGTCGCGCAACAGAACCTTGCCCTCGTTCAGTTCGTCGCGCCAGATGATGATGGCCTGGAAGGTGAGGGGGCTCTCGCAAAGGCCGTGGATCATCGCCTCGCGGCCGGCCTCGATGCGCTTGGCGATGGCAATTTCGCCCTCGCGCGACAACAGTTCCACCGACCCCATCTCGCGCAGGTACATGCGCACCGGATCGTCGGTGCGGTCGATGGGCTCGGCGGCGCGTTCGACCTTCACCGGGACGGCGGCCTCGGGAGCGGCGGTGTCGTCGGCGACTTCCTCGTTTTCCTCCTCGGTCTCCACCACGTTGATGCCCATCTCGGCGAGCATCGCCATGGTGTCCTCGATCTGCTCGGAAGACACTTCCGCCGACGGGAGCACCTCGTTCAGTTCGTCATAGGTGACATAGCCGCGCGCCTTGGCCTGCTTGATCAGCTTCTTGACGGCGGCATCGGACATGTCCAGCAGCGGCCCATCGGATGTTTCCGACGTGGCCTCTGGGGCATCTTTTTCCTCAGCCTCGTTCGGTGTCGGCTGATCGTCGTCCTGGTGATCACGCGTTTGCGCTCTTGCCATCTTGGAATCCGGTCCTTAAACGTCGATTGACGGCCAGCCGGCCGATGAACGGGCGGACGGACCGGTCGAACTATACCCAATGGCGGCCCTGCCGCCGTTTCTACGCGCTGCCCGTTAACCGGGCGTAAATCATAAACCACCCGCGACGGCCATCGCGCAACCCATGTTCAGGCCAATGCCCCCGACGGGCGCCCGGAGGCCTCGCCGAAACCCTCGATCTGTGCTTCTTCCCCGATGCGCGAGCGCAGTTCCTCGCGGATGTGGTTGAGATGCGACAGACTTTCTTCCGTCGGATCCTCCGCGAAGGCGCGTTCGGCGCTTGCCATTTCCCTTTCCAGCGTCACCAGCTTGCGGTGCAAGGCCAGCATCTGCCGCAAGCCGGTGTGGGCATCTGCGAGTGCCGCATCCGCTCCGGCAAACCAGCAATCAAGGCGTTCTGCCCCTTGTGCAACCGAATCAAGCTCGCGCGCAAGTCCGCGTTCCCTGAGGTGGGTTGCGACGGCCTCACTGTCAAGGTCCGGATGGAGGGCGGCGACATCTAGAATCCCGGCCTTGAGGCTGTCAAGGGCAGCGGTCGCAAAGGCCATCTCGGCCAGCGGCTCGGCCACATCGTGCAGCAGTTCGGGGTGGTTGAGGACGCAGAGCAGCATGGTGCGCTCGCGCCGGGCAAGGGCGCGGGCGGCGTAATCGCCGCGCGACAGGGCCAAAAGCTCGCGCGACGGCGGCAGGCGGTCGTCCCACGGCTTTTGCCATGGCGCATTGCGGCGAGCATAGGGCGCTGAACGGCGTGGCGGGCCTGGCGGGCGGGGACGGCCGGGATTGCGACCGCCGCGGCCCGCCGACCACAGGGCTGCCAGGCGGCCGGCGATCTCGCCGCGATAGTGCTCCCTCACCTTGCGCTCGTTGATGCGGGCGATGCGGGTGTCGAGGTCGGCTTCGAAGCTGGCCCGGCGTTCAGGGGTTGCCCGGTCGTTCACTTCGAGCGCCTCGCGCCACAGCACATCGACCAGGGGGAGGGCGGCGTTGATGACTTCGCCGACCGCGCCGGCGCCGCCCTCGTTGAGCAGGTCATCGGGGTCCTTGCCCTCGGGCATCAGGGCAAAGCGCAGGCTGGCGCCCGGCTCGAGAAAGGGAAGCGCCAGATCGAGTGTCCGGCCGGCCGCCTTGAGGCCGGCGGCATCGCCGTCGAAGCACAGGATCGGCTCGGGCGCGATGCGCCACAACAGCCGCAACTGCTCTTCGGTCAACGCCGTGCCGAGCGGGGCGACGGTGTTTTCGAAGCCCGCCCGGGTCATGGCGATGACGTCCATGTAGCCTTCCACCGCGATGATCTGCGCCGCCTCGTGAGCGCTCTTGCGGGCGCGGTCGAGATTGTAGAGGACGGCCCCTTTGTGAAACAGTGGGGTTTCGGGGGAATTGAGGTATTTCGCCGGTTGATCGCTCGACAGCGCCCGGCCGCCGAAGGCGATCACCCGGCCGCGCGGATCGCGGATGGGGAACATGATGCGGCTGCGAAAGCGGTCATAGGGCACGGCGATGTCCTCGCCGGCAATGACGAGGCCGGCCTCGGCCATCATCTCCGGGCTGACGCCGGCATCGGCCAGATGCGTTTTCAGGCCGTGGCGGTTGTCGGGAGCGAAGCCGAGGCGGAATTCTTCCAGCACCGCACCCTTCAGGCCGCGTCCTTCGAGATAGGCGCGGGCGGTGGCGCCAACGCCTTCCCGCAACTCATCTTCGAAATATTTCGCCGCCAGTTCCATGACGTCATAAAGGCTGGTGCGGCGCTTCTCGCGGGCTTCGTCTTCAGGCGTGGACTGCGGGATGGCGAGGCCGGCATCGGCGGCGAGGCGCTCCACGGCTTCGGGAAACGTCAAACCTTCCTTTTCGACCAGGAAGGTGAAGTGGTCGCCGGAGGCCTTGCAGCCGAAGCAGTGATAGCGCCCTTTTCGGTCATCGGCGTGGAAGGAGGGCGATTTTTCGGTGTGGAAGGGGCAACAGGCCCAATAGTCGCCGCGCCCGGGCGCCGACTTGCGGCGGTCCCATTGCACATGCCGGGCGACCAGCGACGAGAGGGGTACCCTCGCGCGGATCTCGTCCAGGAATGACGGCGGGAAACGCATGGCAGCTTCCGTATTGGCGGGGCCCCCGGCCAGTCAAGCAGTCTGGCCAGCCGGCGTGAAGAGCAAGAATCGGTATGCTAGCACATGATCCACATCTATTGCGGCCCAGCCAGGCAATGACACTGGTGAACGCCGTGGACAGGCGGGGTTCGAGGCCATGGATTATATGCACGTTAAACGTGTTACTTAGGGTAATATTATCGCATAGGCTGTATGACAGCCAGCATGGATGAGCGGACCCAGGCCCTGGTGCCTTTGCAGAACAACAGCGCCGGCGATGAAGCCGAGGCTGCGGATTGCCCTTGCCTGTTGGCGCGCGCCCTGGACGCCAACTCTCGCGAAATTGTCAAGCTTGTTGTCATTCTCATCTCGTCCATATTGGTGATCGAGAGTGGCATCATGTTCGTTCTGCCCTTTCTCGGCGTGGAGCACGGCCTCGGGGAACAGATCATCGATACTCTGTTGTTGACATCTGCGATGTTTCCCATCCTGTATTTTTCCGTCGTGCGCCGGCTTGCCGCCAAGAACGAGGTGCTGACGCGGCGCGAGCAGCAGCTTTGCCAAATACGCCAGGAGCTGGAAGAACGCGTGGTGCAGCGCACGGTCGAGTTGAAACAGTCTATGCAGCGTTTGCAAGCCCACCAGAACGAGATCTTCGTGCTCGGCGAGATGACCCGTCTGCTGCAGGCCGCGCGCTCACTGGACGAGGCGGGAGCCATCGCCAGGCTGCAACTCGGCGAGATGCTGCCGGGGTTGGCGGGATCGCTCTACCTGCTCAATGCCTCGCGCAACCTGCTCGAACGGCAGGTATCGTGGGGCGAGCCGACCTCGGATGTCGAAATGACGGACCCGGCGGGGTGCTGGGCGCTGAGGCGTGGCAAGCCGCACGTGGTGGAAAAGGGCACTGGCATCGTCTGCGACCACCTGCGCGATTGCACCGCCAGATGGCATGTCTGCATACCCTTGATGGCCGGTGGCGACGCGGTGGGCGTGCTGTGCCTGGAAACCCGCGCCGGCACCGAAGATACCGACGCCGCGTTTGCCTTTGACGCCCCGGAGCGACTGCAGTTCTACGGGATCGTGGCGGAAAGCCTGTCGATGGCGCTTTCCAACGTGAAGCTGTACGAGAAGTTGCAGCATCAAGCGCTGCGCGATCCGCTGACGGGGCTCTACAACCGACGCTACATGCTCGAAGCTCTCGAACGCGAATTGCTGCTGGCGGGCCGCAATAACCTGCCGCTCAGCGTCATCATGCTGGATATCGACCACTTCAAGACCTTCAATGATACCTTCGGCCACGATGCCGGCGATACGGTGATCGCGGCGGTGAGCGATGCGCTGTGCCGGTCGGTCAGGCAGAGCGATTTCGTGTGCCGCTATGGTGGCGAGGAGTTCCTCGTGGTGCTGCCGCATGCCAAGGCCGACAAAGCCGCTGGAATCGCGGAAAAGCTGCGGCGTGAAGTCGAGGGATTGCCACTGCACCACCAGGGCCAGCCGCTTGGCCGGATCACCATCTCGGCGGGTATCGCGGCCTTTCCCGAAATCGATGGCGATTACCAAAATCTCATCGAGGCCGCCGACAGGGCCCTCTACCAGTCGAAGCGCAATGGGCGCAACTGCGTTTCGATGGCGTCGGTGGCGGCGGAAAATCGCGCCCCGGCCGCGGTGGCAATCTCTGCCTGAATGCCCAAGGGTGGCGCCGCCACCCAACATGAACACATGCTAATGAAACCGAAAGGGCCCTGTAACGTCAACTCACCAATTGTAATGGCCATGGCGCGGATGCGCCGAGCGAGAAACTATGGAGAGACGAGCAATGTTCAGGAAATCCACGCGTCATGACCAGCAGGCGGGCACTTCGCTTCGCCGCCGGCTGACATTATTTACCTCCGCTGCGGCATTGGGTGCCGCGGTGGCCATCGGCGGCGCCTATGCGATTGCCCAGCA
>Ga0315540_10000549_pt1 | contig 21499 bp, 20 predicted proteins | sample SalMarSW160110MG_FD_203677 | JGI IMG/M metagenome (GOLD analysis project Ga0315540, IMG submission 203677) | Salt marsh sediment microbial communities from the Plum Island Ecosystem LTER, Massachusetts, United States - Salt Marsh Sediment SW1601-10 ...
GCTATTGAAGACGGATTAAAATTTGAAATCACACATAAACCAATCTTACCGGATCAAATAGTTCTTATTGCAAAAGGCACTTTAGAAAATACTAATGCTTATTAATTAAATGTGCAACAAAAGAAGTCAATTGTTCTGTAAAAAGGCATTAACTCAAATAATACCGATTCTACATTTGTAAGTATTAGAACATAGCTTAAAATTCATACCGAAAAAAGAATATAAATTCTTACTCTGGTATATGACAAGTGGTGGAAGATGAGGAAAAATGATTAAACGTATATTAATAATCGATGATGAAATAATTTTTAGGAAATTATTTACACGGGCTTTGGAGGATACTCCTTACAAGGTGGATACTGCGGAATCCGGTGAAAAAGGGTTCGAATTGTTAAAGAAACTCAAGTATGATTTAATCTTTCTTGATCTTTATATGCCGGGAATCAGCGGTATCGATGTGCTGCGTGAAATTCGTAAAACAGATGAAGAAGTTCCTATACATATTGTATCTGCATTTTACAAGGAGTTTCTGGAAGAAATAAATCTTGCTACGAGAGATGGATTAAAATTTGAAATTACACACAAGTCAATTACTCTCAATCAGATTGTTTCAATTGCGAAAGAAACATTGGAAGGTGGAAAAGTGCTTCACAAGATAAATAAAGATATGGTGTCCGTCTGATTTAAAGATCAGTGCTTAAAATTATTTTATAAACATTTAATGCTGAAAAATCATTTGGACAAAAAACAAGATTCTATCGAGGACTATCTAAATAACAAATAAAAAATTTATTAAAATTGTTAATGAGTATTAAAAATGGCTAAACGAATTTTAGTAATTGATGATTTTGCAGACATTCGAAAGATGTTCTGCTATGCACTGGAAGATACTCCATACGAGGTGGATACTGCTGCTACAGGTAGAAAAGGAGTAATGCTTCATAAAAAAAATAAATATGATTTAATTTTTCTTGACCTGAATATGCCCGGGATGAACGGCGTCGAAGTTCTTCGCAAAATACGTAAGTTTGACAAAGAAGTTCCAATTTGCATCGTTACAGCCTTTTATCAGGAATTTATTGAGGGATTAACAGATGCCAACAATGAGGGACTGGAATTTGATGTTACTAATAAGCCAATTACTATTAAGCAAATTGCTACAATTGCAAACGAAACTTTAGAAAGTGCAAAAATACTAAAGTAGCTGAAAAACAATTAGTAGCTAAAAATCATAATATTGTTTAAATGTTGATTGTTGTTACCATTAGTACATAAATTCTCAGAGTTGAAGAGCAAAAATATAAAAACCGGTGTAAATGTTTCAGGAAAGAATAATGATGGCTCTTGATAATATTGAAAATTATATGATAATAGAAAAGGACACACAATTTGTTAAAAGCCTGAAGACTTTTTCTAAATTGTCAGGATTGTTCACGATAGTACTGGGGCTGATAGTAATTGCCGGATGGGTCTTTAATGTAGCTACTCTTAAAAGTATTTTCCCTTCAGAAATATCGATGAAAGCAAATGCTGCTCTGTGTTTTATACTCAGCGGTATTGTGTTCGTCTTTTTACTCCCTAGCGAAACAAGGGTATTTCGTCGGAGAATAGGACAAATAATCGCTTTGGCAGTTTTTACTATCGGATTGTTGACCCTGGCAGAATATATCTTTAATCAGAACTTTGGTATCGATGAAATGTTATTTATAGAAAGTAAAGATGCTTTTCTAAACGTTTCACCCGGAAGAATGTCTGCTAATACGGCATTCGGATTTATATTTATCGGTCTGAGCTTGCTATTCTTTGATAAAAAAATCGGTAAATACTTTTTACCAAGCCAGGTACTTTCTCTCCTCGTAGTGATGTTAGCATTAATGGGTTTAACCAGTCATTTCTATTCAAGCTGGAGTTTATTGCAGTTGTTTCAATCGACAGCTATGTCATTTCCTACGGCATTTTTATTTTTTATTATTTCTTTGGGCATACTATTATCTCATCCTTATGAAGGATTTATGAAAAATGCTACTAAGGAAAACTCCAGCGGTATTATGTTGCGTTATCTGTTTCCTGCCGCTATCCTACTCCCGGTATCAATAGAATTATTAGCAACTGTTGGTGCAGAAATTGGTTTATATGGTATTAATTTAACACCTATTGCACGCACTTTAGGTATGTTTTTTTCCGTTGTTGTTTTATTATGGTTTGCGGTTTCTAAGTATGAGCAATTTGAACTGAAACAAAAACAAGCTGAAGAAAAAATCCGGGAATTAAATGAAGAATTAGAAAAACGAGTGATTGAAAGAACAGTAGAGCTTCAAAATGCTAATAAAGAACTTGAGTCGTTCAGTTATTCGGTCTCCCACGATCTAAGAGCACCAATACGGGCTATAAATGGATTTAGCAGCAAGCTCGCCGAAGAGTATGAAAATGTATTGGATGATGAAGGAAAAAGATTGTTAAATATAGTATTAAAGAACACAAAAAATATGGGGGAGTTAATTGACGACTTGTTAACTTTTTCAAGATTGAGTCGCAAAAAGGTTGAATTTAAGGAGATTAATATGGTGGAACTGGTAAATGAAGTATTGAAAGAATTAACTGAGTTTAATGAGGAGAGAAAGTTGGATATAACTGTCCAAGATCTGCCTAATGTAAAAGGTGATAGAACATTATTGCGGCAAGTGATAGTTAATCTTTTATCAAACTCAATTAAATTTACAAAATCCAGAGATACAACGGTCATTGAAGTAGGAGGTTTCGCAAAGGATAATCTAAATTCATATTATGTAAAAGATAATGGTGTTGGTTTTAATATGAAATATATTCAAAAAGCGTTTGAAGTTTTTCAAAGATTACATAGTTCAAGAGAGTTTGAAGGTACCGGAGTAGGATTAGCCATTGTACATAAGATTATTCAGAGACATGGTGGGCAAGTCTGGGCTGGATCGGAAGTGAATAAAGGTGCAACATTCTATTTTTCATTACCAGCATAATGGAGCTGTTATATGACGAATAATATTATTGAGATATTACTTGTAGAAGATAATCCGGATGATGCCGAACTAGCAATTAGCTCTTTAAAAAAGAATAACCTTGCTAATAAGGTCCATCTGGTCGAAGATGGGGAAGAAGCATTAGCTTTTCTTTTTGCAAAAGGGGAGTATTCGGAAAGAAATATAGAAGAAAAGCCGAAACTAATTTTACTGGATCTCAAGCTGCCTAAAATAGATGGTATGGAGGTTCTTCAAATGATCAAGTCGGATGAAAAAATGAAAACGATCCCTGTTGTTATTCTTACTTCTTCACGTGAGGAAAGTGATATTATAAAAAGTTATAAAATTGGTGTGAATAGTTATATAGTAAAACCAGTCGATTTTGAAAAGTTTACAAAATCTGTTTCAGATTTAGGTTTATACTGGTTGGTACTTAATCAGCCACCGGAGTGAGAATTGTCTAAAATCAAATCTGGTCGATCACTTTTATTATCCTATCGCAATCATTTAATTCCAATATTTGAGTAATCGTTAGATTAAATTCCTGCTACTTTTCTAAATGCTTATAAAATCAAAGAGTTGAAAAATATTTTGAAATTGTCTCCAATTATTTTTTTTGAATTTCTATTTTTGCATTGTATAGGTTTTTATACAAGAGTGAATGATTGACATTTAATACCAGAAAAATTTATTTTTGTAATTAATAAATCACACTTTGAATGAATACAACACTGCTGGGAGAATGTCCTGAAATGTGATGATAAGGACAAGTTAGGATGTAACACATTAATTAAAAATTTTGGGAGTAGTTTATCTTATTATCAGTAAAACGCTCACGATGTTATTATTTTGATACTTCGAAAATAAAGTAACCTAATTTCAGTAAAAGATAAAAGAGTATTTTTATAAAAATCAAATAATTGGAATAGTAAAGGAAAGTAAGAATTGTTTGATTTTATAGATAAACGGGTACTTAATATAATTTTAATTACAACATTATTATTGGTGAGGAAAAAGAGGCTATGATGAAATCTGCGCATAGCAGGACCAAAGCTCAGTTGATTGAAGAAATTGATTACTTACAAAAGCAGGTTAAAGAATTGAGGCAGGGGCATTCTGACGCTGAACTTAAGGAGATGGAGGAGGAACTTCGAGAAAGCGAAAAGAAACTAAAATATATTCTTGAAATACTACCAATAGGTATCTCAATTATAGGCGCAGAACATAATATGCTTTACGTAAACCTTGGATTGGAAAAGATTTTAGGCATTTCCAGGGAGGATTTACTAAAGGGAAATTACAAGGGTAGAAAATATCTCAGACCGGATGAAACGCCAATGCCTGCTGAAGAACTTGCCAGCACTATAGCGTTCAGGGAGCAAAGCGTTATTCACAATGTTGAGACCGGCATAGTGAAGGAAGATGGCAGTATCATATGGACTAACGTGAGTGCAGTTCCAGTTGCATTTCCCGATTGGAAGGTGGTTGTTGTCACCAGGGATATCACTGCCCGCAAGCGTATAGAGAAGGCACAGAGGGAAAGTAAAAAAAGATTACGTGGTTTTATGGAATCTGCTATTGATGGATTTCTCTTGTTCGACTCAGAATTGAATAATATTGAGATGAATAAAGCAGCTCAGGAAATAATAGGTACAGATCGTATTGAAGTGTTAGGAAAAAATATTATAGATGTAATACCGGATATTAAGGAAAGTGGAAGATATGATAAGTACAAGGAAGTGATAGAAACTGGTAAACCATTCTTTTTACCTAATCATTTATTCCACGGCAAATATGGACTTAAAAATATTGATCTTAAGGTTTTCAAGGTCGGTGACGGTCTCGGTGTTATTTTTTCAGACATCACGAAGCGAAAGCAGGCAGAAGATGCAGTAAAACAAAGTGAGAGAAAATATAAAAGCTTATTCAATGAGGATATTAGCGGTGATTATGTAGTCACGCCTTCGGGAGAGTTTCAACATTGTAATAAAGCTTTCGTTAAAATGTTTGGCTACCATTCCCTGGAAGAGGTTTATTCAACAAACGCATCAACATTGTATGAGAAAAAAGAGCACAGAAAAGAATTCCTGTCCCAACTTAATAAAAAGAAAAAACTCAATTTGTATGAACATGAGCTTGTGAGGAAAGACGGTGAAATTATTACAGTTTTAGAAAATGCTTTAGGGATATTCAATGATGATGGTAAGCTAATTCAGATTAGCGGATATATAATTGATATTACAGAACGCAAGCAAATGGAGCGAGAATTAAGGGAAACACTGGTACAGTTGAGAAACCTTGCCTCACACCTGCAAACTATCCGTGAAGAAGAAAGAGCAAAAATTGCCAGGAATATTCATGATGATATGGGGCAGATTTTAGCTATGTTGAAAATCAATCTCTCGTTAATTGAAAGTGAAATTAAAGCTAAGAAAACACCTATAAAACAAATGCATATATTTGAAGAATTGAAAGATATGCAGGATATTGTGGATAATGCCATAACCAGGACACGGGAATTAGTAAGAGAATTACGACCGGAAGTTCTGGACAATCTTGGTTTGCTTGAAGCACTTAAATGGTTAGCAAATGAATTTGAGAATCAAAATCAAATTAAATGTTTTTTTACTACTAATGTTCGTAAAATTGATTTAGATATGCATAAATCCATCGCAATTTTTAGGATATTACAAGAAATTCTTACAAATGTCTTAAGGCATTCAAAAGCAACAACGGTAAAGATAAACTTTAATAAAGAAAATGGTAATTTGATACTTAGAGTTAATGATAATGGGATTGGTTTTTCAAAAAAGAAAATATCCGATCCAAACTCTCTTGGATTGTTAGGAATGAGAGAACGTGCGTTGGTATTTAAAGGGGAAATGGAGATTATTTCTGAGAAAGGGAAAGGAACAACTTTAACTGTGTCAATTCCTCTTAACTAGAATAAAATAGCACTATGGCAACAATATTGATAGCAGATGATCACAGTATAATTAGAGCAGGGATTAAAAAAATTCTTGAGAAAGAAATTGATTTACAAGTTATTGGCGAAGCCGGAAACGCTTACGATGTTTTAGAATTTGTAAATAAGAATGATTTAGATTTATTATTACTTGATATTAATATGCCCGGGGCAAATGGTTTAGGACTATTGAGGGAAGTAAGAAAACTAAAACCCCAGATTAAAATCCTGGTATTAAGTATATATCCGGAAGAAAGTTTTGCACTGAGTGCATTTGAGTTAGGAGCATCCGGTTACCTTACAAAAGAAAGTACCCCCGAATTATTGATCAAAGCTATTCAAAAAATAATAAATGGCGGAAAGTATTTGAGTGAAGAGTTAGGGGAAAAGCTTGCTTCCAGAATTAATTTGCAAAATTCAAAAAGCCTTCACGAAAGATTATCCACTCGTGAAACTGAAGTTCTCTTATTTATTGGAGAAGGAAAATCTACTTCTGAAATAGCTAAAAAGCTAGGTATCAGTAGCAACACCGTTGCCACATACCGTGCACGTATTTTAGAAAAAATGAATATGAGCTCCAATGCGGCACTTATCCATTATGTGATAACAAATGATCTGTTGAAATAAATCTTCCTCTTTACTGCAAATTAGGCCATTTTCCTTCATAATTGGTCTCGGCGATTATTTTTTTTGTGATTTTTCACAAACATTCCAACTATTATCTTTTCCATTTGTAGCTAAAAGCATGACAGAAAAATCAGTGTTTTAGCGATACTGCAACATCGTAATTATTTATACATTAAGCCCGTAACAAACCTTATCTTCGAATATTCTTTAGGTGAGATTTTTCAAAAATAATATCTACAAATTCAAAGTAGTATGAAAGAAACTATTCAGTATATAAAAAATCCTTTAATACAACTATTAACAGATTATTTATTTAATCCGGTAATTTTTGGACTATATGGATATATAATTTTTCTTGCCATATTACTCGTATTAAATGGCATTTCATCTTTATTGAGTTCACCCCCTTTTAGCTCCATTGTCCCCGAAGACTTACTCTTTAGCAGTACAGGTTTCATACTCTTTTTCATTATAAAGATGATGGAAAACTTTAAACATACAAAAGAACATTAATTCTGATATCTAAAAATTTTTTAGGATTTGATCAAGAAAACGAAAAATGAACAATAAAATTTTAATAACAATTAAAGGAGAGCTGAAATGATCGTAGGATTAATAATAATGTTAACCGTTACCTCATTTGTATTCTGGCTGATAAGATATGGAAAATCTTAAAATTAATAGGGAATCTAATTTATCGCATAAAATTTTCGATTTATTCTTCAATCCTTTAATTATCGGTTTGTATGGCTTTGCAATATTTCTTGGTGTACTGCTTGGAACAAAAGCCATAGTATGGTTTTTCGAAAGTAAAGAACCTATAGTAGTTAAGATGGATGATATTTGGCTCAGCCTCTGGGGTTTTGGATTTTATTTCATAATAAAATTAATAGTGAATATTAAGAAAAAAATCGAATTAATTCGACCACCGGCTTTTAAGCTTAGTGATAAGGTAAAAAACCTTATTTAGAAAAAGCACAAAATTAACCTTAGTTGCATAGATGGCTGGTTATACGTGTGAGCGAAAATATTTTTGATTTTTAGAAAGTTATGATGGAAGCTTCTGTTAAAATTCTCATCCTGGAAGATATTTCAAGTGATTTGGAATTAATACTTGACAGAATAAAAGATACGAAATTAAAGTTCTCGTATCTATGGGTTGAAAATGAAGAAGAATATAAAAAAGGTATCATCAAATTTACCCCGGATATTATAATTGCAGACTATATGCTTCCGGATTACACCGGTCTGGAAGCACTACATTTAGCAACTGAACTTTGTCCTTCCACTCCTTTTATAATTGTAACAGGCGAGGTAAATGAAGATGTCGCTATTGAATGCAGGAAACTTGGGGCGATTGAATATGTAATGAAAGAACATCTGAAAAGCATTGGTCCTGCCATAAATCAAGCATTAGAGCAAAAACAATTAAAAACAAAAAAAGACCTGGCAGAGAAATCGCTAAAAGAAAATGAAAGGAAATTCCGGTCAATTTTTGAAACCGCTAAGGATGCAATTATAATAACCAATGATGCCTGGGATATTATATCTTTTAACAAAAGGTTTCTGGATTTATTCGAATATAAGGAAGAAGAGATTCGTGGAAAATCACTTAACATTCTATTACCGCAAAATTATAGACCTGACCTTTCATCGAGTTTTAGAAACTTTCCATTAACTAAAGAACACCACTTAAATGAAAAAACAGTCGAGTTAGACGGTCAAAGGAGAGATGGCTCTTTTTTCCCGTTGGAATTATCACTTTCGCACTGGAGAACAAATGGGGATCATTTTTTTATAGGAATAATTCATGACATAACTGATAAAAAACGGTCTGAATTAGCTCTTATTAGGGCAAAAGAAAAATCAGATGAAATGAATTGTTTAAGATCTTGTTTTCTGGCAAATATTAGCCATGAAATTAGAACTCCGTTAGTTGGAATTATTGGTTTTGCAAGTATACTACTTGAAGAATTAAAGGATAAAAGACATTTAGAAATGGTACAGGACATTTTTAACGGAGGTAAAAGGCTGAAGGATACGCTAACTCAAATACTTGAATATACATCTGTCGAGGACAATAAGTATGAAGTTATGTTAAAACCGTTGAATGTAACTGAAGTTGTTAATGATACAGTTAAGCTGTTTGAAAAAGAGGCGATTTCCAAAAATCTTTCCCTCAAAATAGAATGCCAGGATAACAATATTATTGCAAATGCAGATGAAAAGTTACTGAGAATTGTGTTAAATAATTTAATCAGTAATGCCATTATCTTCACCGAAGAGGGAGGAATTATTGTAAATGTATATAAATCTCGAATAATTGGAAAATCATTAGCTAATGTAAGTATAAAAGATTCGGGAAGAGGAATTTCTGTCAAGGATCTTGAAATTATCTTCGAGCCATATCGACAGGTGAGCGAAGGATTCAACAGAAGTTATGAGGGGTTGGGACTGGGATTGACTATTGCTAAAAGAATGGTACAACTGATGCACGGTGAAATAGAAATTGAAAGTGAGGTTAATGAAGGCTCTAATTTTACTATTCATTTGCCCATAAGCCCAGGAGATGTAAGCGAAGCAATTATTACTTCCGCATCCAGTACAGGTATAATCATATCGCGCAAGATTCAAAAAATAAACTGTGAGGAACCGCTTCCAAAATTATTGTTAGTGGAGGATGACAAATTAACCATCATTCTTATGACAAAATATTTAAACGAACTATTTGAAGTAGATGTAGCACACAATGGTGAAAAGGCGATAAATTTGGTGAAGCAAAAAAACTATTCAGCCATACTAATGGATATAGATTTGGGACAAAGTAAAAATGGTGTCGAAATAGCTAAAGAGATTAGAAAAATTGATAATTATAAAGAAACAGCTATTATGGCGGTTACAGCTTATGCAATGCCGCAAGACAAAGAAAAAATTATGTCAAACGGCTATTTCAATCACTTTTTCTCGAAACCATTTGATATGCAAGAAATAATAAAAAAAATACAAGAATTATTGAATTCCAGTGATTAAATTATGAATAATGAACTTCATATTCTAATACTTGAGGACGTAGCTGACGATGCTGAGTTGATGGAAGATGAATTACGTAAAGACAACATTTCATTTTCCTCGAAGCGGGTGGAAACAGAACAGGAGTTTTGCAAAGCACTTAAAGATATGAAGCCGGATATTATTCTTTCCGATTATAGTTTACCGACTTTTGACGGTATGTCTGCTCTTAAATTAACAAAAGAAATTTCTCCTTCAATTCCATTTATTATTGTTACCGGTTCTATTAACGAGGAAACCGCTGTTGAATGTATGAAAGCAGGTGCTGCAGATTATGTAATTAAGGAACATCTCCAACGTCTGCTTCCTACTGTTAATGCTGCGCTTGAAATGAAAAGACTGGTTACCGATAGGAGAAAAGCAGAAGAAGCCTTACGAAAAAGTGAAGAATTTAATAGACATATTATTGAAAGCAGTAATGATTGTATTGATGTATTGGATTTTGAAGGAAATCTTTTATTTATGAATGATGGAGGTCGGAAACTTTTAGAAGTTGATGACATTACTCCGTTATTAAACAAGTCATGGTTGGATAATTGGGAGGGTATCGAAAGGCAATCAGCTTTAGAGGCACTGAAAAAGGCAATGAATGGAAATATTGGAACCTTCCAGGGTTATCGTCCCACAAAAAAAGGAATTCAAAAATGGATGGATGTTTTAATCACGCCAATTGTTGATGGTGAAGGAAATGTCGAACGCTTGTTAGCTGTTTGCCGTGACATAACCGAACTTAAAAATCAATCGATACAACTTATGCAGGCAGATAGAATGAGCATTGTGGGTACATTGGCTTCTGGAGTAGCGCATGAACTTAACAATCCTTTGATGAGTGTTCTTGGGTTTACCCAGTACTGCCTCAAACATTCAACTGAAGATGATAAAAAATATGCTGTGCTTCAGGATATAGAGCAAGAAGCATTACGCTGCATCAGCATTGTGGAGAATCTCCTGACGTTTTCTCATATGGGCAAAGAAGGCATAGAAGAGAGGCAGGATGCAAGCTGCGCCGATATTATTGAAAGGGTATTAAAATTATTATCCTATCGTATCGAGCGGGAACGCGTCAAATTTATTAAGCATTATAACGGGAGAGTCATTGATGCCCAGGTACAAGTAAACGGTATTCAACAGGTTTTTCTGAACGTTATAATTAATGCTTTAGATGCTCTGCTTGATAGTAACAAGAAAGAAATTCACATTGAAATTAAACATGAAGGAGAACTTAGTCTTGTAACAATTGCAGATACCGGAGGCGGTATTTCTCCAAATAATCTTGAAAGGATTTTCGAGCCCTTTTTTACTACTAAGACGGTTGGTAAAGGGACAGGTCTGGGGCTTTCTATATCACGTAGTATTATAGAAAAAAACAATGGAAAACTTACCTGCGAAAGTGAAGCCCATAAGGGAACTAAATTCACAATCCAGCTTACAAAAAACAAAAATGGAGTATAGAAAATGACTAAACGTATATTAGTAATAGATGATGACGAGGGGATAAGGAAATTATTTAAACGTGCGCTGGATGACACACCATACCAGGTTGATACTGCTCAATCGGGAGCGGAAGGTATAAAGTTACAGGATGTGTACAGGTACGAATTAATTTTTCTCGATCTCAATATGCCCGTTATGAACGGCATTGAGACTCTGAGCGCAATACGAGCTACCGATAAGGAAATACCAATTTACATTATTACAGCCTTTCACCAGGACTATCTTGAAGCGATAACGGATATTTTCGAGAAAGGATTAAAATTTGAAATTGCACATAAACCGCTTTCCATTGAACAGATTGTTTCAATTACTACGGAATCTTTGGAAGGTACGAAAGTACATAGATTTATGAAAAAAATATTGAGGCTATAATTGGTACCAATGAAAAATAATTATTTAGGAGGGTAAAAAATGAGTAAACGTATTTTAGTAATCGATGACGATAGGATAATTAGAAAGTTATTTTTGCACGCACTGGAGGATACCAAATATCAGGTGGATACTGCTGAATCGGGCGAGAGAGGAATCGAAATGCAGAGAGAGTTTAAATACGATTTAATCTTTCTTGACCTCAATATGCCCGGGCTGAACGGCATTGAGACACTGCGAGAAATTCGGATGAATGACCCGGATATTCCCGTTTATATTGTAACTGCCTTTTATAAGGAGTTTCTTGAAGAGATAAGCAGTGCCATTGATGAAGGATTAAAATTTGAGATTACACATAAACCGATTACTCCGGACGGAATTGTCTTTATTGCAAAAAGTACTATAGCAAGTTCGAAAGTACATTAATTATAAGTAGTAACAATTTATCGTCACGGTATTCAAAGCGGGTGCATTCGTATATATTATAAACGATGATACCCCTGAAGAAAATAAAACAGCAAGGAAAAAATTGTGCAGTACCACAGTATGATAAATGCAGGAAAATTTGAAAGTGATCGAGTAATAGTCATGCGTGGGTATGAAAATATAGTAAAAATATTATTCATAGGAAAAAACAGAGTAGCAGAATTTCCGGCTAATATAAATTATAAACCTATTACTGTTGAACGGGGAAATAATTTGCGGATCACCGATAAGGTGAAAGCCGTGGTCAGGCGGTTAAAATAATTATTAGTATAGGAGATACCATGAAATCAAAAATATTTTTATCTGCGATAAGGAACAGGAACAATTTAAAGTTTCAATACGATCAAGAGGAAACTTTAATTGAGCCATATTATTTGACCCGGGAAAGCTCGGGGAAAAAAATACTATACGGTAGATTGTGCAGAACCAACGAGGTAAGGAGGTTTGACTACAATAAGATCACAAACATTCGTGTGATGAAAGATTTAAAATTTTCTCCTGTAATCCCGATCATCCCTTTAGCTTCTTAAATAAGAAGGAGATAATGGTTGAAGATGATGCAAGAAAAAATGTTGATCTTTCAATTAATCAATTTTCGAAAAGAAGATATTTTAAAGTTAACGTGAAACTTAAATGCGAATGTTAAGCTGGAAAAGGTGACAAGTTTAGAACTATGTTTTGAAACGAACACTTGATAAGGATATAATATGAGAAAACATATTTTAGTAGTCGATGATGACCAGGGGATCAGAAAGTTATTTAGCCGTGCGCTTGAGGATACTCCTTACATGGTGGATACGGCCGAATCGGGTGAAAAGGGACTGAGGTTGCATAAATTGTTTGATTATGATCTAATTTTTCTTGATCTCTATATGCCGGGGATGAGCGGCATTGAGGTTGTGCGCGAAATACGCATGACAGATATGGATGTACCGATTTACGTTGTAACATCTTTCTATAAGGAGTTTCTTGAAGAGATAACCAAAGCTTTGAATGATGGATTAAAATTTGAAATTACACATAAATCAAATACACTAGAAAAGATTGCCATAATTGCAACGGAAACTTTGGAAGGTTTAAAAATAGATCAAGTAAATAAGGGTCAACATAATACCGGGATTATCAAAGCGAAAGTACGACCTGACGTATTACAGAAGAGAGTGCGTAACTGATGAACTAAATAATGACAATGTTAAAGAAATGTTTCGCTTAAAAATATATTACTTCTATACACGCAGAAAATCTGCCTGTGAAACAAAACAGGTAAAGTAATAAAGTGAAGATTCAGATTTGCACAAAACAATAAAGGATTTTGATTATGAATAAACGAATTTTAGTAATTGATGATTTTGCAGACATTAGAAATTTGTTTGTCCGTGCTCTGGAAGATACTTCTTATAAGGTAGATACGGCAGCATCGGGTGCAAAAGGAGTATCGCTGCATAAAGAAAATAAGTATGATTTGATCTTTCTTGATCTCAATATGCCGGGGATGAACGGTATCGAGGTTCTGCACAAAATACGTAAGATCGACAAGGATGTTCCCATTTACATTATTACAGCCCTTTATAAGGAGTTTATTGAGGGGATAACTATTGCAAATCAGAAGGGATTAAAATTTGAAATTACTAATAAGCCAATTAGTCTCCATCAGATTGTTTCAATTACAAATAAAACTTTAGAAGGTTCGAAAGTATTTCGATAAATGCGGAACCACGTGATATCAGGATTATCAAAGGGATGGTAATAAAATGAATTATCTAAAATGTATTACTAAACAATAATTGGATTAATTATTTAAAAAGGAATAAAATATGAAAACATTCTTCACCGTTCTTTTTGTACTTGCACTAACAGCATGTGTTTTTACACAAACTGCCACAGCACCGGCAGCAGGTGATGGTACGATTGGAAATCCTTATCAAATATCAACATGGGAAAACCTGTACTGGATTAGCCAGAATTCTTCACGTTGGAATAAGTGCTATATTCAAACTGCGGATATTGATTTTACTACTGTTTCTCCTGCTATCACCACCTGGGATGGCGGAGCCGGTTGGACTCCCATCGGTTACAATAATAAATGTAATTCCGGATTCACCGGATACTATAACGGTGATAATTACACAATTAATGGATTGTATATCAAACGCCCCTGCACCTCTTTCATTGGCTTGTTTGGGTACACCGTAGGTGGAACTATCCAAAATCTTGGAGCGACCAATGTTCGTATAAATGGTAACCATTATACCGGCGGTTTGGTAGGATACCTTTATTCCTTCTCCAATATAATTAATTCATACACCACGGGCAGCGTAAACGGAACTGATATTTATGTTGGTGGTTTGGTGGGATCCATTACCGGGTCCACAGTTCAAAATTCCTACTCAATGTGCAGCGTGGATGGAAATAAATATGTCGGCGGTCTTACAGGGTATTCTTCATTCAACTCCGCTATAAATAGTTCCTATGCCACAGGTAGTGTGACTGGTAATACTAATACTACTTCTTATGTCGGCGGTTTTATAGGATATAATGGTTCCTATATAAGCAACTGCTATAGCGATGGAAATGTGACACGTACATCGGGTACACATACAGATTTTGGTAGCTTTGCCGGATATAATAAAGATACAATCAAGTATTGTTACAGCCTCGGCAGTGTTTATTATACCGGCACCACAGCTCCTACCGATAAAGGCTTTGTGGGTTCTTCTGCCAATGCTAGCTACACTAATAATTTATTTGACAGCGATGTGTCTAATCAAACCTCAGCCACAGGGGCTACAGGAAAAACTACTGTCCAAATGAAAACTCAAAGCACTTATGTTGGTTGGGATTTTACAGATATATGGGAAATTATTGGGGGAGACGGGGCAAATTACCCCAGACTTCAAGAAAATCCGGATGAGGCTTTGCCTGTAGAACTAATCTCATTTACTACAAAATTTATAGATGGGAAAGTACTTCTGAAATGGAAAACGGCAACGGAAATGAATAACTACGGGTTTGAAATACAGAGAACTATGGAGACTCCGACACAAAACCAGAATGACATCCAAAATTGGAGAACTATTGGATTTGTTGAAGGAGCCGGGAATAGTATTTTACCAAAGTCGTATCAGTTTACTGATAATGAGCCGCTTAAAGCTGTTGAATATTATTACAGGTTAAAACAAATTGATGAAGACGGTTCATTTGAATATTCAGAAATATTAGAGGTCAATTTACAAAGTATCCTTACAGGATATTCATTGCATCAAAATTTTCCAAATCCGTTTAATCCAACCACAACCATAAAATTTGAATTACCAGAAAAAGGTGTAGTCGATTTACGGGTCTATAATATTATTGGAAAAGAGATCGCACAACTCGTTAACCAGGAAATGGAAGCCGGCAGCTATGAGAAAGAGTTTGATGCTGAACAGTTTTCAAGCGGTATATATATTTATAGCCTAAAAGTTAGTGATAAATTTACTGCAAAAAAGAAGATGTTGATTCTGAAGTAATATGGATTATTTATCATTGTAAAAATTATTAAAAGGAAGTATTTAATGAGCTAAAGATATAACTTTAGGAGTTATTTGGGAAAGCTTTTCCACAAATAAAATTTGGTTAAGTAAATATTTATAATGTTAGCGGACTCTAAGCAAAAAATTCTATATTTAGTGTGCCCGCGGTTCTTTTAATTTTTGAAGGGAAGGAATTGCTCAGGGAATCAAGAAATATTAGCCTCCAAAGGTTAAAGTACTTTTTTTGATCGTCTCTATACTCTTATGTTTGTATAAAAGGGAATTCCTTCCACTTCGTTTTATTTTATAATATTCTTATACCAGGTAAAAAATAAATTGGATTAGAAATATTCTAACAAATCAATCGCCGAATAGTTTCTCCTTTTATTGCATTGCCATTGATGACAAATGGAGATTATTATGAAATCTTTAAATAATAAAACCAGGTCTCAGTTGATTGACGAAATTCAAAATCTCCAAAAAAAAGATTGCAATGATAGACGAACAAAAAATTAAATCTGCAAAAGTGAGGTTAATATAGGAACAAAGTTTTAGATTCTTTTTTGCCAAAAACAATGGATGATGATAAATAGTGCCATTCAATAGTTAAGGGAGGGTTAAATTGAAAAAGCCGGACAAAAGAAAGACAAAAGATAAAAATAAAGGGGTTACTACGGCTAAAAATATATCCCGTAAAAATCAAAAAGTAAATTTCCCGATTGTTGGTATAGGCGCTTCTGCGGGTGGATTGGAAGCAATTGAACTTTTCCTGCAAAATGTTCCTGAAAAAAGCAATATGGCATTTGTTATTGTTCAGCATCTCGATCCAACTCACAAAGGAATAATGGTTGAACTTGTGCAGCGTTCGACCTCTATGAAAGTAATGCAGGTAAAAGATCGTACACAAATTCAGGCGAATTGTGTTTATATAATTCCGCCTAATAAGAATATGTCGATATTACATGGGATTTTGCATTTACTTGATATGCTATCACCGCGCGGATTTCGCTTGCCTATTGATTTCTTTTTCCGTTCACTTGCCGATGACCAGCAGGAAAACAGTATCGGTGTAATCCTTTCCGGTATGGGTTCCGATGGTACGTTAGGTTTAAGAGCCATAAAAGAGCATGCAGGTACTGTATTTGTTCAGGAACCATCTAATGCAAAGTTCGACGGGATGCCAAGAAGTGCAATTGATGCCGGGCTGGCGGATGTTATTGCAAAAGTTGAAGAACTGCCTTCAAAGATTATAGCTATTAACCGTCATACTCCCCGCATTACGAAACTCAACCTTTCAGGGGAAGGAAAGACTTCCAGCTCCTTAGATAAAATACTTATATTATTGAGATCACAAACCAGACATGATTTTTCTCTATATAAAAAGTCTACCGTTTATCGCCGGGTTGAACGAAGGATGAGTATTCACCAAATTGATAAAATTGCCACCTATGTTCATTTGCTGCAGGAGAATCCAAATGAATTGGAGTTTCTTTTTAAGGAACTTTTAATCGGGGTTACAAGTTTTTTCCGTGATCCGGAAATGTGGGAAGATTTGAAAAACAAAGTAATTATTCCCATAATCAAAAAAAACAAACAGAATTCTATGCTACGCGCCTGGATTCCAGGTTGTTCAACCGGTGAAGAAGCATATTCTTTAGCTGTTATTTTCAGAGAAGCAATAAAAAAATTAAAAGCGGCGAGTAATACAACCCTGCAAATATTTGCAACCGATCTTGATCATGATGCAATTATAAAAGCGCGCGAAGGGTTATTTCCTCCCAACATTGCGGCAGATGTTTCACCTGAAAGACTGAGCGGATTCTTTGTAGAAAAAGAAAACGGTTATCAAATTATTAATTCAGTACGTGATATGGTTATTTTCGCTCAACAAAATATTATCATGGATCCACCGTTTACCAAGCTTGATATTTTATGTTGCAGAAATCTCCTCATCTATTTTACTACAGAACTGCAAAAAAAACTTATACCTCTTTTTCATTATGCATTGAACCCGGATGGAATACTCGTTTTAGGTAATGCTGAAACCATCGGCAGTTTTTCTGCGTTATTCAAACCTGTCAAAAGTAAATCCAAAATATACGAGCGTCTTAATTCGGGTATTCTTACAGAACCGGTAATTTTTCCATCTGCTTATACACCTGCATCAACTGCAGTAGCGCAGAACCAAAAGCCTTCGAAGCCGGTAACTAATATTCAAACGCTTGCGGATCAAGTACTACTACAGCAGTTCTCACCCGCTGCTGCACTTGTAAATGAAAAAGGGGATATTTTTTATATCGCCGGACGAACAGGCAAATATCTTGAACCGGCAGCAGGAAAAGTAAATTGGAATATTTTTGCAATGGCGCGTCCGGGTCTAAAGTACGAGCTAAGTAATGCATTCCAAAATGTTTTAAGAAAAAAAGTTGCTGCTAAAATTAAAAATATATCGTTTGGTACTAAAGACGAGACACAAGTAATAGATCTAACAATTCAGCCTATCAACGAGCCGGAAGTTCTAAAGGGTATGGTTATGATCACTTTTACCGATGTAACGCCGGAATATCCGCAAGTAAAATCAAAAGTAAAAAAACATCATTCCGGTGCATCCGGTTCTCGCGTTAAGGAACTTGAGCAGGAACTCGAAAAAGCAAGATATGATGTTCAGGCAATTAATGAAGAGATGCAAACTTCCCAGGAAGAACTCAAATCTACCAATGAAGAACTTCAATCTACTAATGAGGAAATCCAATCCACAAACGAAGAGCTTACTACTTCGAAAGAAGAAATGCAGTCTATGAATGAAGAACTTCAAACAGTTAACAAGGAGTTACAGGCTCATGTAGATGAACTTTCGCGGACAAACAATGATATGAAAAACCTTCTCGATAGTACGGACATAGCAACTTTATTTCTCGATAATTCACTTAATGTAAGGCGTTTCACTAACAGAACAACCGAGATTACTAAACTTATACAAAGCGATGTGGGTCGTCCGATAACCGATATAGCTTCCGAACTTATCTATCCCGAAATAGAAGCGGATGTGAAAAAAGTATTGCGTACTCTTATTAGTCTGGAAAAAGAAATACCTGCAAGCGGCGGGCAGTGGTATCTTGTCCGAATCCTTCCATACCGAACTTTAGAAAATACGATTGACGGGGTGGTGATTACTTATACGGATATAACGGTTATGAAAAATCTGGAATCAGAGTTAAGAAAAACTCAATCGGAACTTGAAACAAGATTTAAAAAGCAATCTAAGGAACTGGATAAAACTAAAAATGATTTGCGCATTGAGAAACTTCGGTAAAAGAATAATGATAAGTAAAAATCTTAACACTATTAGCGAGATAGTTCTACTTTGCTCAGTATTTTTCTCGCGAAAAACGTAACTTTTCCAGGATAAGAAATATTATGAAAAAACAAAGCAACATTGCGCCAGATAACATAGTAGAACTTCGCGGTAAGGCAATTGCAAAGTTCAAAAAGTATAATGATGAGATGGTTCTTCCGAAAACAAAGGAAGAATTACTCCGGTTTGTACAGGAACTGGAGATTCACCAGATTGAATTGGAAATAATAAACGAGGAACTGCAGGAATCGAGAGCAGAAGTAGAAAATATTCTTGAACAGTACACAGACCTTTATGACTTTGCACCCGTAGGATATTTTACAATTTCGCATGATGGAAAAATTCTTAAAGCCAATCTAGGCGCTTCTTCTATGCTTGGCATTGAGCGCTCAAAATTATTAAATCGTCGATTAGAGCAATTTTTATCGTGGGATTCCATTACTGCATTCAATGAATTACTGCAAAGAGCAATCAGGGAAAAAATAAAAGTAAGCTGTGAAGTATGTTATATTAAAGTATTGAACAATACAATTACTTCAACAATGAGCAAAGAGAGCAGTAATCTAAATATGCCTTGCGCACATATTGAAATGCTCAGCAGTGAAAATGCGCAGGAAATTCGCATTGCAATGATCGATATCACGGAGCGCAAACGGAACGAAGTGGAATTAAATAAATATAAAGATCATCTTGAAGAAATGATTGAAGAAAGAACATTGCAATTAACTGAGAAAGATGAGATACTAGAATGTGAATTGTGTGAACATAAAAAAACAGAAGCAGCCTTATTAATTTCAAATAAAGAACTTGAATCATTCAGTTATTCGGTTTCCCACGATCTAAGGGCTCCAATTCGCGCAATTGATGGCTTTACACGCAAGCTCTTTGAAGGGTATAACTCTATATTAGATGATGAAGGGAAAAGACTTTTAGATGTTGTTTTAAAAAACACAAAAAATATGGGGATGCTGATTGATGACCTGCTTAATTTATCAAGATTGGGTCGTAAGAAAATGGAACCTTCAGAAATTAATATGGAAGAACTAGTAAACGAAGTAATAATAGAACTAAATGATTTTGAGGAAGATAAAAAACCTGAAATAACCGTTCAGCATTTGCCTGCTGTTAATGGAGACAGAGCATTAATACGGCATGTTATTTTCAATCTATTATTAAACTCAATCAAATTTACAGCACACAGGGAGAAACCGATAATTGAGATTGGGTATCTAACTAAGGATCATCAGAATATATATTACATAAAAGACAACGGTGTCGGTTTTAATATGAAGTATGCCCATAAATTATTTGAAGTTTTTCAACGTCTTCACAGTTTAAAAGATTTTGAAGGAACAGGAGTAGGATTAGCAATAGTGCAGAGAATTATCCATCGACACGGAGGAACAGTCTGGGCTGAAGCAGAAGTAGGTAAAGGTGCAACTTTTTATTTTTCCTTACATAACAATGGAGAAATATATGAAGACTCAAGCATCTGAAATATTACTTGTAGAAGATAATCCGTATGATGCAGAACTTACATTGAATGCTCTAAAAATTAATAACCTTGATAGTAAAGTTTATTGGGTTGAAAATGGGGAACAGGCTTTAGAATTTTTATATGCTGGGGGAGAATACTCCGGGCGGGATATTAACATAAAACCAAAATTAATTCTGCTTGATTTAAAATTGCCTAAAGAAGATGGAATGGAAGTTCTTGAAAAAATCAAGTCGGATGAAAAAATGAAAACCATTCCCATTGTTATCCTGTCCTCTTCTCGCGAAGTGAGTGATATCATTAAAAGCTACAAACTTGGTGTAAACAGCTTTGTAGTAAAGCCAGTTGATTCTGAAGAGTTTTTAAAATCTGTTTCGGAATTAGGATTGTATTGGCTGGTTTTAAATCAACCGCCGGAATGAACAATGATTTTAAATGTGAACTAATCAATTCCTTTTATTATCCTATCGCAATTAGATAATTCTTATATTAGCGCAAATCTTATATTAAATTCTTATGCGAACCTGGCTTAAAATAACACTTGAAATCATTGTCTCATTTCTCATTATAATAATCATCGGTGGTTATATTTTTCACAGAATGTTGAATAATTCTTTGCCAATTTATGATGGAACTATGTCAGCTCCGGGTTTAAAAGATAAAGTGGAAATTTACTTTGACAGTCTTGCTGTTCCTTACATATTTGCAAACAATGATGAAGATGCGGCTTTTGCACTCGGTTATCTCCACGCACAAGAAAGAATGTTTACAATGGATATTATCAGAAGAGCTGGTGAGGGAAGATTAAGTGAGGTGTTTGGTAAGGAAACATTGCCCTTCGATAAAATGTTCAGAAAGATCGGGATTAAAGAAACAGTTGAAATGATAAAACAGAAAATGAATCCCGATGCCCTGAAAATTCTGGAAGCATATTCCAAAGGTGTGAACTATTATATCAAAAAATACAAAAGTAAATACACATTCGAGTTCGATCTGCTTGGTTATCGACCTGAAGAATGGACACCGGAAAACAGCTTAACGGTAATCAGGATGATGGGATGGGAACTGAATTTAAGCTGGTGGACAGATATAACCTTTACAGAACTTGCTCAGAAACTTGGAGCAAAGGCAGTT
>Ga0315540_10000550_pt1 | contig 21486 bp, 22 predicted proteins | sample SalMarSW160110MG_FD_203677 | JGI IMG/M metagenome (GOLD analysis project Ga0315540, IMG submission 203677) | Salt marsh sediment microbial communities from the Plum Island Ecosystem LTER, Massachusetts, United States - Salt Marsh Sediment SW1601-10 ...
GCTTCCACTCGAATTTCCCGACCGCTCCCGTGTGGGACGTCCAGTTCATGAAGCGTGACAACGATCTCCTGGTCGCCACGCACGGCCGCGGTCTGTTCGTGCTCGACGACCTCACGCCGCTCCAGGAGTACGACGCGGCGGCGTCCGGTCAGTTCCAGCTGTTCCCGGTCGCGCCGGCCGCCTTCCAGGCCGGCCGGTCGCTCCGCCACCCGGACGCGTCGCGGTTCGACGTGAGCGGGCCCCCGCGGGGCGCGGTGATCGACTACTACCTGCCCGCGTCGGCGAAGAAGGCGGGCGGCGGGGCCGGGGCCGGCGGGCAGGGAGGCGCCATGGGCGGTCGCGGCGGCCGTCGCGGAGGGCCGGCTGCCGGAAACGGTGCGGGCCAGGTCCAGATCGCCGTCCTCGACGCCGCGGGCGACACGATCGCGACCGACAAGGGCCCGGGTCACCAGGGCTTCAACCGGTTCGAGTGGAACCTGCACTACGCCGGACCCACCCAGCTCGAGCTGGGCGGCGGTGGCGGTTTCGGCGGTCGGCGCTTCAACTCGGGTCCGCCGGTGGTGCCCGGAACCTACACGGTGGCGGTGACCGCCAGCGGGACCACGAAGAAGCAGTCCGTGAAGGTGGAGCCCGACCCGCGGCATCCTGCGAGCATGGCCGACTTTCGTGCCCAGACGCAGGCGGGCCTCGAGCTCACGAATCGGCTCTCGGCCCTGAACCAGATGCTGAACCGGATCCAGTCCCTCCAGGACCAGATCGCTTCGGGGAAGAAGGCGCTGAAGGCGGCGGATCGCTCGAAGGACCCGGCCGTCAAGCCGGTGCTCGCGAAGGCCGATTCCCTGGACCACGAGCTGGGCGTCCTCAAGGACAGCCTGTACAACTCGCAGGTCCAGGAGCACGCGGCCGAGGACGACATCCACTACTTGAACCGGTTCCGGGACCGCTTCAACCGCCTGCGCTTCGCGGTGGCGTTCGCGTACGCGTCGCCCCCGAGCCCGGTCGTGGCGGCCCGCATGCAGGAGCTGGGCGCCGAGCTCGACGACTACCTGGCCCGTTTCAACGGCCTGTTGAGCAGCGACGTCCCCGCCTACAACCAGGCGGCCACCAGCGCCGGCGTGCCGACCCTGGTCGCGGGCGAGCCCATCCACGTCAAGGCGGCCAAGCTGCCCTAGGAGAGAAGCCGCGGTATCGGTTCGGAGGCCCGGGGGCCCCGGAGGTCAGCACCTCCGGGGCCGGGTCTCCTGCGGAGAGATGAGCCCGGACTCAGATGTAGGGACCGCGCGCAGCGTGGGCGCGGCGCCGCAGGCGCCGGCCATCGCGCCGGATGTCCCGTTGCCGGAGCCGGAGCGCGCGGCGGTCCAGGCGCAGGTCCCGGCGGTCCCGCAGGATGTGGCGGTTCAGGGTCCGCCGGACTCCAGGCCGGACCACGTGTCTGCGGGTCCGGAGATCAAGGCGGATGTCGCGCCGGTCGCGGCGCAGCTCCCGGCGCTGCACCCGGATGCCGCGAGCGTCGCGCCGGATGTGCCGGATCGCGGGCCGGGCGCGCCTTGCCGCGCGAGCCCGATCGGGACGGGGCGCGGGCGCCTGCTGGGCAGCCGCGAGTCCGGGGAGGCTCAGGGACAGGGCCAGGATGCCGCCGATCCACGTCGTCTTGCGCATGGTGTCCTCCTCGTCATACGTGGGTCTCGTCCTCGGATGATGGTACAGTCGCGGCGCCCCAGCCGTTGGTAGCGGTGGCCGCGCGGGAAGCGAATGGACAGGAGAGGGAAATGAACGGGACGCGTCGATCGTGGAGCTCGCGGGGATCTTCCGGCCTGATAGCGTCGGCGCTGGCGTCGGCCGTGGCGTGTGCGGCGCTGGTGGCGTGGAGCGCGGCGCCGGCGGCGGCGCAGGCGGGCGGATCGGGCGCGGCGGCTACGGGGCCGCTGGGGCCGGTGCTGCCGGTGCCCTACGAGCGGGCGATCGAGACGGGCACGCGGAGCCGGACGGGGGCGCCGGGTCCGAAGTACTGGCAGAACGGGGCCGACTACGACATCCGGGCCCGGGTCTCGCCGCGCGACTCGCTCCTGTCGGCCGACGAGCGGGTGGTCTACCACAACCGCTCGCCCGACACCCTCAAGGTCGTGGTCTTCCACCTGTACCAGAACCTCATGAGCCCATGGGCCGCCCGGCAGGGCCCGTCCTCGCCGGAGCGCGCCACGCACGGAATCGTGGTCGAGCGGCTGGTGGCGCAGGGCCACCCGGTGGCGGTCCCCGACAACATGAGGGGCGAACCCGCCGGGCCACATGGCGCCAGGATCCAGAGCACGCTGATGGCCGTCCCGCTCCCCCGGCCGCTTGTGCCGGGGGACAGCGCCGTGTTCCAGGTCTCGTGGCGCTTCCACATCCCCGGCGCGAGCGCGCCCCGCATGGGGATGCAGGACCCGGGGACGGCGCAGATCGCGCAGTGGTACCCGCAGATCGCCGTCTACGATGACGTGCACGGATGGGACGAGCAGCAGTACACGGGGACGGGGGAGTTCTACCTGGACTACGGGCGGTTCCGCTACAGCGTGACGCTGCCGGCGGGCTACATCGTGGGGGGCACGGGGACGCTTCAGGACCCCGGGGCGGTGCTGACGGCGCAGGAGCGCTCGGCGCTGGCGCGGGCGTCGAAGACGGACGAGGTGGTGCACGTCTTGACGGAGGACGAGTTCGGGGCGGGGACGGCGACGCGGGGGGCTCCCGGAGACGCCCTCACCTGGACGTTCGAGGCGGACAGCGTGCGGGACGTGGCGTTCTCGTTCGGGGACCACTACCGGTGGGACGCGACGCGGGCGCTGGTGGACTCGGCGCGGGGCCGGTACGCGGCGGTGAACGTGTTCTGGCGGCCGGGGGCGCCGCGCTTCGACCAGGTGGCGGCGATGGCGCGCTCGGCGCTGGAGACGCACTCGAGCCTCATGGTGCCCTACCCCTACCCGCAGCTCACCGAGACCGAGGGTGGTCGCGGGGGCATGGAGTACCCGATGACGGTGTTCGTGGGGGCCTATCCGGGTCTGTACCGGGAGGACGAGGTGACGGCCCACGAGATCGGGCACGAGTGGTTCCCGATGCTGGTGGGGTCGAACGAGACGCGCTACGGGTGGCAGGACGAGGGGCTCAACACCTTCGACACCTTCTTCGCCACCGACGCCTTCCTGCCCGACTCCCTGCACGGCCACGGGCTCGAGGACTCGCAGAACGGGTATGTGAACTTCGTGACGCACGCCGACGAGGACCTCCCCATGATGTCGCCGGCCAACTCCTTCGGCGTGGCCAACTCGGGCTACACGGTGGAGGCGTACGACAAGCCGTCGGCGGCGCTGTGGGCGCTGCGGTCGATCCTGGGGGACGGGGCGTTCCGGAAGGCGTACAGGGCGTACATCCGGCGCTGGTCGTACCGGCATCCGACGCCGTACGACTTCTTCCAGACGTTCGACGACGTGACGGGGCGGGACCTGGGGTGGTTCTGGGGCCCGTGGTTCTTCGGGCGGGGCCGGCTGGACCAGGCGGTGACGAAGGTGGAGCCGTCGGGGGGCCGGGTGACGGTGACGGTGGCGAACCGGGGGCGGCTGTACGCGCCGGTGGACGTGACGGCGACGCTGGCGGGCGGCGGGGCGGTGCACTGGCGGGAGCCGGCGTCGGTGTGGTTCGGGGGGAAGACGAGCGTGACGACGAGCCACGCGGCGAGCGGGACGGTGACGGAGGTGGAGCTGGACGCCGCCCACGACTTCCCCGACATCGACCGCTCCAACGACAGCTGGACGAAGGGATGAGCCGGGCGGCTTGAGCGTGGCTTCTGCCGATCGGGGGCGCCCCGCACCCGCCCGGGGCGCCCCCGATCACCGGTCCGCCGTCCTGGCCGGCTTCCTGGGCTGGACGCTCGACGCGTTCGACTTCTTCCTGGTCATCTTCTCGCTCACGGCCATCGCGGCCGAGTTCGGCCGCAGCGACGCCGACATCGCCGTAGCGCTCACCCTGACCCTGGCCTTCCGCCCGGTCGGCGCCTTCATCTTCGGGCTCCTCGCGGACCGCTACGGGCGACGGATCCCCCTCATCCTCGACCTCGTGTTCTTCTCGGTCATCGAGGTTCTGACCGGGCTGGCGCCGAGCTATGGAAGCTTCCTCGTCCTCCGGGCCCTGTTCGGGATCGGAATGGGGGCCGAGTGGGGAGTGGGCGCCTCGCTGGCCATGGAGAAAGCGCCCTCCGGCCGCCGGGGGATTCTCTCGGGTCTCCTGCAGGAGGGCTACGCCTTCGGGTACCTGCTGGCGGCCGCCTGCTACTTCCTGGTGTTTCCGCGCTTCGGCTGGCGGCCGATGTTCTTCATCGGGGGGCTCCCCGCTCTGCTGGCCCTCTACGTCCGCTCCAACGTGCGGGAATCCGAGGTGTGGGAGTCGGTGCGGCACCCGGACTGGCGGTCGCTGTTCCGGGAGATCGGGGCCAACTGGCGCCTGTTCCTCTACATGACCCTGCTCATGGCTCTGATGAACGCCGTCTCCCACGGCACGCAGGACCTGTATCCCACCTTCCTTCAGCGAGACTGGGGCTTCACGCCCCGGGGGCGGGCCGTGCTCACCGCGTTCACGATGGTGGGGGCCATCGCCGGCGGGGTGCTCACCGGACATCTCTCCGACCGGTTGGGGCGAAGAAGGGCCATCATCGGGGCCCTCATCCTGGCGATCGTGGCCATCCCCCTGTGGGCGTTCGCGCCGACGCTCGCTCTCCTGTGGGCGGGTGGCTTCCTCATGCAGTTCATGGTGCAGGGCGCGTGGGGCGTGATTCCAGCCCACATCACCGAGCTGTCTCCCGACGGAGTGCGCGGCTTCCTTCCCGGGTTCGCCTATCAGTGCGGCGCGGGCCTGGCGGGCTTCGTCCCCTGGATCCAGGCGCGCGTGGCCCAGCACATGAGCTACGCGCGCTCCATGGCGCTGTCGGCCGGGGTAGCCTTCCTCCTGGCGGCGATCGTGGCGGGGCTGGGCCGCGAGCGGCGCGGCGTGCGCTTCGGCGGGTGAGACGCCCCGATCACCGGATCCCGAACACGATCCCCAGGTTCAGCGTCACGAGGTTGGCCCCGCTCCGCACGGGCGTGATCGTCACCGAGCCGTCCGGCTGCTCCACGATGCTCTCCTTGCGCAGATAGCGCGTGCGGCCGTTGTGCACGTAGGTGGCCTCGAGCGAGAGGTCGATCGGCGTCCGGCTTCCACCCAGGTGGATCCACAGGCCTCCCCCGCCCTCCAGCGCCAGCCGCGTGTCGTGGAAGTTGGTCGTCTGCGCGAAGGAGGAGCGATTGGAGGTGCCCTTCACAGAGCTCGTCGTGACGAAGTACGATACGCCCACGCCGCCGCGGAGGAACGGGCGCACGGGACCGATCGGGAAGGTGACCTGCGGTCCGAGGGAGCCGAACATGATCTGGTTGTCCGTGTTCACCCGCACATCGATGAGGGGCACGGTGGGGCTCAGCGGGACGATCCGGCTCTGGTGCCCGTACACGACGTAGCTGCCGTCCAGCCGCAGGCCGAAGATGCCGTACGGGTCCAGGGCGAGGAGGCCGAAGCCGCGCACCCCGAAGCCGTTGTCCACGTACTGGTGGAACTGGCCCACCGGGAGCGCCAGGTCGGCGCCGACGCCGAGCCGGCCACGGACGGGGCCGAAGCCGCGCCCCTGGGCGGCGAGGGGAGCCGATCCGGCGATCGCGACGAGCGTGAGGACGGCCAGCGTACCGGCGAACGTGCGCGCACGGCGGTCAGCCATGGGAGGCCTCCGGGGGTCCCGCGGGGACGTATCGAGAGGGGCTGTCACGATGTCATACCGCGGCAGACCCCGCCCGGGTCCGGCATGACGTCCGGTATGGCGCGATGCGTGCAAGGCATCGACGCCGGCGCCAGCCCGGGTGGGCAAGCGAGCTCCGCGGGGCCGGGCGGCGCGACGACCACCAGCGAGGGCACGCCATGAACCTGAACGCCGCGCACCTCCACATCATGCTCAACCACTTCCCGATCGTGGGGGTGTTCGTGGGCACGGGTCTGCTGACCCTGTGGCTGCTGTGGAGGAAGCAGGGGATCGCCCTGGCCGGGTTGTGGACCCTCGTCGGCTCGGGCCTGTCGGCGGTCCTCGTCTACATCCTCGGCAACGAGGCCGAGGACGTGGTCGAGAACATGCCCGGGATCACCCACGCGGCCATCGAGCGCCACCAGGAAGCCGCGCTGTGGGTGCTGATCGGACTCCTGGTCCTGGCCGTCCTCTCGGCCTGGATCCTGTGGCGCCGGCGCGCCGGCCAGCTCCCGCGCGGTCCGATCCTCGGGGTGTGGGTCCTCGCCCTGGTAGCGTCGGGCATCACGGCCTGGGCCGCGGAGCTTGGCGGCGAGATCCACCATCCCGAGATCCGGCCCGGGTGGAAGCCGCCGGCCGGGGCGGAGAGAGGCGCGCAGTCCGGCGCGGAAGGCACCATGCTCCCCTCTCCCGGCCTGCGGTCGCCCGCTTCGGCGGGGTCGCGCTCCACCTAGTCCGGGGTCGCCTCCCCCTGGGAGCGATGCAGCTCCCGGCCGTCCTGGTCGAGCACGGTGACGTCGACTTCGATGCCACGACGCACGCTCTGCGTGACGATGCAGTAGTCTTCGAACACCTCCATGCAACGCCCCACCCTGTCGCGCTCCTCGTCGCCCAGGGCCAGGTGGATGTGCACGGAGGTCTCCCCGATCCGAAGCCGTCCCCGGTCGTTCCGCTCCACCGCCGTGCTCACCGCGGTCTTCAGACCCGAGGGCCGGATCTTAGACTTTTGAAGGCAGAAGAGGAGACTGGCGCTCAGGCAGTTCCCGATCGCGGCCGACAGGACCCGGGCCGCGTTCGGGCCCCGGTCCTCACCGAGGGGAGGGGGCTCGTCCATGACCAGCTCCTCCCACGCGTCGTTGAACCGGACGCGGAACTCGAAACCCTCCACCAGCTCGATCTCCACCTGAAGCTTCTTCTCGCTCATCGGTTTCCTCCGGAAAGGTCGGATTCAGGTCGGACGGTGCCGGGAGCGGGGCTCACCCGCTCCGCCGGACTCGAGGCGGCGGCGCGCCTCCTCCACCTCCGCCGGTCGGTCCAGGTCCAGGGTCCAGCTCGAGGCGCCCGGGCGCTCCAACAAGGCCTCCAGCTCGGACTCCGGCAGGCGGCGCAGCGACAGACGGTCCAGGAACGCGTCGACCCTCGACGCTCCCGCGTCGAGGCAGGCCGTGGCCGTCGCCGCCGCGCGCCGCTCGTAGGCGGCGCACAGGGGCTGCTCGCGACCGCCGCGCACGGGCACGATGGCCCGCGGTGCGTCTCCCGGTTCGCCGGGGCCATTCCCCGCACCCTTCGCGCCAGCTGCCGTGACATCCCCGGACAGCGCCAGAAGGAGGCCCGTCACCAGGGCCGGATCCAGGTAGGCGAGGTCGCAGGCCGCCACGAAGCACAGGGACTCGGCGGCCGCCTCGAGGCCGGCCTCGAGACCCGCCAGCGGGCCCCGGCCCGGACGCCGGTCGGTCACGGTGCGCAGCGGCCACTCCGGGTGAAGCCGGCCTTCGAGAAGGTCCGCGTACCGGCCGGGCCGGTCAGTGACCAGGATCCCCTCCAGGCAGGCGCGCCGGCCCGCGTCGAGGACGCGCAGCAGGAGGGGCACGCCGTCCATCCGGAGACGCGCCTTGTCACGGCCCATCCGGCGGCTGCCGCCGCCCGCGAGGAGCACGAAGGAGCCGTGGCGCTGGGGAGCCCGCTCGTGGGCATCGGCAGGCGTGTCGTCGGCAATCACGCCCGCACGGTAGGCGGCCGAACCGCCGCGGGAAAAGGGCCCGGTGCTGGATCGGAGACGGGTCGGCGGCTTAGCTTTTGGCCGATGGCGACCGAGCGTACCCACGTGCCGGAAGACGAGCCGCTCACCTCCGCCCACGACGCGTGGAGGGTGGAGGAGGGAGGCGCCCGCGTGGAGCGGCGATCGGAGGAGGTGGCTGCCGAGCACCCCCTGACCCTGGTCGTGAACGGCCGCGAGCTCGCCACCCTCGTGTGCTCTCCCTCGCACCTCGAGGAGCTCGCCCTGGGCTTTCTGACCGCCGAGGGCATCCTGCGCCGGGGCGAGCGGATCGAGCGCTTCTTCCTGGACGCCGAGCGAGGACGGGCCGTGGTGGAGGCGCCCGACCGGGATGCCGAGCTCGAGCAGGCCCTGTTCGGCAAGCGCTACGTAGGCTCCTGCTGCGGAAAGAGCCGCACGGGTTTCTACCTGGCCAACGACGCCCGCACGGCTCGGCGCGTGGAGGCCGACCTGCACGTCGATCCGACCACCTGCCTGCGGCTCGTGGAGGAGCTGCGCGCCGCCTCGCCCGTGTTCGGTCGCACCGGCGGGGTGCACAACGCCGGCCTGGCCGCCGGCGGGCGCCTGGAGGTCGTGCGCACCGATATCGGACGCCACAACACGCTGGACAAGCTGTACGGCTGGGCGCTCGAGGCGGAAATCGATCTGGGCGAGCGAACGGTCGTGTTCAGCGGCCGTATCTCGTCCGAGATCGTGCTCAAAGTGGCGAAGATGGGATGCCCGGTGCTGGTCTCGAAGTCGGCTCCGACCGGCCTGGCTCTCGAGATGGCCGACGACCTGGGGATCACGGCGGCGGGTTTCGCCCGCGGAGACCGGCTGAACGTCTACACCCACCCGCGGCGTATCCTGCGGGAGGAGGGAGCGGACGGGGCGTGATCGGTCAGCTCGGAAGGGTGCTGCTGCTGGTGGGCCTCGCGATGGCCGCCCTCGGTCTCGTCCTGATCCTGGCGGGGCGTCTGGGGCTCGGCCGCCTGCCGGGGGACATCGTGTGGCGGGGCGAGGGCTGGACCGTCTACGTGCCGCTGGGCTGGATGATCCTGCTCAGCGTGCTGCTCACGGTCCTCCTCAACCTGTTCTCCCGGCGCTGAGCGCGTTCTCAGGGCGCCGAGCGCCGGGGTCGGCCTCGGCCCCGATATCGGCGGCGCCGGGAGCGTGGCCCCGGGGGGACGGCGCTAGGCCTTGAGCACCTTCCGGATCTCGGAGCAGGGGATGTAGCCCACGATCTCCTCGTCCGGGTCCAGGAGGACGTAGTGCTTGCCGTCTTTGGTGGGAGCCAGCCGATCCGCCTCGACCGTCTCCACCGTTCCGTCCTTGTAGTGAACTTCGTACGTGGCCATCACGGGTCTCCCATGGAGTGATCGGTCCGGCCGGGCGACGACGGCCGACTTCCGGCCGCGCCCCGGAACGGGGGATCGCCCGCACAGTCTACGCGCTGCGGCGCACGGGAGACAAGCCCGTGGCGCACACGAGTAAACGCCGGGAGCCCCGACCGCGTCTCATGCTCGCACGCGGAGGGTGGACCCGGAAAGGGAGCGACGACTGAGCGAGCCGCTGCCGGGCGAGGACTCTGTGGTCGGGCTCGTGAAGGAGGCCCGCGGGGGCGACGCGGCCGCGTTCGATCAGCTGGCACGGCGCGTCGAGCCGCGGCTGCGCCGCTGGGCCCTGGTGCGAACCGGCGACCCGGCCCGGGCGGACGAGTTAGTACAGAATGTCCTAATCCGGCTGCACGAGGGCCTCTCCGACTTCCGGGGGGAGGCGCGCCTCGAGACGTGGCTGTATCGGGTCACCATGAACGAGGCGGCCACGCTGGAGCGGGGTCGGAGCCGCCCGGCCGTGTCGCTGGAGGGCCTCGGCGCGCGGGCGTCGGTTGCCGCAGACCACGGAGCGGACGGGGTGGACGCGCTGTACGCGCGCGGCGTCGCCGACCTGGTGGAGGCCTTCTTCCGAGAGCTGCCCGACCGCCAGCGGCAGGTGTTCGACCTCGTGGACCTGCAGGGCCGACCGGCGGTCGAGGTGGCCGATGCCCTGGCGCTGAGTTCGTCCACCGTGCGGGTGACGCTGCTCCGCGCCCGCCGGGCGATCCGCGCCAGGATCCTGGAGCTGCACCCGGAGCTGGAGGAGGGCTACGGTCGTGGAGTGTGAGAGGGCCCGAGCGGCGATGCTCGAGTGCGAGCCGCAGGAGCTGGAGGGGCTCGGAGACACCGAGCTGGCGGAGCACGTGCGCTCCTGCGCGAGCTGCCGCCGCCGCGCCGCGACGCTGGCCGCGGATCTCCGGGCCCTGGGCGCCGCGCTCGAGGCGATGGCGGGCGGCCGAGGTCGAGCGGCGGGGGACATCCCCGGCGTCCGGGACGCCGCGGCCCTGGCGGGCGTCGGAGAATCCGGCGGAAGCGGCGGGGACCGCGTGCGTGGCCTCGCCGCGGGGGTCGCGGGAGACGCGCGCTGGCAGCGTCTGTGGCGCCTGGCGGCCCCGCTCGCCGCGGCAGCGGCCGTGGCGGCGCTGGTCCTGGCCTGGCCGGGAGGCGGTAGCGCGCCGGGGCGGCGCGCCCATCGCTCTCCGGCGGAGGTCCCGGCCTCCGGGGGTGCGGCTCACGGTCCGGAGCTCCGCGTGCGGGTGCCGGCCGATGCCCGCGTGGCCGTGTTCCAGACGCGCGACCCTTCGGTCGCCGTCGTGTGGTTCTTCCCAGCCCAGAACGGAGGGTGAGGTCATGAACAGGCGATGCACAGGTTCGACGAGGCTCCCCCGCCCGTGGCGGGCGCCCGCCCGCGCGCTCCCCCGCCCGCTGTCCCGCTGGCTTCTCCCGTCGCTCGCCCTGGCGGTGGCCGCGGCGCTCGCGGCCGGCTGCCGGGCGGGCGGATCCTCGCTCGAGACCCGGACGTTCCGGCTCCACTACCTGCAGCCGAAGGACGCCGCGCAGATCGTGAGCCCCTACGTGTATGCCGAGCGGAAGGGAGCCCCCGGCTCGATCAGCCCCTTCCGGGACGGGCTCACGGTCCGTGAGACGCCCGAGAATCTCGTGCGCATCGACAGCGTGCTGGCGGAGTACGACCGCCCGGTTCCCAACCTGCGGCTCCGCTTCCAGCTCATCGAGGCGGACGGCGCCGGGTCGCCCGACCCGCGCATCGCCTCCCTGGACTCCCTGCTGCGGGGCTTGTTCCGCTACCAGGGCTACCGGCTTCTGGACGAGGCGGAGGTCACCGCGGCCAGCGGCGGCATGTCCACGGCCAGGCTCCTGGTGGACGGGCGCAGCATCTCGCTGAACGTGTGGCTGGACCGGGTCCGGATGGCGGCGGACGGGGGCGAGGCGGACCTGCGCGTCGATCTCGAGTCGCGGGCGTTCGGACAGATCCTCGCCACCTCCCTCACCGTCCCGATCGGGAAGACCGTGGTGCTGGGCAGCGGCCGCCCCGACCCGAAGCTGGGCGCCTTCATCGTGGCCGTGAAGCCCGAAGCCATCGTCGGTGGGGCGGGTGGCGCGGCGGACTGATTCACGCCCTACAGCGCGAATTCGTCTCGGCAGAGACGGTTGGCGCCAGGGGACGTCTCCGCGGAGACGTCCCGCAGGGGGGACGTCCGTCCCGCCCTTCCCGGTTGGCGCATCTCGACCTAGGGTGGGGGTGCCGGCGCCAGGCGCGCCCCAGCCCCGGACGGGAGGTCGGGATGGACGAGAAGGGCCGTATCCTGGAGGAACTGCGCGGAAGCTTCGAAGGGCCCCTGTGGCTGGGCCCGCCCGTGCGCGAGATCCTGCGGGACGTGGACGCGAACGTCGCCTCGGCCCGGCCCGTACCGGGCCGTCACTCGATCTGGGAGATCCTCCTGCACGTCACGGTCTGGGAGGACGCGGTTCGGCGCAGGGCGCAGGGCGACCCGGCCTCGGTGACGACCCCCGGGCAGGACTGGCCGCCGGTGGGCGCGTCCGACGAGGCGGCGTGGAAGGAGGCCGTGGCCGAGCTGGAGCGCGTGCACGCCGCGCTGCAGGAGGCCACGGCCGCGCTTCAGCCGGAGGACCTGGACCGCACCGCGCCCGGCCAGACGTACACGATCGGGTACATGCTGCACGGCGTGGTGCAGCACACCCTCTATCACCTCGGCCAGATCGCACTCCTCAAGCGCGCCGCCACGGTGCAGTTGTAGAGAGGCGGCGCGGTGCGGGCTCGACCCCGGGCTATCTCCCCGCCACCCTCCGCGCGCTCGAGGACACGGGCCCGGAGTGGCACGCGCGGGCGCGGCGGACGTATTACCTTCTTCGCCGACCCCTGACCCCGTAGCTCAGGTGGATAGAGCGCGGGATTCCTAATCCCGAGGCCGCTGGTTCGAGTCCAGCCGGGGTCATTGAGGCAGGGCGAAGATGAACAGCGTCGCCGAGCCGCTGGAGCCGAAGGTCAACGAGCCGCCCCCGGTGGTCGCGGCGATGTACTGCCTCCCCCCGGTTTCGTAGGTCACAATGCCGCCGAACAGGCCGCCGCCCGCGTAGAACCGGTACAGCTCCTTGCCCGTGGCGGCGTCGAAGGCCAGGAAGTCGCCCGTCTGCTCCCCGGTGAGCACCAGCCCGCCCCCGGTCGTGGTCACGGCGGCGACCATCGGCATCGACGAATGGTAGCGCCAGCGCACGCTTCCATCATGGACGTTGACCGCGGTGAGCCACCCCGTCGCGTCGGGCGTGGGTGTGGCGGTTCCACCCAGGTACATCTCGCCCGGCACGACGCGGACCGAGTCCTCGGGAAGGGTGGCGAACTTCCAGCACCAATCCACCGCTGGCACGAACAGGAGGCCGGTCCCGGGATCGTAGGACGGTCCGTTCCACTCCACCCCGCCCAGTATTCCGGGACACGCGACCGTTCCCTCCGGGGTCAGGGGGGCGTCCACGTTGCGCCGCGTGGTGACCGGCGTCTCCCACAGACGCTCGTGGGTCGTGCGGTCAACGGCGCGCAGGAGGCCATCCTTGCCGCTCGCGAACACCAGGTCGCGCTCGGAGCCTCCGACCTCGGCGCGGATCAGCGGGCTCACCTGGGTGAGGTCCCAGTCGTGGAAATCGCTCGGGACCAGCTGCTCGTACCAGAGCAGCTTGCCGGAATGGACGTCGAGCGCCACGAGGGAGTTGGTGTACAGGTTCGCCCCCGGGCGGAGGCGCTCTGCGAGGTCCGGGGCCGGGTTGGTCACCGGCACGTACACGATGCCACGAGCCGGGTCGAGCGACAGCGGCGTCCACACGGCCCCGCCCCCCGCGGCGATACCCGGCATCTTCTTCCAGGTCTCGGCTCCGGGCTCGCCCGCTCGCGGGACCGTGTTGAAGCGCCACACGGGCGTCCCGTCCTCCAGGCGGAACGCGCCGATCCAACCCTGGATGTTGTTCTCGCTCCCCGCCGGCCCGATGAGGACGAGGTCGCCGTAGATCAGGGGCGGCATGGTGATGGTCTCGCCGCTGTCGGGATGGGCCACCTGTCGGGCCCACAGCAGCTCGCCGTCGGCGGCGTCCAGGGCCACCAGATACCCGTCGGCCGTTCCGCGGACGACGTATCCGTTCTCGATGGCCACGCCACGGTTGTTCTGCCACAGAGCTTTGTCCCGGGGCTGCCACACGTGGCGCCAGCGCTCCCGGCAGGTGGCTGCGTCGAGCGCCACGGTCACGCTGGACGTCGAGAGATACAGGACCCCGTGGTACTCGATGGGGCCGGCGTAGAAGGTCTCCGGGACCCCCATCTGGTAGGCGCACACGACGCCCAGATGGCTCACGTTGGACGTGGAGATCTCGGAGAGCGGCGAGTACCGGGTCCCGGCGTAGCTCCCCGTGTGGTACAGCCAGTCGCCGCTGTCCGGGTGCGTGAGCTCCTCCCGGCTCGGGCCCACGCCCGTGGGCCGGGCCCGCGTCCCGGCGATGAACGCCGGCGGAGGGGTCGGCGCCGGACCCGCGGCGGCGGCCAGCTCCGTCAGGTCGATGGAGTCGAGCCTCGCCGCCGAGCCGTCGAGCGGCGCGGCGCCGGCGGCCACGCCGTTGCGCGACAGCACGTAGGCGAAGACGTCGGCGTAGGCCGAGTCGGAGAGCGACCCGGACGCCGGCTTGGGCATGGTCGTGCGCAGCACATCGAACAGATGCCGGGCGCCCTTGTCGCTCCAATCGTGGAGGAAGCGAGCTCCCGCGAGCGCGGGGCCCACGGCTCCCTCGAGCTCGGCCCCGTGGCAGTTGGCGCAGTAGGCCCCGTACACGCGCCGCCCCGCCGTGGCCTGCCGGGGCGTGTACGTGGATTGGGCATGCACGGAGAGGGGGAGGCTCGACCAGACGCAGAGAGCCGCGAGGGTCACGAACGTGTGACGGGCGTTGGGCATGCGGACCGTGCCTTCTTCGGGGGGTGACAGCCACTCTACGGGGTCGGAAGAGGTTCCGCCAGTAAGCCATGCGGGTGCCGTGCCCGGGTCCACAGGACACGTTGGCGAGCTCTCCTACGAGGGGACGCTCCACTGACCGGTACCACAGCGAGGGAGGATCGCATGGACATCGCCGAGGCCCAGCGTGACGTTCGGCGCACCTTTCCGGGCGGGTTCGCCGGACAGCTCGTGTCGGCGGTCCTGTGGCTGGGGTCCGCGGCCCTGGCGACCCGGGGAACTCCGCGCCGGGCGATCCTGTTCCTGATGCGGTACCTGCCCTTCCCCTTCCTGGCCGGAGTCGCCGGGCGCCTCCTGGTGGCTCGTGAGCAGGCACCCGCTTCGGCCGGGACCTCGGGGATCGGGAGGCCGTGAGGGTGCCGAGAGGAAGATCGGGCAGCTGACGCGCCAGGAGGGGGACCGGATGGGTCGACGCTGCAACGGTGGGCTCGGGTGCGCAGCTTTCTTCGCCGTGCTGTGCGCACTCCCGGGCTCGGTCGTCACGGCCCAGGCCAGGCCTCGCGCCGACTCGCTCCGGGCCGCCGCGGCCCGCCTCGCGCCGCGCACGCCGGTACGGCTGGGGCTGCGTACCGGAAACGTCCTGACGGGGCGGCTCACTGGCGTGGACGGCGCCGGGCTCCGGCTCGAGGGCCGGGCGGCGGCCGTGCCGCTCGATGCCGTCAACCACCTCTCCGCCCGCGGCCGCTCCACGGGAACGGGGCTCAAGGTCGGGCTCATCGCGGGCGGGATCGGGGGGACGATCGGCGGAGGCCTCATCGGCCTGGTGGTCGCGGCCCTGTGCGAGACCGACAGCTGCGCGAGCACGGGCACCGATGTCCTGATCGGCGCCGGGCTCGGTCTCCTGGCCGGGGGAGGGGGAGGAGCGGCCCTCGGCGCCGTGGTGGGCTCGACGATCCCCCGGTGGGTGGAGCCGGGCGCCGCCGCCCCGGCCCGGATCGGGGAGCTTGCTGCCACCGGTGCGTGGTCCCGGCTCGGAAGTCGGGCCGGCGGTTCGGGGCTCGGCGGCGACCTCTCGTACATGGCCACGTTCGGCCCCGTCGCCGTGGGTCCCGACGTGGGTTGGCACGGCCTCGGGACGAACCTTCGCCAGGGCTTCGTCCGATGTCAGCCTCCCGTCAGGAGCCCGTCGGGGGCCGTCCCCGACACCGTCACGTTCTGCCCGGAGCAGGTGCCGGTCGGGGAGAGCGTCTGGCACGTGGGTGGGGCGGCGCAGCTCGATCCCCTGCACGCGGATCTACGCCCCTACGCGGTCGGAGGTCTCGGCCTCTACGCGTGGCGCTCCGACTATTTCGGGACTTCGCTCGATCTCCTGGGCTACTCCGTGGGGGGCGGCCTGCGCTGGCAGCCGCGTCGGTCCGCCGTGGGCGTTCGCGCGCAGGCGCGCTGGGACTCGAACCTCAGCCGGTCGGGGGGCACCGATCACCCGCTCGGCTATCTGACGGTCGGGTTCGGGGGCACCCTGCGCTGGTAGCCGCCTCCTACCGGTCCGGGGTGCGGCTGGAGGCGCCGCTCCGCGGGAGATGACGGGGCTCCCGTGGTCCGTTTCTTCCATGGCTGAGAGCCGGCCTCGATTTCCTTGACCCGGAGACTGCGCTGGCCGTCGACGGACACGACCTCCTGAAGATCCATCACAGCCTCGAGGGACCGCACGCGCCGCCCCGGGTCCTCCTGGCCGGAGAGTCACCCGCGGCGGCGGCGGCCGTCGTGCTGTGTCACGGCCGCGGCGGCCGGGCCGAGGACATGCTGGGTCTGCGCCGCGAGCTGGACGCGCCGGGGGTGACGTTCGCGGCTCCGGAGGCGGCCGGATCGACCTGGTACCCCCTGTCCTTCATCGCTCCCCTCGAGGCCAACGAGCCCCACCTCTCCTCCGCGCTGGCTCTCCTCGGGGCGGTGGTGGCCGAGCTGGAGGACCGCGGCGTGCCGGCCGAGCGCCAGCTTCTCCTGGGTTTCTCGCAGGGGGGCTGCCTCGCGCTCGAGTACGCGGTGCGGAACGCCCGCCGCTACGGGGCGATCGTCGGGCTGTCCGCGGGCCTCATCGGGCCGCCGAGCACGCGCTGGGATTTCGGGGGGGACCTGGAGGGCACGCCCCTGTTCCTGGGCTGCGGGGACCCCGACCCGCACATTCCGCGAGAGCGCCTGGAGGAGTCCGCCCGGGTCCTCCGGGAACGTGGGGCGGAGGTCGACCTGCGGGTCTACCCGGGTCTCGGCCACACCATCAACCGCGACGAGCTCCGGGCCGCTCGGGCGTTGCTGGAGGCGCTGCTCGGCTCGACCGACTGAGAGCCGGCGCCGGGACGGCACCCGCCCGCCATCAGCCTCCGGCCCGTATTTTCCGGTGCAGGCTGCCGGTCCAGCCGGCGCGGCGCCGGACCAGCGGGAGGTGACATGAGCCAGTCCGACCGACTCTCCGGGGCGAGGCGGATCATGGAGTGGTTCGCGCGCTCCACCGGGCTCGAGCCCGAGGGGGAGCCCCGTCGCTACCTGTGGACGGACGCGTTCGCGGTGTGCAACTACCTGGGATTGGCCGAGGCCACCGGCGACGACCGCCTGCTCGGGCTGGCCGTCCGGCTGGTGGACCAGGTCCACCACGTCCTCGGTCGGCACCGGCCGGACGGTCGCCGCCAGGGATGGATCAGCGGCCTGGAGGGAGACGAGGCGGAGCAGCGCCCGACGGCGGGTGGCCTCCGCATCGGCAAGCGGCACCCCGAGCGCGGCCCCTACGAGCCCTACGACGCCGAGGCCGAATGGGACCGGGACGGCCAGTACTTCCACTACCTGACCCGGTGGATGTGGGCGCTGGGCCGCCTGTGGCGGGTCACCGGCGAGCCCCGCTTCCACGCGTGGGCGGTGGAGCTGGCGGAGGTCGCCTTCCGCGCCTTCGTCCATGCGCCGGGCGAGGGCGCTCCGTCCCACATTCACTGGAAGATGAGCGTCGACCTCTCCCGGCCGCTCGTCACGTCCGCGGGCCAGCACGATGCGCTGGACGGGTTCGTCACCCTGAGCGCGCTCCAGGTGATGGCACCCGAAGGACGACCGGTCCTCCTGCGGGAGGTGTCCGAGCTGGAGGAGCTGTGCCGGGACGGCGCGTGGGCCACCGCGGACGCCCTCGGGATCGGCGGTCTCCTGACGGACGCCTGGCGTCTGGTCCAGCTCTCCGAGGCGGGCCGGCGGCGCGAGCGAGCCCTCCTGGCCTCCGTGCTGGACCAGGCACGCTGGAGCCTGGACGCGTTCGGACGGTCGAGGACCCTGCGGGCGGGCGCGTGGACCCGCCTGCCCTTCCGGGAGCTGGGGCTGTCGATCGGGCTGGCCGCCGTGTCCCGCATCGCACGGGACGTGAAGGCGGGCTCCATCCGGCTTGCGGGGCCGGTGCTCGAGTCCCTGGTCCGGCACGTGCCGCTCCGTGGCGAGATCGAGTCCTTCTGGGTCGACGCCCGCCACCGCGAGGCCGAGACCTGGACCGGCCACCGGGACATCAACGCCGTGATGCTGGCGACCTCTCTGGCCCCGAACGGCTACCTGGACCTGTAGGGCGGGCGCGGTCCCGGAGGAGCCTCGGGGACCGCGCCCGCCGCCCGTCACGTCACTCCACCGTGAACGGCTTCACCAGCCCCTGGTCGGCCCCCAGCTCCGAGATCCAGGCGTAGCGGCCCGGCGTCAGGGTCACGTGCACGTAGGCCGTGTTCCCCGCCGGCATCTCCTGCACGCCGCCCAGGAAGGTGGCCGGTGCCGGGACCTTCATCCCGCCGACGTTCATCCAGTCCATCCAGGGCACCAGCTTCTCCACGGTCTGGCCTTCCTCCAGGCGCGCCAGGTGGAGGTCGTAACCCACCAGGCCAGCGGGCTGCTCGCCGTAGTGGACCGCGACCACGTGCGCGCCCGCCGTGGGCGTGCCCCGGACCTCGATGCCCTGGCCGGAGAGCGTGACGTCCAGGTCCGCGCTGGGTGGCTCGCCCGCGGACGACGCGTCGGTCACGGTCAGGGCGCGCAGCATCCCGAGCCCCGAGTGGAACGTGCCCTCCGCGTTCTTGACGTAGCACTCCAGCAGGTAGTGGCCGGCCGGGAGCTTCTCGGTGAACCGCACGCTGGAACCGGGAGCCGTGAGACCCGCTCCGCCCATCTCGCGCAGGTCCGCGAACCAGGCCGGCAGCCCCTCGGCCAGCACCTGCCCCGCGTCCGCCTTCGTGCCGCCGGCCTGGAGGAGCTTCATGGCGCTGTCGAACGGGGGGGCCGCGCCGGCGATGTAGTCCTGCATCGTCTTGCCCTCGGGCAGGTGGTGCAGCACGAAGAAGTGTGTCTCCTTCCCCTGGTTCTCGAACCGGAACGTCACCCAGCCCGAGGGGATCGAGTCGGGCGCCTCGAGGGCGTAGTCGCGGGCCACCACCTGGATGGCGCCGTCGGCCGGGGAGGCCGCGGCGGAGGCTTCCTGGCCCCCGGCCGCCCCGCGGTCGGCCGGCCCGCAGGCGGCTGCGTTCCCGGCCACGGCCAGCGGGAGGACGAGGGAGGCCACGGAGAGCAGGGTGAACGGGCGTCGGGCACGCGGGCGCGTCATGGGTTCCTCTCGGACACGGGGAACGGACGGACCGATGTTCTGCGCACGAAACTCTATATCGTGACAGAGCTTAGGCACATCCCGGGCCCCGGGCAAGGGCGGCGGACGGTCGTGGATGGCGTCGGTGCGAACCGCGCCCGTGCACCGCAGCGCGACGCGGACGCCGGCCGCCGATGCGGAGAGACCTCTCTTCACCCGGTCGTCTTCGAGTACTGCCGGAGCGCCAGGCTGAGCACGGTCACGCCCATCACGGCGAGCACGACCAGCGGCCGCCACAGGTCGGCGAGGCCGGCTCCCTTCAGCAGGATCCCCCGCATGATGATGAGGAAGTGCTTGACCGGGTTGAGCTCGGTGAGGACGCGGGCCCAGCCTGGCATGCTCGCGATCGGCGTCATGAAGCCGCTCATGAACACGTACAGCATCATCACGAAGAAGGTGAGGAACATGGCCTGCTGCTGCGTCTGGACGACCGTGGAGATCCACAGCCCCACGCCGAGCGCCACGACCATGTAGAGGCCGGCCGCGGCGAACAGGAGGAGCAGGTTCCCTCGCACCGGCAGCGCGAACACGAGGCGGGCGATGACGAGGCCCACCGACAGCTCGGCCAGGGCGATGATCCAGAAGGGCACCAGCTTGCCCGCCACGAACTCGCTCTTGCGGAGCGGCGTGACGTTGAGCTGCTCGAGGGTGCCGATCTCCTTCTCGCGCGCGATGTTCATGGAGGTGATCAGGGTTCCGATCAGGGTGACCAGCAGCACCAGGATCCCCGGGACGATGAAGTTCTTGTAGTCCAGCGTCGGGTTGAACAGCCCGCGGCTGCGGATCGCGAGCGGTGTTCCGGGGCCGGCGGCGGTCGCGCCGCCGGCCGCCGACGCGGACCGGGAGAGCCGGCCGGAGCCCGTCCGCGTCTCCAGCTCGGCGCCGTAACCCTCGACGATGGCTCCCAGGTAGGAGCGCACCACCCCGACCGTGGCGCCGTCCACGCCGTCGAGGACGAGCTGTACGGGGGCGACCCGGCCGGCGGCGAGGCGATCGGTGAACCGCCGGGGGATCCGCACGATCACCGAGGCGCGCCCCGTGGCGAGGTCCCGCTCCGCCGCGGCCATGGAGGGATCGCTGGAGACCACCGTGAAGTACCGTGAGGCCCCGATTCGCCGCACGAGGGCGCGGGACTCGGCCGTCCGCGACTCGTCCACCGCGTGCACCCGGCTGTCGTGCACCTCGAAGGTCGCCGCGTTGGAGAGGATGAGGAGCTGGATGATCGGGATCGCGATCATCTCGAACAGCATCACCCGGTCGCGGAACACCTGGAGGAACTCCTTCCGCACCAGGAAGCCGACGGTGCGGAGCCAGCGGCGGAGTCGGACGCTTCGCTTTGCGGTCGTCATGTCAGCCTCACCTTGAAGAGCCGCATGCTCGCCGCCAGCAGCAGGGCCGCCATCAGCGCCAGCACGACCGTGTCCGGCCACAGGACGCCGAGGCCCACCCCCTTGAGGAGGATCCCACGGGCGATCGTGATGAACCAGCGCGCCGGGATCAGGTAGGTGATCGGGCGCAGCCACGCGGGCATGCTCGAGATCGGGAAGATCATCCCGGACAGCACGGTCGTCGGCAGGAGCAGCCCCGCCATGGAGGCCAGCATGGCGGCCCGCTGCGAGTCCGTTCGCGTGGAGATGAACACGCCCAACCCCGTGCACACCAGCAGGAACAGGAGGCCCTCCGCGAGGAGCAGCGGGACGGAGCCGCGCAGGGGGACCCCGAAGATGAGCCCCGCCGCCGCCAGGGCGGTCACCAGGTTCACGAAGCCGAGGACCAGGTACGGGGTCACCTTGCCCACCAGGATTTGCCACGGCCGGAGCGGCGACACGAGGAGCGTCTCCATCGTGCCGCGCTCCTTCTCGCGCGTCAGCGTAATGGATGTCATCACCGCGGACACGATCGTGAGCACCAGGGCGATCAGACCCGGGACGAAGAGGTCCTCGCTGGCCAGCGTCGGGTTGAAGCGTAACCGGGTCTCCGGCACCACGGCCGGTATGGCCCGAACCGACGCCGGGGCGCCCGGTCCGGCCGCGCCCGAGCCGACGCGCTCGGCCGCCCAACCCTGGATCACCGCCTCGGCGTAGGCGGTCATGATGCTGCCGATGTTCGGATCGGTGGCGTCCACGAGGATCTGCAGCCGGCCCGCCCCCCGTCCCAGTCCTCTCGCGAAGTCGGCGGGGAAGACGACGGCCTCGTCGATGGCGCCACGCCTGAACAGCGGGTCCAGGGCCCGTGTCGAGGCAACGGTTGCCGCGGCGTGGAACACCGGCGTGCCGTCGAATCGGTCCTGCAGCGACACGGAAGCCGCGCTCGGGCTCGGGTCCACGAATGCCACACGGATCGACTGGATGTCCGTTCGGATCGCGAACCCGAACAGGATCACGAGGACCAGCGGAAGGAGCAGGAGGAGCCATAACGTCTGGCGGTCCCTCAGGATGTGGCGGACCTCCTTGACGATGAACCCGCGAAGCGCGGTCATGACCCGCCTCCCGCGTCGGCCGGCGTCGTCGGGTCCGTGGGGCGCACGAGATGCAGGAAGAGCTCGTCGACGGAGGCGACCCCGTACTCTGCGCGCAGATCGCGCGGCGTCCCCATGGCGCGGATGTGGCCGTCCACCATGATGGAGATCCGGTCGCAGTACTCCGCCTCGTCCATGTAGTGGGTCGTCACGAGCA
>Ga0315540_10000552_pt1 | contig 21481 bp, 18 predicted proteins | sample SalMarSW160110MG_FD_203677 | JGI IMG/M metagenome (GOLD analysis project Ga0315540, IMG submission 203677) | Salt marsh sediment microbial communities from the Plum Island Ecosystem LTER, Massachusetts, United States - Salt Marsh Sediment SW1601-10 ...
CGCCCGTCGTGGATCTCGGTCGCGGTGATCGACGGTGCCACGTCGCCGGTCTCGACAACGATCTCAAGTCGATCAACGGCACGGACGCCGACGCCCGCAACGACCAGCCGCCAGGCCCTGGCGTCTGAGTCCTCGATGGTGGCGCGGACGCTCATCGCATCGACGGTCTCGATCGACAGCACACGCCCGGACTGCGGCTCGTCGACGTTGCCGGCGTCGGGGACCCCGCTGGCTGCGGGTGGGGTCGCCGCAGGGCTGGGCCGTGCCACCGGGGTCTGGGATGAGCGCGGTGTCGCAGCCGCCGCCGGGCCCGCGCTCGGTGACGAAGCCGACGTCGGACCCGGTGACCCTGAGGGCGCACCCGCGCACGCCGAGACGGCGATCGTGGCAACGACGAAAGCGGCTGCGAGACGGTGCGACATGGGACCCCAGCGTGATCGAGGTGACGGCTCTGCCGTCGAGGCACCCATAAGACGCGCGTGTGCCGCAGATTGTGCCCTCACGTGGCGGCGGCCGATACCTGCCGATGGTCCTGTGCCGGCACGACGCACGGCCGGGCGACAACGGACGGACCAGGAGGAGGTTCCGGCCCGTCCGAGGTCGCTGGGGTTTGTCCGAAAGACCAGCCCTTGACGGCGACTCCGGTGATCCCACGGCCGAAGGAGCGCTGGAGGGAGAAGAACACCACCAGCGGCAGCGCCATCGAGATGAACGCCGCCGGGGCGATGAGCTCCCAGCCGCCACCGGTCGAGTTGACGAGGTTGGCGAGCACGACGGTCATCGGCAGGTTGTCGGGAGTGGTCGCCCCGAGGTGCACGAGGGCGACCAGAAGGTCGTTCCAGACGAACAGGAACTGGAAGATCGCCAGGGCCGCGATGGCCGGGACGCTCATCGGCAGGGCGAGCCGGAAGAACGCGGTCACCGGGCTTGCGGGAACGCGCCTCGCGGCGTTGGCAACCGCGTCACCAACGCGTTGTCAACACGCGTTGGCGATGCAACCAACGCCGCGACCGGGGTCAAGAGTGTTGCGGAACGGTATCGGGCGGGCCGCAGGGACGAGCCTGCAGGACGCCGGGCGGGAGGTCCGCCACGGCGAGGTCGGGACGCGCGCCGAGCGCTACTCCTGGAGCGCGGCGTGCAGGTCAGCCGCGTTGCGTCGCAGCCACCTCCGCCACGCCGCGTGATCGGGAATGCGCGCTTCGAGCAGGGCCTGGAAGGCGTGCCCGTGGCCGAACACCCGGAGGTGGCACAGCTCGTGAACAGCGACGGCTTCGAGAGCCGGCGGCGGGGCCAGGATCAGCCGCCAGCTGAACGAGAGCGTCCCGGCCCGCGAGCAGCTTCCCCAGCGGCTGGTGGTGTCGCGGATCGTGAGCCGCCCGGGTGTGACCCCGAGCCCTTTGGCGTGGCGCCGCAGCGCCGCGGAGATCGCCGCCCGGGCCCGGATCCGCAGCCACGTCTCGAGGATCGCCGCCGTTGGCCGCCGATCCTGCGCAGCCCGCTCGATCAGCAACTCGTCCGTGCCATAGCCGCCGACCCTCGAGACGCGAGTCGAGCGCACGCCACGGGCAGCGTTCACGACACGCACCCGGTGCGGCTCACCGAGGTACAGGATCCTGCGACCCTCATCGAGCGCCGGCCTGGCGGCAAGCCGTTCCCATTCCTCCGCCTGCCGATCGAGGTGATGGCGAATCCACGACTCACGTTCGACCAGGAACGCCTGCACGAGCCGGTCCGGGTGCGCCCATCCGCGGCGCGAGGCGATCGGGAGCGATACGACCAGCCCTCGCCGCGGGTGCACGACCAGGCGCAGGCGGCGGGCCCGCGGCGAGCGGCGGAGCACGTAGCGGAGGTCGCCGCCCGGGAGGTGCGCCATGACCTCGGACTCGCTGGCCATGCTGGCCGATGGTGCCGCCGGCCGGCGCCCAAGTCGTCCGGCGACACGGACGGAGGTGTCTGAGGTCATGCCGACGATCGTAGCCGCGGACCGGGGACGCAGGAGCGCTCGACACGGCGACACCGGCAACGAGCCCCGCGGGCCAGACCTGCCTAGGCTTCGGCGATCACCCCGATCGAGACGCGGAACCCGGCCCGACGCTGGAGCTGCGGCATCAGGGTGCTCTGGCCGATCGGGCCGTCGCCCGGGAACCAGCGTGCCCACTCCCTGTTGAAGGTGTCGAACTCGGTGGCGTCGCGCAGCGTCCAGTTCGCCCACACCACCTTGTCCAGTGAGCTGCCCGACGCCTCAAGCCTCGCCTTGAGGTTGGCCAGGCACTGGCGCGTCTGGTCCAGGGTCCCGCCGCGCACAACCTGGCCGCTCTCGGGATCGATCGGGCCCATCGCCGAGATGTAGATCATGCCTCCGGCCTTGACCGCCCGACCGAACCCGAGCGGAAGGGACGATGCGTCGGGAAGGGCGGAATCGCCACCACCCAGGCGGCCCTTCATCGGCCGCCGGGGGCCCGGCAGCGCCTTGTCCTCGGGCGGGATCCCGTACTCGTCCGGCGGGAGGGCGATCCCGCCACGGGCGAACTGGCCCATGAACGTGGGCCGGACACCGGTCGGCTTGAGCTCGCCCACGATCTTGCCGTTTTCGTCGATGCCCGTCTGCTCGAACGCGAACACGTCCTGGGTCAGGATCTCATCGTCCTCGGTCCCGTAGACCTCGGTGATGTTGACGACCTTGCGCGATCCGTCCTTGAGCCGCGCCGTGTGGACGATCAGGTCGACGGCCGAGGCGATCTGCTCCCGGATGGCCCGCAGCGGCATCGCGTACCCGGTCATCAGGACCATCGTCTCGAGCCGCCGCAGCATGTCCTTTGGGCTGTTGGCATGGCCGGTGGACAGCGAGCCGTCGTGGCCGGTCGTCATGGCCTGGAGCATGTCCAGCGCCTCGCCCGCCCGGCACTCGCCGACGATGACCCGGTCGGGCCGCATGTGCATCGCGTTGCGTAGCAGGTTCCGGATCGTGATCTCGCCTTCGCCCTCGAGGTTGGGGGGGCGGGACTCGAGCGTGATCACGTGCTCCTGGCGCAGCTGCAGCTCGGCCGCGTCCTCGATGGTCACGATCCGCTCGTCGTTGGGGATGAACGAGGACAGGACGTTGAGCGTGGTCGTCTTGCCCGAGCCGGTGCCGCCCGACACGAACAGGTTGAGCCGCGCCTCGATGCATGCCCGCAGGAACTCGAACATCTCGGGCGTCGCCGTCCCGAAGCCGATCAGGTCCTCGACCGTGTACGGCCGGGCCGAGAACTTCCGGACGGTGATCACCGGCCCGACCAGGGACAGCGGCTCGATGATCGCGTTGACGCGCGAGCCGTCGGGCAGGCGCGCGTCGACCCGCGGGCTGGTCTCATCGATCCGCCGGCCCATGGGTGTGATGATCCGGTCGATGATCCGGAGCACGTGCTCGTCGTTCAGGAACGAGCTCTCGACGCGCTGGATCTTGCCCGCCCGCTCGATGTAGATGTGATCCGGGCCGTTGACCATCACCTCGGTGATGGACTCGTCCTTCAGGAGCGGCTCCAGCGGCCCGTAGCCGGTGACGTCGTTCACAAGCTCGTCGATCAGGCGCAGCCGCTCGTCGCGCGTGACAGCGAAACCGTTCGCGGTGATCACCCGCTCGACGATGCCTGCGATCTTGGTGCTGACGTCAGCTGCGCTGGCGTCGAGCAGGGTGTCGAACGAGTTCACGACCTCGGGCTGCAGCCGGAGCTTGATGTTGCGGATCAGCGCTTCCCGCGCCGGTGTGCGGTGGCTCGGGACGACAGGCGGTGCCGGCGACGGGTCGGGCGGCACCGGCACCAGCGCGGTATCGGCGGCATCCCCGTGCTCTTGCTGCTGCTGTTGTTGTGCCCGCTCCACGCGTCGGAGCAGCGACATGGACCGGACCTCCCCTCGGATGCCGTGAACGACGGCACGGAGTCAGGGACGCGCGGGGGCGCTCGGCCGAGATCGTCGTCCCAGCGGTCCGCACGAGCATAGTACGAAGGGGCAGACGCGGCGTTGCCGGCGGGCACCGGCTTGCGCCCACGGCGAGGGCGCTACGGTCGACAGGGCCCTGGTTGAGTGCAGAGCCGCGCAGTTGCCCCATTGCACCGGGGCGCCCGTCACCAATTCGGACCCCAGGGCATCGAGCACCTCACGGCACGGCGTCCAGGAGATCAGCGCAGCCCGAGACGTCGGGGGGCACGACAGGACGCCCCCGGTCGGTGAGAGGGCGCGCGAACGCGCTCGTGAGTAATGGAACGGATGTTCATGGTCGGGGCGAGAGGAGACACACCGCCAGAGCCGACCTTGGCGTCCCGGTCGTTTGGGCGCTGCCAGTGGCCCTCATTTGGCCTGCCGGCGTCAGCGAAGCAGCGCGGGTGAAGGCGGCTCGACCCAGTCGAGGCCGTTCCCGGATCGTAGGAGCGCGACGACCCGGGGCGGGTCCGGGTTCGCCTGCTGGTGCGTCCACCCACAGGCGCAGGAACCGCCGTCGGGCGACGCCGGAGCCCGACGATGCGATGAGCGGACCACAAAGCGGAAGCACCCGCCTCGTCGATCGTTTCGGTCGCAATCAGTAATACGACAGGACCATCCACAGGCCCCCGGGGCCTACCGCCACCGTGTGAGGATGGTTTCCCGCTGGAACAGCGCAGTTCCCAGGTACACCAGGCCGACGTCGGCCATCGCGACGACGGCCGCGGCGGCAAGGAAGGTCAGGGCGTTGAGCAGGATGCAGCCGAGCAGCGCGCCCAGGAACAGGACGATGACCGGCAGGACGACCAGCGCGGCCAGTTGCTGAGCGGCCCGCGGGTCGTCCACGCGGCTGCTGACGATGAGCCCGACCTCATCGGCCATGATCGTGAGCAGCGGCACGAGGACGAACATGGCCACCAGCCACATGGGGTCGACGAAGACGTTGAAGACGCGGTCGCTGACGGCGAACAGCCGAGCGGCGAGAAGGAAGACTGCGTAGCCGAGCCAGGTCATGCCGATGCCGGGCAGCGCTGCGGCCAGGCTCTTGCCGCACATCAGCTGCTGGGTCGAGATCGGGGTGGCGAGCAGCGGCTCGAGCGAGCGAGTCAGCTTCTCGCCCACGATGCTGTAGGCCGAGATCGTGATTGGCACGATCAGGGGCATGAGCAGGAACAGGATCAGCAGGTTGCTGCCCAGGGTGGCCTGCAGGGCTTCTTGCGGGTCCATGCCGGCGAAGACTGGGTTCGACGAGAGCATCGGGCGCAGCTGATCAAGATCGCTCGGCGTGGCAGATGCGGATCCGGCGACGTAGAGCATCACGACCGGGATGGCGGTCATGATCAGCGGAACCAGGACGAGCATGGAGAACACGATCCGGTTGCGGATCATGTCCGCCCATTCCTTGTGGATGATGACGACGATATCGCTCATTGCACGGTCCCCGCGGGTTCATGCATCAAGTTGAGGTAGACGTCCTCCAGGGAGTGCCGGACCTCTGTCACGTACCGCACCTCGGCGCCCTGGTCGACAAGCACCCGCACGACGGCGGGGTTCTCGGCCACCGGATCGCGCAGGTTGACCGTGAGGTGACTGCCGTGGTCGCCGTTCGGTCGCACCTCGACGTGCCGGACGAACGGGAGTGCTCGCAGGCGCTCGAGCCCGGCGGGGGTCAGCTTCGCGGCGTCAATGGCGGTCTGGCGCCCGAACAGCTTGCGGCGCAGCGCCTCGGGCGTGTCGACGGCGATCAGGCGCTGGCGCAGGACACCGATACGGTCGCAGAGGCGCTCGGCCTCGTCGAGGTTGTGGGTGCACAGGAAGATCGTCCGACCCTCGCAGCGGAGAGACGAAACACACTCCCGCACCGTCTTGGCCCCTTCGGGGTCCAGTCCGCCGGTCGGTTCGTCGAGGAACAGGACCGCTGGTTCGTGGAGCAGGGCGCGGGCGATGGCGAGCCTCTGCTTCATGCCTTTGCTGAGGGTGCCCGCCTCCGCGTCGCGCTTGTGCCACAGGTCCATCAGGCGCAGATACTTCGCCACCTGCCCATCCACCTCTGCAACGTGGTACAGGCGGGCGAAGATCTCCAGGTTGGCCCGTGCGCTGAGACGCTCGTAGAGACCCGGCGCCTCGGTGAGGATCCCGATCTGCGCGCGAATCTGCGCGTCGTTCACGCCCAGGCGAAGGCCATTGATGGTCGCCGTCCCGCGCGTCGGCGCAATGAGGCTGGCCAGCATTCGCACCGTGGTCGACTTGCCGGCGCCGTTGGGCCCGAGGAAGCCGAACACCTCGCCCTCGTGGACCTCAAGGGTCAGATCTTCGACGGCGCGGACTACGTGGCCGTTGCCTCGGAAGTCCTTGGTCAGCCCACTCACCTCGATCATCTCGCGTCACCCTCCTGCCTTCCCTTCCTACCCCAGGCTGTCGGCGAGGATGTGCACGATCGACGGCACGGCGAGGTTGCGCGTCCGCTCGAAGATCACCCCGAATGCAAGTCCGACGACGGCCTGGTTGACGACCGTGCTCGCGAGCGCCGGCAGGAGACCAGCGTGGCCGGTGTTGGCGAACCCGAGCCCGAGATGCCAGACGCCGAACACGAGCGCCCCGATGACCACCGCCCACGCCGGGGTCCAGAGCCGCCGGAGCCGCGTCTGCAACGCTCCCCGGAACAGGAACTCCTCCATGAGCCCGTTCTGCATGAAGTTCGACACGAAGCGTCCCAGGAGCCGGCCCAACGCCAGCTGCCCTGAGACGAGCGCGACGGCGAAGAACGCGAGCGGGATCGAGCCCCACAGCAGGAGCACCCGTCCGATGCGGTGGCCGCGCCCGAAGCCCAGCGACCGCAGGTGCGCCCCCGCCAGGAGCAGGACGATGAGCGGCAGGGCAACGTAGGTCACCGGGTTCGTGACATACGTTGCGGCGCCGAACCACGTGTCGCCCAGACGCCCGAGCGCGTCGACGAGCGGCGTCCACACCGGGATCGAGCCAGCCACGACGTCGTGGAACACGAGGCCGCTCCAGCCGGTGAGCACCACGAACAGCAGGATCAGCCCGACCTGGAGGTGGATGCGAGGGCGTTCACTCGTCGCCGCCGGGGCCGGCGGCGCGGGCCGCGTGAGCAGCACGGTCACCAGGCTCAGCGGCATGTAGATGCCAACCAGGATCAGGCTGCCGAACGGGAAGCCCTGGCCCGACAGCACGAGGGTCAGGGCCGCGGCCAGCCAGGCCGCGGTGAACAGCCAGGCGGCGCGCGACCCCGAAACGTAGGCCAGGGTGTGGCTCAGCTTGGCGCGAACGCCGAGCGACTCGCCGCCCCCCGCTTGGCGCGTGATGGCGACGGTGTGTCCGGTGGTCATGGCAGCTGCCCACATGCCGGGTCGGAACCCGGGCTCGCGAAGCTCACGTGCTGGGCACTCTCGAGGTTGATCACCTCACCCGTGCTCGCGCTGCCGCTATAGCAGCCGGCCGGCAGTGCCTGACCGTTGGCGGTGACGTCACCGGCCTCGAAGCGCAGCACGACCTGCGCGTCGCGGGTGAACGTCCACGTCGCGCTCAGGTTGGCAGCGTCGAGCGTGTACTGGTCGCCGAGCGAGTTCTGGAACAGCCCGACGGCCCAGACGCCGCTGCCCTCAAACGGCGCTGACGTCGAGCCAACGGCGGCAACGGCTACGGCGAGAACGAGCGCGACCATGACACCGAGGACCGCCACGACGGCCTTCATATGGAACCTTCCTTCCGTTCTTTCGCGATTGGGTGCTGATCGTCGGGTGAAGCCGCTCGATTGAACGTCCCCGTTCGACCGACCCCGCGCGTTTCTTGGCGCGTACGCTGTGCGGTAGGCCGTACACTGTGCGCTCTTGACAGACCAGAACGTAGCACGTACAGTGTGCGGTGTCAAGACAGTGTGCGGATGAGGAGCGGTGTTCGGAGTAGCGAAGGGTTGCGCGTGATGGCGAACGTTCCCAAAGAGGCGCTGGATCTACCGTGGTGGCCCAAGCCAGCCGCCCGGACCGTCCAGCGCGAGCCGCTGTCACGCGACCAGATCGTGGCCGCGGCGGTGCGGTTCATCGACGCCGAGGGGCTCGAGGCGCTCTCGATGCGTCGGTTGGGCCAAACGTTGGACGCCGGCGCAACATCGCTCTACACCCACGTGCGCAGCAAGGACGAGCTCCTGGCGCTGGTCAACGACCTGATCGCCGGTGAAATCCTCGGGGAAACCAAGCTCGACCGGGACGCGCCCTGGCGGGAGCAGGCGGCCGAGTGTGCCCGCGCCGTTCGGAGGGTCCTCGTCCAGCGCCATCCGCATGCCGCAGCGCTCTTTGCTCGGTCTAGCGCCGGACCCAATGCCCTTGGCGTGGTGGAGGCGCTACTCAGCGTCCTGCGGCCCGCCGGCTTTGAGGGCAAGACGCTGCTCCTTGCCTACGGCGCCGTCCTCAATCACGGCTACAGCTATGCGGCCTCCGAGGCGGCTGCCGTCGTCGCTTCGCCCGATGCCGGGAGGGAGCAGGCCCGTGAGATGGCGCAGGCCCTGGGGACGTCGCTTCCGGCCGATCGCTTTCCTAATCTCGTGGCGGCGGCGCCGGCGATGGCCACCCTGACGCCGGACGAGCAGTTCGAGTTCGGCCTGCAGCGGCTGCTGGACGGGCTCGAGGCGCTGCTCGCGCGCCAGCCGTTCATCGCCAGCACGTGAAGGGCAGTCTGCGAGGAATGACGGGGCACCTTCGGTCGAAGAATTCCCAACGGGGGCGAGGGGCTGCGCGTCGAGTGCCGCGTCCAGGAAGTTGTACTCACAGCCGCTGTCGCGGATAGCATGCGACTCATGAAGCCGGCACGCGTCTGTCTGGCTGGCGTCCTTGCCTCGGCCGCCGCGTACATGCTCTACCTCCGGAGTGACGCCCACCGCCACGGCAACCGCCTCTTCTACCGGGATGGACGGCCGAATGCCGCTGGGCGGGCGGTGGGGCGCGTCTATGCGGTTGCCAGCGGCCTCGGCTTAGGCCCAACGTGGGCGGTCGCGCTTGAAACGGTCGGTCGTCGAAGCGGCCGGGTCAGTGCCGTCCCGTTGGTGGTTGGCGAGCACCGCGGGCAACGCTACCTGGTATCGATGCTTGGCGAAAAGTCGCCGTGGGTTCACAACGTGCGTGCCGCCGGGGGTCACGCGGTGATCGGCCATGGTCGACGCCGGGAGGTACGCCTGGCCGAGGTGCCGCCAACCGAGCGCGCGCCGGTGCTCAAGGCCTATCTCGCTCGCGCCATCGGCGCTCGGCCCCACATCCCGGTTGATCCCGACGCGCCGGTCAGTGCGTTCGAGGCAATCGCCGAGCAGTACCCGGTCTTCCGCATCGAGGACTAGACGAGCCGTCGGCCGATGACGTCACGCTGACCAGCGTCGCCGTGATCATTTGTCGGCTCGCGCGTGGGCCCGCTCGTGGCGGGGCGATGGGCGCCTCGGCTGGCTTGTTCGCGTCGGCGTGGCAAGGCGATGCTCGTACTCGTTCAGGATCTCGAACAGCTCGTCGGCGGCCCATGCCCGCGCATACCGGCCCTGCGTGATCTGTCGTACGACCCGGCGCTCCTCAAGCGAGTTGAGCGCCAATCTCACGGCCTCCGACGAGCCCCCGATCGCGTCGTGCGCGGTCGCGACGCTCAGGACGGGCTGGCCGGGCAGCAGCTCGATGATCCGCGCGGCGGCCGAGCCGCGGCGGGGGCGCGCTCGCCCTCGCCACTCCGCTTGGAGCTCGCCGATGCGCTCGGCAAGGCGTTCGGACTCGCTGGCCGCGGATCGGCATGAGATCGCGAACGAGGCGCACCATGCGGTGACCTGGCCGCGCCGGAAATCGGTGAGTCCCTGCACGTACGCCGCGGCGTTCGTCGCGAGCACGATCGACACCGGGGGCACGAACCGGGGCGCGAGCTCACGCCGACGGAGCACGACGTGGATGAGGCACCGGCCAACGCGCCCGTTGCCGTCGACGAACGGGTGAATCGTCTCGAACTGAGCGTGGGCGATCGCTGCCTGGACGACGGCCGGCAGATCGTCTCGGTTGACGAACGACGCCAAGTCGCGGAGCAACGCCGGAACCTCCCCGGGCGGCGGCGGCACGAACTCCGCGTCGAGCGGGCTGTTCAGCCGTCCGCCGATCCAGTTCTGCTCCTCGCGGACCTTGCCTGCGATCCCGTCATCCACACCGGACAACAGCGTCCGGTGGATGTCGGTGAGATCGGACAGGCGGAACGCGCGGTCCTCGGAGCCGATCCGGATCGCCGCCTCCATGGCCCGGACGTTGCCAGCGACGGCGCGCGCCGTACCACGCGCGGCTTCCGGGTCGAACAGTGCCCGGGCCAGGTTCCGCTGCGACAGCTCCAGCCCTTCGATCCGCGACGACGCCACGCTTTCTGCGCGCAGCAGCAGCGGTCCCAGCGCCTCGAGCCCGACCGTCGTCGCCCCGCCGTTGAGGGCCCGGATCTCCGATTCGGCGCTGCTCACGGCCAAGGCGGTCTCGCCCGGCAGGCTGAGCTTGAGCTTGCCGATCAGGTCAGGGACAAAGGCCTCGTAGTTGAAGCTGGCCCGGCTGCGTCGGCCCCCATAAGCGTTTGGGCGGCCCTCCCAGCGGAGGGTGACGGTACGCGGCATGTTTGGGTTCTTCGGGCTCGATCACAAGGTTGATGAGCGAGGATTGGAATCCAAGGATAGCCGTGAAGCCTGGTGGTCGCAAGCGAAGAATCCAGGCATCGCGACCTGCCGAACCTGGCATGACGTTGCGGGACTGTTCGGTCAGCGGGTTGGCCTCGGGGCTGCCCTTTCGCCTACGAGGGTCCCCCTGCCGAGCGCATCGAGCGCCGCCCGCAGTTCCTCGCTGCGATCCGTGAGCGGGTCCTCGAGCGCCGCGTACACGATGTCAGACACGGCGGGCATGAGCATGTGCAGCACGTCGTGGCGTTCGAACCCGAGGCCGATCAAGCGCCGTGCCGCGGCCCAGGTCTCGGGAGGCTATCCGCTGTTCCATTTCGGGATCCTGGGCGTCCTCGCCGGTCACATCATCGGGCTCATCGTCCCGGAGTCGCTCACGAGCGCCATCGGGATCTCGGAAGGCCTGTACCACGCGGTCGCCGCGCTCGCCGGCAGCATCGCGGGCCTGATGGCGATCACCGGCCTGGTGCTGCTGGTCCGCCGCCGCCGCCTCACGCCGTCGGTATTCCGGGTCACGACCCGTATGGACAAGGCAATGTACCTGCTGCTCGGCCTCGTGATCGCAGTCGGCGTCTTCAACACGATCGGCATCAACCTCCTCGGTCCCGGCCACGACTACCGCGCCGACGTCGCCGTCTGGTTCCGCAGCATCTTCTGGCTCCAGCCGCAGGCCGACCTCATGGCATCGGCCCCGCCAACCTTCCAGCTGCATGCCGTGCTCGCGTTCTCGCTCCTCGCCCTGTGGCCGTTCACCCGCCTGGTGCACGTGTTCAGCGTGCCCCTCGGCTACCTGGCGCGGCCATACGTCGTCTATCGGACGCGCGACGCCCGACCGGGTGCGCGGCGCCCGCGGCGGGGCTGGGAGCCGCCCGGAGCATGACGGCAGCGGAGGCCATCGCCCGGCGTCCGGGACGGGTCGACCGGGCGGTCCGGGCCGGCCTCCTCCTGCTGGGCTCGCTGCACGGCTGCGTCGAGGCGACCGGGGCCCTGTGCTGGGTCGCCGGAGCAGTGCTGCTGTGGACCGGGCGCGCGGTCTCCGCGATCACGCCACGGCTCGCCGCGTTTCTGGTCCTCGCAGTCGCCGGCGAGCACCTGGAGCTGTCGCGGATCCTGCGCCATGGGCCGCGCGGCCCCTTATCGCCCGGTGGTCGGATACCCGGATTCGATCATGCGACCGGGCCATGGCACTCGTGGATGAGCCCGGCGAGCAGATCCCACCGACGGACATCACCCGGGTTGACTGGACCGGTATCGGGTCGGCCAGGATCGTGACTGCGTCGTCGATCCCCTGCCGCCAGCCTGCCACCGCAGAGGCGTCGCCGGCGGCGGCGACGCGTGGCAGTCCGTCCGCCTCCGCGAACGCGTCGCGCCGACGAGCAAGCTGCCGGGCGTGGCCCTGGCGGCGAGCGGCTGCAAGGACTCGGGAGCAGCAAGACGCCCGGCCATGAGAGGTGGGCCGGGCGTCTTGAACGGGTGGAGGATGGTGGCGTTCGGCCTGGTCCTAGCGGACGGGCACCTCTCGACGGGCCGGCTCGGGAGCAACGACGGGCGCGACATCAGCCACGGCGAACGGCAGCCCGAGGTTGTTCACGCCGTCGTCGGCGAGGTCCTGCTCGTAGGTGCAGATGCACGGGCCCCCATGGGCGCATCCGAGGCAGCAGTACGCCTCATCCATGCGGTACACCGGCCTGCCGGTGATCACGCCGTCGCACGAGGCGCAGTAGCCGCGGCGGGGACTGGCGAAGAGATGCATGAGGAATCCTCCAAACTGCGGTGGACTGGTTGGGATCAGGGGTAGAGGCCACGGAGGCGTGTCGCCGTGGCGACGCGCTCGACGGCCAGGGCGTGGGCGGCGAGGCGCTCCGTGATCCCATCGGCCGCGGCGCGTTGCCACACCGCGTCCGCGGCCGAGAGGATCTGACGGCGGAGCCGATCATTGACCTCATCGCGCGTCCACGCGAGGGCCGACCGGTTCTGCGTCCACTCGAAGTAGCTGACGATGACGCCGCCGGCGTTGCACAGGATGTCGGGGATCACGATGACGCCGTTCCTGTGGAGGATCGGGTCAGCCGACGGTTCAGTGGGACCGTTAGCGCCCTCCGCCAGGATCCTGGCACGGATGCTGCCGGCGTTGCGGGCTGTGATCTGGCCATCGAGCGCTGCGAGCACGAGGACGTCCACGTCGAGACCGAACAGGGTCTCGTTGTCGATGGGCTGCGTGCTGGGTGAACCGGCCACGGTGCCGTAGGCCCGGAACCGCCGGGCAAGGTCCGGGATGTCGAGGCCTTCCGGATCGTATGCACCGCCACCGACGTCCGTGATCGCGACGACCTTCGCGCCGACTTCGTGGAGCAGGCGGGCCGTGGCCTCGCCGACGTTGCCGAAGCCCTGCACGGCTACGCTCGCGCCCGCCATGTCCAGGCCGATCCGGCGCGCCGCGTTGTCGATCGTGTACATGATGCCTTGGCCCGTCGCGTCCGAACGTCCGACGGAGCCGCCGATGGAGAGGGGCTTCCCCGTGACGACGCCGGGCACGGAGTACCCCTTGTGCATCGAGACGGTGTCCATGATCCAGGCCATGACCTGGGCGTTGGTCCCCACATCCGGCGCCGGGATGTCCGACTCGGGACCGATGATCTGCTCGATCTCGGTCGTGAAGCGTCGCGTGAGGCCCTCGAGCTCCTTGCCGCTCATGCTTGTCGGGTCACACGCCACACCGCCCTTCGCGCCTCCGAACGGCACATCCACCAGCGCACACTTCCAGGTCATCCACATCGCCAGCGCCCGGATGTCGTCCAGGTCGGTCTGGGGATGGAAGCGAAGGCCCCCCTTTGCCGGTCCGCGTGCCACGTTGTGCTGGACCCGGTAGCCGGAGAACACCCGGACGGAGCCGTCGTCCATCTTCACGGGGAAGTTGACGGTGAGCTCGCGCTGTGGCACCCGGAGGACGGCGCGGAGGTCCGGCTCCAGCCCGAGATGCTCGGTGGCATCATCGAACTGCGTGAGCGCCGCGGCGAGGGCGTTCCGCCCGGCGGCTCCGGGAGCTGCGGCGACAGGTGCCTCGGCGATTTCCGTGGTCATGGATGGCCTCCAGGAGGAGTGGCTGGCGTCACGAACGACCTACAGGCTCGCTCGGGCACGGGAACGCCGACGGAGACCGGCATGAACGCGGCGTCAACAACCGGCCCGATTGCATGGACGCGATGTTCATGAAGCACGCATCCAGCCGGTCTATGCTCAGCGCATGCCGCCCCAGCCCGCGTCGGGACGTCCGCCTCGCTCCCGGTCCGCGATGCTTCGACCGTCGGGCCCGTCGCCGTTGCTCCACGCCGCCCTCACGCTCGTTCCGCCCTCGACGACCGCAGCGGAGATCGGACACCGGTTCGCCGCCGCCGGCGCGGATCTCCGGCCGCGGATCGCCGCCAGGCTCCTGGCAGACCTCGCCAGCCTCGGGCTCGTCCGGGCGACGCAGCGGGGGAGCCGCGGCACCCGGTGGGTGGCGACGACGCTGGGCCTCCGGTACGTGGATGCCGGCCTGCACGGCGAGGCGAGCATCCCGCTCGCTGAGCTGGAAGGCCTGCGGACGGACCTGCTGTCCACGATTGCCCACGAGCTCCGGACGCCGCTCACGGCGGTCCGCGCGAGCGTCGGCATCCTGCTCGAACCCTCGGTGCAGCCGACCGAGGAGCAGCGCCGGGTGCTGCTGGAGGCGATCGAGCGCAATGGGGAACGGATGCAGCGCCTCGTGGGCGACATCCTGGAACTGTCCCGGTTCCGCTCCGGGAGCGTGAGCCTCCAGCTCCGCCGCTTTAGCGCCGAGGCCCTGGCCGACTCGGCGATCGCCGTGGTTGCGCCGCTCGCGGCGAAGCGAGGCCAGCGCATCGAGCGATCCCACCCAGCGTCCGGTGACCATCGCGTGTACGGCGACCACCGGCGGCTGGAGCAGGCGCTGCTCAACCTGGTCTCCAACGCCCAGCGCTTCGCGCCCGAGGGCGGGGTCGTCTCGGTCAGCGTGGAGGAGCACGGGCTGTTCACGAGATGGAACGTCACCGACGACGGGCCCGGAATCTCCGAGGCGGACCAGGCACGGCTCTTCGAGCGGTTCTTCGTCGGCCGCAACGACCGCTCCGGTCCGCGCGAGGGCGTGGGGCTGGGGCTGCCTACCGCGCTCGCGATCGCCCAGGCGCACGGCGGCACGATCGGCGTCCGGAGTGCTCTCGGCAGTGGCAGCACGTTCTCGCTGATCGTCCCGACGGCGGGGCCCGAGGACGAGCCGTGATGCGGATCCTGGTCGTGGACGACGAGTCCGACGTCGTCGAGTCGGTCCGTCTCGGATTCACGCTCCAGTGGCGGGAGGTGGAGGTGCTGGGCGCCGGTACCGGCGAGGCGGCGCTGGACATCGTGGAACGGCAGAGTCCGGACATCGTCCTGCTTGACGTCGGGTTGCCCGACAAGGACGGGTTCACCGTCCTACGCGAGCTCCGGGCCTTCTCCGACGTACCGGTCGTGATGCTGACCGCACGCGACGACGCGATGGACAAGGTCAAGGGCCTGGAGTTGGGTGCGGACGACTACGTGACCAAGCCGTTCAGTCACCTGGAGCTGATGGCGAGAGTCAAGGCCGTCCTGCGCCGGCTCGACATGCCCGCTCCGGCGAGCCGGGCCCCGTCCTTCCGGTCGGGGGACCTGGAGATGGACTTCGCGAAGCAGGAGGTGCGGCTGCGCGGCAAACGGGTCGAGCTGACGCCCACGGAGTACAAGGTTCTCTACCATCTGGTCCGGAACGCGGGGCACGTGCTCCAGCACGGGACGCTGCTGGCCAAGGTCTGGGGCCGGGAGTACGTCGACGAGGTGGATTACATCCGGGTCTATATCCGCCGGCTTCGCGAAAAGTTGGGCGACGACCCGGAGCACCCGCGCTACATCCAGACGGAGCGTCGCCTGGGCTATCGGTTCCTGGCGCCGACGTAGCCCTGTCGGTTACTGGAACGTCCGAAACGACTGCCGAGGCCGCCAAGGAGCGGTACACGGTCGATCTCAAGCCGCTCGGCGGCGCGTTCCAGATCGACCGCGTCCTGTCCGACCTCGCCCGCGGTGCCGAGACCGCCTTCCAGCTCGAGCAGCTGGCCAAGGCGACCCGGACCAAGTTCACCGACGAGCTCGTCAACGGCGACACCGCGGTCAACCCCGACGGGTTCGACGGCCTCGATGCCGCGCTCACCGGGACCTCGACCGAGATCGCGGCCTCGGCCCTCCCGGGCGGCGGCGACTGGACCGACTTCGATGTCGCAGCCACCTCCTACATGAAGACGCTCGACGCGATGGACCAGTGGCTCTCGGTCCTCGACGGGCCACCCTCGGTCATCGTCGGCAACAGCCTCGCGATCGCCAAGTTCCGGGCCGTCGCGCGGCGGGCCAACCAGTACGTCGAGCGACCCGTCGAGGGCCTCACGTCGGGCTCGGGCGCGCCGATCCGGCGCGAGTTCTACGGCGACGCGCTGCTCGTGGACGCCGGGGCCAAGGCCGGCAGCAACGACCCGATCATCCCGATCGCGGGCGGATGGCCGACGCGCGGCGTCGGCTCAACGTGTCGCCGCTCGGTGCGGGGGCGCTGGCCGGCGCCGGCTTCCCGCTGGATCGTGAGGCGACCGCGGCCGAGCTCGGGTTCTACGGCGTCACGGCCAACTCGCTTGACGCCGTCTCGGGCCGCGACTTCGTGGTCGAGGTGGAGGGCCGCCGCGGCGCTGGCGATGGTCCACCTCAGCCGCCTGGCCGAGGAGATCACCTGGTGGTCGAACCCGCGCTTCGGCTTCGTCCACGTGGCGGACGCGTTTTCGACCGGCTCCTCGATGATGCCCAACAAGAAGAACACGGATCCGGCCGAGCTGGTCCGAGGTCGAACGGCGTCGGTGATCGGCGACGTCACGGCGACGCTGACGATGCTCAAGGGGTTGCCGCTTGCGTACCAGCGCGACCTCCAGGAGGACAAGCCCGGGCTGTTCGCCGCGCTGGCGACGGTCGAGGCGTCGCTGGTCGTGATGGCCGGGCTGATCGAGACGCTGGCCGTGGATCGCGGCCGGATGCTGGAGGCGGCCCAGGAGGGGTACACGACGGCCACGGCGCTTGCCGACGCGCTTGTCCGGCGGGCATGCCTTTCCGCACCGCCCACCACATCGTGGGCGGGCTGGTCGGTGGCGCCGAGGCGGAACGCAGGCCCACCCTGGCCGCCCTCACCGACGAAGCATTCCGATCCGCGCTCGACGGCAGCGACGACCCGGTCGCGCGGGCGCTGGCCGTCGAGAAGGGGATCGGGGCCGCCCTGCGGGCTGCCGCGTCGATCGAGGGCGCGCTCGAGTCGACCGATGTGATCGGCGGCACGGCCCCAGCCAGGGTGGCAGCCGCGCTCGAGGCAGCGAGGGCGCGCCTCAGCGGCTGACCAGCTCCTCCGTTTCTGACCCCGATCATCTGCCACGGGCGGCGAGGGGCCAATTCATGTCCGGGCGTGCTGTCGGTCGTCCACTCGGGGATGCTGCTCTGCAGAGACGCGCGCAGCTTGCGACGACGACGACGCAGCATGGTCCACGGCGGGCGTGCCGCTAACCGAGATCGCGACCCAGGTCGCGATCTCGGTCCGCCGCGTAGCGCCGAGCTTGGCCAGGATGTGCTCCACGTGCGCGCTCACGGTCCTGTGTGACACCGTCAGCTCCTCGGCGATCGCCGCGTTGGTCATTCCCTCGGCGATCAGCCGGGCGACCTCGAACTCGCGCGCCGTCAGCGGTCGCCATGGCTCGTCCGTGATCCCGCGGCGGCGCGCGATGCTTGCGATCTCTGCCGCCGCGGCTCGCAGCGGCTCGCTGCCCAGCGTTTCCGCGACCTCCGCCACGTGCGTGGCGAGCGGGACGGCGTCGGCGTGGCGGTGGCTTCGCGCGAGGCATTGAGCCAGATCGAGCCGAGCCCAGCTCGCCTCCCAGATGCGTTCTCGTGCCTCCCAGCCCGACACGGCCGCTTCGAGCAGGCCGCGCGCGGCCACCAGCGACCCGGTGGCCATGCGCCGCAGGCCGTTCGCATGATCGAGCGCCGGCTCGGCCGCCACGCCCCAGGCTGCGAGGTGCGTCGTCAGCGCCTCGACCCAGGCCTGTGCCTCGCGCGGACGCCGCGTCGCAAGCGCCGCTCGCGTGCCGGTGACGACGAACGGGATGAGGAGCGCGCGCTCGTCGGCCGCGACGGCGATGTCCAGCGCCTCCCGGCAGGCCGCAAGCGCCTTCGCGGGCTTGCCGTCGAGGAGGTCGGCTTCCGCGAGCCCCCACAGCGGACGCAGCACGGGGCCGTACTCGCCGCTCCGGCGGCCCTCGGCGAGCGAGACCTCGAGGTAGCCGCGAGCACCTTCCACGTCGCCTCGTCCGACGGCGACGTAGCCGAGCACATCCCGAGCCACCGATCCGCTGCCCGGGCTGCCCGGCTCCACGAGCTCGATCTCGGCCAGGCGGACCGCGTCATCCCAGCTGCCGGTCGTCCATGCGATCTGGGCAGCGGTTGTGGCCATCGTCCGGCGACAGAACGACTGCTCGATCTCCTCCGCGTAGCGCATTCCCTCGCGCAGCCCCTCGCGCGCGGCATCGAGGTCCATCAGCCGGACCCCCAGGATCGCGGCATCGCGGTAGGAGCTGACACCGGCCTCCTCATAGCCGCCCTCGCGAGCCTCGCGGGCGATGTTCAGGATCGCCCGTACGTGTCTGGTATCGGCCGATGTCGTGGCATCGAGGAAGTGCTTCCAGGAGGCGATCTCGAGCATGATCGACCGGTTCCCGATCCTGAGCGCGACTGCCTCGGACTCGTCGAACAGCCTCCGGCACTGGTCGCGCCGGCCCGTGCTGAGGTACAGGACCGCCAGCGACATCAGGGCATCGTAGCGGGCCGCGTCCAGCTCGGAGCATGACGGTTGGGCGTCGAGCTCCTCGAGCGCCTGCTGGAGCATGGCCTCCGCCCTGGCGACGGGTCGCCGGGCCCGGCGCTCGAAGGCGGACATTTCCACCAGCATCATGGCTGCCGCGATCCCGTTGCCCGCCGCGAGGTGATGCTCGCGCGCCGTTGCGGCCGCCTCGCCCGCGACGTCACACAGGTCGACCGAGGCCGCGGCGTTGCTGAAGGCGGTCCACACCTCCGCCAGGTCGGCCTCGGACAGATCGCCGGGCAGGTTGGCCATAGCGCGCGTGTACAGGTCAAAGGCTTCACGGCGGCTGGACAGTGCCTCGGCCGACCTGGCTCCGGCGAGGGCTGCGCGGTATGCCTGCGCCCGCAGTCCCGCCCGCTCGAAATGCGCCGACGCGTGGATCTCGGTCGAGCCGACCAGCTCCGCCCCGAACTCGCCGGCCCGGGCATGGAGCCGCCGAAGGTCGGCCTGGCCGATGCTCCCGTACACGGCGTCGCGTAGCAGCTGGTGGCGGAAGTCGTAGTAGCCGTGATCCAGGTACTCGAACGGGTACAGCACGCCGCTCGAGACCAGCTCCTCGAGGGGCGCGTCGAGCTCGGCCGGCGACCGATCCATGACGCCGGCGAGGACGTCCGGGACGAAGCTTCGCCCGATCACGGCCCCGGCGCGCGCCACCGCGCGCGCCTCGTCGGACAGCCGCGCCACCCGGGCCAGCACCGTGTCCTCGATGGTGCTCGGCACGGCAGCGCTGCGGATCGCGCCTCCGTCGCCTCGCGCGTCGTCGCCGAGCATTCCCAGTAGCTCCTCGATGTGGAGCGGGATCCCGTCCGTCCGTTCGTACACCGCGTTGACGACGTCTCGTGGCGCCGGCAGACCCGTGTCAAGGATGAGCGTGGTGACGAGCGCGGTCTGCTCGTGGGTGAGCGGCTCGAGCGCGGCCTCGTCCCCCAGCCGCTGGCTGAGCAGCCGGGCGCGCCATTCCCGCGCTCCCGAACCGGGCGGCAGCTCATCGAGCCGGTAGGCGGCGACGAGCAGCAGCGGCCGGTCATGGATGATTCGAGCCAGCTCGGCGATCACCTCGAGCGACAGCTCGTTCGCCCATTGGAGATCATCGAACGCGAGCAGCGTGGGCTGGTCCGCCACGGCGACGATGCGCTCTGCGATGCCGACCACGAGCCGTCGTCGGCGGCCGAGACCGTCGCCGGTCGACGGCGGTTGGGTTGCGAGTAGGTCGTCGCCCAGCGACCCGAAGGCGGCATCGCCGCGCATCGTCCGGGCGAGATCAAGGATCGACGCGAGCGGAACCTCGCGGTCCTGCGGCGCCAGGTCGCCCTGGGAGACCCGGAAGCCCGCGCCCCGCGCCTTCCTGATCACGGAGGCGATGAACCGGGTCTTTCCGATGCCGGCCTCACCCGACAGCATCAGCAACTGACCGTGACCCGCCATCACATCGTCGATCCGGCGGTCCGCGAGAGCGAGCAGCTCGTCGCGACCGACCAGCAGCGGGCTGAGGAGGGGCCCCACATTGCCCATTCGCGGAGTGTAGAACGCCATGCAGATCGTGGCATCCGTCATTCGACCGACCTGCCCACCGGACACAGCCGGTTGCGATCCATGGGCCTCACGGGACCCGCGATGCTCACGCTCGACACGCACAACCAACGCAGTCTCCGACCCGTGGATAGGTCATCTGGCCCCCCTGCATAGGTCATTCGACCCCCAGCGTTGACCATCGAGCTTCATCCATGTCGGCCGAAACCCCGATGACCAATCACTCCTGTGGCGCGAGTGTTCTGCACACGGCGCCATCGGGCGTCAAGGAACAGGAGGCCGCAAGCCAGGCCCTGGAATGGCAGCTGACCGGACCGGCCAGGCTCGTGAAGGAGGTCATCAATGTCGGCAACCAGCCGCGCACTTGCTCCCGCTCGCCACGGCACCTTCGCGCGCCAGGGCAGGAATTCGACCAGGGTCGTCATCGCGTCGGTCGCCGTCGCCGCTGCGATCGTGCTGGCCGCGGCCGCGGTGGCGATGAGCCAGGGCTCGGCGGCTCCGGTTGCCGCACAGGGCGGCACAGGCCATAGCGCGCCCATGACGTCGGCCTTCGAGCGCGCGATTGAGGCAGGATCGGCGGTCAGCGTCGCGACGGACGCGGCGACCGGGACGTTGACGACGATCGGACCGTCGGCCCTGACGGTCGACTCAGGGGCTACTGGCCTGGCCGCTCGGGTCCCGTCGGCCAGCTCGCCCATGGAGCAGGCGATCGAGTCGCGCCTGGGGTCCGGCACGGCCGTCGCACAGACGATCGTGCTGACCGGGGCCACAGGCCTCGCTGCTCGCGTGCCGTCTGCCACCTCGCCGATGGAGCAGGCGGTCGAGTCGCAGTCAGACGCGGGTACCGTCACGCCGACGGTGCTGATCACGAGCGCGAGCGGCCTCGATCATCGACTGCCGCTCCGCTGACCGTCGAGGTCAGCCGCGATCCGGCGCTGGCATCGACCGAGGTGCCGGTGCCTGATCGAGGGCTTGATCGGCCATTCGACCGATGACGACCGAGCGACGGTCGGCGACGTTGTCCGCCCGGGGCGCGGATCGCGCCCAACAACCAGGAGGAGCCGGATGGCGCAGTTCATGGCTGCTCGGGCTCGTGGCCGCACGCGAGCAGCGGTTGCGTACGCAACGAGTGATGGGACTGGTCCGGGCGAGAGGATTTGAACCGGTCGGTCCCGTGCCCGCATCGTGAATACCGTCAGGATCAGAGAGGTCCCGGTACCCGACTCGGTGGTGCATGGATGGTCGCGAAGCCTCCGCTGCATCCGAAGCCCAGGCCGCCGCTAACCTGTGCTCGAGCCCGACGATCACCGTTCGGGTCCCGGCTGAGGCGACCGCGATGGCCATGGTCGTCGTCG
>Ga0315540_10000553_pt1 | contig 21472 bp, 35 predicted proteins | sample SalMarSW160110MG_FD_203677 | JGI IMG/M metagenome (GOLD analysis project Ga0315540, IMG submission 203677) | Salt marsh sediment microbial communities from the Plum Island Ecosystem LTER, Massachusetts, United States - Salt Marsh Sediment SW1601-10 ...
CCGAGCTCCTCGGCGCGCCTCACGGCCGACACCCTGTCCCGCACGTCGAGCTTGCGATAGACGTTCTGCAGGTGATCCTTGGCCGTCTCGGGACTGATCCCCAGCTGGCCGGCGATAGCCGGCGTGGTCAACCCCGCGGCCATCAGCACCAGCACCTCGCTCTCGCGTTGCGTGAGCTCTGGGAGCCTCACCCGGGGCATCCAGTCACGGTCCGGTTGCCCGAGGATCTGCCGCAACAGCCGTGCCAGCTCCTTGGGCGTGGTCTCTTTGGAGAGGTAGGCGGTGGCACCGGCCTCCCTGGCGGCAGCGATCATGGCGGGCTCGTCGAAGGTCGTCAGGATCACCACCGTCGGGGCGCCCGGGCGCGCCACGATGCGCCGACACGCCTCGATACCGTCGAGCTCGGGCATGCGCACGTCGAGCAGAGCGATGTCGATGTCACCGGCGGCGCACCGCTCCACCGCCGTGCGCCCGTTCTCCACGTCGCCCACCACGGTGAAGCCCTCGGCCTGCAGCCCGAGCGTGAGCCCCAGCCGGAACAAGGGATGATCGTCCGCCACGAGCACCCGCACCGGTCAACCGCCCTCCCCAACGTAGGCCAGCAACACCGTGCCGCCGGCCCCGGTCGCCTCGGTCACCAGGCGTCCGCCGTGCGCCTCCAGGATGCGCCGCGCGATGAACAGGCCCAGCCCGCCGCTGCCCGCCGTGTAGGGCCGGCCGGCGATCTCCAGCGCCTTCCCCTTGAACGGCTGCGCCAACTCCTCGAGCGGAGCGGGCAAGCCCGGCCCATCGTCGGCGATGCGCACCATGCCCGGGAAGATCTCCATGTCGAGGGTCGACCGCGCGTAGCGGATGGCATTGGCCATCAGGTTGGATAGCGCACGTTCGAGCTCCTTGCCGTCGACGAAGCCCTCGCCGCCTCCCCGCACCCGCACCGCCACGCCGCGCTCCGCCGCCGCCGGCCGGAGCCGCTCGATGGCGCGTGCCACGATCTCCTCGAGCGGCACGCGCTCGCGCGCCAGCGGGATCTCCCCTTCCTCGAGGCGGTAGGCGTCGACCATCTTCTGGACCAGCTCGATCAGCGCCTCGTTCTCCGTCGAGAGCCGGCTCACCACCTCGATGCGCTGCTCCCGGGACAGGTCGCCGACGTCGCGCACCACGCCCAGCAGGTGACCGATGGCCACCAGCGGCGTCTTCAGATCGTGGGTGAGCGCCGCCAGGAAGGCGTTTCGCCGCGACTGCTCGCGCTGGATCTCCTCCAGCAGCTGGTTGAACGCCCGGCGCACGGCGACGATCTCCGGCGGGTCGCGCTCGTCGCTGGCGAGCCGCGCCGACGCCAGCCGCGACGCGGTGCGAGGCAACGCCTCCAGATCACGCCGCACGCTCGAGAGCGGCGCCAGCAGCTGGCGCGACATCATGTAGCCGATGAACGCAGATACCAGCGCCACACCGACCAGCCACAGCAACGCCGTGACGACGGCGCCACTGGCCATGCCGCCGGCGCGTTGGTAGGCAGGAAGCACCACCAGGCCCGCCAGCAGCAGGCTCGGCAGGCTGGAGAGCACGGCGATCACCCAGGCCACCTGGGCCCGGAGGCTCAGGTTGCCCCTGTCACGGTCGCGGCGGCTCATTCCTCCGCGCCGAGAACCGCCAGGAACGCCTCCTGCGGCACCTCGACCGTGCCGAGCTGCTTCATGCGGGCCTTCCCCTTCTTCTGCTTCTCCAGAAGCTTCTTCTTGCGGGTGATGTCGCCGCCGTAGCACTTGGCGGTGACATCCTTGCGGAACGCGCGGACGGTCGCGCGCGCCAGGATCTTGCCGCCGACCGCCGCCTGCACCGGCACGGCGAACATCTGGCGCGGGATGACCGCGGCCATGCGATCGACGATGCGCCGGCCGACCTCGTAGGCCTTGTCCCGGTGGGCGATGATCGAGAGCGCATCGACGCGCTCCTCGTTCACCAGCACGTCGACCTTGACCAGGTCGCCTTCGCGGTAGCCGATGAAGTCGTAGTCCATGCTGGCGTAGCCACGCGTGAGGCTCTTGAGCCGATCGTGGAAGTCGTAGAGGATCTCCCCGAACGGGACCTCGTAGCGCAGCTCCACGCGCCGGCCGTGGTAGACCATATCGCGCATCTCACCACGCTTCTCCTGCAGCAGACCCATGGCGGAGCCGACATACGCCTCGGGCAGGTATACGCTGAGCCGCACGAAGGGCTCGCGGATCGCCTCGACGCGATCGGGGTCGGGAAGCGCGGCCGGGTTCTGGATGAGCTCGGTGACGCCGAGCGTGGTCGTCACCTGGTAGACGACGGCCGGGGCCGTGGCGATGAGTGCGAGGTCGTACTCGCGCTCCAGCCGCGCCTGGACGATGTCGGCATGCAACAGCCCGAGGAAGCCGCAGCGGAAGCCGAACCCCAGCGCCTCGCTGGTCTCGGGCTCGAAGGTGAAGGCCGCGTCGTTGAGGCTGAGCTTCTCCAGCGCTTCGCGCAAGCGGCCGTAGTCCTCGCTGTCGGTGGGATAGAGCCCGGAGAACACCACCGGCTGTGCCGGCATGAAGCCGGGTTCCGGGTGGTCGGTGGGGCGCTCCGCGGTGGTGATGGTGTCGCCGATCTGGGTGTCCGAGATGTCCTTGATGCTGGCGGTGAGCCAGCCGACCTCCCCGGGACCGAGCTCGTCGGTCACCGCGAGGCCCGGCTCGAAGAAGCCCACGTTGTCGACCTCGAACTCCTTGCCAGTGCTGAAGATGCGGATCCGGTCGCCCGCTCGGAGTCGCCCGTCGAGTACCCGAAGGAAGGGGATCACGCCCTGGTAGCTGTCGTAGAAGGCATCGAAGATGAGCGCTCGGAGAGGGGCGTGCGGCTCGAAGCGAGGCGGCGGCAGGAACTCGACGATCGCCTCCAACACGGCCTCGACGTTCTCTCCCGTCTTCGCCGAGACCTTCACGGCGTGATCGGCAGGGATCCCCACGACCTCCTCGAGCTCCACCAGCGCACCGTCGGGATCGGCGTTTGGCAGGTCGATCTTGTTGACCACGGGCAGGACCTCCAGCCCGTTGTCGACAGCCAGCAGGGCGTTCTGGATGGTCTGCGCCTCCACCCCCTGACTGGCGTCGATCACCAGCAGCACCCCCTCGCAGGCGCGCAGCGCGCGAGACACCTCGTAGCCGAAGTCGACATGGCCGGGGGTGTCGATCAGGTTCAGCATGTAGCTCCGGCCGTCGTGCGCCCGGTAGTAGACCCGCACCGGGCTCGCCTTGATAGTGATGCCGCGCTCGCGCTCCAGATCGAGCGTGTCCAGCATCTGGTCGCGGCGGTTGCGCTCCGCCACGCTCTGGGTCAGCTCGAGGATGCGGTCGGCCAGCGTCGACTTGCCGTGGTCGACGTGCGCGATGATCGAGAAGTTGCGGATCTCCACGAGGGCATCATACCGGGCGCGAGGAGCCACCGGAAAAGCAGCGCCAGGTCGCTGCTAGCCGCGACGCTGCGCGGCGAAGAAGGCCCGCAGCAGCGCCGACGCCTCGCGCCCCAGCACGCCGGGGCGCACCTCGACGGTGCGCTTCCAGGCGCCTGCCCGGAGGTCGAGGACGCCGCCGAGAGCGCCCTCGCGGCGGTTCTCGGCCCCGTACACCAGGCGGCCCACGTGCGCTTGCAGGGCCGCACCCAGACACATCGGGCAGGGCTCCAGCGTGACGACCAGGGTCGCCCCCGACAGGCGCCAATCGCCGACGCGCGCGGCGGCCTCCCGAAGTGCCCGGATCTCCGCGTGCGCGGTCGGATCGTGCTCGGCCTCGCTGGCGTTGGCGCCCTCACCGAGCACCCGCCCGGCCTGCGCCACGACCGCGCCCACCGGCAGCTCGCCGCCGGCAGCGGCGGCCTCGGCCAGCCGCAGCGCCCGGCGCATCATGGTGACGTCCGGGTCGCCGCTGGTGCCGGCAGCGCCGTCAGGGTCGGCGACGTCCACGGCAAGCGCCAGCCCTTCCACCCACAGCACCTCGTTGCCGCTAGCCAGCACCCTGACCGCATCCCGCTCCTCGCGCGGCACCTTGGCGTCGATGAGAAGGTCGGACAGGCGCCTCCGGCCGCCCGGCAAGCGGATGCGGTCGCCCGGCCGGCGGCCCCGCAGCTCCAGCGCCGCGTGCGACTCCAGCACCCCCGGGGACACGCCCGCCGGCAGCTGCTCGGGCCGGGTCACGGCCACCACGGGCCCGGCCGCCGCTCGGCTGGCGACCTCCACGCGTCCATACGCCACGCGCAACACGCGCCCGCCACCGATATCGGCACGCCAGGGGGCTCGCCGAGCCAGCGCAGCACGCGCCTCCTCCACCCGCTCGGCGCCCACGGGCGCGCCGGAGCGCCGCAGCAGGCGCGCCAGCGCAGCCCGCTGCAAGGCCAGGGGTGCCCGGCGGAGCCCCTCGACCTGCAGTGGGCCGTCGCCGAAGCGCAGCTGCGCGAGCTCGTCCAGAGCGGCGGCGGCGTCGCGCTGGAGGGCCGCGGTCCGCGATAGGCGGGCGCCCGCACCGGGCGACCGCCCTTCCAGCAACGGCAGCACCTCCGCACGCAACCAGGCACGCGTCCGGCCGGTGTCCAGGTTGCTGGCGTCCTCACGCCACGGCAGCCCGCGCTCCTCCAGGTAGCCGCGCAGCTCGGCCCTTGCCACCTCCAGCAGCGGGCGCACCAGCCGCCCACGGCGCGGCGGCATGCCTCGCGCGAACGCCGCGCCGCGTAGCAGCTGAAGCAGGACCGTCTCGGCCTGGTCCTCCAACGTGTGCGCGACCACCACCACCTGCGCCCCGCGCTCGCGCGCAGCCTCGCCCAGGAAGGCGTAGCGGAGGCGTCGTGCGCCGTCCTCCAGGTTCCAGCCCCGCTGGCGTGCCACCGCGCCCACGTCCGCGCCGCCCTCGGCCAGAGGCACCCCCAGCTCGCGGCACAGGTGCCGCACGAAGGCGGCATCGTCGGCCGAGGATGCCCGCAAGCGGTGGTCGAAGTGCCCCGCTGCCAGCTCCACGCCGGCGCGCTTGAGGAGGTGCAGGGCGGCCACGCTGTCGGCCCCTCCGGAGAGGCCGAGGAGCACCCGGTCCGCCTCCGGCGCGAGCACGGCCAGCCTGGCGGCGACGCGCTGGTGAAGGTCCACGTCAGGCATTATCGCCTGCCTGAGGCCGGCGCCCGCGACCGTATACTGCCCCATGACCGTCACCATCGTCGTCCTCGACTCCGTCGGCGTCGGCGCCTTGCCCGACGCGGCCGCCTTCGGCGACGACGGCGCCGACACCATCGACCACACCCTGGCTCGGGTGCCGACGGCGCTGCCGAACCTCAGCCGGCTCGGCCTCGGCGACATCGATGGCGTCGACCGCGTGCCGCGGACCAACGCCCCCCTGGCGAGCTACGGCCGCCTGGCCGAGCGCAGCCAGGGCAAGGACACTACCACCGGCCACTGGGAGTTCATGGGCGTGGTGCTGGCGCACCCGTTCCGAACCTTCCAGCGCTTCCCCGAGGCGGTCATGCGCGCCTTCGACGCGGCCACCGGTCACGGCCACCTCGGGAACAAGCCCGCCTCCGGCACGCAGATCATCGCGGAGCTCGGCGCCCGTCACCTCGAGTCGGGCGATCCCATCGTCTACACCAGTGCCGACAGCGTCTTCCAGGTCGCCGCTCACGTCGACGTGGTGCCGCTGGAGACGCTCTACGCCTGGTGTCGGGCGGCGCGCGACATCCTCACGGGCGAGCATGCCGTCGCCCGCGTCATCGCCCGCCCGTTCACGGGCGCGCCCGGACGCTTCGAGCGGTTGGGAGCCGAGCGCCACGACTACTCCCTGGCACCCCCGACGGACACCGTCCTCGACGCCCTCGTTACGGCGGGCAAGCAGGTGGTCGGCATCGGCAAGATCCCGGACATCTACAGCCATCGCGGCTTCACCCGGGAGGTGCGCAGCAGCTCCAACCAGGACGGCGTCGACCGCACGCTCACGGCGATGCGCGGCCGACCGGACGGACTGGTCTATACGAACCTGGTGGAGTTCGATTCGCTCTACGGTCATCGTCGCGACCCTGCGGGCTACGCCCGCGCGCTGGCCGACGTCGATGCGCGCGTTCCCGAGCTGCTCGCAGCCACGGCTCCCGGGGACGTGCTGCTGCTCATCAGCGACCACGGCAACGACCCCACCTGGCACGGCACCGACCACACCCGCGAGCACGGCCTGCTGCTCGCCTACGCCCGAGGCCGGCGCGGACGGGCGCTGGGCACCCGGGCGAGCTTCGCCGACGTCGGCGCCACCGTGGCCGAGCTGCTGGCGGTCCCCTGGGACGGCGCCGGCGCGAGCTTCGCCAGCGCCCTGCGGGGCTAGGGCAGCGAGGTCGCCGCCTGCCGGGAACTGACCCGGGCGGCTGCGTTCACCCGCGGCCTAATCGCGAACCAGCTCGATGTACGCTTCCTGGGCGTTGTCGCCCCGCCGGTTGAGCAAGCGGTAGATGCGCGTGTAGCCGCCCTGCCGGTCCTGGTACGCGGGAGCGATCTCGTCCATCAGCTTGCGCTGGATGGCCCGGTCGTGGATCTCACGGGAGATCAGCCTGCGGGCGTGGAGATCGCCGCCGCGCGCGGTGGTGATCAGCTTCTCCACGAACGGCTGCAGGCTCTTCGCCTTGGTGAGGGTGGTCTTGATGCGGCCGTGACGCAGCAGGGCGGTCGCCTGGCTGCGAGCCAGGGCGCTCCGGTGGCTGCTGGAACGGCCCAGCTTGTAACCGCGCTGAAGATGACGCATCGCTACTCCTTGAGCTTCAGCCCGCGCGCCGCCAGGCGCTCCTTGATCTCCTCGAGCGACTTCTCGCCCACGCCGCCGACCTTCTTGAGGTCGCGCTCGGAAAGCGCCAGCAGCGCGTTCACCGAGTCGATGCCCTCCTCCTGGAGGGAGTGGAGCACGCGGCTGGAGAGCTCCAGGCTCTCGAGGCTCATCACGACCTGCTCGGGGGTCGTCGCGACCTCCTCCACGGGCTTGGTGGGGATGGTCATGACCGGAACCTTCTCCTCGCCGCCGTCGATCCCCTCGTCGGAGAAGACGTTCAGCTGATTGCGAAGGATGTCCACGGCCTGGTCGAGCGCGTCGCGCGGATCGGCGCTGCCATCGGTCCACACGCGGATGACCAGGCGGTCCAGGTCGGTCTTCTGCCCCACGCGGGTGTCCTCCACCCGGTAGGCAACCCGGCGCACCGGGGTGAACACGGCATCCACCGGGATCGAGTTGATGCGGTCCTTGGTGCCGTGAATCTCGGCCGGCACGTAACCGACGCCGCGCTCGACGCGCACCTCCATGACCAGGCGGCCCCCCTTGGTGAGCGTGGCCACGTGGAGCTCAGGGTTCATGAGCTCGGCGTTGGCAGGCACGTCGAACTGCGCCGCCGTGACCTCACCGGGCTCCTCGGCGCGCAGCGTGAGCGTGACGGGATCCTCATCGTAGAGCTTCACGACGAGGTCCTTGAGGTTGAGGATGATCTGCATCACATCCTCCTTGACCCCGTCGATGGTCGAGAACTCGTGGAGCACGTCCTCGATGTAGACGCTCGTTACCGCGGTACCGGGGATCGACGACAACAGGATGCGACGCAAGGGGTTGCCCAGCGTCACGCCGTAGCCGCGCGGCAGGGGCTCGACGACGAACTCGCCGTAGCGGTCCGTCGTCTTGGACTTGAACTCTGGGATGATCTGCACCGTACGCTCCTTCGGCTTCGGTTCGGCCTTCAGATCTCGCGCGAGGCCCCGCGGCGGGCCCTCAGCGCGAGTAGTACTCGATGACCTGCAGCTCGTTCACCGGCACCGTCAGGTCCTCGCGGGCGGGGCGGTGCAGGAACCTGCCCTTCAGGCTCTCGGCGTCGAACTCCAGCCAGGGGTTGAGCTTGCCGCGGCGGCGCTCCTCCACGTTGGCACGGATGTGCCCGTTCTTCTTGGAGCCGTCCGCCACCTCGATCGCGTCGCCGGGCGCCAGGCGGTAGGAGGGCACGTTGATCCGCTTGCCATTGACCGCGATGTGCCCGTGTGCCACGAACTGCCGTGCCTGGCGGCGCGTGGCGGCGATCCCCAGCCGGTAGACGACGTTGTCGAGCCGCGACTCCAGCAGCTGCAGGAAGACCTCGCCGGTGGCGCCCTGCTTCTTCGACGCCTCGGCGAACAGGTTCGCGAACTGCTTCTCGCTCATGTTGTAGTAGAAGCGGAGCTTCTGCTTCTCGCGCAGGCGCACCCCGTAGTCGCTGATCTTGCGACGCCGGCGCTGACCGTGCTGGCCGGGCGGGTAGGGGTGGCGCTCCATGTAGCGTTGCACCTTCGGCGACTCCACCAGGTTCACGCCCTCGCGGCGGCAGATCTTGACGATCGGTCCTCTGTACCTTCCCATGGGTCTCCTAACCTCTCGCCGAGCTCACATCCGCTTCCGCTTGCGCGGGCGGCAGCCGTTGTGCGGTGACGGCGTGTCGTCGATGATGGTGCGCACGTTGACGCCGGTGGCCTGGATGGAGCGGATCGCCTGCTCCCGGCCCGAACCGGTGCCGCGGATGATGATGTCGAGCTGCGACACGCCCATGTTCTGGGCCTTGCGGGTAGCGTCCGCGGCAGCCAGCTGGGCGGCATAGGGCGTGCCCTTCTTCGAGCCCTTGTACCCGATCGAGCCCGACGAGGACCACGTCACGGTGTTGCCGTCCATGTCCGTGATGGTCACGATGGTGTTGTTGTAGCTGGCGTGGATGAACGCCTTGCCCTCGGTGAGGCTGCGACGGACGCGCCGCTTGGATTTCGTCGGCTTGGCCACGGCTCCCTACTTCCTCGGCGCCCGCTTCTTGCCGGCGACGGTGCGGCGCGGCCCCTTGCGGGTCCGGGCGTTGGTCTTGGTGGACTGCCCGCGCACCGGCAGACCGCGGCGGTGCCGCAGGCCACGGTAGCAGCCGATGTCCATGAGGCGCTTGATGTTGAGCTGAACCTCGCGGCGCAGGTCGCCCTCGACCTTGTAGCCGCGGTCCACAGCCTCGCGAAGGCGGCCGACCTCGGCCTCGGTGAGGTCCTTGACGCGGGTGTCGGGATCGACGCCCACGGCCTCGAGGATGTGTCGGGAGCGGCTCTGACCGATGCCGTAGATGTACGGCAGCGCCGCCTCGATGCGCTTCTCACGCGGCAGATCGATGCCAGCGATACGAGCCATGCCTCACCCCTGCCTTTGCTTGTGCTTGGGATTGGACGAGCAGATCACGTAGACCTTGCCGTGCCTGCGGATGATCTTGCACTTGTCGCACATGGGTTTCACGGACGCTCTGACCTTCATGCCTCAACTCCTACGGGCCGCCTACTTGCGGTAGACGATGCGACCCTTCTCGGGGTCGTACGTACTGATCTCGACCACAACGCGATCGCCTGGGAGGATCCGGATGTAGTGACGGCGCATCTTGCCCCCCACGTGCGCGAGGATCTCTGGCCCGGCGTCCAGCTGGACGAGGAACGTCGTATTGGGACGAGCCTCGAGCACCACCCCTTCGGTGCGGATGCTGTCCTGCGTCGTCTCGTCTTCGCGGGACGTCCGCGGCTTGCCTCTGCCGCCGCGTCTTCCCGGCCGGCCTCCTCCTCGCCTACGCGCCATGCACACCTCCTGCGGTGCTGCTCGCTGCCGTCAACACGCGTGGCCCGTCCTCCGTGATGGCCACCGTATGCTCGAAGTGTGCCGCCAGGCTCCCGTCTGCGGTGGAAGCCGTCCAGCCATCGTCCGCGATCTCCACCGCGGTCCGGTTCACCGAGACCATCGGCTCGATCGCCAGTACGAGGCCCGGACGGAGCACGGGCCCCGAACCGGCACGACCATAGTTGGGCACCTCCGGGCCCTCGTGGAACTCACGGCCGATGCCGTGCCCCACGAACTCCCGGACCACCCAGAAGCCTGCGCTCTCGACCACGCCCTGTATGGCCGCGGAAACGTCGCCGAGCCGCCTGCCTGCCGACGCCGCCGCGATGCCGGCGGTCAGGGACCGCTCCGTGGCATCGAGCAGGCGCCGCGCCTCCGCCGAGACGTCGCCGACCGCGAACGTGGCCGCCTGATCGGCGGCGTAGCCTCGGTAGAAGGTTCCGATATCGATCGACACGATGTCGCCCCCTGCCAAACGCAGGTCGCCCGGGATGCCGTGCACGACCACTTCGTTGACGGAGGTACAAAGTGTCGCCGGGAAGCCGCGATAGCCCTTGAAGGCGGGCCTCCCGCCACGCGAAACGATAGCATCCTCTGCGATGGCGTTCAACTCGAGCGTTGACACGCCCGGGCGCACGGCGGCGGCGACCGCAGCCAGCGCCTCCTGGTTGATGACGGCCGCCTCGGCCATCACCTCGATCTCAGCGGGGCGCTTGAGGATCACGGCAGTACCCCCGTGATGCGTTCGAAGACGTCGTCGACCGATCCCATGCCACTCACCCGTTCGAGCTTGCCCCGCTGTTCGTAGTAGTCGAAGAGCGGCCGCGTCTGCTTGCGGTAGACCTCCATGCGGTTGCGGATGATCGCCTCGTTGTCGTCGCTGCGACCCTCCTGGCGCGCACGACCCTCGAGCCGTCGCACCAGCTCGTCCTCGTCGACCTCCAGGGCCACGGCCGCGGTGAGCGCGGCACCCTCGTCGCCGAGCAGCTCGTCGAGCGCCTCTGCCTGTCCCGGCGTACGCGGGAAGCCGTCGAGCAGCGCACGAACCGTGCTCATGCCGTCCAGCTCGCTCTTGACCATGGCGACGATGAGCTCATCCGGCACCAGCTGGCCGCGATCCATCAGGCTCTTCGCCCTCACCCCGAGCTCGGTGCCCCGCTCCACATGTCCACGGAGCATGTCGCCGGTGGAGAGCTTGCGCAGGTCGCGCGCCTCCGCCAGCAGGGCGGCCTGCGTGCCCTTCCCCGCGCCCGGCGGTCCCATGAGCAGCACCACCTCGCTCCCGCCTCCGCCGGCAGGCACCTAGAAGCGCCTCCCACGACCGCGGATGCGGCCCTTGCTGACGAAGCCCTCGTAGTGCCGCATCATCAGCTGCGACTCGAGCTGCCGCAGCGTGTCGAGCGCTACCCCCACCATGATCAGCAGCCCGGTGCCGGAGAAGACGAAGGACAGCTGGCCCGTTCCGGTGAGCCATGAGAACACCTGAGGCAGTGCGTTGACCGCGCCCAGGAAGAGCGCCCCCCAGAGCGTGATGCGGTTGGTGATGCGGGTGAGGTGGTCGGTCGTGGGTTGCCCCGGCCGAACGCCGGGCACGAAGCCGCCGTACTCACGGAGGTTGTCGCTGATGCGCCGAGGGTCGAAGGTGATCTGGGTGTAGAAGTACGTGAAGCCGATGATCAGCAGCGTGCTGATGGTGAGACCCTGCCAGTGCTGGAGGTTGAACCATGAGCCGATCGCCTGGAGCCAGCCGGTGTTCGGGAAGGCACCGATGAGCGTCTGCGGCAGGATCAGGATCGCCACCGCGAAGATGATGGGGATCACGCCCGCGGCGTTGAGCCGCAGCGGGATGTAGGTGGTCTGACCGCCCATCACCTTGCGGCCCACCACCTTTCGTGCGTACTGCACCGGGATCCGCCGCTCCGCTTGTTGAACCAGCACCATGCCGGCGATGGCGACGATCAGCAGCGCCAGATAGAAGATCAGCCCGAAGACGTTCGCCTGCCCCTTGCCGATCAGCGTGAACTCCTGAGCCAGGGCGTTGGGGAAGGCCGCCACGATGCCGGCATAGATGATGAGTGAGATGCCGTTGCCCACGCCGTACTCGGTGATCTTCTCGCCTAGCCACATCACCACCGAGATGCCGGCCACCTGGGTGACGAGCACCACGAACCAGAAGAATGGCCCGTTGACCCAGCCGATGCGTAGCGCGCCGCTGGGGCCCAGCAGTGCGATGGCCAGGAACAGCGCCTGGATGGCGCCCAGCGCCGTGGCGCCGTAGCGCGTGTACTGCGTGATCTTGCGCTGACCCTCTTCGCCTTCCTTGGTGAGCTTCTCCAGGGGCGGGTAGGTGGACTGCAGCAACTGGATGATGATGCTGGCGGTGATGTAGGGGATGACGCCCAGCGCGGCGATGGAGAACACCTTGAAGTTGCCGCCCGAGATGAAGTTCAGCAGCCCGAAGATCGACCCTTCGCCGAAGCCGCCGGCCTTGAGGCGCGCGATGTCGATCCCGGGCGTGGGGATGAACACCAGCAGGCGGTACACCGTGAGCAGCCCGATGGTGACGAGCAGCTTGGCCCGCAGGTCCGCAATGACCATGGCATTGCGAAAGGCCTGAAGCATGCCTAGCTCTCCTCGGCGGCGTCGTCCGCCCGTTCGCCGGTCGCCGCCGGCGCCTCGCCGCCGGCGCCACGCGTCGACACGCTGCCGCCCGCCGCTTCCACGGCCTGGGCCGCCGTGCGCGACACCGCATCAAGCTCGACCTTGAGCCCTTGCACCGCGAGATCGCCGTCACCGAGAAGCTTGATCGGGGCGTCGGCCTTGCGCACCAGCCGGAGCGCCTTGAGGCTCTCGCCGTTCACCGTGTCGCCCGTATCGAAGCGATTGAGGTCGGCCAGGTTGACGACCTGGAACGGCTCGCGCTCGCGATTGAAGCCGCGCTTGGGGAGCCGCATGATGAGGCGCGAGCGGCCGCCTTCCCAGCCGGCGCCGCGGCTGAAGCCGCTGCGGCTCTTCTGACCCTTCTGTCCGCGGCCGGCCGTCTTTCCCCGCCCGCTTCCCAGGCCGCGGCCCACCCGCCGGCGCGCCTTCTTCGACCCGGCTGCGGGCTTGAGTTCATTCAGCTTCACTGTTCGGGCTCCCGTCCTTCGATCTCCAGCAGGTAAGCCACCTTGGCCACCATGCCCTCGACGCTGGCGTTGTCCGCAACCTCGCGCACGTCCCCGGTCTTGCGCAGGCCGAGCGCGCGCACGGTGGCGCGCTGACGCTTCGGCACGCCGATGAGGCTGCGCTTCAAGCGGAGCTTCATTCAGCCGCCTCCCGCTCCCGCTTCGATTCGCTGAACGTCTTGAGCTGCCTGAGCCCCTCCATCACGGCGTACGCCACGTTGGTCTGATTGCGCGAGCCGAGCTCCTTGGTGAGCAGGTTGCGGTAGCCGGCAAGCTCCACGATGGCGCGGGGCACGCTCCCGGCGATGACGCCGGTGCCGGCGCCGGCCGGCTTCAACATCACGCGGCTGGTGCCGTGCTGGCCGAGCACCGCGTGGGGGATGGTGCCGGGCTCCTCGATCGGCACGTCGACCAGGTTGCGCCGCGCCACGTACTGGCCCTTCTGCACCGCCAGCGGGACCTCCTTGGCCTTGCCCAGCCCCACACCCACACGGCCCTGCCGGTCGCCGACCACCACCATGGCGCCGAAGCGGAAGCGGCGGCCGCCCTTGTAGGTCTTCGCCGTGCGGCGGATGAAGATGACCTTGTCCTCGAAATCGGTATCTGCCATTGCCTACACGCGGCCTTTCTGGGTGAGAACGCTCCGGGCAGGCATCAGAAGTCCAGCCCTTCCTCGCGTGCGCCTTCGGCCAGCGCCTTGACGCGTCCGTGGTACTTGTAGGGCCCGCGGTCGAACACGACGCTCTTCACGCCGGCCTGCAGGGCGCGTTCGGCCAGCGCCTTGCCCACCGCCTTGGCCCGCTCGGTCTTGTTGCCCGCGGCGCCGATGCTCTTGCTGTTGGCCTCGGCGACGGTGACGCCGCGCTTGTCGTCGATCACCTGCGCGTAGATGTGGCGCGCGCTGCGGAACACCGACAGGCGCAGCCTGCCCGTGTCCACCGGCCGCTGGATGCTGCGGCGGGTGCGGTACGCGCGACGCTCGGTTCGGGTCAATCGGTTCATGGTTCAAGCACCCTCTTCACGGCGCCGGCTAGCGGGCGGCCGCCTTGCCAGCCTTGAGCCTGACTTGCTCGCCTTCGTACCTCACGCCCTTGCCGTGATAGTGGTCGGGCGGGCGCACGGCACGGATGTTCGCGGCCACCTGGCCAACGGCCTGCTTGTCGATGCCGCTGACGGTGATCTTGGTCGGCTCGGGCGCCTGGATGGTCACCCCCGCAGGCGGCGTGACGACCACCGGATGCGAGTAGCCGACCGTCAGCTCGAGCGAGCTGCCCTGCATCTGGCAGCGAAATCCCACGCCCTGGATCTCCAGCTTGCGCTCGAAGCCCGTCGTCACGCCCGCGACGGCATTCGCCAGCAGGCTACGCGCAAGGCCGTGCTGGGCACGGTCGTTGCGGTGATCGCTGGGACGGTCCAGGGTGACGACCCGGTCGTCCACCGACACCGTGATGCGCGTGTTCACCGGTACGGTGAGCTGGCCCTTGGGGCCCTTCACCGTCACGCGCTCGCTGCCCACCGTCACCTCCACGCCCTTGGGCAGTGTGATGGGAGCGCGACCTACACGGGACATCTCACCACACCTCGCAGACGATCTCGCCGCCGATGTTCTTGCGGCGAGCTTCGGTGTCGATCATGAGTCCCTGGGAGGTTGAGACCACCGCCACGCCCAGGCCGCCACGCACCACGGGCACGTGCTTCGCCTTGGCATAGGCGCGCCGGCCGGGGGTCGACACCCGGGAGATGGCGTGGATCACCGGCGCCCGGCGAGGGCCGTACTTGAGCCCCACGCGCAGGACCGGCTTCCCTTCCGCAGCGGCATCCTCCACGGACTTCAGATAGCCCTCACGGACCAGCAGGTCCGCGAGCGCTCTCTTGAACTTGCTCGCCGGCACATCGACGCTCGCCATGTGCACGGCCTGAGCGTTGCGGATGCGGGTGAGCATGTCAGCAATCGGATCGGTATGCATCGTTTATGGTGTCCTCCGCGGGGCCGGTTTCAACGCCTAGTGCACTGACCTTCGCCCCAGAGCAGTTGCGTCTCGCTTGTCCTACGCTCGCCTCACCAGCTCGCCTTGACGACGCCCGGCAGGTAGCCCTTGTGTGCCATCTCACGCATGCAGATGCGGCACAGGCCGAAGTCGCGAAGGTAGGCGCGTGCACGCCCGCAGCGACTGCAGCGGTTGACGCCGCGCGCCTGGAACTTCGAGGTCCGCTTGGACTTGGCGATCTGAGCCTTGGTTGCCACGTATCCTCCCTATCTCCTGAACGGCATGCCGAGGAGCTCGAGCAGGCTGCGCGCTTCCTCGTCGCTGCCTGCGCTGGTGACGATGGTGATGTCCATCCCGCGAGTGGCATCGATCTGGTCGTAGCTGATCTCCGGGAATACCAGTTGCTCCCGCAGGCCGAGGCTGTAGTTGCCGCGGCCGTCGAAGCTGTTGGCGCTCACGCCGCGGAAGTCGCGCACCCGCGGGAGGGCGACGTTGATGAGCTTGTCGAGGAAGGCCCACATGCGCACGCCGCGCAACGTGACCTTCAGGCCGATCGGCATGCCGGCGCGCACCTTGAAGTTCGACACCGACTTCTTCGCTCGCGTCACGACCGGCCGCTGGAGGGCGATCTGGCTGAGCTCCTTGGAGGCCCGCTCCAGCACCTTCGAGTCCTCGCGCGCCTCGCCGACGCCCATGTTGATGACGATCTTCTCGAGCCGCGGCACGGCCATGGGGTTGTCGTAACCGTGGCGCTCGACCAGCTGGCTCGTGACCTGCCGGTAGCGCTCCTTGATGGGTAGTGTCACCGTTTCCATGCTCGTCCTACTCGTCCAACCGGATGCCCGACTTGCGAGCCACGCGGTGCTTGTGACCGCCCTCATCGGTCTCGTAGCCGACGCGGGTCAGCTCGCCGGTCTGCGGGTCGAGAAGCTGCACGTTGCTGATGTGGATGGGGGACTCCTGCTCCAGGAAGCCGCCGCGAGGGTTGTCCTGCGTGGGGCGCTGCGCCTTCTTGATGACGTTGACGTTCTTCACGAGCACCCGACCCGAGTCGCGCAGCACGGTGATGACCTCACCCTCGGCGCCCCGGTGCTTGCCCGCGATCACGCGGACGCGATCGCCGCGACGGATGCGGATCTTCGGCCTCGACATCTCTACAGCACCTCCGGTGCCAGTGACACGATGCGCATGAACCGCTTCTCGCGGAGCTCGCGCGCTACGGGGCCGAACACGCGCGTGCCGCGCGGCTCGTTCTGGTTGTTGATGATGACGGCGGCGTTGCTGTCGAAACGGATGGAGGAGCCGTCCTTGCGGTTGATCTCCTTCTTCGTCCGCACGATGACGGCCTTCACCACATCGCCCTTCTTGATCTGGGCGTGGGGGATGGCGTCCTTGACCGCCGCCACGACCACGTCGCCGACCGAGCCGACGAACTGCTGCCCGGTGCCCAGCACGCGGATGCACTGGATTCGCCGGGCGCCGGAGTTGTCGGCGACATCGAGGAAGGTCTCCTGCTGGATCATGACGGAACTTGACCTGCCCTTCCCTTAGCTCCGGGCCTTCTCCAGCAGGCGCGTGACCACGAACCGCTTGCGCCGGCTGATCGGACGGCTGGAGGTGATCTCCACCAGATCCCCCACCTTGTACTCGTTGTTCTCGTCGTGCGCCATGTAGCGCTTCGACATGGTGACGACCTTGCCGTAGAGCGGGTGCTTCAGGCGCCGCTCCACGTCGACCGTCACGGTCTTGTCGGCGGCGTCCTTGACGACACGCCCGTGCATGGCTCTCTTCATTGCGTCTGCTCCTCGGACTTCTCGCCTGCAACGGTCATGAGGCGCGCGATCTCCCGCCTGGCGGTGCGGATGCGCCTGGGGTTGGAGGCATGGCCGACCGCCGCCTGGATGCGCAGGTCGAGCAGCTCCTGCCGCAACTTGTCCACCTCGAGGTGGATCTCGTCCAGCGTCAGGTTGCGGATCTCATTGGGCTTCATCGTAGATCTCCCGCCCGACCATGCGTACCTTGATGGGGAGCTTGTGGCTGGCGAGGCGGAACGCCTCGCGCGCCTGCTCCTCGGTGACGTTGGCGACCTCGAAGAGCACGCGCCCCGGCTTCACCACCGAGACCCAGTACTCTACGGCACCCTTGCCCTTCCCCATGCGGACTTCCTGCGGCTTCTTGGTGACGGGCTTGTCGGGGAAGATCCGGATGTAGATCTTGCCGCCGCGCTTGAAGTAGCGGCTCATGGTCACGCGGCAGGCCTCGATCTGATTGGACTTGATCCAGGCCGGCTCCAACGCCACGAGAGCGTAGTCGCCGAAGGCCACGTAGTCGCCGCCTTTGGTGGCGCCCTTCATGCGGCCGCGCATCTGCTTGCGGTACTTGACGCGCTTGGGAAGCAACATGGCTCAGGACCTGTCCTTCTTCACGCGAGCGCGGCCCTCTCGGCGGCCGTCGCGACGGCGCGCCTGCGGGCGGCGCCGGCGCCGCTTGTCGTCTTCCTGTCGCGGGCGGGGCAGCACCGCGGCGCGGCGCGTCCTGTCGCCCACGATCTCGCCGTGGAAGACCCAGGCCTTCACGCCGATGATGCCGTAGGTGGTGCGCGCCTCCGCGGTGCCGTAGTCGATGTCGGCACGCAGCGTCTGCAGCGGCACGCGGCCATCGGAGTACCACTCCGGCCGGGCCTGCTCCGAGCCGCCCAGGCGCCCCGAGCAGCGGATCTTGACGCCCTGCGCTCCGGACTCCATAGTGCGCTGCACCGCCTGCTTCATGGCCCGCCGGAACGCGAAACGGCGCTCCAGCTGCTCGGAGATGCGCTTGGCTACCAGCGCGGCGTTGGTGTTGGGGTTGGGAACCTCCTGCACGTTCACGGCCACGGTGCCCTGGATGGCGCGATCGAGGGTCACGCGCAATGCCTTGATCGACTCGCCGCCGCGCCCGATCACCACACCCGGCTTGGCGGTATGGATGGTGATGTTGATGTTGTGCGCCGCTCGCTCGATGTCGATCCGCGAGATGCCCGCGTGGCCCACGTCGTGGAAGATCACGCGTCGGATCTCCTCGTCCTCGGTGAGGAGACGCGGATAGTTCCTGGCGTCGGCGTACCAGCGTGCGGACGGTTCCTTGTTGACGCCCAGCCGGAAGCCGACGGGATTGATCTTGTTACCCACTGCGTTCCTCCAACGTGATCCAGACGTGGCAGGTGCGCTTCCGCATCAGGTCGGCACGCCCGCGCGCCCGCGGCATGTAGCGCTTGTAGGTGGGCCCGTCGCCGACCTGGATGTCCTTGACGAAGAGGCTGTCCTCGAACATGTCGTGATTGTTGACGGCGTTGGCCCGGGCGCTTCGGAGCAGCTTGAGGATGGGCCTGGCGGAGCGCTTGTTGGTGAAGCGCAGGATGTCCTCCGCACGCGCCACGTCCTGACCACGGATGAGATCGGCGACCAGCCGGGTCTTCTGGGGAGTGACGCGCAGCATGCGCAGGGAAGCCTTGGCCTGCATCGTCACTCCTTCCGGTTGCCGCTGTGGCCGCGGAACGTGCGGGTGGGCGCGAACTCGCCCAGCTTGTGGCCGACCATGTTCTCCTGCACGAACACAGGTACGTGCTGACGGCCGTTGTAGACGCCGATGGTGTGACCCACCATCTCCGGCACCACGGTGCTGCGGCGGCTCCAGGTGCGGATCACATGGCGCTCGCCGGAGGCGTTGGCGGCATCGATCTTCTTGAGCAGGTGGTCGTCGACGAACGGTCCCTTCTTCAGGCTACGAGCCATGGTCTACTTCTTCCCCTTCCGCCGGCGCACGATGAAGCGGCTCGACACCTTGCGCTTGTTGCGCGTCTTCAAGCCCTTCGCCTGCTGGCCCCAGGGGCTGACCGGCGGCCGGCCGCCCGTCGAACGCCCCTCGCCGCCACCGTGAGGGTGGTCGACGGGGTTCATGGCGCGCCCGCGCTGGTGCGGCTTCTTGCCGAGCCAGCGCTTCCGACCCGCCTTGCCCATGATCACGTTCTTGTGCTCGCTGTTGCCCACGACACCGACGGTGGCGTAGCACTCGCCGTGGATGCGACGGAGCTCGCCCGACGGCAGCCGGACGGTCACGTAGTTGCCGTCACGCCCTTGGATCTGAACGCCGGTGCCGGCGGCCCGCGCGAGCTGAGCGCCCTTGCCGGGCACCATCTCGACGTTGTGGACCACCGCGCCCACCGGCACGAAGCGCAGCGGCATGGCGTTACCTACCACCGGCTCGGCGTCCGGGCCGCACAGCAGCTTGCTGCCTACCGCCAGACGGTCGGGCGCCAGGATGTAGCGCTTCTCGCCGTCGGCGTAGTGGAGCAGCGCGATGCGGGCGCTGCGGTTGGGGTCGTACTCGATGCTGGCGACCTTCGCCGGCACGCCCTCCTTGTCGCGCCGCCGGAAGTCGATGATGCGGTAGCGGCGCTTGTGGCCGCCGCCGCGGAAGCGCGAGGTGATGCGCCCGTGGGCGTTGCGGCCGCCCCGCTTGGCCTTGGGTGCCAGCAGCGACTTCTCCGGGGCGTCCCGCGTGACCTCGCCGAAGTCCGAGGTGGTCATCGTCCGGCGGGAGGGCGTGTACGGTCGGTAGCGTTTCATCGGCATGGGGTCCCTCCCTTCCTCACGTCAGGCCTTCGAGCTGCTGGATGCGCTGCCCGGCCTGCAGGGTGACGATCGCTTTCTTGCGCAGCGGGCTGCGGCCGACGTACCGCCCTTGCGTCTTGAGCTTGCCGCGCACCTTCTGCACGTTGATCTTCAGCACGTTGACCTTGAATACCGTCTCGACGGCGTCCCTGATCTGCCTCCGGTTGGCGCCGGGGTGGACGTAGAAGGCGTACTTGCCGGACTCGATGCCGGAGATCGCCTTCTCGCTCAGCACCGGCGCGAGGATCACGTCGTGGGGTGTCATCACGCCGCCTCCGTGGCATCGAAGATCCTGGCGTCCGCGATGACGTGGTCGCTTCGCAAGATGTCGTAGACGTTGAGGCCGCGCGCCACCAGCACGTCGACCCAGGGAAGGTTGCGGGCCGCCCGGCGCGCCATGTCGTCGTCGGTGACGAGCAGAACCCGCTCACTTCCATCGAAGCCGTGGTCCTTGGCCCAGCCGACGAACGACTTGGTCTTGCCGTCGATGCCGAAGCTCTCGACCAGCGTGAGCTTGCCGGCGTTGGCGCGTGCCGCCAGCGCCATCTGGAGACCGAGCTTGCGCACCCGCTTGGGCAGGCTGTAGCCGTAGTCGCGGGGCCGCGGCCCGAAGACCGTGCCGCCGCCGACGAAGATAGGCGCCTTGCGGTCCCCGTGACGCGCGCGACCGGTGCCCTTCTGCGAGTAGATCTTGGCCGTCGAGCCGGTGGTCGACCCGCGCGTCCTGGTGGCGGCCGTGCCGCGCCTGCGCTTCGACAGCTGCCAGGCGACGACCTCGTGGAGCACCGACTCCTTGGGCTCAGGCAGGTCGAGCGTGAGCTTGCGCCCACTTCCGACGACGTCCAGCGTCACCGCCATCTAACTCGCCCTCCTGTTCGACTGCTTCACCACGACCAGCGAGCCGTTGGCTCCGGGCAGCGCCCCCCTGATGAGGAGGAGGTTGTCGTCCTTGCGGACGTCGACCAGCTTCAGGCCCACGGTGGTGACCGGGGCGGCACCGTAGCGCCCTGCCATGCGCTTGCCCTTGTACACCCGTCCGGGAGACTTGCGGTTGCCGATGGAGCCGCCGTGGCGATGCTTCTTCTTGGTGCCGTGGGTGGCGGGCATGCCGCCGAAACCCCAGCGCTTCACCACCCCGGCGGTGCCGCGGCCCTTGCTGGTCCCGGTGACGTCCACCGTCTCGCCGGGAGCGAAGATCTCCACGGTGACCGCGTCCTCCTCCGGGACGTAGTCCCGGAGCTCGACGAGGTGACGCTGCGGCGCCACGCCGGCCTTGCGGACGTGGCCGAGCTGCGGCTTGTTGGCGACCTTCTCGCGCTGCTCGACCCAGCCGAGCTGCACGGCCGTGTAGCCGTCACGCTCCGGCGTCTTGCGCTGCACCACGGGGCAGGGCCCGGCGAGGACCACGGTCACCGGCACCAGCCGATCACCGGACCACACCTGGGTCATGCCCACCTTGGTGCCGAGGATGCCTTTCACGCTCATCGTCCTCCGACGGTCTTGATCTCGATGTCCACCCCGGTCGGCAGATCGAGGTGCATGAGGGAATCGATGGTGCTCTTCGTCGGCGACTTGATGTCGATGAGCCGGTTGTGGGTGCGGATCTCGAAGTGCTCCCGGCTGTCCTTGTCGACGAACGGCGAACGCAACACGCAGAAACGGCGGATGCGGGTGGGCAGCGGGACCGGGCCGGCGACCTTCGCGCCGGTGCGACGGACCGTCTCCACGATCTTGGTGGCGGAGCTGTCCAGGCTGCGGTGATCGAACGCCTTGAGCTTGATCCGGATCTTGGGGGTGGCCATGGTTACTTTGTCACGGCCGTGACGACGCCCGCCCCCACCGTCCGACCCCCCTCACGAATCGCAAACCGCAACCCCTCCTCCATCGCAATCGGCTTAATCAACTCCACCCCCAACTCAACATTATCCCCAGGCATCACCATCTCCACACCCTCCGGCAACGACACCACCCCCGTCACATCCGTCGTCCGAAAGTAAAACTGCGGCCGATACCCAGAA
>Ga0315540_10000554_pt1 | contig 21469 bp, 18 predicted proteins | sample SalMarSW160110MG_FD_203677 | JGI IMG/M metagenome (GOLD analysis project Ga0315540, IMG submission 203677) | Salt marsh sediment microbial communities from the Plum Island Ecosystem LTER, Massachusetts, United States - Salt Marsh Sediment SW1601-10 ...
TTTCTGTAAAAGAAGTGGACTGGATTATCCCGGGAGAAAAAGAAGCAAAAAAAGCCTTGCGGAAATTTATTCATAAAATGCTTGATAATTACGACGGACAAAGAAACGACCCGACAAAAGATGCCCAATCAAATTTATCTCCTTATTTACACTTTGGACATATATCTGCACAGCGAATTGCTCTTGAAGTGTATAAATTGGAAAATCATTCAAAATCTATTGAAGCATTTCTGGAAGAATTAATTGTACGCAGAGAGTTATCAGACAATTTTTGTTATTACAACACAAAGTATGATTCTTTTGATGGATTTCCTGAGTGGGCAAAGAAAACTCTGAATGAACATAGAAAAGATAAAAGAGAATTTATTTATTCGTTAAGACAATTTGAGAAAGCGAAGACGCATGAAGATCTGTGGAATGCTGCACAGAAACAATTAACGGAAACCGGTAAGCTTCATGGTTATATGAGGATGTATTGGGCAAAGAAAATTTTGGAATGGTCAAAATCTCCTAAAGATGCATTGAGAATATCAATTTATCTTAATGATAAATATGAACTTGACGGGAGAGATCCGAATGGATATATTGGTTGCGCCTGGTCTATTGGTGGCGTGCATGACCGTGCATGGACTGAGCGAAATGTTTTTGGTAAGATAAGATATATGAATTACAACGGCTGCAAACGTAAATTTGAAGTGGGAACTTATATCAAAAAGTGGCAATAGAGTTCGTTTTGATAATAATTTTTAGTTTTGTGTATTTATATATGTTTTCCATTTCCTTAAATTTACCCACGAATTTTTAACAAAGTAGCCTAAAGATAAATGAAAGAATATAGAGTTTTGTTATTCTATAAATATGCAGAGGTTGAAGACCCTGAAGCTTTTATGCTGGAACACCTGGAATTTTGTAAAACTAATAATATTACAGGACGTGTTTTTGTTGCAACAGAAGGCATTAACGGAACTGTCTCAGGGAAAGTTTTTGATATAGAAAACTATAAAAATAATTTGAGAAGCTATCCGCAGTTTTCAGATATCATCTTCAAGGAAGATGAAGAAGACAAACCCGCTCATTCAAAAATGCACGTGCGTGCGAAAAATGAAATTGTAAATTCCAAACTTCTTGGCACATCACTTGAAAACGGCGGGAAAAGATTAACACCGGAACAACTTAAAGAATTTTACGAGAGTGGCAAGGATTTTATTATAGTTGATGTACGTAACTGGTACGAAAGTAAAATTGGCAGGTTTAAAGGTGCCTTAACACCTCCGATGGAGAAATTCAGAGACTGGCCAAAAGTTGTGGAAGATTTAAAAGAATTTAAAGACAAAACAATTGTTACATACTGCACCGGTGGTATTCGATGTGAAAAAGCATCCGCTTATATGGTTGAACAGGGATTCAAAGATGTTTATCAACTTGATGGCGGAATCGTAACTTATGCAAAAAAATATCCTGACACTTACTGGGAAGGTGCGGTATGGGTTTTTGATGAACGGTATGTTGTAAATCCTAATACGAAAAAAGAAGTAAGAAAAATAGCAAATTGTGTTTTCTGCGGAGAAAAAACTTCTTACTATATAAATTGTCATAATCTTGAATGTGACAAAATATTGATCTGTTGTCACAAGTGTAAAAAAGAAATGGACTATTGCTGCTCGGAAGAATGCAGGAACGCACCAAGAAAGCGCGACCATTATTACGGTTAAATATGAATGATGAACCGGTTCCATATAGTAAATGGAGCGAATTAAAAAAATGGATCCCTTCTGTAATATTACTTCCAATCTGTGTTTATCTTATTTTAAACCGGGGAAATTACGGACTTATCGATAATGCAGATCTTGTAATTCATGAAGCAGGGCATTTTTTCTTTAAATTTTTTGGTAAGTTTATTTATACTGCTGGTGGCACACTTATGCAGATTATTATTCCCTCAATAATCATATTTTATTTTTTCAGAAATATGTACCGCTTGGGGGTACAAATTGGTTTGCTTTGGCTTGGACAGAATCTTATTAATATAAGTGTATATGCTGCAGATGCTCAAGCTCAAAAACTTCATTTGCTTGGAGGAAATTCAGTTTATCATGATTGGCATTATATGCTTGGCGAAATTGGTTTGCTGAACTATTCTGCTGAAGTTGGTTATTTTTTTGTGGTGTTGGCCATACTAATTTTTATCTTAATGTTAATGATGCCACTGATTATTTTAGAATAGATCTTATGAAATTTTTGTTGTCTATATTAATTTTGTTTTTTTCATATTGTATATTTATAAATGCGCAAAAGTATGTGGTTAAGTCTTATTATCCCTCAGGGAAATTACTATCTGAGATATCCTATTCTGATAGCATACGTGATGGTCAGGCGAAATTTTATTATGAAAACGGGAATTTGAAGGAGGAAAGAAATTATGTGATTGGCAAAGTTGAAGGAACAGTAAAACTTTATCATGAAAATGGTACTTTATCAGAAATATTTACCATTATCAATGGTAAAAGAGAGGGGCCTACCTCTGTTTTCGATTCAACGGGAAGTTATGTTAACGATGTTTCTTATAGTTCGGGTAAACAAGATGCCCTAAATTTAAATATAACATCTCTGGAAAAAACAGATTCCTCCTATGAAGCTACAATAGAAGTATTAAGACATTCTTTTTCAGGAAAAGATGAGCCACCAAGCACTTTGGGATTTCAGAGTAAAAGTGATCCGGCTTATTTTGTTAAACTTGATGTACAGCCCAGGCCAATTGGAGGAATGGCAGATATTTATAATAAGTTGGTTTATCCTGAAGAAGCTTTTAAAAATAATGTTCACGGAACAGTTGAGGTGTTAACGTTTATAGATGAATATGGAAATGTGGTAGATATGACAATAATAAAAGGACTGGGGTATGGTTGTGACGAATCCGCTAAAAAAGCAATTCGATATACTAAATTCCATCCTGGTTTTATCAAAGGTGTCCCGGTTAAATCACAGCTTAAAATCACACTCGAGTTTAAAGGTTATAATCACTAATAATTTTTATTCAATTTTGAATCTAAAAGTTTTAAGTAGTTTTTCAAGTTTCTTATTCTGATTGCTCAATTTTAATGTATAATTTGAGAATTCCCGTCTCAATAAATAATTTCTTCTAAGTGAATCGAAATAGGCTTCCCCTTCTTTAACTTCAAATTCAGCTATCTTTCTCAAATTTAAATCATCTTTATTAATGTTATATATTGATGTAAATATTGATTGAAGTGTTGTTTCTAAATTTGATTCAGAAGCGGTAATTCTATCCTCAATTATTGGAAGCTGTGGTTTCCAGGTAGGAGAAACTTTCAGGAAATCACATAGTGCTTTATATAAAATCATGGTTCCATTAACCTTTCCTTCAAGTGAATACCCTGCAATATGAGGAGTTGCAATTTTTACTTTATTTAACAACTCAATATTTATTTTAGGTTCTTTTTCCCAAACATCGAGAACAACATTTAGTTTTTTATCTGAGATAACCTTGTTCAATTCATTATTATCAATTACTGAACCACGGGAAGTGTTAATCAAAATTGATCTGTCTTTTAATTTATTTAATCTTTGCTGATCAAAGAGATGGAGGGTTTTATCCATTCCTGCCTTTATTAAGGGCACGTGGATAGTAACTATATCTGCTTTCATTAATTCATCCAGTTTGAGATAGTCACTTGAATTAGTTTTTCTTTTTAGTGGGGGATCATTTTTTAATACTTTTAAACCCAGCACATTAGCAATTCGAGCAACACGACTACCAATATTTCCAACACCTACAATTCCAATTGTTTTGTTTTCAAGTGTGATGTTTTGTACAGTGGCCTGTTGAAAAAGGGCAGTAAAAACATATTCTACCACGGCATCTGAATTACAGCCTGCAGCGTCCCTAAAGTATGTATTGTGGGAATTAAGATAGTTTTTATCTACGTGATCGTTGCCTATTGTAGCCGTCCCAACAAATTTGACCTTTGTATTTGCCAATAACCGTTCATTTACCTGAGTAACTGATCTGATAAGTAAAACATCTGCATCGACCAGATCTTTTCTGGAAATTTTTCTTCCCGGAAGTACAGAAAGCTTGCCTAGTGTTGAAAATGCTTCCCCAACAAATTCAATATTTTCATCAGCAACAATTTTGATCATCTAAATTTTGTTAAATTATTTTTATTTAATCTGCAACAGAAATTTTGTCTTATCATAATTATTGTTTTTTCATATATTAAAAACTATCTTTGCGTACTCACAAAATCAAATTAGCATCACAACAAGATATGTAGAAACTTAATTAAATTAAATAATTCGTTCACTTAAAATTAAGGAGCAAACCGATGCTAAGCCAACTGCTTCAGCCAGAGATAATATCATTAATTGAAGAAAGAAAACTTAGCACTCTTAAAGAGATTCTAAGTGAATGGACACCTGCCGATATTGCAGAGTTGATCTCCCAAATAAGCGACAACGAGCAAGCGATTGTTTTCAGGCTTCTTCCTAATTCTTTAGCTGCAGACACTTTTGAATACCTGGAATTTGAACAACAGATGAATCTTCTCAAAGCAATGGGGAAAGAAGAGGTTGCAAATGTTCTGAATGAAATGTCCCCGGATGATAGAACAGCTTTATTTGAAGACATGCCGAGTGCGGCAGCAAAGCAATTAATTACTTTACTTTCATCAGAAGAAAGAAAAATAGCACAAACGTTACTTGGTTATCCAGAAAATAGTGTTGGTCGTTTGATGACTCCTGATTATCTGGCTATAAGGCCGGAGTGGACAGTTAGTGAGTCTCTGGATTACATTAGGAAAAATGGTAAGGATAGTGAAACTATAAATATAATTTTTGTGCTTGATGATAAAGGGAAATTAATTGATGATATACGAATAAGAGAATTCTTATTAAAACCATTGGATACCCATGTTATTGATCTGATGGATGAAAATTTTGTTGCACTTCATGTAACGGATGATCAGGAAACTGCAGTTGAATTATTTAAAAAATATGACAGGATTGCATTGCCAGTAGTTGATACACACGGAGTACTTATTGGTCTTGTTACAGTTGATGACGTTCTTGATGTTGCAGAAGAAGAAGCAACGGAAGATATCCACAAACTTGGTGGTGTTGAAGCTCTTGATGAATCCTATTCAACTATTTCATTTAAAAATATGATTAAGAAAAGAGCAGGATGGCTGGCAATACTTTTCATAGGTGAAATGTTTACAGCTACTGCAATGGGATTTTTTGAGAGTGAATTAAGCAAAGCCATTGTCCTTGGCCTATTCATTCCTTTGATTATTTCCAGTGGTGGAAATTCCGGATCTCAGGCCTCAACACTTGTAATCCGTGCTTTATCCCTGGGAGAAGTAACTTTGAAAGATTGGTTTTTTGTAATGCGTCGCGAATTCATTTCTGGTCTCGTATTAGGAGCAATTCTTGCAGTTATTGGGTTCTTAAGGATTTCAATTTGGCAAGCTACGAGTGGAATGTATGGAGTTCACTGGATGCTTGTTGCTCTTACTGTGAGCGGAGCTCTGATTGGTGTTGTTTTATGGGGAACTCTTGCAGGTTCGATGTTACCTATACTTTTGAAAAAATTCGGTGCAGATCCGGCAGCTTCCTCTGCACCTCTTGTTGCAACGTTAGTGGACGTGACAGGTCTTGTGATTTATTTTACTGTTGCTATTTTTATTATGCGGGGCACTTTGCTTTAGAAGATATTTTTTATTAAAAAGATGATTCGTTGTTTTTATGAATATGCTTATTTTGGAATCAAAACTTTTGGAAATTTAAAGGAAAATAAATGAAGGGAATTGTTCTTGCAGGTGGATCCGGTACTCGTCTTTATCCTATTACAAAAGTATATAGCAAGCAGTTAACACTTATTTATGATAAACCACTAATTTATTACCCTCTTTCGGTGTTGATGCTCGCAGGAATAAAAGAAATATTAGTTATTTCTGATAAAGGAACGGTTCCTCTTTACAAAAAGTTATTTGAAGATGGATCTTACCTTGGAATGAAAATTACTTATGCTATTCAGAAAGCACCCAATGGGATTGCGGAGGCCTTTATCATTGGAGAGAAGTTTATTGGAAAAGACAGCGTTGCTTTAATTTTAGGTGATAATATTTTTTATGGATATCTCGATTTTTTTTACCAAGGCATTAAAAATAATGTAGGTGCTACAATTTTTGGTTATAAGGTTCGAGATCCCCAAAGGTATGGCGTTGTTGAGTTTAATAAAGAAGGAAAAGCTATATCTATAGAAGAAAAACCTAAGGCTCCCAAATCTAATTATGCTATTCCCGGTGTTTATATTTTTAATAATGAGGTGGTGAAAATTGCCAAAGGACTTAAATTTTCTGCGCGCGGAGAACTTGAGATTACCGATATAAATAAAAATTATATGCAAAGGGGAATGCTTCAGGTTGAAAAAATAGGAAGAGGTATTGCATGGCTTGATACAGGAACACCTGAAGCCTTGCTCAAAGCATCAAATTTCTTTGGGCTTATAGAGGAAAGGCAGGGATTGAAAGTTGGCTGTATTGAGGAAATAGCGTACTTTAAAAAATTTATCGACCGTAAAAAATATGAAAAACTTATTTCAGGAATGCCCGATTCTCTTTATAAGGAGTATCTACAGAATTTATTGAAGAACGGCTTCTGAATATGAAATTTGAAAAAACAAACTTTGATGGTTTATTAATTATTCAACCTGATGTATTTGAGGATAAGAGAGGCTCTGTTTTTGAATCTTTTAGCAAAAAAAAATATGAAGAAAATGAAATCATTGACGAATTTGTTCAGGATAATATTTCAATTTCAGGTCAAAACACAATCAGGGGATTGCATTTACAGGTGGGTGAGAAATCACAGGGAAAACTATGCCAGGTTATTTTGGGGAGTATTATTGATGTAGCTGTTGATGTCCGTATTGATTCGTCGACCTTTGGGAAGTATTTTTCTATTGAGTTATCTGATGAAAACCAATTGCAGTTATGGATTCCCAAAGGATTTGCACATGGCTTTTCGGTGCTATCAGAAAAAGCTATTTTTTCTTATAAATGTACGGAATATTATAACAAAGAAAGTGAACGATCTATTTTATTTAACGATCCGGATTTGGCAATCGATTGGGGAATAGAAAAACCTATAGTTTCAGATAAAGACCTTAATGCAATAACTTTCCAACAATTCAAATCTCAAAATTTATAAAAACCTTTTAAATTCAATTTATCTTTTTTCATTTTCCCTGTTTTATAACTAACTTTACTTATTCAAATAGAAAATGTAGAGTTTACAAAATGAAAGTACCGCTATTAGATCTTAAGCCACAATATCAAGCTCTTAAAAAAGAACTAGATAATTCAATTTTAAAAGTCGTTGAGTCGCAGTATTTCATCCTCGGTCCTGAAGTTGAAAAGATGGAAAAATCTTTTTGTAATTATTTAAATTGTAAAAAAGCAATAGGAGTTTCTTCTGGCACAGATGCATTACTTCTTGCTTTAATGGGAGTTGGCATAGGACCTGGAGATGAAGTCATAGTCCCGACTTATTCATTTTTTGCTACTGCAGGTGTTGTTTCGAGATTGCATGCAATCCCTGTCTTTGTAGATAGTGATCCGGTGACTTTTAATATAGATCCGTTACAGATTGAAAAAAAGATCACAAAAAAAACAAAAGCTATTATTCCTGTTCATCTCTACGGTCAAAGTTGTGAAATGGACAAAATAATGGAAGTTGCACTTTCCAGGAAACTGAAAGTAATTGAAGATGCAGCTCAGGCCATTGGAGTACAATATAAAGATGGAAGATTTGTCGGTACTATCGGGGATGTTGGGTGTTATTCCTTTTTCCCAAGCAAAAATCTCGGGTGTTTTGGAGATGGTGGATTAAATGTAACAAACGATGAAAAATTAGGTGAACATCTGCATATTTTAAGAGTTCATGGTGGATATCCCAAATATTATCACAAATATATCGGGGGTAATTTTAGAATTGATGCAATGCAATCTGCTGTAATTAATGTTAAATTGCCTCATCTTAATGGTTGGTCAGAGCAAAGAAGAAAAAATGCGGAGACTTACAATAAGTTATTCGTAGATGCAGGATTAGCTGAAGAAACGGGCAGGATAAAATTTGATGCTAAAAATAAAGTGCTTTTACCCAAAGCTGTTTATAAAGATTCTGGGGTTAAAAATTATCACATTTTTAATCAATATATTGTTCGTGTTGAAAAACGTGATGAGTTAAGAAAATTTTTGGGCCAAAATGAAATTGGTAACGAAATATATTACCCAGTTCCGTTTCATTTACAGGAGTGTTTCGCAAACCTTGGTTATAGTAAAGGGGACTTTCCTAATGCTGAATTTGTCGCTGATACCTCAATAGCTTTGCCAATATATCCTGAACTAAGCATAGCCCAGCTTTCGTTTGTTGTAGAGAAGATTAATGAATTCATAAGAAGAAGTTAATATTTAATTAGATGGCCGATTATAAAAAATATAAAATTTATATTGCTGGTCACACGGGAATGGTAGGTTCAGCAATAAAGAGGGTCCTTGAAAAAAAAGGTTATGAAAATTTAGTTTGTCGAAAATCTACTGAGCTTAATTTAGTTTGTCAAAAAGGAGTCGAAGAATTTTTTCAAGCTGAAAAACCCCAAGTAGTAATTGTTGCCGCAGCCAAAGTAGGTGGAATTCTTGCTAACAATACATACAGGGCAGATTTTATATATAATAATTTGATGATCGCATCAAATTTGGTTAATGCATCATATAAAAATGATGTTCAAAAATTAATATTTCTAGGAAGCTCCTGTATTTATCCTAAACTTGCAAGACAACCATTAAAAGAAGAATATCTTTTATCGGATTATTTAGAATTTACCAATGAACCTTATGCAGTTGCAAAAATAGCAGGAATTAAATTATGTGAAAGTTATTATCGCCAGCATGGCTGTAATTTTTATTCAGCAATGCCTACAAATCTTTACGGCCCGAATGATAATTTTGACCTTGAAACCTCTCATGTTCTTCCAGCATTGATAAGGAAATTTCATGAAGCCAGAGAAAAAGAGAAACCCGAGGTAATCCTTTGGGGAACAGGAAAACCTAAACGTGAATTTTTATATGTTGAAGACCTGGCTGAGGCAATAAAATTTTTATTGGAAAATGTAGAAGCTAAAACAATATATGATAATGGAATTTCACATATTAATGTTGGGAGTGGTGAAGATATGAGTATAACGGAATTGGCTGAGCTTGTTTCCGATATAACTGGTTATAAAGGGAAAATAATTTATGATAATAGTAAACCTGATGGCACGCCAAGAAAGTTAATGGATGTTTCAAGGATAAATAAATTCGGCTGGAAATATAAAACTTCTTTAAAAGACGGAATAGAAAATACTTATCGCTGGTATCTTACTAACTATAGGAAATAATTTAAAGGAGAAAATGAAAAAAGCGCTTATCACAGGGATTACTGGACAGGATGGAAGTTACTTAACTGAAATTTTGCTTGAAAAAGGATATGAAGTTCACGGAATAATAAGAAGGAGTAGTTCATTTAATACTGCCAGGATAGACCACCTTTATGGAAATAAGGAAATATTGAATAATAAAATGTTTCTTCATTATGGTGATCTTGTAGATACTAGTAATTTAAATCGTTTACTTGAAAAAACTGAACCTGACGAAATTTATAATCTTGCTGCCCAAAGTCACGTTAAAGTATCTTTTGAATTACCTGATTACACCGGACAAGTCGATGCGCTTGGAACTCTTAGGTTTCTTGATGCAATTCGTGAGGTTGGGTTGAGAAAAGTTAAGTTTTATCAAGCATCAACCAGTGAACTTTACGGTAAGGCTCAGGAAGTTCCACAGACGGAAAGTACGCCATTCTATCCACGTTCACCGTACGGAGTAGCAAAACTTTATGCATACTGGGTGATCGTTAATTACCGCGAAGCATACAATCTTTTTGCATGTAATGGAATTCTTTTTAATCATGAATCGCCTCGTAGAGGGGAGACTTTCGTGACTAGGAAAATTACCAGAGCCGTTTCAAGAATTGTAACGGGAAAGCAAAAAGCTTTAGCGCTAGGTAATCTGGATGCTAAAAGAGATTGGGGTTATGCTCCCGAATACTGTGAGGGCATGTGGAAAATTCTCCAATACGAAAATGCCGAAGACTTTGTACTCGCCACAGGTGAAACGCATACAATCAGAGAATTTGCAGAGCTTACGTTCAAAGAATTAGGTATTGAACTTGAATGGACAGGTAAAGGTGAAAAAGAAAAAGGTGTTATAGAAAATATAGCTTTTGAAAAAGCTGAAAAGTTAATTAATTATGATAATTCCTCCGGCTACCGACTTAACTTTTCAAAAGATTTAAAGAAGGGAGATACTGTAGTTGTTATTGATCCGAATTATTATCGTCCGACTGAAGTTGATCTTTTAATTGGTAATCCTTCCAAGGCGGAGAAATTATTAAACTGGAAAGCGAAAACAAAATTTAGTGATCTTATAAGATTAATGATTAAAGCCGATCTGGAAAAAGTTTTAGCACGTGGTTATTAATATTGTTAAAACGTATTCTTGCCCGATTTATTGGGATTAGCAGATTAAAATACTACGAAAAACATTCGTAGTGTATTTAGGTACTTTAGAACAAATCTTTTCACAAATCTTATTCTCTCTCAAAATTTCACATTAATTAATTTCTATTTATTGGCATTGTAGTTGCCCCTTTAAGTAATAATAATTTAACATTTAAATAACGGACTCAATCTTGATGCCCGACTGGGTATTCGATTTTATTTCTATTATTTAAATGCAAAAGAATTTTAAGGAATATTTATAGAATGAAATAAAGGTGGAATTATGAAAAAAATGATAATAAGTATGATATTAATCTTCATATCACCATTTATTCTGTCTCAAACAAAAAAGATAAGAGCTAATTATACTAATTCTCTTTCAGGTGCAATTGGACTAACAGCCGAAGGAGGCATTACGCTGGGATTTACGGATTATAAGGATTCTAAAGTTGATTATTTAGGGAACGTTTCTTTCGATTATTTTTTCCCTTCGTCTTCAAAGGGAATATTCGGGTTTAGAATAATTGGGAAAAAAGGGTTGGTCGGAGGTAAAGACTCGAGAAGAACCCCAAATGAATTTTCTACAAAAGTTGATTATGTTGGTGGTAGCTTTGTTTATGCTTTGTCTATTAATGACAAAGCCTACCCGTATTTAAGTGTTGGTTTGGCTAACCTTTGGTTTTATCCTAGAGATAACAATGGAAATAAATTGCCGGGATATGCTGCGGGAACATACAAGACAAATATGCTTGTTTATAACGGAGAACTTGGCGTAAGAGTTATGCTATCTGATAACATAAGCTGGAATATAAACGGTGGGGTAGTAGTTAGTGATGGTGATAATCTGGATGATATTAAACAGGGACCGAACAACGATCTATTCTACACTGCTACAACTGGTTTAACTTTCTATATAGGAAGAGGTGAGGATACTGATGAAGATGGGGTCGATGATTCAAAAGATATGTGTCCGGAAACACTTCCTGGTGTTAGAGTTGATGAATTTGGATGTCCGTTAGATACTGATAATGACGGTGTTCCGGATTATCTTGATAAATGTTCAAACACACCAACAGGAGTTGCAGTTGATGCGAATGGTTGTCCTTTAGATAAGGACGGAGATGGTGTTCCGGATTATCTTGATAAATGTCCAAACACGCCAATAGGAATTACAGTTGATGCAACTGGTTGTCCTTTAGATAAAGATGAAGATGGTGTCGCTGATTATCTTGATAAATGTCCGAATACTCCTAAGGAAACAGAAGTCGATGCAACTGGCTGTCCATTAAAGAAAGAAGTTGTTAAGACTAAAATTAAGAAAGTTGTTCTAAGCGGCGACACAAACTTTGAATTTGATAAGGCAACTCTTTTACCGAACGCCTATCCTGTACTTGATAGTCTGGCGGTAACAATGAAAGAAAATCCCGATTTTAAATGGGTTGTGGAAGGACATACGGATGCAATAGGATCTGTGGCTTATAATGTGAACTTATCGAGAAGAAGAGCACAAGCTGTTGTTGACTACCTGGTTAGCGAAGGTGTTGATAAAAATAACTTGGTAGTTGTTCCTTATGGTGAGTCTAAACCAATAGCAACTAATAAAACTCAGGAAGGAAGAGCAATGAACAGAAGAGTCGAAATAAAAGTAAAAGAAGAAATCAAATAACCGAATTACGATGTTATGCTTAATTAAGGGATGCATTTTGGCATCCCTTTTTTATTTTATTTCAAGATATCTCACAGATTTTTGAGAATGGGGCTAAATTAAGTTAAATTTAAATAGTTATTAATTGTTTGTCTAAAAGAATAGTGGGAATTTTTAACTATAAGTGATAATCCTTGAAATTAAAGAGGGAGAAAAATTATGTTTGATGAAAAATATCAATATACCTGTGTAAACAGATTCTTAAAATATGTGAAAGTTGACACTCAATCAGATGAAGAGTCAACTTCCTTTCCCAGCACAGAAAAACAAAAAAATCTTTCTAAGGCTTTGGCGGAAGAGTTAAAGCAGATGGGCTTAAAGGATGCACATATGGATGATTGGGGATATGTGATGGCAACACTTCCATCAAACACAAGCAAAAATGTTGATCCTATAGCTTTTATTGCTCACGTTGATACTTCACCGGCTGTAACGGGTAAAGATATAAATCCTGTCATTAACAGAAATTACCAGGGCGGAGATATTAAATTAAAAAACGGTAGCTGGGTAATTAAGGTAAGCGATAACCCGGAACTTAAAGATATGATCGGCTATGATATTATAACTACCGATGGAACTACCTTGCTCGGCGCAGATAACAAAGCCGGGGTTGCGGAGATTATGGATGCGGTGAATTACTGGCTTACGCATCCGGAAGTAAAGCATGGAACTATAAAAATTTGTTTCACTCCTGATGAAGAAGTAGGGCGTGGAACGGAAAAAATTGATCTTAAAAAATTAGGTGCAAAATATGCCTATACTGTTGATGGTTCTGCAAAGGGTGAAATAGAAACTGAAACATTCAGCGCTGATATGATGGTCATTAAATTTATTGGTAAAAACATTCATCCCGGTTATGCGAAGGGCCAGATGATCAATTCAATTAAAATGGCCAGCACTTTTATAGACAGTTTGCCAAAAGATAAACTCTCCCCTGAAACGACAGAGAAACGAGAAGGATATGTTCATTGCACTTCAATAAACGGAAATGAGGAATTGTCGACTCTGAAATTTATTATAAGAAGTTTTGAAACACCCGATCTAAAGAAGTTTGAGGATAGTCTGAAAGATCTGGCAAACAGGGCTGTTGCAAAATATCCTGGCTCAAAAGTTGAGTTTGAAGTAACTGAACAATATCGAAATATGAAAGAGGTTCTGGATAAGCATCCACACGTTGAGGCCAACGCTATTGAAGCATTAAAAAGATTAAATATCGAACCAATAATGCATCCGATTCGTGGTGGAACAGACGGCTCAAAGCTTTCATTTATGGGATTGCCAACCCCAAATATTTTTGCAGGTGAACATAGCTTTCATTCTCAGCTAGAATGGGTTGCTGTTCAGGATATGCAGGACGCAGTCAAATTCATAATTGAGATTGCAAAAGTATGGGAAGAAAAGGCAAAATAAATTACTAACCCTTTAGGTGATATAATAATTCCTGAAGGGTTTTTTCTTAAATAGTTCTTCTTGGTTTTACTCTTTTTATAATTATTAGAACTATCACAATTGTTACCAATCCGGTAAAAAGTATCAATCCAAAAACTAAGGCATCTTTTCCTTTAGGAATAAAGGTGTAGCAGGTTTTTAAAACACTTTCAATAGTTGATGAAATTTGTCCTTTTTGTGCGCCTTCTAGCGCAACTTCAAAACGCGATGGCAAAATTTGAAAATCACCCTTACTTGTATAGCCGGGACTTAAATATTGAACAATCTCTCCGTTTTTATCAACAAAGATTAGCACACCTTTGTGAAGAAATCCGCCGTAGGTTCTTTTAAAATGGAATCCTGCAATGTCTGTTAATTTATAAATATTAGTGCTGTCACCTGTCAGAAACATCCATGCAGGGTCAGGAATCTTTCTGTTAATCAATCCAATCATAGCGTGCTTTTTTTGTGCTGCCATCTGAGGAGTTTCATTCTGATCAATACTGATGCTGAGGATATCGTAATCCTTTCCCGGATCGTATTTTACTTTTCCAATAACGTCAGCTATTTCAGTCATAAGAGGAGTACAAATACCAGAGCATCGATAATAACAGAAGTCAATTATGGTTGGTTTATTAATAAGCTCACTCAGCTCTACTTTTTCCCCTTTTGAGTTCACGAGAATCAGGTCTAAAGGTAGTTTTTTGCCAAGATGTTTTATTACTTTGGCTTCTTTGTAATCTGCGTAAGTTGCTGAATTAACAGAAGATAGGAGGGTAAAAAGAATAATAAAAAATGTGAGGTTAGAAATTCTTAAATAGTTTTTCATTTAAATAGTTATTTAGTTCTACGAAACAGCAATAATAGCCAAAGTAAGGGAATTAATAAATGAACAAAATTTGGTATGATATTATTCTTCGGGGTTCTACTCCTGTTTCCTAAAACCGAATTCTTTAGTTTTTAAGCTTCAATTGAGAATAGAATAAACTTGTATCCGTGTCATAATAGTCTTCGAGTTCCTTCTTTTTAAGGAAACCAACTACTTCCCAGGAAATTTTCGAAACATAATTTGTTAATATAACGGTTATCAATAAACTATTTGGCCAGAAGCCATAAAATGCGATTGGATAAAAAATAATTGAATCCATTGCTTCATCCTGATAAATCGGGATTCTCAATGACAATAGTTGGTGTTTTGTACAAGAAAATGGCTTTGCATTTGTTTAACTTTGTATTCGAATTATGGGAAAATGTTTATGAAAAAACCTGAACTCATGGCTCCAGCAGGTGATTGGACTATGCTTCGTGCAGTAGTAAAAGCAGGAACTAACGCTGTTTACTTCGGCACAGAACAGCTTAATATGCGGGCTAAAGCAAAAAATTTTCAGGTAGAAAACCTGCCGGAAATTGTAAAATATTGTAAATCAAATAATGTTAAAACCTACCTGACAATTAACACTATTATTTATGAAGGAGAGATAGACCAAGCGTATCAACTAATTGCGAAGGCTAAATCAGCTGGAATAGATATGATCATATGCTGGGATCTTTCAATAATTGAATTATGTAATAAATTGAATATGCCATTTGCAGTTTCGACACAAGCATCAATCTCGAATTCTGTATCTGCAGAAATGTATAACAAGCTCGGTGCAAAAAGAATCGTGCTTGCGCGTGAATGTTTTTTAGAAGATGTGAAAAAAATTAAATCAAAAGTAGACATAGAAGTTGAAGCATTTATCCACGGAGCAATGTGCATTGCTGTCAGCGGCAGATGCTTTATGAGCCATTATATGTTTGACAAAAGCGCGAACAGAGGCGAATGCATTCAACCTTGCAGAAGAGAATATGAAATTATTGATAAAAGTACGGATAAGTCAATGTTACTGGGTGAAGATTATGTATTATCTCCTGAAGATCTTTGTTCAATTGAATTTATTGATCAGCTTATTGAAGCGGGAATTGATTCATTTAAAATTGAAGGAAGAAAAAGGAGCCCTGAATATGCTTCCAGGGTTGTATCTGTTTATAGAAAAGCGATTGATCTTTATTTTGAAAAGAAATTGACAACTGAAATTAAAAAAGAATTATTGAATGAGCTCGGTAAAGTTTATAACCGTGGTTTTTCAACAGGATTTTATTTCGGCTCTCCGGGAAAGGATGATTACGCGGGTATTTATGGAAGCAAAGCGACAACCAGGAAAGAATTTGTTGGAAGGGTTACAAATTATTATAAAAAACCGAAAGTTGCTGAAATAAAACTGGAAACCGGAAAGCTCAATTTGGGAGACCAAATATATTTAATTGGTGAGACAACAGGTGTAGTTGAACTTCAGATAAGGAACATACTTTTTGGGGATAACGCCGTTGAGCATGTTGAGAAAGGAAATGTTTTTACCATTCCTTGCAAGAACTTAGTGCGTCCCCGTGATTCGGTTTATATCGTAAAACAAATAGAGAAGGCTATTAACTAAACCTCCCTATCATAAATCCAGCTAAATTTTTCAGCTGTGCCTGCAAACGATAATCTTTCTGCAACTGCTAAATATCTTTCCGAAAGATTGCACAAATAATCCTGCGCTTTTGCGGCAATATCAGAAAGGCCTTTTAGATTTTCGATGTTCCAGCCTTTCACCAGGTTTGAAATTATTTCAGCATAGTCTTTTGCGGTGTAAACACCAACCCTTTGGGCGACATTAGAAAATTTTATATAGAGGTTATTGTCTTTTTCATCGTGCATCAGATTAGCAGGCATTGTAATTTTTACTTTCATCATTTTTGCGAAAGATAATATTGCCTGAACGGGATCGAGTTCAAATATTTTTTGCATAAAAAGTCTGTAGGCTCTTTCGTGTCTCGCTTCATCACCTGCGATCATTCCACAGATTTTTTGCAATCTCTCTTCTCCTGCTTTAAGTGCAAGCCTTCCTACGTTTGAATGAGATATTTTTGTTGCTCTTTCCTGGAATGAAGTATAAATAAAACCAAGGTAGGGATCATTTTCTGTTTTAGGATCGAAACCATTCCTGATTAAATTGTGAATAGTTACTTCCACAGCTCTCATATCTACTCTTCCGGTCAGATAAAGATATTTGTTCAGTAAATCACCGTGTCTGTTTTCTTCTGCAGTCCACCCGCGGCTCCACTGTGCCCATGGCGAATCGCTCGCACCGGTTGTGTCTGTAATACCTTTTAGTCTGTTTAGCCACGTTTGATATGTTGGCAGAGCTTCTTCAGTAATCATATCGCCAACCAATACAACGAGTAATTCGTCGGAGAGATTAATTGATCTTGCTCTAAAATCGTTTAATAAGTCTTTCCAGTTATTGGCAGTCATATCGGGCAAAAAGTCATTTGGCTGCCAGCTTTCATTTACAGGTTTTAAAAGCGAATCAATATTTTCCCCGACAAATTTTTCCATCCCTTTTATTACTTCAAATCTGGAATGGATAGATTTCTCCTGATTAGTCATTTAACTTTCCAATATGCTGAATGATAGGTTAACTTAGAAAACTAAGATAACCCTGAATAAAACAAATAACAATTACTAAACGAATAAAGTGCCATTCTTATGGAAAGATTTTCTTTTTTATGTCATTGACTGTTTGTGTAAACCTTTAATTTTGATAAACCTGTCCATTTCTGTATTTTTGAAAATTATTTAATGAGATACTTTATATGAGATTAAGTAATTCATTTGTTCCGACATTAAAGGAAATTCCAAACGATGCTGTTGTAACCAGTCATATCCTTATGCTCAGAGCAGGTATGATCAGGATGATAGGAGCGGGTATTTATGCTTTTTTGCCTCTCGGGTACAGAGTAATAAGGAAAATTTCCGAAATAATCCGTAAAGAAATGAACGCCATTGGAGGACAGGAATTTCATCTACCCGGGTTAAACCCGCGTGAGATCTGGGAAGAAACAAACCGCATTGAAGCGTTTGGGGATATATTGTTTCATGTTAAGAATCGTGATTATGTATTGGCTCCGACACATGAGGAAATAATAACATATCTAGCCAGAAATGTTGTAAAATCTTATAAAGATTTGCCGCAGATCTGGTACCAGATTCAAACTAAATTCAGAAATGAAGCGAGGCCGAGAAGCGGCGTAATCCGCGGCAGACAATTTTTAATGAAGGATGCCTACACACTTGATGCATCCTGGGAAGGTTTAGATGTTGGATATGGATTACACGATAAAGCTTACAGAGCAATTTTTGACAGGTGCGATCTTGATTATTTTGTTGTAGGTGCTTCAAGCGGCGCAATGGGTGGAACCGGTTCAGAGGAATTTATGGTTAAATCTGATGCTGGAGAAGACACAGTAGCACATTGTAAAAATTGTGATTATGCTGCAAACCTTGAGGTAGCTGAGTCTAAGGTCTCAGAAAGGGGAAGAGAAAAAGATAGTGACGAAGTAAAAGAGATTTCAACGCCAAATGTCCACTCTATCGATGAGCTTTGTGAATTCTTAAAAATAAAAGAAACCCAATGTGCAAAATCCAGAGTTTATATAAACGATGGCAAACCGGTTTTAGTTTTGATGCTTGGAAATGAAGAGGTAAACGAAACTAAACTAGCAAAAGCGCTTGGAGGAAATGTTCGTCCTGCTCATCCCGAAGAACTGAAGGATATTACAGGAGCGGACGCCGGTTCAATTGGTCCGATAGGTTTTAGAGGAAAAATATTAGCCGATAACAGACTAAAAGATGCAAATAATCTTTACAGCGGTGCAAACAAAAATGATTGTCACTTAGGTGGAATCGATCTGAAGCGCGACGTAAAAACTATTGAGTATTTTGACTTGCGGAGTGTTGAATCTGGTGAAGAATGTATTAAGTGCGGAAATAAATTAGATGTTTTCAATGCAATTGAATTAGGTCACATTTTTAAGCTTGGCACCAAGTACTCTGATTCAATGGGTGCGAAATTCCTTGATGAAAACGGTGAAGAAAAACCGATCATAATGGGTAGTTACGGAATCGGGGTAGAAAGAGTAATGGCCTGCTATATTGAGCAACACAACGATGAAAACGGGTTGGTCTGGGATAAAACTCTTGCTCCTTTTTACGTTCATCTTATGGGACTGAACATGAAAAAAGATGAGATCGTTCAAACCTGTGATAGACTTTATAAAGAGATGAGCTCAAAAGGAATTGAAGTTTTATATGATGATCGTGTTGATGCACAAGCTGGGTTTAAATTTAAAGACGCCGATCTTTTGGGTATGCCTATTCAAGTGATTGTTGGAGATAAAAAACTGAAAGAAAGTAAAGGTGAAGTAAAGATTAGAAAATCAGGTGAGAGATTTGATGTTAATGTAGATGAGTTAATTGTTAAGGTTCAGGATTTGCTTAAATAAAAATTAAATTAATGAATTAGTTTTTTTATTTGTAGGACAGGATGATATTCTGTCCTACGTTAGTTTTAAAATGATAACTACAATTATTTTTGATTTATCTGAAGTATTAATAGCCGGTCTGATCGGCGTTGAAAAGGAACTCGCACCGCTGGTAAACTTATCTGAAGGTGATTTTCTTAAAAGTCTCTGGATAGATTCATTTAAGGAATTAATGAAAGGGAAGATTTCTGAAGATGAATACCTAGAAGATGTATTCAAAAAGAATAATTGGAAAGCAGATAAGGAATTATTTAAGGCGGTAATCAGGAAAAACTTCCACAATGAAGTAGAGGGCATGATTGGGCTGATAGAAGAACTGAGTAAAAAATATAGACTGATTCTTCTTTCGGATCACGCAAAAGAGTGGATCGAATATATAGACAAAATTCATCCTTTCTTAAGTTTATTTGATGAAAAATATTTTTCATTTCAATCAGGTGAAATAAAAAGGGAGAAACGAGCATTTGAGTTATTGCTCAATGAAAATAAGCTTTTAGCTTCAGAATGTCTTTTTATAGATGATAGTTCAACTAACGTTCGCGTTGCTGAAGAATTGGGCTTAAACGTTATTCGATTTGAAAGTGTTCAACAATTGAGGGAAGCATTTTGTGGATTTTACGGTATTATTGGATAAACTAAGTGCCCCGATATAGAATTAAATTACCAGAGCACCAAATATTGTTTGAACTATTTACTCTTCTACTTTTGCTCTCATAGCGTCTTTATACATATAGACACAAATTCCAATAAACATTACAAGGGAAGCCAGTTCAGCCGAATGAGATTCCGCCCAAACTGCGTTGAACCAGTTTATTCCTGTATATCTGAGGAACGCACTCACTACTCCCATTAAAGCACCGCCAGCAATAAATCCTGATGCAATAAGTGTTCCTCTTTCTCTTCTGGCATGGTTTACTTTTTCGTCTTTGCTCCTGGTAGAAACAAAGTGAGCTATTATTCCCCCAACTAATAATGGAGTGTTTAACTCAAGAGGGATATACATACCGAGCGCGAAAGCTAAAGCAGGAACTCTCATCATCGTTAAAACCAATGCCATCAAAGCGCCGGCAAGATAAAGCATCCACGGTGCCGGTTGACTGGCCATCAGGGGTTGTATTATTGCTGCCATTGCATTAGCTTGGGGTGCAACGAGTGCACCTTCGCCTTTGAAACCATAAGTTTGATTTAAAATCAATATCACATAACCAACTGTTGCTGCTGAAACCAATGTACCTAAAAATTTCCATCGTTCCTGTTTGTAAGGCGAAGAACCAAGCCAGTATCCGATTTTCAGATCTGTGATAAATGATCCCGACATTGAAAGTGCTGTACAAACAACACCGCCAATAAGTAATGCAGCTATCATTCCGGACGTACCTGAAAGTCCGACTGAAACCAGGATAACCGAAGTAACTATTAAAGTCATAAGTGTCATACCTGAGACGGGATTCACACCAACTATAGCAATTGCCGTTGCAGCTACAGTTGTGAACAAGAAGGAAATTATCAAAACTATTAGCAAACCGATAAGTGCATAGAAAAAAGTATTAACTACTCCTATATAAAAGAAAACCAGGATTACAAGGCTTGTTGCAATAATAGCAAGTGCAATCACCTTCATTGTAATATCCCGATGTGTACGGAGTTTATCTTCCACAATATTTTTAGCACCGGCAATTTCTTTTACTGCTAGTGAAAAAGCCGTACCTATCAGTTTTGAAGAACGAACAATTCCAATAATACCGGCCATTGCAATTCCGCCGATACCAATATGACGTACATAATTTCTGAATATTTCTTCCGCAGACATGTCATGAATCAGCTTTGTAACATTTGCGCCAATTGGTACACCTAGTTTGTCACCAATAAAAGCAACTGTGGGAATAAGTACGTACCAGGAAACAAAGGAACCTGCGCAAATAATAGCCGAGTATCGTAATCCAATTATATAGCCGAGGCCTGTTATGGCAGCACCAATATTAATCTTAAATACCAGTTTTGTTTTATCAGCAAGTGCTTCCCCGAAGGGTATTACTCTTGTTGAAAAAACCTCGCTCCACCAGCCGAAAGTTGCAACTATAAAATCGTACAACCCGCCTATAATTCCGGCAACGACTAACACCATTGCCTGTTTGCCTCCTTTTTCTCCGGCAACAAGCACTTCTGTAGTAGCTGTACCTTCGGGGAATGGATATTTGCCGTGCATATCTTTAACAAAATATTTTCTGAAAGGAATAAGAAAAAGAATTCCAAGAATTCCGCCGAATAGTGAGACTAGGAATATTTTGTAAAACTCAGCATTGAGATTTAAA
>Ga0315540_10000555_pt1 | contig 21416 bp, 17 predicted proteins | sample SalMarSW160110MG_FD_203677 | JGI IMG/M metagenome (GOLD analysis project Ga0315540, IMG submission 203677) | Salt marsh sediment microbial communities from the Plum Island Ecosystem LTER, Massachusetts, United States - Salt Marsh Sediment SW1601-10 ...
AGCCATTCTCTGGTCCTCCTTGACGGGATAAATCTATCCCAGTGGGTGGACCACTTCATGGGGGGCATTCCACGATTTGAGTTGTGCCGACAGTTCGGCGCGTTTGGATTTGAGGGCGGCAAATGCGTATTTATTTCCGAGAGTGTTCATGCCATTGGGGATAGCGTCGATCTAGCTCAGGGCAACCGAAAAGTTGTGGCATTTGCGCCATAATACCGCGGGTCAGCCAGTTCTCTGCCGGGTTGTAGAAGGCAAGCCTTGCCTGCAGGCAGGCGGTGGTATGCGGGGCGCCGGCGAACAGGGCGGCGGCGTGCAACAGTTGCCGTGGCTGGGGAATGTCCTCGGCATCGAAAATGGTGACCAGGTCGCCGCGCGCGAAGGCGAGGGCGTAGTTGAGCGCCTTGGGCTTGGTCTGCGGCCCGTAGGACGGCACGGTTAGCACCTCGAAGGGCGGCCCGATCTCGAGGCGCACCACGGCAAGCCGGGTCTCGATGTCGCTCTCTTCCAGGATGAGCTTGATGTCCAACTTGGCGCGCGGGTAGCGGATCGCTTCCAGCCCGGCCATGAGTTGGCCGAGAACGGCCGTTTCATGCACCAGCGGCACCAGGACGGTGTACATCGGCAGGTCGTCGGCTGCCAGCCGCACGGGCCTGAGGGCGACCCGGCGCACCGGCGGCAGCAGGGCGAAAAGACGCAGGGCAACGACGGCTAGGAATCCGGCGGCGCCGATGCCGGCCAGGCACAAGGCCGTGGCGGACGGTGCGCGCAGACCTGCCGCCGCCAGCGCCGCAAATATGAGGCCGATGGTCAGGGTCTGTTCCGGCACCAGCCGGCGGTTGGCGGAAAACCGGGCGGTGCGCTCAACCAGCCCCCAGGTTGCCTCCTGCACCGCCGCCTGGCCGAAGACGGCTTCGAGCGCTGCGGCGAGTTCGCCCGGCGGTACCCGCCCGATGACCGTCCGGCCTCGCGCCCCGGCTCGCCGTTCGGCCATGGCGTCGGCCGCCACATGCAGTGTGCGGCCGGGCTCCCAGGCGATGGGCACATAGCGATATCTGAGGGCTTCTATTTCTTCCTCGGGCGTCAACCGCAGCAGCGCGGCATGCAGATCGCGCCGTCCGAACCGCACATCGTGCGCTTCATCGCGGTACACGGCCTCAATGCGCCGCGCCGTTCCCGCCATGAAAGATCGCCCCGCCAATGACTGCCCCCAATGTAACCTCGTCCATGTGCCTCGCGTCGCCAAAGACAAGGCAAACAAACGTGATTTCGATCCTGCCCTCGCAGCAGAATCGATGTTTGAACCGTCACGATACCTGGCATTTTGCCAAGCAGAGCTTTGATGAGCGGTGGCTTCGCGCCTGCCCAATCTTCATTTCACCACAGCGGCGCTGCAATTCAAAGTTGAGTCTACACAATCATCAAATTATTTTGGTCATTCAATTATTCTGCACGTCTACGACCTTTATCCGGTATTGAACTATTACTCTCTTTGGTAGAAATTCTGAAAATACACGCTATGGGGGCAATAACTTGGTTTGCGGCGCGAGGTGATTCCATTTGCGCGGCCTATGGGCTAGGAGATGGCTGTCGGGGGTGGCTTGTTGGGAAAGGTATTTTGCATGCGGCACCCGTCACCCGTCGGTAAGCTTGTCGCTGTGGTTGCCGGCTTGCTGGTCCTGGCTATCTCCATGATGCCGGCGGCGAGGGCCGCTGCCCGGGCCACCACTGATGCCTATGGCGTGCCTCTGCTTCGCCATGTGGTTCCCGATGCTCCGGCGCCCGATCTGCACAATCTCGGTCCGGTGCGCTTTCTGGCGGATGGGGATTTTCCGCCGTTCAGTTTTCTCGACGCCAAGGGCACGCTTGCCGGGTTCAATGTCGAACTCGCCGATGCCGTTTGCCGCGAACTGCATCTCGTCTGCGAATTCGCTGTAAAGCCCTGGAACGACATACCCGACGCCGTCGCGAACGGCGAGGCCGATGCGTCCATCGCCGGTATCAGGATGACACCCCAAAATGCCGAAAAGCTGGACTTCACCCGCGCCTTCTACCGGCCGATGGCGCGCTTTGCGGTGCGCTCGCAATTCAGGTTGAAGCCGCCCTACGTGAACACCCTGGCCGGCAAGCGCATCGGCGTCATGGCGGGTTCTGCCCACGAGGCCTGGCTCAAGGCGACCTTTGTGCACTCCAACATCCGCCCCTTCGCCACCCAGACCGAGGCCATGGAGGCGTTGCGGACCGGGGCCATCGATGCCATGTTCGATGATGCCGTGCGCCTGATGTTCTGGATCGCCGGTTCCGAGGCCCGCGACTGCTGCCGGCTGGTCAGGGGCGCCTACGTGGACGAGGCAACGTTCAGCCCGGCCATGACCATCGCCGTCAAGCGCGGCAACCATCAGCTCCTGAAGGCCCTCGATTACGGTCTTGACCGGCTGCAGCAGGACGGCACCTACGCCGCCATCTTCCGGCGCTATTTTCCCGAAAGCCCATGGTGACGAAGCCAGCCGCGGCGCCACCGATGCTGGTCAGCGGTCCTGAAAGCGGTCCCTGCCTGGTGCTGGCGCACGGCGCCGGGGCGGGCATGGATTCGTCCTTCATGGAGGCAATTGCCACCGCCCTGGCTGGCCACGGCATCGCAGTCGCCCGCTTTGAATTCGCCTACATGGCAGCCCGGCGAGACGGCGGCAAGCGATCGCCGCCACCGCCGATTGCCCGCCTGGAATCAGAATACCGCGATTTTCTGGAGCAATTCCCCCGTCCCGTCACCGCCATCGGCGGCAAATCGCTGGGCGGCCGGGTGGCGAGCCGCATTGTCGATGCCCTGAGAACGGGTGATCGAGGCCCGGGCCTTGTGTGCCTCGGGTATCCATTTCACCCGCCCGGCAAACCTGAAAAATTGCGCACCGCTCATCTGGAAACCTTGCGTTCGCCAGCCCTCATCGTGCAGGGCGAACGCGATCCCTTCGGCGGGCGCGACGAGGTCGAGGCGATGCACCTGTCGCCGAAAATCGCCCTTCACTGGCTGGCCGATGGCGATCACTCGTTCGAGCCGCGCAAGCGTTCGGGACAAACGCTTGCTGGAAATATCGCCACGGGCGCTGAGGCGATTGCCGGGTTCGTGAGGCGGCTTCAGTCCACCGTCTGAAAGCGCGCCGAGGCGGCCCGTTCGATGGCGGCGGTGACCAGCTTGTCGAGGCCGAGTGCATCACGCAGCCTTGCCATCAGGCGTATCTCCAGCCCGCCGACTTCCAGGTCGGCCACCGCGATATCCACCGCCAGGGCATAGGCGGTTTCGCGCAAGCGCCCGGAGAGGGCCTCCGCCACCAGCCCGAGCAAGGCTTCCAGGCCGTCGTCTTCCTGCAGGATGTCGCCGCATTCCTGCGCCACGTGGGTAAGCCGTTCGGGATCGAACTTGCGGAACACCGGCAGCCCCTGCACCAGCCGGCCGACCCGCATCATTTCCTTGTCGCCCATGCGTCCGTCGACCGCCGTCATGGTGACCATGACGTAGATGAGGGCCTGCTCGGGGCTGATGGTGTTTGCCATGAACGTTATCGTCTCCGGTTCCTGTTGCAGGCGCTAGATAGGGTCTCAAGGGTCACTTGCGCAAGGGTTGCAAGAAATCCGCCACCGTGTCGATGGCATCGATCAGGCCGAGCCGGGTGATGCCGAAGCCGTCGGGAAAGGCGGTCTGGAAGCGCGAGGCCAGACGCGGATCGAGGATGACGAAGACCCCGCGGTCGCCGGCCCGGCGGATGAGGCGGCCGAAGCCCTGCCTGAGGCGCAGGCGCACCACCATGTCCTGATAGGCGTTGCCGCCGAACACTCCGCGCCGGGCGCGCTCGAGAATGGTCGGCTGCGGCCACGGCACCCGCTCCAGCACGATCAGCCGCAGCGATGAGCCCGGCACGTCCACCCCGTCGCGCATGGCATCGGTGCCGAGCAGGCAGGCATGTTCATCGACCCGGAACATGTCGACCAGGGTGCCCGGATCCATGGGGTCCACATGTTGGGCATAAAGCGGCAGACCGGCGCGTGCCAGCGGCTTGACAATGCGGGCGTGCACCTGCCTGAGGCGGGCAATGGCGGTGAACAGGCCCAGCGCCCCGCCGCCGGCGGCGAGGAACAGTTCGCGGTAGGCCGCCGCCACCTGGTCGATATCGCCGCGCGCCACATCGTTGACCGCCAGCACCCGCGCCGCGGCCGGATAGTCAAAGGGCGATGCATGGGTGGTGCGGCGCACCGCATACGGCAGATGCACGGCGCCGGTTCGCATCTCGGCATGACGCCAGTCGTCCGGCGCCTCGGGCGGGCGGTCCTTGAGGGTGGCCGAGGTAATGATCACCCCGTCGGCACGGGAAAGCACGGTTGTTGCCAGCGGCTCGGTCGGGTCGAGCCAGTGGCTGTGCAGGCCTATGTCGAATTCGCGGCCGAACTGGTAGTCGATGCCGAACCATTCGACGAACCGCGCATCGGGGTCTTCCAGGAGACGCCCCAGCATGTCGACGAAGCCGCCGATCATCAGTTCGCTGCGCCTGAGGAGGGATCGCGACAAGGCTTCGATGCGGGCGCGCTCGCTCGAATCGAGGTCGGCGGCGTCCTCATCGAGACGTTTGGCCAGATGCCGGGCCAGGGCGCTCATGGGGCGCTTCAGGTCGATGAGCAGTGCTGCCAGGTTACCGGCCGCCTCCGCCAGCCCGTCGATGAACGGCCGGCAATCGGTCTCTGCCGCATGGCCGCCGCGCGATTCGGTGCGGGCGCCCACCTGTTGTGCGACGAGGGCCAGGAAGGCTTCACTCAAGCCCTGCGGCTGGCCGCCGGAAATGCGATTCATCCAGCCGCCGCCGGGCAGCGAAAGCGCCTTGTCGAGCACCGTTTCGAGGTGTTGCTCGGCGGTCTCGTCATCGGAAATCAGATCACCGAGCCGCTCGGCGAGGCCGCGGCCTCGCCTGCCTCGCCCTTCCGGACCGCGGATCCAGCGCCTGAGCTCGGCGGTCTCCATGCCGGTCAGGTGGCCGGAAAAGGCGCTGTCGGCTGCATCGAACAGGTGATGGCCCTCATCGAAGACGATACGCGTGCGCCCCGGCGAGGCCTCCTGGTCCTCCTCCACGGCGGGCGCCCCCAACACCTGGTCGACGGCGATCTGATGCAGCAGGAGGGCATGGTTGGCGATTACGATATCGGCCTTGCGCGCCGCCCTCACGGTTTTTTCGATGAAGCATTTGCGGTAGTGGGCACAGGCCGCGTAGATGCATTCCCCGCGCCGGTCGGTGAGGCCGAGGGCCATGGGGCTGGGGGTGCGCATGTCGGCATCGCCGGCCAGCGTCAATGCCCAGGCGGGAAAGTCGCCGCCCACCATGTCGCCGTCGCGGCTGAAGCGGGCCCAGCGCGTGACCAGCACCGCCAAGAGGCTCCCTCGCGGGCTGCCGCCCATGCGCCCCACCGCTTCTTGCAGGTTGAGCAGGCAGAGATAGTTCTCGCGGCCCTTGCGCACCACGATGCGGTGGCGCCGCTCGGCCGGGTCGGGGACCAGGCGGCGGCTTTCCTGTTCGAGCTGGCGTTGCAGGTTCTTAGTGTAGGTGGAAATCCACACCGGCGCCTGATTGCGTCGGGCCCACAGCCAGGCGGGCGCCAGGTAGCCGAGCGTCTTGCCGAGACCGGTGCCCGCCTCGGCCAGCAGCACATGATTTTCCGTTCGGCTTTCGCGCGCCGCAAACGCCCCGGCCGCCTCGCCGCAATAGGCCATCTGCTGCGGCCGCGCCTCGGCGTCGGGGCCTAACAGTTCGGCCAGATAGGCTTGCGCCTCGTCCGGCTCCACCGGCTGATGGCTGCCAGGCGGACGCGGACCGTCATCGGGCCAGTCCTCGATCCGGTCCCACACATTGAGGCCGTTGATGAAAGTGGGGACCTCGATGCCGGGGCTGCCCTGCCGGATGGCGGCGATGGCCACCTCGGCCCATGGCCAGTTGGAGCGTTGCAGGAAGGTCGCGGCCTCGAGAGTCTCGCGCGGCGCCGGCAGATGCGGACTGGCGAGACGGTCGAGGAGGTGGGCGATGAGGCCGGGCATCGCGGCGGCGTCATCGCCAGTGATGGAGAGCCCGAGGGCTGCTGAAAAGCCTTTCACCGTGGGCGTTGCCATGACGGCGGGCTGGGTGAAGGCGAAGAGTTCGGCGACGTCGAAGTGGCGGCGGGCATGGGCGCCGGCAATCAACGCCCTGTCAGCATCGCCGGCATGCACAAGTCGCTCGATCAGGTGCACTGCGTGGCAGACCACATGCGGTGCCGCGGCCAGCCGCTCCAGCGCCGCATCGGCCAACAGGAACTCGGTTGTGCCCGCCGGGTCGGCGACAATCGCTCCGATGCCGTCGGCCACGAGCAGGGGATGGGGCAATGGCGGCGCGGCGGGGGGCATGATCGGGTTTCGAGAACTATCCGATGGTTGCGACTCAAAGGGGGAAGGAGGAAAGCCTAGGCTGCGGCACCGTCGTTGGCGAGGGGCTTGCGGCTTGTACTCCTCCGCCGTTGCGCCCTATAGAAATGTCTCCCGACGATGGATTAGGGTCTGTTGAGTATCACGGTTGCGCCGCAACCGTGATACTCAACAGACCCTAGAGCGAGAAGCCTTCATGATGGCCACAAACGATGAGCGGCGCGAAGCCGAAACCAGCCGCGCCTGGCCCTTCGAGGAGGCACGCAAGATCGCCGAGCGCATCGGCAGGCGCTCCACCGCGCCGGCCGAAGTGTTGTTCGAGACCGGCTACGGGCCGTCCGGCCTGCCTCATATCGGCACCTTCGGCGAGGTCGCCCGTACCTCGATGGTGCGCCATGCCTTTTCGTTGCTGAGCGACGTCCCTACCCGGATCCTGTGCTTTTCCGACGACATGGACGGGCTTCGCAAGGTGCCCGACAACATCCCCAACAAAGAGATGGTGACGAAATACCTGGGCATGCCGCTGATCCGCATCCCCGACCCGTTCGGTACGCATGAAAGCTTCGGCCACCACAATAACGCCATGCTGCGCTCGTTCCTCGACCGCTTCGGCTTCGATTACGAGTTTGCATCCTCTTCCGACTATTATGCCTCCGGCCGCTTCGATGCCGCCCTGGTGAGCATGCTCGAACGTTTCGACGAGGTGATGGCGATCATGCTGCCGTCGCTGCGCGCCGAGCGGGCCCAGACCTATTCGCCCTTCCTGCCCATCCATCCCGAAACCGGCCAGGTGATGCAGGTGGCGATCGATGAACGCAAGACCGAAGCCGGCACCATCGTGTGGCGCGATCCCGAAACCGGCAAGCGCTTCGAGACACCGGTCACCGGCGGACACTGCAAGCTGCAATGGAAGCCCGACTGGGGCATGCGCTGGTATGCGCTTGGCGTCGATTACGAGATGTCGGGCAAGGACCTCATCGATTCGGTGAAGCTGTCGGGAAAGATCTGCCGGGCATTGGGGGGAGATCCGCCGGAAGGCTTCAACTACGAACTGTTCCTCGATGAGACCGGCCAGAAGATTTCCAAGTCGAAGGGCAACGGTCTCACCATCGACGACTGGCTCGCCTATGCCAGCCCGGAGAGCCTGGAACTCTTCATGTATCACAAGCCGCGCGAGGCCAAGCGGCTCTATTTCGACGTCATCCCGCGCGCCGTGGACGAATATTTCGCCCACCTGTCGGCCTATGATCGCCAGGATGAAAAGCAGCGTCTGTCCAATCCGGTCTGGCATATCCACGGCGGCAACCCGCCCACCGTCGACATGCCGGTGAGCTTTGCACTGCTGCTCAACCTCGCCGCCGTCGCCAACGCCGAGACCAAGGACGTGTTGTGGGGCTTCATCCGCCGCTATCGGCCAGGCGTGTCGCCGGAAAACCATCCCGTCCTCGACGAGCTTGCCGGCTACGCCATTCGCTACTTCAAGGATTTGGTCAAGCCGCAGAAGCGCTACCGGCTGGCCGACGAGGGCGAACGCGCCGCGCTCGCCGACCTGTCGGCGGCGCTGGCGGCGCTGCCGGATGATGCAACGCCGGAAGCCATCCAGGTGGCGGTCTACGACGTCGGACGGCGCGACCCCTACAAGACCACCCTCAAGGATAGCTCGACCGGGGTAGCGCACGCCTGGTTCAATGCCCTCTACCAGATCCTGCTGGGTGAGGAGAAAGGTCCGCGCTTCGGCTCCTTCGTGGCGCTCTACGGCATTGCCGAGACCCGTGCGCTTATCGCCCGGGCACTCAACGGCGACCTGGTGAAGGCATCCGACAGCAAGCCTTGAGCTACTGGCTCACCCACACGATGCGGGCGATCCACACCGTCTCCTCGACGGGCAGCGAAATGGTGGAGTGCTCGGGATTGAAGGATGACAGATCGACCGTCTTGGCGGTCTGACGCTCCAGCACCTTGGCCAGCACCTCGCCCGAGCGGGTGCGCACCACTACCCGGTCGCCGCGCCGCGGCTGCGAGTTCGGCGATACGATGACAATGTCGCCGTTGCGGTAAACCGGCTCCATGGAGTCGCCGGTGATCTCCAGCGCATAGGCGTTCTCGTCCTGCACGCCCGGAAAGCCGATCTCGTCCCACGCCCCACCGATCGGAAATCCGGCGTCATCGAAAAAGCCGCCGGCGCCGGCCTGAGCGAGGCCGATGAGGGGGATGGTCTTGACCGGCATCGAATCCACCCCGGCCCCCACCAGCACGGCAACGAATTCATCGAGCCGGGTGCTCGATGCCTCCAGCACCCGCGCCAGGCTTTCCGTTGTCGGCCAGCGCTTGCGGCCATCGGGCGAAATGCGTTTGGACCTGTTGAAAGACGTGGCGTCGAGCCCGGCCTTCTTGGCCAGCGCCGACGTCGACATGTGGCAGCGTTCGGCAATGGTGTCGATCGCCTGCCAAATTTGGCGGTGGGTAAACATTTGGGTGTCGCCTCTTGGTCAATCGCATAAGAAATTAAACATATACGCCTGTACTAGGAAAACAATACCGGAAAACGGACGGCAGTTCAACCTATCCCGGCACTACCGATTTGCCATGGCAATCCGCCCCCGTTTCGCTGAACGGCAAGGCTCTGGCGGTCTCCGGTCAGGGGCCGGGCGCTATCCAGCCGGCGCCCAAATGCGATATAGGCGTAAAATCATGACGAGCGCGACATTCATCTACAAGATCGTTCAGGCGACGGACTGGCACCAGGCCGTCGCCGCCGGTTTCTACGACGGCTCGCCCGATGACCGCCGCGACGGGTTCATCCACTTGTCGACCGGTACTCAATTGGTTGGCACGCTTACCCGGCATTTCGCTGGCAGGGCGGATCTGGTGCTGGTTGCCTTCTCCACCGCCGACTGCGGGGCGGCGCTGAATTGGGAAGCCTCGCGCGGCGGCGATCTGTTCCCGCATTACTATGGACGCCTCGATCCGGCCCTTGCCTTGTGGACGCAACCCATTGGCGATGGCGAGCCCCATGTGCTGCCGCCGCTGGAGCCCGAGCCATGACGGCGCTGTTTGGTCTGCTGCGCCCGCTGTTGCATGGGCTCGATCCCGAAACCGCCCATCGGTTGACCGTCGCCGGCCTCAAGACGGGGTTGGCGTCGGGACCGGGCCCGCTGCGGGCGCCGGGCCTCGAACAGCATCTCTTCGGTCTCGACTTTCCCAATCCGGTGGGCCTGGCGGCCGGCTTCGACAAGAACGCCGAGGTGCCCGATGCCATGCTGGCGCAAGGTTTTGGCTTCGTCGAGGTGGGCTCGGTCACCCCCCGCCCGCAGGCCGGCAACCCGCGCCCGCGCCTCTTCCGTCTCACCGAGGATGAAGCCGTCATCAACCGCATGGGCTTCAACAACGAAGGTGCGGCGGCGGTTAAGGCACGGCTCGCGGCGCGGGCCGGGCGCGGCGGCATCGTCGGCATCAATATCGGTGCCAACAAGGATTCAGCCGACCGCATCGGCGACTATGCAACCGGGGTCGATCAGTTCAACAAGCTGGCGAGCTATCTGGTGGTGAATGTCTCCTCGCCCAATACGCCGGGCCTCAGAGCGCTGCAATCGGCAAGCGAACTGCAACAACTACTGACCCGCGTCGGTGCGGCGCGGGAGGCGGCGGTGGCGCGCGACGGGCGGCGGGCACCGTTGCTGCTGAAGATAGCCCCCGACCTCGGCGACGATGAACTAGCCGATATCGCCCATGTCGCCACCGCCGGCGATATCGATGGCATGATCGTCTCCAACACCACCATCACCCGCCCCGTCTTGCGTTCGAGGTATGCGGGCGAGCAGGGCGGACTTTCCGGCCGGCCGCTGTTCGACCTCGCCACACGCCAGCTTGCGCGCATCCATGGGCTGACCGGCGGCCGCCTGCCGCTCATCGGGGTTGGCGGCGTTTCATCGGCTGACGATGCCTGGGAAAAGGTGCGCGCCGGAGCCAGCCTCGTCCAGCTTTATTCAGCCCTCGTTTATCAAGGGCCGGGCCTTGTGGGCGATATCGTGGCGGGCCTTGCCGCCCGCCTTGCCGAAAGTGGCCATGCGCGGCTTGCCGATGCGGTGGGCAGCGGCGCGGCGGAATGGAAAATGAGGGGAGACAGCGAATGAGCATCGTCATCTGGCACAACCCGCGCTGCTCGACGTCGCGCAAGGTCCTGCAGTTGCTGCGCGATCACGGGATCGAGCCGCAGATCAGGGACTATCTGAAAAGCCCGCCGAGTGCGGCCGAACTGAAGGCGGTGCTGGCCAAACTCGGCAAGCCGGTCGCCGGCCTCATCCGCCGCAAGGAAAAGGCCGCCCTCGCCGAGGCAGGGCTGGATGGCGGATCGCCAACCGAAGCCGACTATATCGCCGCCATGGTCCGCTTTCCGGTGCTGATCGAGCGCCCGGTGGTGATCAAAGGCGACAAGGCCGCCCTCGGCAGGCCGCCGGAAGCGGTGCTGGCGATCCTTTAAAGCTCAGACTCGAAACGCGTCGCGCTCCAGCGCCGGCAGGCGAACCCCCAGCGTTATGCCGCGCATGACGAAGAACACGATGAGCGCCAGCCACAGACCGGTGTTGCCCATCGCCGGCAGCAGCGTGTAGCCGCAGACAAGGAACACCACCACGCTCACCAGCATCATGTTGCGCATGTCGCGGGTGCGCGTCGCGCCGATGAAGATGCCGTCGAGCTGGAAGCAGGCGGCTCCCAGAAACGGTGTCAGCGCCGCCAGGATCAGGTAGTGCCCGGCCATGGCGCGTACCGCTTCATTGACGGTCATGACGGCGATCAGCCAAGGCCCGAGGCCGACGATGATGAGGCTGACGGCGGCAGCGACCACCAGTGCCCACAGCGACGAAATGCGGATGCCGAGACGGTAGCGATCCCTGTCGCCGGCGCCCACCGACTGGCCGGTGAGGGCTTCCGCCGCATGCGCGAAACCGTCGATGAGGAAGGCGCCGAATGTAAAGAACTGCATGAGGACGGCGTTGGCCGCCACCACTGTGTCCGACACCCTGGCCCCCTGGGCGGTAAACCACGAAAAGGCGAAGGTGAGACACACCGTGCGCACCATGATGTCGGCGTTGACGCCGAACATCTTTTTCATGCGGGCACCATCGAGGGCGGCGGCCAGCGACGGCTTCGCCCCGAGGCGGACCATGGTGCGCCATAACATGACGCCGCCGGCCAGCGCCGCGGTCACTTCGGCGATCAGCGTGCCGTAGCCGATGCCGGCCGTCGCCATGCCGAAGCTGAGAACGAACAGGGCATCAAGCGCCATGTTGGTGAGGTTGAGCAGCAGTTGTAGCGCAAAGGCGGTGCGCATGGCGCCGATGCCGATGAACCAGCCGAGGAAGACATAGTTGGCCAGCGCGAACGGTGCCGACCAGATGCGGATGTTGAAATAGATCCGCGCCTGGCGCTCGATTTCGGGCGATGCCTCGATGAGGCGGAAGGCGAGGGTGGCGATGAGCGGCGCGACGATCAGCAACGCCACCCCGATCGCGGCCGCGATGATGAGGGCGCGCGACGCCACGGCCGCCAGCTCGTCGGCATCGCCGGCCCCGAAGGCCTGCGCCGCCAGCCCGCCGGTACCCATGCGAAGGAACCCGAAGCCCCAGTAGGCGAAGGAGAAGATGAGGGTCCCCACCGCCACGGCGCCGATATAGTAGCTTTCAGGCAACTGGCCGATGACCGTGGTATCGACGATGCCGATCAGCGGCTCGGAGACGTTGGCCAGCATGATCGGCACGGCCAGCGCCAGGACCGAGCGATGATTGACAGGAATGAGCCGGGACATGCGAGGCGGGGGACGGAGTGGACGATTGACGCGGACGCATAGGCGGTGATGATCGCTTCGATGTCAACCGCCAGTGCCATTTCCCGATCCGATACCGCGCCGACGGTTCTGCCGGGCCGTTTTGCCGACTGGTTTCAAAGCCGTGGCTGGACGCCGCGCGCCCATCAACTCGAGGTGCTGGCTGAGACCCGGGCCGGCAAGTCGGTGCTGCTGATCGCCCCGACCGGCGGCGGCAAGACGCTCGCCGGCTTCCTGCCCGCCCTGATCGACCTCAGTGAGCGGGGAAGCGGCAAAGACCTCAAGGTGCTCTATGTTTCGCCGCTCAAGGCGCTGGCTGTCGATATCGCCCGCAATCTCGAAGCGCCGATCCACGAGATGGGCTTGTCCGTGCGCGTCGAGACCCGCACCGGCGACACGCCGCAATCGCGCCGTACTCGCCAGAAGCGCTATCCGCCCGATATTCTCATCACCACGCCGGAACAGATCGCCCTGATGATCTCGCATCCGGATGCCGCCGATTATTTCTCGAAATTGAGCTTTGTCGTGCTGGACGAGTTGCACGCCCTCGTCACCTCCAAACGCGGGGTGCTGCTGTCGCTGGGGCTGGCACGACTCCACTGCTTTTCGCCTGCCGCGCGCCGCATCGGCCTGTCGGCGACGGTCGCCGACCCCGAGGGCCTGCGCGCCTGGCTGGAGCCGCAGGAAGACCCTGATGCCGAAAACCTCGCCGCCCTGGTCACGGGCGCTTCGGGTGCTCACCCAGAGATTTCCATCCTCGCCTCCATCGAACGGGCGCCATGGGCCGGCCATTCGGCCCGCTATGCCATGCCCGATGTTTATCAGGCGGTGAAGGCATCGAACCTCGCCCTGGTCTTCGTCAACACCCGCTCGCAGGCAGAAATCGTCTTTCAGGAACTGTGGACGCTGAACGAGGACCACCTGCCGATTGCGCTTCATCACGGCTCGCTCGACGTCGCCCAGCGGCGCAAGGTGGAAGCCGCCATGGCCAGGGGCGCCTTGCGTGCGGTGGTGTGCACCTCGACGCTTGATCTCGGCGTCGACTGGGGCGATGTCGATCTGGTGGTCAATGTCGGGGCGCCGAAAGGCTCCAGCCGTATTCTGCAGCGCATCGGGCGCGCCAATCACCGGCTCGACGATCCCTCACGCGCCCTGCTGGTGCCGTCCAACCGCTTCGAGGTGCTGGAATGCGAGGCCGCCCGGGCCGCTGCCGGCGAGGGCGCGCAAGATAGCGAGCCGGCGCTTCAGGCACGCCTCGACGTGCTGGCCCAGCACATTCTCGGGCGCGCCTGTGCAGGACCCTTCGCGCCCGATGACCTCTTTGCCGAGATCCGTCTCGCCTGGCCCTACCGCAAGCTTTCGCGTGCCGATTTCGACCAGGCCGTCGCCTTCGTCTCCACCGGCGGCTACGCGCTCAAGAGCTATGAGCGCTTTGCCCGCCTCAAATCCCTGCCGGACGGGCGCCTCAGGCTGGCGCACCCGCGCATCGCCCGGCAGTACCGCCTCAATGCCGGCACCATTGTCGAGGCCGAGATGTTGAAGGTTCGGCTGGTCCGGCCCGGCGGCAAGGGTATGGGCGGCAAGGTCTTGGGCGAGGTGGAGGAATGGTTCATCGAGCAGCTCAAGCCCGGCGACACTTTCCTGTTCGCCGGACAGGTGCTGCGTTTTGAAGGCCTCGATGAACTGACGGCGCTGGCCAGCCGCTCGACCGCCACCGACCCCATGGTGCCGTCCTACGAGGGCGGAAAATTTCCGCTCTCGACCTATCTGGCCGCCCGGGTGCGCGACATGCTCGCCGACCCGCAAAGCCATCCCCTTTTGCCGACGCAAGTGCGCGACTGGCTGGCCGTGCAGCGCTGGAAGTCGGTGTTGCCGAAGGCGGACGAAATGCTGGTCGAGACGTTTCCGCGTGGCGCCCGCCATTATCTCGCCTGCTATCCCTTCGAAGGGCGCCTCGCGCACCAGACGCTGGGCATGTTGCTGACCAGACGGCTCGAGCGCTGGGGCGCGCGGCCGCTTGGGTTCGTCGCCAACGATTATGCGCTGGCGATATTCGGGACCCGCGACCTGGGTCTGGCCTTTGATGCCGGGCGTTTTTCGCTGGCCCACCTGTTCGACGAGGACATGATGGGCGACGATCTCGATGCTTGGCTTGCCTCGTCCAGCCTGATGAAGCGCACTTTCCGGACCTGCGCCATCATCGCCGGGCTGATCGAGAAGCGCTGGCCGGGGGCGGAAAAATCCGGCCGCCAGATGACCGTTTCCTCCGATCTCATCTTCGATGTGCTGAGGACCCATGAGCCCGACCATCTGCTGTTGCGCGCGGCTTTAGACGATGCCGCCTCTGGTCTTATCGACGCCCGCCGCCTCGGGGCGATGCTGAAGCGCATCAAGGGCCATATCGTGCATCGCCACCTTGAGGCGGTATCGCCGCTGGCGGTACCGCTGATGCTTGAGATTGGGCGCGAACCGGTTTATGGCGAGGCCGATGACGCCCTCCTTGCCGAAGCCGCCGACAAGCTCATCGACGAGGCCATGCGCCTCGTCTGAGGTGCCGCCCATCCGTCTTGCCGGCATCGACATTGTGCCCGACCTCTCAGGGGTGGCCTTCGTGCCCGATTATGGCGCCCTGCTGGTGGCGGACCTGCATTTCGAAAAGGGATCGAGCCTGGCATCGCGCGGTGTCCACCTGCCGCCCTACGACACTGCCTCAACGCTCGCCACGCTGGCCACCGCCATCGCCCGCTATCGGCCCGAGCGGGTGATTGCCCTAGGCGACAGCTTCCACGACACCGCAGCCGGTGAACGCCTCGGCGGGATCGAGCGCGAAGGCATCTCCCGACTGGCCGATCAATGCGATTGGCTGTGGCTCAGTGGCAACCACGATCCTGTCCTCCCGGAAGGGCTTCCAGGTCATGTGGCCCAAACCCTCAATCTCGGCCCGCTGACGCTCAGACACGAGCCCGGCGGCACCGGGGCGGGGGAGATCGCCGGGCACCTGCACCCGGCGGCGGCGGTGACCAGCCGCGGCCGGCGGTTGAGGTGCCGCTGCTTCATCGCCAATAGCGAGCGCTGCGTCATGCCGGCCTTCGGCGCCTTCACCGGCGGGCTTGATGTGGGATCGGCACCGTTTCAGGCGTTGTTCGGAGAAAGCGGTTTCAGGGTGTGGATGCTGGGTCGCAGCCGCATCCACCTGTTCCCGGCACGCGTCGTCACGGGCGCGAGATCAGCCTGAAATCGGGCGAAGTCGCCCGATTTCAGAAAAGCTGATCGTTTCTGAATCTTGAGCATGATGTTGTCCGAAAAGTGGTGTCCACTTTTTGCACATCATGCTCTAGAGGCTGACGCGCACCAGAAGGCCCAACACCGGCAAGGCAAAGAACGCGGTCTCCAGCATGCGCACACCCGTCCACCAGCCGGGGACGCGGCCCGCATTGCCGTCCGTTACCTCGATGAGCGCCTGCAACAGAAAACCGGCAAGGGCCAGGCTGTAGCCCACCACTGGCGGTGCGAAAAAGATGCCAGCTGAAACGATCATGAAACCGGCGGCGGCGAGGAACGCACGCGCCCGCCGCGTTTCGCCAACAGGGCCGAGCGCGATCCCCAGGCGCACCCCGGCCACGAAGGCCATCAGCAGTGCCGCCCAGGCGAGGCTTGCGCTCACCACCCAGCGCTGGTCGATGCCGGCCATGGGGGCGAGTATAGCAACGGCCGCGGCCCACAGCGGCAGGGCGGCCACCCCCGCCAGAATCAACACCAGTGCCGGCGCCCGGGCGTCGTCATCGAGAGGCGTGGAACTGGTGAACAGGTGGAACATGGTTGCGTTCCTCGGCCTACTGCGCCGCCTGGGCGCGGGTCAGGAGTTGCGACATGGCAGCCCTCAGGGCTGCCGGCTTCACCGGCTTGCGCATGTAGACGACACCCTGGCGGCGGGCATTCTCCTGCACCGCCGGCGAACGGTCGGCGGTCACCAGGATGGCCGCCAGATCGCGCCCGGCTTTCTTGCGGAGGGTGGCCACCACCACCAGACCATCATCGTGATGCAGATGATAATCGGCGACGATAACGTCGACCTGGCCGTTGACGCTGGCCAGTGCCGCCAGCGCCTCTGCGGCACCGGTGGCCGCCATCACCTCGCAGCCCCAGCCGCCGAGCAGGGTGCGCATGCCGGCGATGATCTGCGGCTCGTTGTCGATCACCAGTGCCACCGCGCCGCGCACCGCGCCACCACCGGAAAGCGGTGCCCGCGCCCGTCGCGCCGGCTCCATTGCCGCCGCCGCGGCGATTGGCACGGCGATGGACATGCGGGTGCCGCGACCCGGCCTGGAGGCGAGATCGACGGGGTGGTCGAGCATGTGCGCCATGCGCTGCACGATCGACAGCCCGAGGCCGAGGCCGGGAGACTCGCGGCTGGTTTGCTCCAGCCGCTGGAACTCCATGAACACCCGCTCGCGCTGGTTGTCGGGGATCCCGGGTCCGGTATCGTGCACCTCGATGCGCAACTGGTGACCGATCCGGTGGCAACCAATGAGCACCCGGCCCTGGCGGGTGTACTTGATGGCGTTGGAGAGGAAGTTCTGCAGTACCCGGCGCAACATGCGCCGGTCGGAGCGCACGCTTTGACTCGACCTGACCACCTTGAGCGTAATGCCCTTGGCCTCGGCGACGGGTGAAAACTCGTTGACCAGCGCCTCGATCAGGGTATCGATGCGAAACACCGAGAACTCCGGCTTGATGGCGCCGGCATCGAGGCGCGAGATGTCGAGCAGCGCCGACAGGATGTCCTCGACCGCCTCCAGCGAGGCATCGACGTTGCGCACGATGTCGCCGTCGTGACCGCCACCCTGGCGCTCGACAAGACTGGAGGTGAACAGCCGTGCCGCGTTGAGCGGCTGCAGGATGTCGTGGCTGGCCGCGGCGATGAACCGCGTCTTGCCGAGGTTGGCGGCCTCGGCGGCGGCCTTGGCGCTCTGCAATTCGTCGTTGAGGCGGGTGAGTTCGGCGGTGCGCTCCAGCACCCGGCGCTCCAGCGATTCGTTCACTCTTTGCAGGACACCGGCCGCTTCCACCTTGTCGGTAATGTCGGCGAAGGTGATCACCACGCCGCCGTCCGGCAGGCGGCTGGACCTGACATCCAGCACCGAGCCGTTGTGGGCGAGGCGCTCCTCGTAGGGCTCGCAGTCGCTCACCAGCTTGCGGATACGCCAGGCCACGGCCTCGTCGATCTCCTCGGGTGGGACGCCGGCATTGGCCGCCAGCGCGGTGACCAGTTCGCCCAGCGGCACGCCGACCCGGCCGAAATCGTCGCTCAGGTGCAGAAGGTGGCGGAACTGCCGGTTCCAGCAGATCAGGTCGAGGTTCTTGTCGAATACCGCGATCCCCTGGCGCACATGGTCGATGGCCGACTGCAACAGGTCGCGGTTGTGCTGGATGGCCTGCGAGGCGTCATCGAGGAGTTTCAGCGCGCCGCGCCCGCGCGCCGAATGCCGTTCGAGCAACAACGACAGCACAAGGCGCGCCGATGCCGGGCCGATGGCGCTGGCCAGAAGGTGCTCGGCAAAGCGCAAGAATCGAATGTCGGCCTCGGCATCGCGTTCCAGCGGGCCGCCGCGCTGGGCGGCATATTCATCGAGTGAGCGCTGCGTGCGTTCAGGTCCCAGATAGCGCACCACCGTCGCCTCGATCTGACCGACGGTCACCGCGGTGCGCCACAGGCGGAAATTGGGCAGCGCCTGGGGAAGCTCGCTGGGCGCAAAGGCACTGGCCTGCAAGCGTTCGATCGGCGTCGGCTCGGCCATGAGCGAGACGCCTACATAAGCAAGTATGTTGGCACCAATGCTCCACACCACGCCATGCGTGAGTGGATCAAGGGCGAGGCCGAACAGCATGTGGGGTTTCAGCCAACCGATGCCGAAAGGCCCGTGGGTGACGAACTGGGCGGTGAACCAGCCGGCATCGGCGAAGTTCGGCAGCAGCATGGTGTAGACCCACATGGCGATGCCGGCCATCAGACCGGCCAGCGCTCCGCGTGCGGTGCCATTGCGCCAGACAAGGCCGCCGAAGAAGGCCGGCGCGAACTGCGCCACCGCAGCGAACGACAGCAGGCCCGTCTGGGCCAGGGCAGCGCTCGAGCCGATCATCCGGTAATAGCTATAGGAGAGCACCAGCACCAGGGCGATGGCGCCGCGCCGGATGAGAAGCAGCGTCGGCCCCATGTCGCCGTAAAGGTGTTCGCTGCGCCCGGCCCGGTGGACCAGGACCGGTACCACGATGTTGTTGCACACCATGATGGCCAGCGCGATGGTTTCCACGATCACCATGGCAGTGGCCGCCGACAGCCCGCCGATGAAAGCGATGAACGAGATGATGTGCGAGCCCGCGTGCACCGGCAGCGCCAGCACATAGGTATCGGCATCGACGCCGCTGCCGCCGAGGATCAGCACCCCCGCCATGGCCACTGGCACCACGAACAGGTTGATGGCGACGAGATAAAGCGGCAGCATCCAGGCCGCCCGCTTGACGTCGCCGAGGCTGGAATTCTCGACCACCGTCACATGGAACTGGCGCGGCAGCAGCACGATGGCGCACATCGACAACAAGGTCATGGTGGTCCACCGCGTGCCCTCGAAGCCGCCGGTGAACAGGGCCATGACATCGGGCCGCGACGCCACCCGGTCGAACAGGTTGCCGAGCCCGCCCATCATCGCGAAGGTGACGAAGCCGCCAACGATGAGAAAGGCGGCAAGCTTGACGATCGATTCGACCGCGATGGCGAGGATGAGCCCGTCCTGATGCTCGGTGGTGTCGATGTGGCGGGTGCCGAACAGGGCGGCAAAGCACGCCATGGCCACCGTCACCATGAGCGCCAGGTCCTGCGAGGCGCCCAGTTCCACCACCACCCAGTTGGACGAGGTCAGTGGCAGCATGGTGGTGAGAGCCGTCGACACGGCCTTCAACTGCAGCGAGATATAGGGCACCACGCCGATCACCGCGAAGAGCGCTACCACCGAGCCGAGCAACTGGTTCTTACCGTAGCGCGAGGCAATGAAGTCGGCAATCGAGGTGATGTTCTGCTGCTTGGAGATGCGTACGATAGTCTGCAGCATCGGCCATCCAAGCGTCAGCATCAGGATCGGGCCGACATAGATGGGCAGGAAATCGTAGCCTGAGCGCGAGGCTAGGCCCACCGATCCGAAATAGGTCCACGAGGTGCAATAGATGGCCAGCGACAGCGCATAGATCAACGGCCGCGGCTGGCCCGCCGCCCGCCGCCGTGCCCGCCGGTCGCCATAACTGGCGATGGCGAACAGCACGCCCACGTAGCTCAAGGCGATGCCGATGACGGTCAGCGGCGTCAGCATGGGTTGCGGTCCTTGCTCTCAAGTCGCACCCACTCTAGAGCATGATGCCGAAAAGTGGAAACCACTTTTCGGATAACATCATGCTCAACATATTGGAATCGATCAGCTTTTATGGAATTGGGTGATTCCACCCAATTGCATGCTGCTCTAGCAGATCCGGCGTCAGGGTTGAACGCTTTTGGCTGCTGGTGTCGAGGTGTCGAAAGTGGATCTTTCCTTAGGGCAGGAATCCAATTATGGATTCTGCAGTGATCGAAAACGCAGCGGAAAGTTCATGCTCAAGGAATTCAAGGAATTTGCCATGAAGGGCAGCGTCCTCGATCTCGCCGTCGGCGTGATCATCGGCGCGGCCTTCGGGTCCATCGTCAAGTCGGCGGTTTCCGACATCTTGATGCCGATCATCGGTGCGCTGTTCGGCGGCCTGGACTTCACCAACTACTTCATCGGCCTCAGTTCCGCCGTCAACGCCGACACGCTGGACAAGGCCAAGGAACAAGGTGCTGTGCTGGCCTATGGCAGCTTCCTGACGGCGACGGTGAACTTTCTGCTCATCGCCTTTTTCCTGTTCCTGGTGGTGAAGGGCATCAATTCCATGCGGCGCAAGGAAGAGGCCGCACCTGAGGCTCCCGCCGCCCCGCCCAGGTCGGAAGTGCTGCTGGAGGAAATCCGCGACCTGCTGGCAAAGAAGAAGTAGACAGGGACTGCCCGGCCCTAGATCAGCATGCGATTGGGTGGAATCACCCAATCGCATAAAAGCTGATCGATTCCAATATCTTGAGCATGATGTTATCCGCAAAGTGGTTTCCACTTTTCGGCATCATGCTCTAGCCGGCGGCAACCCCGGTGCCGATTGCGCAGGCGACCCCCGTGCCTCCCAGCCCGCAATAGCCGTGCGGACTCTTGGCGAGGTACTGCTGGTGGTAATCCTCGGCATAATAGAACGGCTTGGCTTCAGAGATTTCGGTGGTGATGGTGCCGCGGCCAGCCCGCTTGAGCGCTGCCTGATAGGCCACGCGGGACGCTTCGGCGGCATCGCGCTGGGCGGGGCTCGTCCAGTAGATCCCTGAGCGGTATTGGGAGCCGACGTCGTTGCCCTGGCGCATGCCCTGGGTCGGGTCGTGGGCCTCCCAGAACACCTTCAGCAGCGCCTCGTAGGCGACCTTTTCAGGCTCGAACACCACCTTGACCGTTTCGGCATGGCCGGTGCGGCCGCTGCACACCTCCTCATAGGTGGGATTGGGTGTGAAGCCGCCGATATTGCCGACCGCGGTGACCCAGACGCCCGGCACCCACCAGAAGATCCGTTCGGCCCCCCAATAGCAGCCGAGCGCGAAATACGCTGCCTCGCTCACCTCCGGGTAGGGTCCGGCGAGCGGCCGGCCGGAGACGAAATGGGTGCGGGCAGTGGCAATGGGGTGCGAGCGGCCCGGCAGCGCCGTGGCCTGGTCGGGCATGGCGATCGACTTGCGCATGAATAATGACATCTTGGCAACCTCCGATAGTCTTCATGTGTGACGTTCGGATATATTTCGTCAAGGGTCTGCCGCAAACGTGATCGAGCCTTGATCAGGCCCGGCGCTTCAGTATAGTGCGCGGCACCCGTCAAGGGTGCCGGAGAGGTGGCCGAGTGGCTGAAGGCGCACGCTTGGAAAGCGTGTATGCGGGTAACCGTATCGAGGGTTCGAATCCCTCTCTCTCCGCCAGTTAACATATTGATATCACTCATAAATTTGTATTTCCGGGCAGGATTCGAACTAGTGCCGTAGTTTCCGCGGGTTAGGTGAGGATCGGCCCTTGGGCA
>Ga0315540_10000557_pt1 | contig 21397 bp, 16 predicted proteins | sample SalMarSW160110MG_FD_203677 | JGI IMG/M metagenome (GOLD analysis project Ga0315540, IMG submission 203677) | Salt marsh sediment microbial communities from the Plum Island Ecosystem LTER, Massachusetts, United States - Salt Marsh Sediment SW1601-10 ...
TCGGTTTCGGTCATCGCCGCCGCCCTCACCGCGCCCACCACCGAGGGGTGATCGGCCGGCACCAGCCCGCGGCTTTCCTGGGTATCGAGATAAAGCGCCCCCGATGCATCGAGAAAGCGCACCAGTTCACTCTCGGCTCCGCGCGCCCCGCGCCCGCTCATGACCAGTGGCCGCCGCGCCGACCAGATGGCCTCGATGGCTGCTTCCACCGCGCCCGGCTCGGGCGGCATGCAGTGCTTCGGCTTGGCCCGCATCCAGTCCTCCAGCACCAGTTCGGCCGGTACATGGGTGCGCAGCACGTCGGTGGGGACCTCCACATAGACCGGCCCCGGCTCGCCCATGTCGCCCATGGCGCGTGAATAGGCCTCGTCCAGTTCGCGCACCACCTGATCGGCCACCCGCAAGGTGCGCGCGGCGCGGGTGACTGGCCTCAATATCTCCACATGCGGGATGTCTTGCAGCGGCCCCATGTTAGCCTGCGGGCGCGAGGTGCACCCGCCGATCACCATAATGGGCATGCGCGCCAGCGAGGCATTGGCCATCGCCGTCACCGTATTGGTGACCCCCGGGCCCGCCGTCACCATGCACACGCCCACCGTGCCCGTCAGTTCGGCATGGGCATGCGCCATGTGCACCGCCGCACCCTCGTCCCTCACATCGACGATGCGGATGCCATACCGCGCCACAAAATCCCAGATCGGCTCGATATGCCCGCCCTGCAGGCCGAAGATGCGGTCGATGCCGCGGCGTTTGAGGAACCGCGCAATCCAGGCGGCACAGGCATTTTCATCGGCATTCAAGTCGATTATCATGTTTTTTCTCCCGCAATATGCATTCTGAGTAGACGATACAGAATTTTGCCGGTAGCAGTGCGGGGCATCTCGTCGTCGGCGATGAAGGAAACCGAGCGCGGCCGCTTGTAGCCCGCCATGCGCGGCTTCACCCACTCGATCAATTCCGGTTCGCTGACATGCGCGCCTTCGTGCAGCACCACCACCGCATGCACGCTCTCGCCCCATTTCTCGTGCGGCACCCCGATCGCCGCCACCTCCTTCACGGCCGGATGGCCGCCCATGACGTTCTCCACCTCCGAAGGATAGACGTTCTCGCCGCCTGAGATGATCATGTTGGCCTTGCGGTCGACCAGATGGATGAAGCCGTCTTCATCGCGCCGCGCCAGGTCGCCAACGCTGCAGTAATCGCCGCGGAAGGCTTCGGCCGTCTTTTCCGGCAGCTTCCAGTAGCCGTCGAAGGTGCAGGGGTTCGAGGAATAAAGCTCCCCCGCCTCGCCGTCGGGAACCTCGTTGCCTTGACTATCGAGAATGCGGATGCGCCCGGATCCAACGCATTCGCGCCCCACCGAGCCCAGCTTGGTCAACTGCTCTTCCGGCTGCAGCATGGTCACCCATCCTGCCTCGGTCGAACCGTACAATTCGAAAAGTCCGGAATTGTTGAAATATTCCATGATCGCCAGCTTGGTGTCGCGCCGCGCCGGGGCTGACGAGATCATCAGCTTCGAGATCCGTGAAACGTCCTGCCGCGCCTTCGCCGCGGCCGACAGCGCCAGCATCATGATGTAGTGGGTGGGCACCAGCGAGGTGAAGCTCGCCCCGGTTCGAGCCAATGTCGTGAGCAGTTCGTCGGGCTCGAAGCTGCGGCGCGAATAGACCGTCACCGGCGCCCCGCAATAGGCCAGCGCGCCGAAGAAATAAAGCGAGTTGGCATGGCACATGGGCATCACCAGCAAGCCGTGGTCGCGGCGGCTGAAGCCCAGTTCCACATCGGTGACGAGAGACAAGAGCGCCGATCCCCGATGGCTGCGGATCGCTCCCTTGGGCTTGCCCGTGGTGCCGGAAGTATACATCAGCGTCCACGCATCGCCCGGCGCCACCGCCACGCCCGGTTCGCCCTCTCCACCCGATGCGACCACGTCCTCATAGTCGCGATAGCCGGCCCGCTTGCCACCGATCAGGATGAAGTTTTGATCCGCCACCGGCAAATCCGCCCTTACCTCTTCGACGACGCCGGCAAGCGCTTCCTCGACGATGAGCGCGCGCGCCTCGCAGTTGCCGACGATGTAGGCGACCTCGGGTCCCATGAGGCGGAAGTTGACCGGCACCGCCACCAGCCCCGCCTTGGCGGTGGCAGTATAGATTTCCAGCCATTCCAGCCGGTTGTAGGCGAGAATCGCCACCCGGTCGCCCTTTTCGAGGCCGAGGCCCAAGAGGGCATTGGCCAGTCGGCAGGCGCGCGCGTTCCATTGCGAAAACGTCATCTGCCGCTCGAGGTCGGCTGCACCGATCCGCTCCGGGAACAGCCGGGCATTGAGGGCGAGGACGGCACCGAGATGCTGAATATGGCTCATGGCGGCCTTTGGCTTTTTGATGAAACCGAACCAATGACGCGGCGGCAGCTCGAAGGATTGCCGTCGCCGCCGTAGTCGGCGTACAACCGCTCCAGCGTGAAGGCCAAGAGCGGCAGGGCATCCTTGCCGCCGCCCGCCTCGATATCGGCCATCAGCCGCTGCGTCAGGGCAGCGTCGATGCGCAACGCGCGGGTTGAGCTGGCAAGCCGCCTGGCCGGTCCCTCGATCACCGTCTGGTAGGCGCCTTGCGGCATCGGCGGCAGGCTGAAGGTCTCTTGCCGCACCCCCTCCAGTGCCTTTGCCGATTGCAGTGGCTCATAGGCATCGGAGCGGATGGCGATGACCACGATCACATCGGGCTCACGCGCCAGCATCAGCGCCTTCAGCAATCCAAGGAGTCTTGCCGCCTCTTCGGCCCCCTCGGTGGCGAACAGCTCTTCTCCTTGGTCGATGGCGATGACGACGGCCGGGGGCCGGGGCGCGGTCTGCCCGGGCATTGCTTCCACCGGGTGGCTGGCGGCCAGTTCACCCAAAAGGTGAAGGAGCTTTTCAGGCCCCTCATCAACGCCTTGCTTGATGCTCGCCCGCTTGACGCCGATCCCGGCCCGCTTCAGCGCCTGTTCCAGGCAGCGGATCAGTCCCGTCTCGCCGCTCAGCGCTGCCCGTTCAGGCCGCATGACCGGCAACGCCAGGAAGTGGCGGTCGTCGCGCTCCAGCCGCGGTATCACACCGGCCCGCAGGAACGACGACTTGCCCGCCCCTGAGGCGCCGAGAATGACCAAAAGCCGCGGCGGCGCGGCTTCGCGCAGGCCCCGCAAGCGGTCGAGTGCGGCAATCGTCGACGCCTCGCGGCCAAAGAAGATGCCGGCATCTTCTGCTTCCAGTGCCTTCAGCCCGCGATACGGCGGTCGCTCGGGGTCATCGTCGGGCGGCCACTGGAAATACCCCGCATCGAGCCCGGCCCTCGTCAGCCCGGTCTTCAGCCGGTTCAACCCGCTGCGCGAAAAGGTGACATGCACCTCCTTGTCATGCGGCGGGATCACCGCGCGGAACATCTGGTGGTCCTTGCCCGACGCCAGGCTGACCAGTTGCCATGTCGCCGTCAGTTCGCCCCGCAGCTCGGACACGGGGATGTCCTCCACCAGCACACCGAACATGCGCTTGTTCAGCCGCGCGGCGAGGTGGAACTCCTTCAGGCACCAAGCCGAGGCGAGCTACGTGCGGCTCACCAGGAACACCACCACCTCGCAGCGATTCGCCGCCTCATTCAGCGCCCGTTCCCAGCGCTCTCCCGCCGCGATGCCGCGCTGCGGGTCGAGATCCAGAAACAGATCGTCCCACCCGGCCGCCAGCAGCCAGTCGCGCAGCGCCACCGCGGCGCCGTTGTCGGCACTCGAATGACTGACGAATATCCGGGACATCGGATCCAATCCTGCAATCGATGAAACGGTACTGCAGGCCCCCGGCATCTGTCACTTCTTTTGCGCCGTTCGCCTTGCCCTTGCGGCAAGCGGCATCGCTATCGCAGGCGTGGCGCGAAGGGGCTTGCGCACCTGGGGCCGGCACGGCGGCGAGATCACTTTCCGGAGGGTGAACAGACACAAATTCTCGGCGACCTTGCTATTTGGTGGCAGCATTGAAAGGAGCGCCGGGCGGCGCTGGAACTGTTCGGGTGAAGGAATATTTCGACAGAATAAAGCAACAGACTATTTGAATTTGGAGTTTGAATTCATGACCACCCCCGAGGGGGCTGGCGGCGTCATTTTTGTGGAGGCCTACCAGTGGTATGCGGCTGCGGTGGACAAGGACGCCAAGCCGGGGTCGCCGATGGCCTCCCCACGGCCGGCCAAGGTGTCGCTGTGGTCCAACTTCACCCCCATCGATCCGCTCTATCCCGGGATGACGCCGCCGACAGCGAAGGTGTTCGCACCGTTTCTGCTGGACGCTTTCAAGGACTTTCTGAATTTTTACACCCATGCTCAGAAACTCTAGGGCCAGGATATACCAGCCGGATACGAGTGGCGGCCTCTTGCCAACCCGGAATGTCTGCCATTTGGCGGGTAGGTTAAGCCCTGGCAGTTTGATATAGAGGTCCGTCACCGATCTGCCCCCTTGGCCGAGGAGCCACGCGGACCCCATGGACTTTGCACTTCAGGAAGAACAGCGTTCGATCTTCGATATGGCCCATGGCTTCGGCCAGGAGCGCATCGCGCCCCATGCCCGCGTCTGGGAAAAGGCCGGCACCATACCCAAGGATTTGTGGCCGGAGGTGGGCGCCCTGGGGCTCGGCGGCATCTATGTCGCGCCGGAGCACGGCGGCTCGGGGCTGACGCGGCTCGATGCCACACTCATCTTCGAGGCGCTGGCCATGGCGTGCCCAGCGGTGGCCTCGTTCCTGTCTATCCACAACATGTGCGGCGGCATGATCGACAAGTTCGGCAGCGCGGAATGCCGGGCCCGCTGGCTGCCGGCGCTATGCTCCATGCAGAAGGTCTTTTCCTACTGCCTGACCGAGCCGGGCTCGGGCTCGGATGCCGCCGCCCTCACCACGCGGGCGACGCGTTCTGGCAACGGCTACCGCCTCAACGGCACCAAGGCCTTCATCTCCGGCGGCGGCTATTCCGATGCCTATGTCGTCATGTGCCGGACCGGCGGCGAGGGGCCGAAGGGCGTTTCGACGATGATCGTCGAGGCGGATGCCGAAGGCTTGAGCTTCGGGGCGCTCGAAGACAAGATGGGCTGGCGCGCCCAGCCCACCGCCCAGGTGCAGTTCGACGACTGCCAGGTGCCGGCCGCCAATTTCGTTGGCGAGGAAGGATCGGGCTTCAAGTACGCCATGGCCGGCCTCGATGGCGGGCGGCTCAATATCGCGGCCTCGGCGCTGGGCGGCGCGCAGGCAGCGCTCGACAAGACGCTTTCCTACATGGGCGAGCGCAAGGCCTTCGGGCAGACCATCGACAGCTTCCAGGGCCTGCAATTCCGTCTCGCCGAAATGGAGACCAAGCTGCAGGCAGCGCGGGTCTTCCTGCGCCAGGCGGCGTGGAAGCTCGATAACGGCGCCAGCGATGCCACCAAGCATTGCGCCATGGCCAAGCTGTTCGTCACCGATGCCGCCTTCGAGGTGGCGAACGGCTGCCTGCAACTGCATGGCGGCTACGGCTATCTCGCCGATTATGGCATCGAGAAGATCGTCCGCGACCTGAGGGTGCACCAGATCCTCGAAGGCACCAACGAGATCATGCGCGTCATCATCGCGCGTGCCCTGCTGGCGGCGCGCGATTGACCACGGACGACGCGGCGGCATGATTGACTTGAAACGGCGAACCGGCGACAGGTTCGCGATGCTTTTTGCGGATTCGAGACCCTGACATGGACGCAAGCCCAAAGATGGCCAAAGAGGCGGCGGACGCAGGCGAATTGAGTCATGCCGACATCATGCTGATCGTCGTCGGCGTCTGTGTGGCGATGTTTCTTGGTGCCCTCGACCAGACCATCATCGCCGCCGCCCTGCCGACCATTGCCCGCGAACTGGGTGAATTCCGCAACATCTCGTGGGTTGCCGCCATCTATCTCCTGACGGCGACGGCGGTGACGCCGCTGTATGGCAAGTTCTCCGACATGCATGGGCGGCGGATTGCGCTGATGCTCGGCATTTCGGTGTTCATGGTCGGCTCGATCGGCTGCGCCATGGCGCCCAACATGCTGTTCCTCATCGGCGCACGGGCCGTGCAGGGGCTGGGTGGCGGCGGGCTCATATCGCTGGCCCAGACCATCATCGCCGATATCATCGCCCCCAAGGAGCGGGGGCGCTACCAGATCTATTTCGCCAGCGTGTTCCTGCTCGCCAGTCTCCTGGGGCCGACGCTCGGCGGGGTGCTGACGGAATACCTGCACTGGACGCTGATCTTCTGGACCAACCTGCCGTTAGGGGCAACCGCCTGGCTGATGACCCGTTCGGCGCTCAGGCGCCTGCCGCGCAACGACCGGCCGCACCGGCTCGATGTGCTGGGCTCGGTGCTGATGGTGGGGGCCACGGTGACGCTGATGCTGGCCCTGCATTTCGCCGGCAATGACCATGGCTGGCTGTCGGCGCCGGTCGCCGGCCTTCTGACGCTCTCGATGGTGTTGTGGCTGGCCTTTTCCTGGCGCATCGCGACAGCTGCGGAGCCGCTGATCCCGCTGGAAGTGCTGGCGAACCGGGTAGTCTCGACGGGCACGGCATCAGCTTGCTTCAGCATGGGCACCTACATAGCGCTATCGATCTACATGCCGATCTACTTCCAGAACGCCCGCGCCATGAGCACCGCAGATTCAGGGCTTGCGCTGATCCCGCTGATGGTGGGCGTCGTCATCGGCGCGACCATAGCCGGACAGTCGATGGGACGCATCACCCACTACAAGCGCGTTCCGGTCATTGGCCTGATGGTCGCCATGATCGCCACGGTGGTCATAGCGTTTTTCGACGCCCAGATGCCGATTGCGGTGTTCGAGATGGTACTCGGGTGCATCAGTATCGGGCTGGGCACAGTGTTGCCGACGACGACGGTAGCTATCCAGAACGCTGTCAAAGCACATCAGCTCGGTACCGCCACCGGCACCATGAACTTCTTCCGCCAACTGGGCAGCGCCATCCTGGTGGCGGTGTTCGGGGTCATCCTCCTGGGCGGTGCGCATAAGGCGGGCAGCCTGGCCAGCCCGGCAAGCGTCAACCCCACAGCCTTTTTCTATATGTTCATGGCAGCGGGATGCGGCTTCCTGATTGCCTTCATCTTCATTGTGTTGATGAAGGAACAGCCGCTGCGATCGAGCGCCAGGCATGCAGCCGAAGCGGTTACTGTCGATTGAAGGTGGCGGTGTGAGGCCAGGCACCCTCGATGGGCACGATCGCCTTGCCGATCGGCCACAGGGCGAGGCCGGCAAGCTTCAGGTGTGCCCAGGCAAAGGGCAGGCCGATGATGGTGATCGCCAGAAAAAAGGCGGTGACGAGGTGGGCAAGGCCGAGCCACCAGCCGGCGAAGACGAACCACAAGATGTTGCCGACCACGCCGAGCGGGCCGGTGCCTATGGACGCCCGGCCAGTCAGTTCTTCGCGGTCGACCACGGTATGTCCGAAGGGCAACAGGGTATAAAAGGCGATGTTGATCGCCGCGTGTGCCCATGGGATGCCGATGATGGTGACAGCCATGATGACAGCGGCAAAAAGCCAGCCGACGGCCATCCAGAAGCCGCCAAACACCACCCACAGCACATTGAGCAACAATGACATTTAATTCATGACTCCAAACGTCAATCTTCAGCGATGATGTCTATATGGAGACCACGGATGCCAGCCGCAAGGCGGAGCGCCGAAGGGCGGAACGACAGAAGAAAGGTTTAACCGGTGTTCTTTGACCATCTGAAGCAACTCCTCAATGGCGAGGCGCATGTCGAAAACAACGAAAAGGATATCCGCCGGGCAGTGGCGGGCCTGCTGGTTCACGCTTCGCGCATCGACGGCAATATAAGTCCCGCTGAAGAAGCGGCCAGGGACCGTTTGCTGAAGGAAAAATTCGACCTTGCCGACGGCGAGATCGCCAGCCTTGTGATGGCGGCGGAAAGCGAGGAGAAGGAGGCCGTCGACTTCTACCACTTCACCCGCACCATCAAGGATACCTACGACCGCGAACATCGCGGACGGATCATCGAGATGTTATGGGAAATCGTGCTGGCCGACGGGGTAATCGAGGCGCACGAGGCCAACCTGGTGTGGCGGGTGTCGGGCATTCTGGGCTTCACGACCCGCGAAAACGGCGATTTCCGCCGCGTCGTGCAAGAGCGCCTGGGGCAGGCAAGCCGCGGCTGAATGGCCGTGGCGAGGCTTGATGCAGCCGACGACTTGAGGCGATAACCTGCAGCTGGCGGACTACGAGACACTGGGGGGACTTGAAGGCTCCATCGAGGCGGCGGTCATGGCGGCGCTGAAGCGCGCCGATGCCAACCCGGCCGTGCCCAGGGACCACCAGGCGCGGCTCGCCCTGCTCAGGCGGGCGCTCATCCCGTGGCTGGCTGGCATTGATCCGGCAACCGGTACGCCGCGCCGGCGGGTGGCGCGCCATGGCGAGATCCCCGAAGAGGCCCGCCCCCTGATCGGGCATCTGATCGAGGCGCGGCTGCTGGCCAGCGATGTCGACCCCGAAACCCGCGAGCGCACCATAGAGCCGGCACATGAGGCCCTGCTCAGGCAGTGGGGCCTGCTGCTGGGCTGGCTGAAGGAGGATCTTGCCGCCCTGACGACGCTGGAGGGCGTGCGGACATCGACCCGCGACTGGCTTGCCAATGCCAGGGATGCGGGCTGGCTGAGCCATTCCGCCGGGCGGCTGGAGGATGCCGAGCGGCTGCAGCAGCGCGACGATCTCGCCAGCTTCCTAGGCCGCGACGAGCGGGCCTACCTGGTAGCCTGCCGCGATGCCGAGGACCAACGCCGCAACGCCGAACTGGAACAGGCCCGCAAGCTTGCCAGGGAACAGGGCAAGGTCGCCCGCCGCACCCGCTTCGGTCTCATCGCCGCCAGCCTCTTGGCCGCCGCCGCCATCGCCGCGGCCGGCTACGGGTGGGTGAAGCGCAGCGAGGCCCAGGCCCAGGCCCAGATCGCCATGAAAAAGACCGTCGAAGCCGCCCGTCAGGCCGCGGTGGCCAGGCGCGAGACGGCGCAGGCCATCTCCAGCCGATCGGCGGCGAGCCGCAATGAAACCATCGCCCTGGCGGAACTGTCCAGGGTGGCGCTGTCAAACGATCGCCCCGCCGAGGCCGTCAAGCTGGCGCTGGCCGCCTGGCCGCGAACCGGCGATGCCGCGCGGCCGCAGTTGCAGCGCACGCTCAAAACACTGGATGCCGTTCTGCCGGAAGATCGCGAACGTCTCAGGTTCAACGCCAACCACGCCGCGTTGTCGCCCGACGGCCGGCGCATCCTGACAGCCGGTGACGACAGCAACGTGCGGGTATGGGATGCGGCATCAGGCGCCCCGATCGCGGTGCTGAAGGGCGTTCACGGCGCGGTCACGTCCGCGGTCTTTTCCCCCGATGGGCAGCAGGTGCTGACGGCTTCCGCCGACGACACCGATGAGGTGTGGGATGCGCAAAAAGGCGCTCAACTCGTGGTGCTGAAGGGCCATGGCAGCGCCGTCACGTCGGCGGTGTTTTCACCGCATGGCCGGCGGGTGCTTACCGCCTCGTGGGACGGGACCGCGCGGCTGTGGAACGCGGCAACCGGCGCCCCGCTTCACGTGCTGAACGGAGAGGGCGGACCCGTCACATCCGCGATTTTCTCGCCGCATGGCCGGCGGGTGATGACGACGTCCGCCGATTCATCCACACGGGTGTGGGACGCGGCAACCGGCGCCCAACTCGTGGTGCTGAAGAGCAATTATGCCACTGTCAATTCGGCCGTGTTCTCCCCCGATGGCCAGCGCGTGCTCGCCGCGTCCGATGACTACACGGCGCGGCTGTGGGACGCGACAACCGGCGCCCCGCTGGCGGTGCTGCGCGTGCCCGGCGCCAGCATCCATTCGGCAATGTTTTCGCCCGACGGCCGGCGCGTGGTGACGGCGTGCGATGATAACACCGCGCGGGTGTGGGATGCGGTATCGGGCGCCCAACTCGTGGTGCTGAAAGGTCACGGCAAGCCGGTCAGGTCCGCGGTTTTCTCGCCCGGCGGTCGGCGGGTGCTGACGGCGTCCGAGGACTCGACCGCGCGGGTGTGGGACGCGGTAACGGGAGCCGAACTGCTGGTGTTCAAGGGGGACAGCGCAGCCATCACATCGGCCGTGTTCTCGTCCGACGGCCGCCGGGTGCTGACGGTGTCGGACGACAAGACGGCGCGGGTGTGGGACGCGGCAACGGGAGCCGAACTCGGGGCGCCGAAACGTAAAGAAACCATCATCTTGGCCGACGGCACGCAGGAGTCCACGAAGTTATGGGGCGACCCCACCCAGGTGCGCGACGCGGTGGCGGGAGCCACGCTGCTGAAAATCCAAGGATACGGCGGACAGGCCAACGCAGCCGTATTCTCGCCGGACGGCCGGCGCATCGCAATGGTGTCCAATGGCAAAGACTCAGGGGTGTGGGACGCGGCAACGGGAAACGCGACGGCGGTGCTGATTGGACATCACGGCTTTATCAGCTCTGTTGAATTCTCTGCGGACGGCCGCCGGCTGCTGATGCCCGTAGGCGATACCGCAGAGATTTGGGACTCGGTTAAAGGCGCCCGGATCGTGGTGCTGAAGGGCCATGGCAACACCGTCACATCGGCTCGGTTCTCGCCCGATGGGCGGCGGGTCGTCACGGCGTCGTGGGACGACACCGCGCAGGTCTGGGACGCGACGACAGGCGCCCAGCTTGCAGTACTCAAGGGACATGAAGGCCATGTCAATTCGGCCGCATTTTCACCCGATGGCCAGCGGGTGGTGACCGCTTCCGACGACTACACCGCACGCCTGTGGGACGCGGCAACCGGTGCATTGCTCCACGTGCTGAAAGGCCACAATAGGTCCGTCACCTCTGCCGTGTTCTCTCCCGATGGCCGGCGGATCGTGACGGGGTCGAGTGACCAGACCGCACGGGTGTGGGACGCGGCAACAGCCGCCCCGATCGCCGTGCTCGAAGGGCATACCGGATTTCTCAAATCCGCCGTGTTTTCGCCCGACAGCCGGCAGGTCCTGACAGCGTCCTGGGACCATACCGCCCGCCTGTGGGACGCCGCCACGGGCGCCGTGCTGGAGATCCTGAACCGGCATGAAGGACCGGTAAATCAGGCCAGCTTCTCAGCGGATGGCCGGCGTATCGTGACGGCGTCTGACGACGACACCGCGCGGGTGTGGGACACAGCGACCGGCGCCGAGCTCGGCGTGCTGGTCGGACATGCGGGATATGTGACATCGGCGGTGTTCTCACCCGATGGCAGCCGCGTACTGACGGCATCGTGGGACGGCACCGCGCGGGTGTGGGATGTCTCAAAATTCGGGCAAGGCGATGGCTTTGCGGTCGCCTGTCAGCGGCTGGGCAACAACACCAGCCTCGATGGCGTGATGAAGCGCTATGGCCTGTCGGGACTGCGGCCGATCTGCGGCAAGCATGACCCGTTGCCGGTCGACTTGAGCCAATTAAACTAGAGCCCCTTTCGCCTGAGGCTCAGCACCGGGTATTCGCCGGCCTTCTTGGCGAGGGCAACCCGGCCCTTGTAGTCGCAGGTGAAGCCCGCCTGCGGACGCAACGCCAAGGCGGCGGCGAAGGCTTCGGTGACATAGACGATACCCGGCGGCGTAATCGGTTCGATCCGTGCCGCGCGGTTCACTTGCACGCCCACGAACGTTTCCCGCCGCGTCATCGGATCGAGCGTCTTGAGCATCGGCCCGTAGTGCGCCCCCAGCCGCAGCTGCATGTCCTGCGACAGCCCGATCGCCGGCCTGTCGACCAGCGACAGTGCTTCTTGCATGCGCAGCAGGCACTCCGCGGCTGCGTCTATTTCGTCGAACACCAGAAAGATCCCGTCGCCCCAGGTGTTGCGCACCAGGATGTTGCCCTCCAGCGGTTCGATGGCGGCGGCCAAGGCGCCGAACACGTGCTCGAATACCGCCGGCACCTCGGCTTCGTGCACCGAACTGAAGCCGGCAAGATCGCCGAACACGATGGGCCGGTTTTCGCGGATCCCGGCTTGCGGCACCGCAGAAGGTGGCAGCGCCTCGTCGAAATCGGCAATTGGCGCACCGGCCGGCGTGATGACATGCTGTACGAGACCCAGTTTCGCCCAGGTCGCGACGTCCTCCGCCGTGCCGCCGGGGCCTCCCGACGGCCCGCCGTCCCAGATCGCCACCTGCACCACCGGCGCGTCGAGAAACTGGCTGCGCAGCAACGCCATCCCCGACGCCATGGTTCCCCCGTACCTGAAGGCGCTCACGTCTCCCGGCACCCAGTCGTCGTTGGCGATCGTCACGCTCGTCGCGCCCGCAAGGCAGCGGTCGAAGCGCGGCACCCATTCCTCGCCACCGGTTTGCCTGACCGAGACTTCGCGAAAGCTGTCGACGTCGAAGGGCAGCACCACGTTGAGGTCGGCGCCGCGGGCGATAAGCGCTTCGGCAAAGATGATGTCGGCACCTGCCGCCAGTGCGCCATAGCCAGTGCTGGCATCGAGCTGTTGCAGAAGCCCTGCGATCTTCGGCGCAAGCGCGATCGCCTGATCCTGCGTCAACCTACTTCCCGGCATGTGGCCAAGGTAGCGCACCACGCATCCCGATCTGAGCGGGTCGAGAATTTCAGCGCCGATGCCCATGGCCTCGCAAACCCGGCCGAGCTGGCGTCTGGTACCGGTCCGCGCCGCCGGGTCGGCCCGTTCGCTGGATCGAAGCCCGGCCAGGGCGATTTCCGACGCCGCCCCTTCACGGTTGCCAAGCAGGAGTTCGCATTCGGCCCGGGAGGCGTGGGCATAATAGTCATCGCCGACAATCACCTTCAGCGTCTCGCTCGCCAATTGTCGCGCGCGCTCGGCATTGCCCGCCAGAAGATGCAGGGTCGCGGCATTGACGCCGGCATGTTCGGTGCGATGGGCGTGAAAGATGCTCTCATAGGCATCCGCCGCCCGTTCGAGCAACGCCGGTTGCTGCTCGGGCGCAGCCTCAAACGCCACGTCCTTCAGGAGCCGGGCGCCCAGCGCCGCCACATCGCTCGCCAGTTGGCGTTCTGGCGGTCGCGCGGCATCCATCTGCCAAAAGCGATAAAGGCGCTGCGCCTCGGCCGTTGCTCCCGATCGTGCCACCGCCAGGATGGCACGATGCTTCAAAACGATCGACTGCGGATCGCTCCGCAGCCCCTCGCTGGCCAGATCGTAAGCCCGGAACAACTCACCAAGCGCCAGCGCCCGGTCGATGTCGACAAGTTCCGTGACGGCTGGCTCCTCAGGCATGACCATGATCAATCATTCCCGCATGTCTTGCTTCGACAAAAAGTCCATCTCCCGCAGTGGTGCCGGGTCGCGGCGCGTTATAGCGCATCTTGTTCGAGCTTACCGGAAATGACCGCGCCCGTAACGGGCACATGTTGCGCACGCACCGGATCGGCCCGGTCGGCACTTCAGCTACGCGGTCACGCCCTACCCGCCGGAGCCTGTCCCTTCAATCGCGATCCTAATGCAGTTTGGTCAGCGTCGCCAAGAAACCGCGTACCGCCGCTCAAATGGCCACTGCTGGCGACAATGTTGAACACCCAGCTGCTCAATTGGCAGCGCCCCGTGGCGGTGGCGGCCAGCTTGAGCCGAGCGAGATCGGCAAACTGTCCCTTCGGGTATTTCTTGAGGTAGGCCTCGAAGAACGAGGCATTGGTCTCATTGCGGATCGATTCCCAACAGGAAACCTCGAACGCGCTTTCATCCACCGACGGCGCCTTGACGACCGGCTTTGGTGTGGGTGCGGCCACCGGCGGTATCAGATAGAGTTGGCGACCGGGGATTGAGCCATAGGTGAAGGGCTCCTGCTGGCCGCCGGTCGAGGCCAGTACCTTGTCACGCATCTTGCGGAACAGGAAGTTCACTTCAAGGCCCGGTTGATCGATGAGCGACAGCAGCGCGGCGGAATAGGGACTGTGTCCGTTGCTGCCGTCCTCGGCGATAGTGCCTTCGCGCGCCGCATAGCTCACCAGCGTGCCCACCGCCGGCTCGACCCGCAACAGGCCGCGGCCGTTGGAGCGGTTGGCGGAGGCCACGTCGGAGCCTTGCGCGACGCGTGCGAAGTCGCGCAGCGCCCGGCGCATGTGGCTGTAATCGAGGTCGCTTTCCTTGTGGACGGCAAACCCTGTCTTTTCGAATGCCGCCGTCACGGCGGCCGCGTCGTTCACAGGATTGGGCAGCCGGGCAACATTTTGATAGGCCGAGTTCCCTATTACCAGCGCCACGCGCTTTTCCGCCTGCGCCGGCGCCACTAGGGCGAGGAATACGCCCGCAAGGACTGCCGCGATTTGCACAGCACGTCCCATTGCAATGCTCCGCTCATAGAGGCCATGAATGCCCTGGCCGGCGTTACCCACAAGCGACATTTCCCGGATCAACCGGAATCCGGCGATTAATTTGGGGTATTTTTGTAGTTCCGGCAAGATTGAGTGCCGGCCGCCACGCGTCAAGCACTCTCAATGCGAGCGCCAGGTCCGTCGTCATGCCGGGGAGGGTGCCGAGCATCGGATCGAAGGCCAGACCGCCCATCCGCGCCGGTTGAAGGTGCGGTTCCCCATGTCGCTTCCGGATCAAAAGCGGCCATTCTGGCAGGTGCACACTTATGTCCGCTTCACCTCCGATAGCGGCCATCATCCCGAAGGCCTCAATTCGGCAGCGATGGGCCAGAAGCCGACAACCTGGACGACGGAGCGCGCTCTGTTGCTAGCAAAATATCGCTATCTCGCCGATGTTCTTCGCTTTCGCCCTTACGGCATGCCCATACCGCTTTTGGATGGGTTCGCTCAACTCATCGCGAAACTCGGCGCTCAAACGAATAGCCCCCAAGCCAGCAGCCCCGTCCAGGACGTCCTCAAGGTGCACCTGCTCCAGACGTGCGGCCCTGTTAACTTCCGGACCGATCAGCGTGAATTGATGACGGGTGGTCGATCCGAAATCTCCGCTCAAGACCATGCCGATGTGCAGACCAATCCGCAAATGCAGCGATTTATCGCCGATGCAAATCTTCGCCACCGCGCTGACCGCCTCTTCGGCTGCTCTCAGCGCCTGCAGGCACTTGAGATTGGCGGGCTCGGTATCCGACAGCACCCAGAATGCCATCATGCCGTCACCGATGAACTTGTCGATGTGTCCGCCATGGTCAGCAACCGGCGCTGACTGCGCATTGAAGAACCTCTGCATGATGTCAGCGGTTCTGCTTGGCGGCATCTGGACCGTATACATGCTGAAATCGACCACATCGGAGAACCAGATTATCGCGCGGTGGACCCGGTAGTCGGTCGGTCTTTCACTACCGGATTGCAGTCTGCGACCCAGTGCATACTCGTTCGTGTAGGCGTGCAGAATGTACGAGTCATCCTCCAGTTGCCGGCTCAACGTCGCGGTCTTGTTGCTCGTGTCCTTCAGCTTGAGCGATATGATTTTTGCAATGTTCCGCCAGATGATGTCGGCTTGTGGATGCTGCTCGATCTTGGCTTTATCGATTTCGAGCAGTTCAACCTGGTTCTCGCTCACCACCAGGTCGTACCAGCGCCGGCATCCGTTGCCGAGGATGTTCTGCTCCCCGACGACCTCGTTCTCGCGGCGCATGAACAGCGTGCGATTGCCTTCGCGCACCGAAACCGAACCAAGAACGATGACCCACAGCGCCTCCGCGGCGTCGCCGTGTTGGCAGACAAAATCCCCTTCGGAATATCGGCAAGGGCAAGCATCGAGCGCAAGCACGTCGGTCACATCGTCAACCAGTCCGCTAGCGATCAGTGCAGCTTCATACCTAGGCCGCATTCCCTGACTAGCAGGACCAGCTGGACATTTCTCCATGGCAGCCTTGCTTACGTTTAGCATTGGCAGTGCCCCTGATCGTATGTTTGAAGAAAGCCACAAAAAGCCGGGCACTGCATTGCGCCAAATCAAACCTCGTTACGCAGTCTGTCCGGGTCTCTGCAGCCAGCCTCCAACAGCAAACACCCAAGGCCGATACACGCTGGCACCTGGATGAGGGTCTTGTCTCGATCAACTGCGCCCGCGTTCATATTCCAAACGGATAGGTATCGGGCAGGCCCTCCAGTTCGGCCGTGTCCAGCGGTTTTACAGCGCTGGTCTGGTCGATCCATACATAGTCGTCGAACTGGCTCGGCAGGCGGGCCTCGAAATAGTGGCTCGCCAGCTCCGTTTCCGGCCGGTAGATGACACCGATGGCGCGCTCCAGGCGCGGCCGGGCGAGTTCGGAGACGAGTTCGCCGGGACCACCGCGCAGGGGCAGGATGAGCCCCGGCACGTTGGTCAGGTGGAACTGGTGCTCGTAGCTCTGGCGGTGCGCGGGGCGAACCGCCTTGATCTCCATCGCTCCGTCCCAGTTGGAGGCGGCCGCCACGAACCCGTGATCGGTGCCGAAGCCGATGCGATAGGAAGCCTGCCCCCATTTCTCAGCGCAAAGCTGGCCGATATTATGCTCGCCACGCGCACTCATTTCGGTCGCCGCGGCATTGCCGATATGCGAATTGTGGGCCCACACCACGGCCTTCGACTGGCCGCCGCGAAACGCCAGCAACCCTTCGAGCGTGTCCATCATGTGGCTGTCACGCAGGTTCCACGAAGCGCGCGAGCCGTAATACATGGTCCGGTAATAGGCCTCGGCATTGGCCACCACGCGAGCATTGCGCTCGGCATCGAGGAAGCGTTCGCCATCGAAGCGGGTGAGATCGTGGCGCTTGACCAGGAGGTCGCCCAACAGTCCCACCACCTCGGCCTCGCAGGAATGATAGGCCCGGGTCAGCGCGGCATGGCCATAGGCCGCCGGGTCGGCCTCCCATGGGCTCAGGCAGCCGTAGCGCTGGCGGGCGATGCGGGCAAGATCGGGGCTCACGCTGTCGAGATAGTCGATGACGGCGCGCACCGAGGAATAAAGGCTGTAGAGATCGAGGCCGTAAAACCCTGTGCGCTTTTCATAAGGGACATCGAAATTATAGCGGTGCAGCCAGTCGACGAATTCGCGCGTCTCCTGATTGCGCCACATCCAGGTGGGGAAACGGGCAAACGCCGTCCATTCGCTGGGTGGCACGTCGCGATGGCGCACATAATGGTCGATCTTGGCCGCGTCCGGCCAGTCGGCCTCGGCGGCCACGATGTCGAAGCCTTTCTCCACGATCAGCCGCTGGGTGATGCGGGCGCGCATGCGATAGAAATCCGAAGTGCCGTGGCTCGCCTCGCCGATGAGAACCACGCGGGCATCGCCTATGCGCTCGATCAGGGGCACCAGATCGGCCTCATCGAGATCGGTAAAGGTCTCGCCATGCCGTGAGATAAGGCCGGGCAGGCCCTCCGGCATCCGCGGCCGCGTCTGCACGGTGCGTGGGGCGCCGCGCTCCCAGCTTTCCTGGTCTTCCCAGCCTTCTTCGCCGATCAGCGGCACGAAGCGGACGTCCGCCAGGTCCTCGCGGTCGAACGCGGTCTCGCTTACCCGGGTGATGCGAATGAGCTCCTGAGAGATATTGCTGCGGCCCACCGGGATCACCATGCGCCCGCCCACCTTGAGCTGGCGTTTGAGGCTGACAGGTATTTCCGGTGCCCCGGCCGATACCAGAATGGCATCGAAAGGCGCCTCCTCGGCCCAACCTTGCGTGCCATCGGCATGGCGGACGTGGACGTTTGTGTAACCGGCATCGGCAAGTTGCGCGGCGGCCTTTTCGGCCAGTTCGCCGATCCTCTCGATGGTGAAGACCCCATCGGCGATCTCGGCCATGACGGCGGCCGCATAGCCCGAGCCGGCACCGATCTCCAGTACCTTTTCACCGCCCCTGAGGGCCAGCGCCTCGACCATGTAGGCCACGATATAAGGCTGCGAGATGGTCTGCCCGCCGGCAATCGGCAGCGGCCGGTCGTCATAGGCAAATTCGCGCAACGCGGCAGGGAGAAATTTTTCGCGCGGCACCCGGCCCATGGCCTCCAGCACTGCGATATCACGTACGCCACGGGCATAGATGTGGTCGGAAACCATATCTCGACGGCGGTATTTCAGATCGCTCATGGTACAAGCCTCCATCAACTTTTGCGCAAGAATGACGCATTTGGCGGTCGCGCGTCTTAATTTGGATCAATCGAGAAGGCCGCCGATGCCTAAAGCGTGAGAAAGCCATCGGGCATGAGGCTGGTGGCCAGCATCACGGCGTTGATATCGGCATGTTCGCGCCAGCTTGCGGCATCGCGATTGTGCGGTTGCAACCAGAATTCCTCGATTTTCTGAGCCAGGAAGTGATGGCGAGCCAGTTCATCGAGCAGGCCCCCGGCCTCGTTGCCCACCCGCCCCCTGGCCGCGTCCCCAAGCCAGTGCTGCATGCGGGCAACGCCATTCAGTCCGATAGACAGCCCCAGTTCGCGAAAGGCCAATCGCCATTCGGCGGGTTGGTTCAATCCGCTGCGGGCCGCGAAGGCGTTGAGGCCCGCAACAGCATCGCCGAGCAGCTCCGTCACCAGCGTTGCGTCGTCAAAGGCATTGTCGCCAGTCATCATCTGCAGCACACGGCCGGCATCGAACAGCAATCCCCCGAGACCAAGCGGATCATCGGTTGCCCACTGGCGCCCCTTGCACATCTCTTCAAAGGCCGAAATTTCTCCGGAGAGGTCAAGGTGCGGTTCGGGCCCGCACTGCCGGACAATCAGGCGTTGCACCTCGCGTGCAGTGATCAAGCCGTCGAGCGGGTCGTGATGACCCATGCTCGCCACCTGCGGGCGGGTCAGGTCGATACTCATCTTCCATACCATGCGGGAGGAGCCGGCCGCCGCGACATGCACGAATGCGCCTTGTGCGGCCCTCATCAACTCTGCCGCCCAGCGGGTATAGGTCGCATCGCCAGTCACGGCGCCGACGCGGCAAAGCGCATGCATCCACTTGGTCAGATAGTGAAAGTATTGCCCGTCGCGGTCCCATTCGAGGCGCTCATCGAAGCGCTCGGCGGGCCTCCGCTCGGCAAGCTTCTTGCCGATCCGCAACCCCCCGGCGGTGGGATGCAGACGTCCTTCGCTCTCGCCCAGCCCGCTGATCCAGCCGCTGCGCCCATCATCGCCACGGTGGCGGCCCAGTACGTCGTGGACTTGTGCCACCAGTGCCAGCGCCAGATCATGCCATCTGGCTTCGCCTGTCGCCTGGGCAAGCTCGAGGAAATTGCATACGGCAAAGGCGTCGGTCCACAGGTACCGTCGCGGCGGGCGCGTGGCGTCCGCGATCCCGGTTCCGCTGGCGAACCCCTGCATGAGGTTGCAAACCGTCGTGACTGCCGTTTGCCGTTCCATAAGGGGCTCTTTCGCTGGCCGCTGGCGCGTTTTGCTTTCTTTATGAACCGATACATCCCAAGCTCACGCGGCTGCAAATCCGTCAAAGGCGACATTGATGTTCCTCTTGTTGCAATTAACTGACATTTCGGCATCGCGGGATATGACCTGTGTCAACGAACTGCGTCGATGTCGCTGGTCCAATGTGAGCGCAAAAGGTGAGGTCTTGCCCCTTGAACGTGCAAATTGACGGCGCTCATTCCGACAAAGGTTCACGCCCGGCTGTCTTCGAAGCCCGGGGCCTGAGCAAGATCTACCGCATGGGTGAGGTTGAGGTCCATGCGCTGCGCGATATCGACCTCGACATTTATGAGGGTGAAGTCGTCGTGCTGCTTGGTCCCTCGGGTTCGGGCAAGTCTACCCTCCTCAACATCCTGGGTGGTCTCGAAACAGCCAGCGGCGGCACGGCCCGTTGGCGCGACCATGATCTGGTCGGTGCGGACGAGGCGATGCTGACACGCTATCGACGCGAACATGTCGGCTTCGTGTTCCAGTTCTATAATCTCATTCCCAGCCTCACGGTGCTGGAGAACGTGGCGCTGGTGTGCGAGATCGCCAACGACCCGCTCGATCCGCGCGAAGCCCTGGCCCTGGTGGGGCTGACCCACCGGCTCGATCATTTCCCTTCGCAATTGTCCGGCGGCGAGCAGCAGCGTGTGGCGGTAGCACGCGCTATCGTGAAACGACCTGACGCCTTGTTGTGCGACGAGCCGACGGGGGCGCTCGATTATGACACCGGCAAGGTCGTTCTGGAGGCCATCGCGCGGGTAAGTGCCGAGATGCGAACGACCACCGTCATCATCACCCACAATGTTGCAATTGCCGGCATGGCCGACCGCGTGCTGCGGCTGGGCGGCGGCCGCATCGTCGGCGTCACCCGCAACGACAAACGCCTTTCGCCCGAGGAGATGCACTGGTGAGCCTGCTCGACCGCAAGCTGGTGCGCGATATCAGCGCCATGCGCGCTCAGGTGATCACCATTGCGCTGGTGGTGGCCGCCGGGGTGGCGGTGTTCACCGGCTCGATTTCCACTTACGATTCGCTCCTCGCCACTCGCCAGGCCTATTACCAGCAAGCCCGCTTCGGCGACGTCTTCGCCAACCTGAAGCGCGCGCCGCTGGCGGTCGTTTCCCATCTTGAGGAAATTGACGGCGTGGCAGCGGTGGAGCCGCGCATCGTGCGTGACGTCATCCTCGACTGGCCGGCCTCGGATGTGCCCGTTTCCGCCCGCATGGTGTCGGTGGTGAACGGCGGCAATGAGCGTCTGGAGCGACTGCATTTTCGCGCCGGCAGCGGCCCGCAACCTGGCGCCGCGCGCGAGGTGGCGATCAACGAGGCCTTTGCCGAGGCCAACGGCCTCAAACCCGGAAGCGACCTGCGCATCATCCTCAATGGTCGGGTGCAGACATTCCATGTCACCGGCATCGCCCTGTCACCGGAATACGTCAATGCCATCAAGCCGGGGATGTTCATCCCCGATGATCGCAGTTTTGCCATCCTGTGGGTCGATCGCTCGGCCGCCGAGGCAGCCTTCGACATGACCGGCGCCTTCAACAATGCGGTGATTGCAACCGCACCCGGCGCCCATCTGGCGCAGGTGATCGCCGATGTCGACCGGGTCCTCCAGCCGTATGGCGCCGTGGGGGCGATCGGCCGGCACGACCAGGCCTCCAACCGCTTCCTTGACGACGAACTCAAAGAACTGCGGGCCACCGCGCGCACTGTGCCCCTGATCTTCTTCGCCATCGCTGCCTTCCTGCTCAACGTGTCCATAGGCCGCCTCGTCACCGCGCAACGCGAACAGATCGCGGCGTTGAAGGCCCTCGGCTTCGCCAACCGACCGATTGTCATGCACTATCTCAAGCTGGTGACGGTCATCGTGGTGCTAGGAGCATGCCTCGGCATTGCCGGAGGCATCGCGATGGGCCAGGGCATGATCGTCAGCTATCGCGATTTTTTCCGCTTCCCCTCGCTAAACCTGCACCTGACGGCCTGGTCTGCGGTAGCAGCGGTGC
>Ga0315540_10000559_pt1 | contig 21358 bp, 20 predicted proteins | sample SalMarSW160110MG_FD_203677 | JGI IMG/M metagenome (GOLD analysis project Ga0315540, IMG submission 203677) | Salt marsh sediment microbial communities from the Plum Island Ecosystem LTER, Massachusetts, United States - Salt Marsh Sediment SW1601-10 ...
AGGTGGCGTTGCACGCCCATCAAGTCAAACCAGCGCAGAAAACAGGTTTCATCGGCGTCGCCAGGCCTGAGAATGCCTGTCTGCCGTGCCAGCTCGTAGTAGCCCCGTGCCCAGCCTTCGACCCGCGAGCGGGGCCAGTCGATATAGCAATCACGCAAGAGCGACACCAGGTCATAGGTCACCGGCCCGATGACGGCATCCTGGTAATCGAGAATGCCCGGATTATGGTGATCCGATACCATCAGGTTGCGCGAATGAAAATCGCGATGCACGCAAACCACCGGCTGCTCCAGCGCATTCGCGACCAGCGACTCGAAGCTCTCTTCAAGCCGCTGGCGCTCGCTGTCGTTGAGCGTCATCTCCAGGTGGGTGCCCAGCAGCCAATCCCGGAACAGCGACATTTCCGCAAGCAGCAGTCTGCGACCGTAGCGCGGCAAATTGCTCTCGGTGGGCCCGCAGCCTTGCAGCGTCGCCAGCGCACCCAGGGCGTCGCCGTAAAGCCGGTCTACATTGGCCTCGTTCAGCTCACCCAGGTAAAGCCGGCTGCCCAGGTCGGACAGCAACAGAAAGCCCTGCGCGGTATCTTCGGCGAGAATCTCCGGCACGTGCAGGCCGAGGTCGCGCAACAGGTGGCTGATGTACACAAACGGCCGGCAATCCTCCCTGTCGGGTGGCGCATCCATGAGGATATAGCTCTGGCCGTCGCGCTGTATGCGAAAGTAGCGGCGGAAACTGGCATCCGCCGATGCCGGCGTCAGCGCCGCATCGTGCCACCCCAGCTGTTGTCTGGCCCAGCCCTCGAGCCTTTCCCTGCGTTCACCCAACTGATTGACCTTGCCGTGTTATTGACGAAATGCCGGGCATTATAGCGGTGCCGGCGAGTGCGAGACCGAGGGAGCGGCTATCCCCGCGCCTGAACACCGGCAATGCCCGCGCGCCGGCGGCAGGCGCCGTGCCGGAATCGGGTATGTTTCACCGCGAACCCACGAAACCATTGAATATAAAATTATTCTATGCGATTTTACGGGCCAGCCGCCAGCACCCGGGAACCGCACCTGCCGGGTCGGTGGCATTTTATTTTAAACCCAAAATATTCTGTGAATATTAGACACTTAGCCCTGCTTGCCAGCTTGCTCGTGATGACAGGGGAAAGCAGTGCCGAGCAACCAGTGCCCCCGGCGGCCCCCCTCGCCGACCCCTTCGCTCCGGTCTCCGCCTGGGCGGTGTGCCCGCCACCACCGGACCGGGACTATGACCTGACATTCAGCGGCGACCCCGAGCAGGCCCCCATATACCTCGAAGGCAAGCTCGCAGAGCGAAGCGGCGATCGCAAACTCAAGCTTTTTGGCAATGCCCAGGTGCAGCGCGGCGCCCAGCGACTGCGTGCGAATCACATTATCTACGACGAAGTCGATGCAACCGTCGTGGCTGACGAAGACGTCGTATATGACGAGCCTTCGCTCAACATCAGCGGTAGCGACGGCAAGTTCTGGCTGAACGAGCACCGCGGCGAGTTGTTCACTACCCATTTCTGGTTCTATGATCGCCACGGCCGCGGCGACGCCAGGAAGGCCTACGTGCTGAGACCCGGCGTGACCCGTTTCAAGAAGGTGATGTATACCACCTGCCCGCAGGGCAGCAACACCTGGAGCCTGCGGGCGACCAAAGTGGTGCTGGACAAGAACACGGGCGTCGGTGTCGCCCGCAACGCCCGCCTGAATATCAAGGACGTGCCGATCCTGTACACGCCCTACCTGTCATTTCCCATCGATGACCGGCGCAAGACGGGTTTACTGATTCCCAGTTTCGGCTCGTCCGAGAACTCCGGCGTCGAGATAAAAACACCCTTTTACTGGAATATCGCTCCCAACTACGATGCCTTGATCACGCCGCGCTACCTGGCAGACCGGGGCACCCAGATGAACACCGAGTTTCGCTTTCTGCAATCCTTTCAGGAAGGCTTGATGCGGCTCGAATATCTGCACAAGGACAAAATTACCGAAGACCAGCGCAGCCGCATCGTGGTACGCGATCAAATGCGCTTCAATCCCAACCTTACCGCCAATATCGACTATGACCGCGTTTCCGACTCGAACTATCTCACTGACCTCGGCGATTCACTCAGTCTGGCCAGTGTGACCCACCTGCGGCGCACCGCTAAGGTTGATTACACGACCAACTGGTGGAACGCGGGGGTGCAGGTGGACGACTATCAGACGATCGACAAAACCATCACCCGGCAAAACCTCCCCTATCAACGATTGCCACGCCTGACTTTCGAAGCTGTGTCACCGCTGACCCCGGGAGGCATCGAGTCACAACTGACCTCGGAGGCCGTGCGCTTCGACGCCAGCCAACGGGTCACCGCCGACAGGGTCGATGTGTGGCCCAGCATCAGCTGGCCATACCGCGCCGCCGCCCTGGACAGCACCCCCAAAATCGGCCTGCGCTATACCGGCTACAAACTGGATAACCAGGCCGCTGGTCAGTCCAGCAATCCGACCCGCACCACGCCGTTCTTCAGCCTGGACAATACCGTCTATCTCGAGCGCGACCTGTCGCTTATCGGCCACCGCTACACACAGACCCTGGAACCGCGCGTGTTTTACCTTTATGTGAAAGGCGAGAACCAGCAAAACCTGCCGCTGTTCGATACCAGCGAGCCGACCTTCAGCTACCGCGAACTGTTCGAAGAAAACCGCTTCAACGGCGCCGACCGCATGGGTGACGCAAACCAGGCCGCGCTTGCCGTCACCAGCCGACTGATCGACCCGGACACCGGCGCCGAAAGGCTGCACGCCTCGGTTGGGCAACTGTTCTATTTTGAAAACCGCAACGTTACCCTGAATAACAGCGGACCTGAAACGGACTCGAACTCCAATATCGCCGGCGAACTGGAAATGGCGCTATCGCGGTCCTGGTCGGGCAAGGCAGACCTTATCTGGGATCCGCAAAACGGCAGCACCCAGCGCGCCAATGCGCGCATCCAGTATCACCCGGGATTTCGCAAAATCGCCAATCTCTCCTACCGCTACCTGAACGGCGAGCAAAGCCAGATCGACGCATCCATTCTCTGGCCGCTGTCGCCCTCCTGGCAGGTCATTGGCCGCTGGTATTATGATCTCCGCGATTCGAAGCAGCTGGAAACACTCGTGGGGGTAGAATACGACAGCTGCTGCTGGGGCGTGCGCTTCGTCACCCGCGACTATGTTGACAGCACCAACAGAACCAATAACCGCGTCTACATGGCACAAATTGTCCTAAAGGGACTGGCAACTTTCGGCAGCAAAATCGAGTCTGTACTGGAAGATGGTATCCTAGGCTATTCAGAACGCCCCGAACAATGAGTGCGAACGATGTATAGATTCCTCTTTATCCTTCTGGTATTGCCGGTCATCACGCTGGCGAACACGCCGCTGAACCGCATTGTCGCCACGGTCAACGATGATGTCATCATGCAGAGCGAGCTCGACAACCGCGTGGTGGTCGTCACGTCCCAGCTCGAACAGCAACAGACCCGGTTGCCGCCGGAAGCCGCGCTGAAGAAGCAGGTGCTCGACCGGCTGATTATCGAAAACCTGCAGTTACAGATGGCCGAGCGCAGCGGTATCCGTATAGACGACGACACGCTGAATAAGAATCTCCTGAATCTGGCCGAGCAGAATCATATGACCCTGGACCAGTTTCGCCAGTTTCTGGAAAAAGACGGCTACGACTACGTCGCCTTCCGCGAGCAGTTCCGCAACCAGTTGACCATGAACCGCGTCCGTCAGCAGATGGTGGACAGCCGCGTGGAAGTTACCGAACAGGAAGTCGATCACCTGCTTGAAACCGCCGCTTCGTTCAAGGACCAGAACAAGGAGTACCACCTGGCGCATATCCTGGTCTCGGTTCCCGAGGCCGCCAGTCCCGAGCAAGTCCAGGCCGCGCAGCAGCGGATTGACGATATCCTCAAACGCCTCAAGGGCGGCGCTGATTTTTCCCAGGTAGCAATCGCCGAATCGGACGGGCAGCAAGCCCTTTCCGGCGGCGACCTGGGCTGGCGCAAGACCGGGCAGTTACCGTCGTTTTTTTCAGATGTCGTCGGCCAGCTGCAAAAAGGCCAGGTCAGCGATCCGATCCGCACCCCGAGCGGCTTTCACCTGATCAAGATCGTCGACATTCGCGGTGACGAGCGGCATGTGATCGAACAGACCAAGGCGCGACATATCCTGTTGCGGCCGGACACGCTGAACTCGGAAGCAGCGGTGAAGACCCGCCTCCAGCAGCTGCGTGACCGCATCGAGCAGGGTGAGGACTTCGCCACCCTGGCGCGCGCGAACTCACAGGACCCGGGCTCGGGCAGCAAGGGCGGCGACCTCGGCTGGGTCACACCCGGCCAGATGGTCCCGGAGTTTGAAAAAGCCATGGACGCCCTGAAAATCGGTGAAGTCAGCGAACCGGTGAAAACCCGCTTCGGCTGGCACCTCATACAGGTACTGGACCGGAGGGAACAGGACAACACCGACGAATACCGCCGCACGCGGGCCCGCGAATCGATTCGCCAGCGCAAAACCGACGAGGAACTGGAAATCTGGCTGCGGCGCCTGCGCGACGAATCGTACGTCGAGTACCACCTCGATGACGAGTAAGCACGACACGCCGCATTGATATGCCGGCAGTGATACCCCGCCTCGCGATCACGACCGGCGAGCCGGCCGGCATCGGTCCGGATCTGTGTCTCGCACTGGCGGGCTGCGCTGCCCAGGCCGAGCTGGTGCTGATCGGCGACCCGGCACTGCTGAAAGCCCGCGCCCTTGAGTTGGGTCACCGCGTCGATTTGCCGGCCTACCAGCCGGAAACACCGCCGCAAGCCGGACGCGTCTGTGTTGAATGCGTCGAGCTGGCCGCGAAAGTCGTCAGCGGCCAGCCCGACCCCGCCAATGCCCGCTACGTGCTGCAAACCCTCGACCGGGCGATACACGGCTGTCTGAACGGTGAATTTCAGGCGCTGGTCACCGCCCCGGTGCACAAGGCCGTCATCAACGACGCGGGCATCCCGTTTACCGGTCACACAGAATACCTGGCGGAAAAGTGCCACGCCGCGCAGGTCGTAATGATGCTCGCCGCGCCCGGCCTGCGGGTGGCACTGGCCACCACCCACCTGCCACTGGCCCGGGTAGCCGCGGCCATCACTGCGCAGGGTCTGGAAGCGGTGATACGCTGCCTCCACCACGACCTGCAGGACAAATTCGACATACCCCGACCACGCATCCTCGTGGCGGGTCTCAATCCGCACGCCGGCGAGGGTGGTCACCTCGGTACCGAGGAGCGCGACATCATCCAGCCTGTAGTCGAAAAGCTTCGGAGCGAAGGCCTGCAGCTGACCGGGCCCCTGCCCGCCGATACGCTGTTCACGCCGCCGCTGCTGGCCGAGGCCGATGCCGTACTGGCGATGTACCACGATCAGGGCCTGCCCGTACTCAAGTACCTGGGCTTCGGACGCGCTGTCAACATTACCCTGGGGCTGCCATTTGTGCGCACTTCGGTCGACCACGGTACCGCGCTGGACAAGGCCGGCACCGGCGAGGCCGACGGCGGCAGCCTCAATGCTGCGATTCGTTGCGCGATCGATATGATTTCATGAGCCACCGCGCACGCAAACGCTTCGGCCAGAACTTTCTCCACGATCCCGGCGTCATCCGTCGCATCATCCAGGCCGTCAGCCCGCAACCCGGACAGCGGCTGGTTGAAATCGGCCCCGGTCAGGGAGCCATAACACTCCCACTGCTGCGCGCCTGCGGGCAGCTGGACGTCGTGGAGCTGGATCGCGATCTGGTTGAACCGCTGGCAAACAAAGCCGCGGGCCTGGGCAAGCTCATTATTCACCAGGCGGATGCGCTGCAGTTCGATTTTTCGGCATTGGCCGAGCAAGAAAAACTGCGCGTGATAGGCAACCTGCCCTACAATATTTCCACGCCGCTGTTGTTTCACCTGCTCACACAGTCGGACTATATTGAAGACATGCACTTCATGCTGCAAAAAGAGGTGGTGCAACGCATGGCCGCGCAGCCGGGCAGCGGTGACTACGGTCGCCTGTCACTGATGATCCAGTACCACTGCAGGGTGGCACCGCTGTTCGGTATCGGCCCCGGCGCGTTCAGGCCCGCGCCCAGGGTCGAGTCGACGTTCGTCCGGCTGACACCCTGGCCGCAGGCGCCCGTTGCCGTTGATGACTACACCTGCCTGGCTACCGTGGTACGGCAAGCCTTCGGCCAACGCCGCAAGACACTGCGCAATACACTGAAAGGGCTACTCAGTGAAGAGGAAATCCGTACCAGTGGCAGCGATCCCGCGGCGCGCCCGGAAACGCTGACGCTGCAACAGTACGCCGCTCTGGCCAACCGGCTGGCACATCGTAACTAGCGAGGACACACCCATGCCCACCTACACCCATCTGCTGCTGGCCGTGGACTTCTCAAAAAACACCGACGAGGTTATTAGCAAGGGGCTGACGCTGGCCGCGGCCTTTGAGGCGCGCGCCAGCCTGGTGCACGTCGTCGAGTTCGCCCAGGTCGATCTGTCCAACGAACTGGTCATGCCACAGGAACTCGAACTTGACCAGGAACTGCTCGCACTGGCGGAGACCCGTTTGCAGGAACTCGTCAAGCGGCACGGACTCGCCGACAAGGCATGCCATGTGCGCCAGGGAAGCACCAAGCGCGAAATACTCAGCCTTGCCGAGCAGGAGGGGGTAGACCTGATCGTTATTGGCAGCCACGGACGCTCGGGCATCCAGTTACTGCTCGGATCGACCGCCAATGCGGTGCTGCACGGTGCGCCCTGCGACGTGCTGGCCGTGCGTGTGAAAGATTAGTTTACCAGCGCTTCTGCAGAAACAGGAAAACGTCGGTATCACCAGCGAGAGGGCCGGTTTGGCCGGCGGCACCGGCACGCAGACCGCGCCACACCGAATCCGGCAAGGACGAAGAACACTGAACGGTGGGACCCGACTTGCCGAAGGGGCGGGCGAGGTTGAAGCCTTCGCCGTCCTCCTGCACTGTCACCTTCGGCCGCCATTCTTTCAGCTTGCGGGCGAGATCCAGACCCCAGATCGATTGCCACCATTTTTCCGAGCCGGCAACCTCGCGACTGTCTTTCGACGAGGAAGCCATGCCGGAAATATTGGCAGCCTGTGCCACACCGCTCAGCAGTGAGCCCATAGCGACGCAAAAGGTCAGCAGTAGCAGCAGATCCGGCTTACGATAAGATGTTGTTTTGACAGTCATAGACGCACCGCTCAAATATCCCGCGCCCGAAGGCGTGGTTTTATTCTTGTAAATATGAAGCGGAGTTACTGTTACCCACGTCGCAATATGGGCATTTCCTGAAGGTTACTCATCCACGATACGCTTCCCCAGTGTTTTGCTAGCGGCAGGGTCGCGGCTAACTTAAGCCCGGGGATGTGCGCGCCCTGGCAGCGCACAGAAATCGCCTGCAACTGGCTGTTAAATACGATGAATACGTCTGGTGCGCGGCGCTTGCGCCGGTCGGGACAGGACTCTCACCGGGTGGAACCGGTATACAGCGGCGCTTGTCCGGGGGCTGACCAGGCCAAGCGCTTCGACCATAGGGCGGAATCCGGTGTGCCGCCAGCCGACCACCCGGGGGCGCCGGCATAACTGTCTGTTCTGTCAGCGGGCCGTGGCCGTCCGATAAGCCGCGTCCAGCCAGCAGCGCGGCAGCGCTTCACCGGAGGGAAACTCGAGACCGGCCTTGGCAAACCGGGCAACGTCCTGCAATTCTTCTCCGGCGTGAAACCGTCCCTGCACATCTGCACTGCACGGGTCAACCATGGCCACCACATCCAGCACTTCGACCAGATCGCCGCTCGCCTTGTCTCGCATATACATGGCCGTCTCCTTGTTTTTTTGCCTTCGCTAAAAATATAGACCGGTTTCGGGCAGTCCGCCTGCCCTGCGGTTTGCGGGGGTAAACTATACCTGCCCGCGAAAACCCAGTATCCTAGCGCACTTACCCGGAGCCCAGGCATGTCCAGCAACACTTACAACATCAAGGTCGAAGTCCAAACCCAATACATCGCCGAGCAGTCCCTACCGGACCAGGATCACTTCGTGTTCGCCTACACCATAACGATTCACAACAACGGTGAGGTGCCGGCACAGCTGCTGCGCCGCCACTGGGTGATCACCGACGCCAACAACAAGGTTCAGGAGGTCAAGGGAGAAGGCGTGGTCGGCGAGCAACCGCACCTGCAACCCGGCGAAAGCTACCGGTACACCAGCGGCACCATGCTGGAGACCCCCGTCGGCACCATGCGCGGCAGCTATCTGATGATTGCCGATGACGGTGTCGAGTTCGAAGCCGACATCCCCCAGTTCACCCTGTCCATGCCGCGCATCCTGCATTGAGCCGCGCCCATGGCTGTCTACGCCATCGGTGACGTCCAGGGTTGCTTCGACGAACTGCAGTACCTGCTCGAACTGATCGACTTCAAGCCAGGCCCGGACCAGCTATGGTTTGCGGGCGACCTGGTTAATCGGGGCCCCAAGTCGCTGGAAGTACTGCGTTTTATCAGCTCCCTGAACGCCGTCTCGGTGCTCGGCAATCACGATCTGCACCTGCTCGCCAGCGCACACATCCCCGGACGGCGCAAACGCAAGGACACGCTGACGCACATTCTCGACGCCCCCGATGCCGCACAACTGCTGGACTGGCTGCGCCATCAGCCGCTGCTGCATCATGACACGACGCTGGGCTATACGCTGGTTCACGCCGGCCTGCCGCCCCAGTGGGACCTGGAAACGGCCAGAGCCTGCTCCGTAGAGGTGGAACAGGTATTGCGCGGCGATGGCTACGTCGAGTTCCTCAACGCCATGTACGGCAACAAACCGGACGTCTGGACGCCGGCGCTTACAGGTTGGGAGCGCCTGCGCTTCATCACCAACTGTTTCACCCGTTTGCGCTACTGCGACAGCAGCGGCCGACTGGCGCTGGAAGAGAAAGGCCCTCCGGACACCCAGCCGAAGCATCTCAAACCCTGGTTTGAGTGGAATAGCCGCAAAAGCCGCAATATGAATATTCTTTTCGGACACTGGTCGACGCTTGGCGCCTATGACGCGCCGGGTATTCATGCGCTCGACACCGGCTGCCTGTGGGGCGGGCAGTTAACCGCGCTGCGACTGGATAGCGCGGACGCCGAGCGCATCGAGTATCCCTGTCCGGGGGCGGCCACGCCGGGACAGAAATGAAACGCTGCGCCGTTCAGGCCCGGTTCGGCGGCCGGCGCCGATCGAGCACGACAAAATCATAGTCGTATTGATTCCTTTCATCGGCGCAGTGCGATTCGCGCTGCACTTCCACCCACTCGTTCGCATCGAAAGGCGGGAACCGGGTGTCACCCTCGACATCGGCCCTCACCCGGGTGAGGTAGAGCCGGTCGGCCCGCGGCAGCATTTGCCGGTACAGGTTGGCGCCACCCATCACCATGACTTCGTCGCAATCACCCGCGGCATCCAGCGCCTGTTCGATACCGTGCACCACGATACAACCCTCGGCGCTGAACCCCGCATCGCGGGTCACGACGATATTGCTGCGCCCCGGCAGCGGCTTGCCGATGGACTCCCAGGTCTTGCGGCCCATGACCAGAGGCTTGCCCATGGTCAGGTGCTTGAAGCGCTGCAGATCGGCCGACAGCCGCCAGGGCAGGCGGTTTTCGCGTCCGATGACACCGTTGGCGGCAAGCGCCGCAATCAGCGAGACACGCATCACACCGCAACCGGCGCCTTGATGTGCGGGTGCGGATCGTAGTCAAGCAGTTCGAAATCCCCAAAGCCGAAGGCGAACAGATCTTTGACATCCGGGTTGATCTTCATGGTCGGCAGCGGCCGCGGTTCACGCTGCAACTGAATGCGCGCCTGCTCCAGGTGGTTGGCGTACAGGTGCGCATCGCCCAGGGTGTGCACAAACTCTCCCGGCTCAAGCCCGGCGGCCTGCGCCATCATCATGGTCAACAGCGCATACGAGGCGATGTTGAACGGCACACCAAGGAAAATATCCGCACTACGCTGGTACAACTGGCACGACAGCCTGCCCCCGGCGACATAGAACTGGAAAAACGCATGGCACGGCGGTAACGCCATATTGTCGATGTCGCCCACGTTCCAGGCGCTGACAATGATCCGGCGTGAATCCGGGTTGTTCCTCAGCTGATCGAGCACCTGTGAAATCTGGTCGATATGTCTGCCACCGGCCGCCGGCCAGGAGCGCCACTGGTAACCATAGACCGGCCCGAGGTCGCCGTTTTCGTCCGCCCACTCGTCCCAGATGGACACGCCATTGTCGCGCAGATACCTGATATTGGTATCCCCGCTGAGGAACCACAGCAATTCATGGATGATGGAGCGCAGGTGCAGCTTCTTGGTGGTCACGGCGGGAAAACCCGCAGCGAGATCAAAGCGCATCTGGTAACCGAACACGCTCAGCGTGCCTGTTCCGGTGCGATCCTCCTTGCGCACGCCCCGGTCGAGCACGTGCTGCATCAAATCGAGATATTGCTTCACTGGGACCCCTTGTTCCGCGGCGCCGGCGGAAAACGCCCGGCATCGCGTTTCTCGCCGGATCGGTAGGCGACGACCAGCAGATAGACGCCAAACAGAATCATCGGCGCCGAGAGTATCTGCCCTTCGGTCAACCAGCCGAAGGCGATGTAACCGATATGGGCGTCGGGCTGGCGCACGAATTCGACGCCAAAACGGAACACCCCGTAACCCAGCATAAACATACCGGACACTGCGCGCGTCGGCCGCGGCCTGGATGAATACAGCCACAGGATAATGAACAGCACCAGGCCCTCGAAAAACGCCTCGTAGAGCATCGACGGGTGCCGCGGCTGGTTGTCGACAAAGGGAAACACCATGCCCCAGGGCAGGTCCGTGGGCCGTCCCCACAGCTCGCCGTTGATGAAATTGCCGATGCGCCCCGCACCCAGGCCGATCGGCACAAACGGCGCCATGAAATCCGTCACTTCGAAGAAACCGCGTCCGGTCTTGCGCCCATACAGCCACATGGCGATAAACACGCCCAGCATGCCGCCGTGGAAAGACATGCCACCCTGCCAGATACGGAACAGCACCAGCGGATCGTCGAGCAGCAAGTCGAAGTGATAGAAAAACATATAACCGATGCGGCCTCCCAGTATCACGCCCAGCGCGCCGTAGAAGAGCATGTCCGGAATTTCTTCCGCCTTCCAGCCGGAATCCGGCTTGCGCGCGCGGACGCCGCCGAGCACCCACACGCCGATAAAACCGACCAGGTAGGTAAGACCGTACCAGTGAATGGCCAACGGCCCCAGAGAGATCGCGACAGGGCTGATGTCAGGGTAAGTCAACATATTCAATTGTCTCTACGTCGGCAAAATGCTGCCCACGGACAGCAACTCTGTAAATATCTCCGGTCATCGCTGACAGATTCCTAGGCGGGCAGAACGCGACAAAACAACGCTTTCAGATAACCGGTCTCCGGAATCGCGGGGTGCAGCGGGTGATCCGGCGCCTGGTGACCACGCTCAAGTAGCTGCAGGCTGCGGTCCAGGTGCCGTGACGACTGCAGCAGGATATTCTGCAGCTCGGACTCGGAGAGGTGCTGGGAACAGGACGCCGACACCAGAATGCCGTCTCTGGCCAGCACCTGCATACCCAGCTGATTGAGGCGGTGATACGCCTGCTCGCCGGCCTTGGTGTCTTTCCTGCGCTTGATGAACGCCGGCGGATCGAGCACCACGACATCGAATTTTTCCTGGTCGACGCGCAGCTGACTGAGCACCTCGAAGGCATCCCCCTGGATGGTGGACACGCGTTCCCCCAGGCCGTTGGCCGCGGCGTTGGTGTGAATCCGGTCGACCGCGTTCTCCGACGCATCGACACACACCACCGCACCGGCACCGGCAGTCGCGGCCTGCAGACCCCAGGCGCCGACGTAGCTGTACACATCCAGCACACGCCGACCGGGAACATAGTCGCGCAGCCGCGCACGGTTCATGCGCTGGTCGTAAAACCAGCCGGTCTTCTGTCCCTCCAGCAGGGACACACTGAACCTGACACCGTGCTCGATGATTTCGGTCTGCTCGGGGACCACGCCGTGCACTTCGCGATAACTGTCCAGGCCTTCGAGTTTGCGCACCGGGCTGTCTGCGCGCCACAGGATGCCGCTGGGCCGCAGCACCTTGTCGAGTGCCTCCAGCACCTGCTCCTTGACCGCCTCCATACCCGCGGTGGTGCACTGCACCACGCAGACGTCACCGTAACGATCGATAACCAGGCCCGGCAGCTGGTCCGCCTCGCCATAGACCAGTCGATAAAAGGGCGTGTCAAACAGGCGCTCGCGCAGCGCCAGCGCGACATTCAGCCGATGGACCAGCAACGAGCGGTCAAGCAGAAAGCGGGCGTCGCGACTCACCAGGCGCGCGCAGATCAGTGAGTTGGGGTTGACGTAGGCGGTACCCAGGCTTTTGCCGCTGTGAGCCAGCAGCTGCACCTGCTGACCGGGCGCAAAGGCTTTCAGCGGCGTCGCCGCAATGTCGACCTCGTTGCTGTACACCCAGAGGTGGCCGGCGCGCAGACGCCGTTCTTCGTTCTTTTTCAACCGCAGCGGTGCCAGCGGCTCGGTGACTGAAACTGTATTCATAAACCCCGACCGGAAAATGCAGGGGTGAAGCTTACGCGTTCCCCGCGATTGCGTCGAGTTGAGCGGGGGCCCGCAACAGCTCACGTGCAGGCCACAGCACCAGGCTGCCGCTGCGGTACGGCTGCACCGCCAGCGATACCGGCACATGCGGGTTCACACCAGGATAGCTCACCAGCAGGTACCCCTGCGGGTGCGCCGTCAACCAGGCGCGCAGCTGGTGCTGCCCGGTCAGCGGTTCGATACGCTCGCGCAGGCGCCCGAGAAACTGGAACTGGCCATGGTAACGACCCAGCCACGCGAGCTCATGGCCGCTGCGCTGCAGACCCGCCAGGCGCCCCGCCAGTGGGCCAAGCTGGTACTGCGGCGCCACCAGGTCGACCCCCCCCAGGTAGACGGTCGCGGTCGCCAGCCACACCGCGGCGACGGTGGCGCGAACGGCAGACGCTGGCCGCAGGCGCAGCAGGAAAAACGGGGCTGACCAGAGCAGCAGAGCGGGGCCCCACACGGGCTGAACCTGCACCAGCCAGTCCGGCCCCTGCGGCCACCAGGGCAACGCGGTCAGCGCCACCCCGACCACGGCCAGCAAGCCGCCCGCGGGCCACAGTCGGAAGCGGGACTGCGCGGCCTGCGGGTCCGCCAGCGCCCGCGCCGCCAGTAGCGCCAGCAGCGGCAACAGCGGCAGCAGGTACTTGGCCTGCTTGCCACTGATCAGGCTGAACAACACCAACGCCGGGACCAGCACCGCCAGACAGAAGCGCACGCCTTGATCCTGCAGCGACAGGCGCCGCACGCCGCGCAGCAGCGGCGGCCAGAGGAGCCAGGGCAGGCCCAACAACGGCAACCACAGCAGGTAACTCCACCAGGGACTGCGATGAGCAAACGATTGCACCAGTCGCCCCGCGGATTGACCCCAGAATATCGCCTGCCGGTAGGCCTCCCCACCCGCCAGGCCCGCGGGAATCGCCCAGGCCAGGGCGATCGTCGCGCCCAGCAGCACGGCGCTGAAGGCGCCCAGGTACCAGCGCCACCAGCTCAGCGGCTGTGCGCCCCCCAGCCACCAGGGCGCAAGCAGCATCGCCGGTAACACCGGCAGGAGGATTACCGGCCCCTTGGACAACACGCCCAGGCCGATCGCGACGCCGACCATGCTCCAGCCCGACAGCGGGCGCTGCCGGGCGCGCAAGACACCCAGCCAGGCGCCCAGCGCCGCGAGCACCACCAGCAGGTCGAACTGCACCAGCGTATAAAAATTCATCCAGAAGACACTGCCGAACAGCAACCAGGGCGCGAGCGATCTGACCACCGCTGCATGCTCCGGCCACAGGCGGCCGGCAAGCAGCGCCGACCACCACAGCGCCAGCAGGCTCAGCACCACTGTGATCAGGCGCGCCGGTAGTTCGGCGACGCCGAATACCGCCCACAGGCCGTGAATCATCCAGAACAGCAGCGGCGGCTTCTGGCTATAGACCTCGCCGTTGAGCCAGGGCACGAGAAAATCGCTGCGTGACCACATTTCCCAGGCGACGCTGAGGTAGCGGGTTTCGTCGACGGGCAGCAGCGGGCGCAGCCACAGCTGCAACGCGGCAAGCAGCAGGACGGCGGCGATCAGCAATGGCCAGCCGGTGCGGTTTTCAATCATTTTCACAGCGCCGAAGGGCACCGGTGCAGCGCCAGGTTGCGCAAGGCGAAAACCGACCGATACAGCGGTCGGTCACGGCCGCGCGGGCAGGTGTCATGGACGTTCACGCCGACGCCCGGGTCTCTCCTCGCAGGGCAAACCGAACGACGATGCACTCATTCGATACCCGCCAGCTGTCGTCTTTGCTTGTGAATAAAGTAAAGGTTGCGCGAATAGATCAGCACGCCCACCGACTGCCCGAGAACAAAAACGGGATCCCCGATGTGCAGCGCGTAAGTAAACAGCGTGGCGCCGCCGGCGAGGCTGAAGTACCAGAAAGCCGTGGGGATGAGCGACTGTTTGTGACGCTCGCTGTACACCCACTGCACCAGGAAGCGCGCAGAGAACAAAGCCTGACCGGCGAACCCCAATACCAGCCACCCGACAGGTTGATCAAACATTGAGCATATCCTCCTCTGCAGCGGCGCGGCACGCGCGCCGCTGCAGCCAGGCCACCCCCAGGCTGTCGCCGAGGTGCGATAACTGCCCGTGTGCCGACGGCGCTCCACCGAGCCGCCGGCGCTGCAACCACATGACACCGGCCAGATCCACCAGCCCCACCCACAGCCGATTGTGCACGCCGTATTTGGATATGCCCTGCCCGCGCGCGCGGTGGCGAACCGGGACAGAAATGACGTGTACGCCCTGGCGCTGCATCAGTGCCGGCAGAAAGCGGTGCATATGATCGAATGCCGGCAGCGCCAGAAATGCCTCGCGGCCGAACACCTTGATGCCGCAGCCGGTATCCGGGGTTGCATCTTTCAGCAGCCGGCTGCGCACCGCATTGGCGATGCGGGAGGAAAACCGCTTTGCGATACTGTCACAGCGGCGGGTACGGTGACCGGCCAGCATCAGCGACCCGGCAGCGGCGTTCTCGAGCCGCAGGCGCTCGACCAGCAGGGGAATATCCGCGGGGTCATTCTGACCATCGCCATCCAGCGTGATGATCCAGGGCGCGAGGGCGGCGCGCACACCGGTCAGCAGCGCACTGCTCTGACCGCAGCGCCGCGAGTGGTGCAATACCCGCAACACAGGAGAGTCCGCCATGGCTGCCTGCAACTCCGCGCGGGTACCGTCGTCACTGCCATCGTCGACACAAACCACTTCCCAGGCATGGCGTCCCGCCATCGCGCGGCTGACTTCCGCGACCAGCGGCCGGACGTTACCGGCCTCGTTAAAAACCGGCACGACAATGGAAAACTCCATGAAAACCCTCGTCTTTTTCTGGGTTAGTGGAACGACAGAGCAGTTCGATTCGGCTATAGTAAAGCGCCAACCCCCCAGCCAGCCGCAAACTCATGACAAACGCCAGCAACTATACCAATCACCTCAGTCAGGAAACCAGCCCGTACCTGCTGCAGCACGCCGACAACCCTGTGGACTGGTACCCCTGGGGGCCCGAGGCGCTGGAGAAAGCCCGTCTCGAGGACAAGCCGATTCTGCTGTCGATCGGCTATTCGGCGTGCCACTGGTGCCATGTCATGGCCCACGAGTCTTTCGAGAGCCCCGCCACCGCAGCGCTCATGAACGAGCTGTTTGTCAACATCAAGGTCGATCGCGAGGAACGCCCCGACCTGGACAAAATCTACCAGACCGCCCACGCGTTGCTGACGCAACGCAACGGCGGCTGGCCGCTGACCATGTTCCTGACACCGGATGACCGGATCCCCTTCTTCGGCGGCACCTACTTTCCCGACCAGCCACGGCACGGCATGCCGGCCTTCACCGACCTGTGCCGGCATATTGCCGCCTTCTACCGCGAACAGCGCGACGAACTCGACCAGCAGAACCGCTCACTGATCGAATTCATGAGCGACATGCACCGCAGCGACACGCAGGCCGGCGCCCGGCTCAGCGCCATGCCGCTGGACGTGGCCAGGCAACAGCTGGAACAGCAGTTTGATGCCACCCACGGCGGTTTCGGCGGTGCGCCCAAGTTCCCCCACCCCACCAGCCTGGAGCGGCTGTTGCGCCACTGGGCAGGCAGCCGCGACAGCAGCGAACCCGATAAGCGCGCGCTGCACATGGCGCTGTTCACGCTCGATCGCATGGCGCTCGGCGGCATGTACGACCAGTTGGGCGGCGGCTTCTGCCGCTATTCCGTGGACGAGCAGTGGATGATTCCGCACTTCGAAAAAATGCTCTACGACAACGGCCCGTTGCTGTCGCTGTACAGTGAAGCCTGGCGCGCGACCGGCAACCCGTTGTACGAGCGCATCGTACGCGAAACCGCCGAGTGGGTGCGGCGCGAAATGCAATCGCCCGCCGGGGGTTACTACTCCAGTTTCGACGCTGACAGCGAAGGCGAGGAAGGAAAATTCTACGTCTGGTCGCGCGACGAAGTGCGGGCGCTGTTGAGCGCCGACGAGTACGAAATTTTCGCCGCGCGCTTCGGCCTGGACCAGACCCCCAATTTCGAAGAACGCTGGAACCTGCATGTCTTTGCTGCCATCGACAAGCTGGCCGAACGCTTCGGCCTGACCGCCGACGAAGTCGCTGCACGCATTGCCGGTGCGCGCGGCAAACTGTTCGCTGCGCGCGAAAAGCGCGTGCGCCCTGGCCGTGATGACAAGGTGCTGGTGTCGTGGAATGCGCTGATGATCAAGGGAATGGCGCAGGCTGCGCAGAGCTTCGATGCGCCCGAGTGTCTGGAATCCGCCGAACGCGCCCTCGACTTCATACGCACGCAGATGTGGCGCGACGGACGCCTGTTCGCCACCAGCAAGGACGGCCGCGCCCACCTTGCCGCCTATCTCGACGACTACGTGTTTCTCATCGACGCCATACTCGAACTGCTGCAACTGCGCTGGCACAGCGACGACCTGCGTTTCGCCATGCAGCTCGCGGACGTGGTACTGAACCACTTCGCCGATCCCGACGGCGGCTTCTTCTTCACCGCCGATGACCACGAAACCCTCATCCAGCGGCCCAAACCGATGAACGACGACGCCCTGCCCGCGGGTAACGCCATCGCCGCCAAGGTCTTCGGCCGCCTCGGCCACCTGCTCGGCGAGACCCGTTACCTCGACGCCACCGAACACACGCTGAAGAACGCCTGGAACGGGATGCAGCAAAGCCCCTACGGACACACCGGCCTGTTGCTGGCGCTCGAGGAATATCTCTACCCGGTGGAAACCATCGTTATCCGCGGCACGGAAAATCTGAAAACCTGGCATCAGGCTGTCGGCCGCGGCTATGCACCGCGGCGCATGGTGTTCGCCATTCCGGACAGCTGCGAATCCCTTCCGGGCTTGCTCGAAGACCGCAAAGCCGCGCCCGGCGGTATTGCCTACATCTGCGAAGGCACCAGCTGCCAGCCACCGATTACCTCGCTCGCTGAACTCGAGGCTGTCACCGCCGGTCAGACATAACGCCGCCTGACCCGGGAGGAGTTCTTGATGAGCCTTGCATAATTTGGTGAATCGGTGATTCCCGTAGGTTGGGCTGAGGAACGAAGCCCAACGGGCCAGGCTCCCAAACGCTGGGCTTCGCTACGCTCAGCCCAACCTGCGAATATTCGCCATTGGCATAAGGCTCAGCCAGCTGTGGGCTTGATACCTGCGGCGAACCGGGTGCCTACATCCATCCACAGACCGTCGGCCGTTTTCTGCGCAGCAACGAAGGCCAGGTGTTCGGCCCGGAAGTCGGCCTGCCGTTCGCCGGGTACCTGTTCAAACAAGCCACGCATGGCGGTGTTGTGCACCACGTCCCACCACTCGGTTTCATCCTTCAAGTGGTACCCGACCTGTACCAGCTCGGTCTCGATGGCTTCCAGCCCCGCGGTTTCCAGCAATTCGCAACAGTGGTCCAGCGAGCTAATACGCCTTGAACCGAACGGTCCATCGGGCAGTTGCACGCCGAACACCCGTAGATTCTCCACGAAATTATCCAGCATCGGCTGGAAAGCGCTTTGCTCGAAGCAGGTAAACGCCAGCTTGCCACCGGGGCGCAACACTCTCACCCAGTCGCCGAGCGCAGCCTGCATATCCGGGATAAAGAACAGACCGTAAGAGCAGACAACGGTATGAAAGTAGTCGGATCTGAAGTCGAGCCGCTCCGCGTCCATCGCGTGCAGGTCGACATTCTCCAGGGCCATCGTGGCGATATTGGCTGCGGCGCGATCGAGCATGCCGGGAGAAATATCGATGGCGTGCACACGCCCCTGAGGACCTACAGCCTGGGCCAGGGGAACCGCAACTGCACCGGTACCGGTGGCGACGTCGAGCACGCGCGCACCGGGGCCGGGTTTGACAAAGTTCACCAGCCGATCGGCGCAGAAAGGGAAAAACCGTGTCGCGGGGTTATCGTATCCCGCGGCGACCTTGTCAAAGACCTGTTGAACGGCCTGCTTTTGTTGTGCAGCGTCGGGCCCTGCGCTCAAGGCGCCTCCAGCGGTTGGCCGAAAGCGGCCTGGTAGCGATCGCGGAATTCGTCTGCGGTGAACGTGTGGTTTTGCGTGCCGTGTTGTTCTATTTTAATGGCGCCCATGAGCGCGGCGATGCGCCCGGTCACTTCCCAGTCCAGACCGTTCATAAGGCCGTACAGGAGCCCGCCACGGAACGCGTCGCCGCAGCCGGTGGGATCGACGATTGCGCTGACGGGCGCCGGCGGAATGTCGATACGTCTTTCCGAGTGATAGATGTACGAACCCTTGCCACCGAGAGTAACGATCAGTGCCTCGACCTTCCCGGCAATCTCGTGCGGCGACCAGCCGGTGCGGTCCTGCAGCAATTGCGACTCGTAGTCGTTGACACAAACCCAGGTCGCCTGCTCGATAAACTGCCTGAAGTCGTCACCGGTAAACAGCGGCATAGCCTGGCCCGGATCGAAAATGAAGGGGATCCCGGCTTCGACAAACTGCTCGGCGTGCTCAATCATGCCCTGTCGGCCGTCCGGGGAGACCATGCCGATGGTCACACCATCCGCCTCGTCCACCGTGACCTCGTGGGAGAAGTCCATGGCACCCGGGTGAAAAGCAGTGATCTGGTTGTCGTCCTGGTCGGTGGTAATGAAGGCCTGCGCGGTGTAGGCGCTCTCGATCTGCTTGATATGGTTGCGCGGTATAGCGTGCCTGTCCAGCCATTCCGCGTACGGCGCGAAGTCCTTGCCGACGGTGCCCATGGGCAAAGGCCTGCCACCCAGCAGCTTGAGATTGTAGGCGATATTGGCCGCACAACCGCCGAACTCGCGGCGCAGGTCCGGCACGTGGAAGGCGACATTCAGAATGTGCACCTTGTCCGGCAGGATGTGGTTCTTGAAGTGATCCTGAAACACCATAATAGTGTCATAAGCAAACGAACCGCAGATCAGTGCCGACATAGGCTCCCCTCCAATTTCATGTAAACAACAACACCGCCCACACCACCGACGCATTGGTAATGGCCAGAAACACCGCCGCGGAACCGACATCCTTGGCGCGCCCGGCCAACGGATGGTGTTCGTCGCTGATACGGTCGACAACCGCCTCGATACCGGAGTTGAGCAACTCCACGGTCGGCACGATCAACCACACGCCGATCATCACCGCGCGATGCAGCGCGGTCTCGCCCAGCCAGAAGGCCAATGGCAGCAACACCACGGTCAGCGCCAACTCCTGGCGGAAGGCCGCTTCATTCTTGAAGCAGGCCTTGAAACCTCTCCACGAGTAGCACCCGGCACGAATAATCCGCCTGATGCCTGTGTTGCCGGCCTTAGCCATTGCAGATCAGCGATCGTTGCTCCAGCGCACGTCCAGCTCGCGCGCCGCGCGCACTTCGTCGAGCCGGCGCACCGGTTGGGTGTGTGGCGCCTCGTGCAGCAGGGCGGGATTGGTCTCGGCCTCTTCCTGAATCTGCTTCATGGCCTCGACAAAGCCATCCAGTTCTTCGCGCGTTTCGGTTTCGGTCGGCTCTATCAACAGACATTCGGGCACCAGCAAGGGAAAATACGTGGTCGGGGCATGATACCCGAAATCCAGCAGGCGCTTGGCAAAATCCATGGCCGTCACGTGCTGCTCGCGCGCCTGGCGCTTGAGCGTGACGATAAACTCGTGGGTGGCGCGCCGATTCGGGTAGGCCAGGTCGAAACCGGCGTTTTGCAGCTGTTTCATCAGATAGTTGGCATTCAGCGTAGCGAACTCGGCGACGCGCCGCATGCCATCGCGCCCGAGTAAACGCGCGTAAACGTAGGCGCGCAACAGTACGCCGACATTGCCCATGAACGCCGACAGCCGGCCGATGCTCTGCGGCAGGTCCTGTTCGGTAACCCAGCGGTACTCGTCGCCATCGAAGGCCACCAGCGGCACGGGCAGGAAGGGCTGCAGGCGCTCGCTCACGCCCACCGGCCCGGCGCCCGGTCCGCCACCGCCGTGCGGCGTGGAAAACGTCTTGTGCAGGTTCATGTGAATGACATCGAAACCCATGTCCCCGGGGCGAACCTTGCCGAGAATGGCGTTGAGATTGGCGCCGTCATAGTAAAGCAGGCCGCCGGCGTCGTGCACGATACCGGCAATCTCCTTGATACGACGTTCGAACACGCCCAGGGTAGACGGGTTGGTCAGCATGATGCCCGCGGTGTGCGGTCCGACTGCAGCGCGCAGCGCCTCGATGTCGACATCGCCGTTGCGGTCGGTAGGAATTTCGCGCACCTTGTACCCGCACATGGTCGCAGTCGCGGGGTTGGTACCGTGCGCGGCGTCCGGCACCAGGATTTCGTTGCGCGCCGTGTCGGCGCGCGCCTGATGGTAGGCGCGAATCATGGCCACACCGGCGAATTCGCCCTGCGCGCCCGCCGCGGGGGTCAGCGACACGGCTTTCATGCCGGTGACATCCCTCAACATTTCCTGCAACTCATACAGGCAGGCCAGTACCCCCTGGCCTTCGCTGGCGGGCGCCAGCGGATGGCGGGCCAGAAAACCCGGCAGCATGGCCAGCGAGTTGCAGGCCCGCGGGTTGTACTTCATGGTACAGGAACCCAGCGGGTAGAAATTCGTATCGATGGAAAAATTCTTCTGCGACA
>Ga0315540_10000560_pt1 | contig 21330 bp, 18 predicted proteins | sample SalMarSW160110MG_FD_203677 | JGI IMG/M metagenome (GOLD analysis project Ga0315540, IMG submission 203677) | Salt marsh sediment microbial communities from the Plum Island Ecosystem LTER, Massachusetts, United States - Salt Marsh Sediment SW1601-10 ...
CGGAATAAGGTTCCCCGTAACGGCCGTGTGCGGTCCGGCAGACTCCTTCGCTCGCGATAGGGGGATCAGCCCGCCAGTCGCCAATCACGAGTCGCACAGGGAACACATCGGATCTCGCTTTCGCCCCTCCCGTTTCCCTGCCGCCTCGTCCGCGCGGCGCGGGTTGCGTTCGAAGCTCCGACGTGCTGGTTGTGCAAAGGCGGTGCCGCGAACCGTCCGCGTCAGGCGCGACGCGGATCTCGCTGTCAATGGGCGTGCGGGTGGGCGAAACGCGGCGGAACACGCCTCCTTTCGTGCGCGAGACGTTGCGAGCCGCCCGCGCGGGCATTGCGGGTATTGCGCCCCGCCCGCGCCGGAGGGGTTCCACCTGGGGCAAAACGCGTGGGTGATGGGTCAGCCAGCGCGCGGCGCCGGCCGCTCAGGCGAAGTGGCAGGCCGCGAGGTGGCCCGGGGCCACCTCGCGCAGCTCCGGCGGCTCGGTCGAGCAGCGGGCCGGCGCGCCCATCCGCGCCGCCAGCGGGCACCGCGGGTGGAACGGGCACCCCGGCGGCGGGTTCGCCGGGCTCGGCACCTCGCCCTCGAGCACGATCCGCCCGCGGGGCCGCTCGGGGTCGGGCACCGGCACGGCGGAGAGCAGCGCCTGCGTGTACGGGTGCTTCGGCGCCTCGTAGAGCGCGTCGCGCCCTGCGATCTCGACGATCCGCCCGAGGTACATGACCGCGACGCGCGTGCTGATGTGCTCGACCACCGAGAGGTCGTGGGCCACGAACACGTAGGTCAGCCCGAGCCGGCCCTGGAGGTCCTGCAGGAGGTTCACGATCTGCGCCTGGATCGAGACGTCGAGCGCCGAGACCGGCTCGTCGAGCACGATCAGCTCCGGCCCGACGGCGAGCGCGCGGGCGATGCCGATCCTCTGGCGCTGGCCGCCCGAGAACTCGTGCGGGTAGCGCCGGGCGTGGTCGGGCGAGAGTCCGACCGTCGAGAGCAGCTCGGCGACGCGCTCGCGCACGGCGCCGCCGCGCGCGAGCCCGTGGATCGTGAGCGCCTCGCCCACCATGCTGCCCACGGTGAGGCGCGGGTTGAGGCTCGAGTAGGGGTCCTGGAAGACGACCTGCATGCGCCGTCGGAGCGCGCGCAGGTCCCCCCGCCCGAGCGCGGTCACGTCCGTACCGTCGAAGAGCACGCGGCCGCCGGAGGGTTCGACGAGCCGCAGGATCGCGCGGCCGGTCGTCGTCTTGCCGCAACCGCTCTCGCCCACGAGGCCGAGCGTCTCGCCCTTCCCCACGGTGAAGCTCACACCGTCCACGGCCTTCACGTGCCCGCTCACGCGCGAGAAGAGGCCCCGCCGGATCGGGAAGTGCTTGCGCAGGTCGCGCACGTCGAGGAGGAGGCCGCTCACCGCGCGCCCTCCCCGCCCGCGGGGTCGAGCCCGCCCGTGGCGATCTCTCCCGCCCGCCAGCAGCGCGCCAGGCGCCCTTCGCCGAAGCGCTCCTCGGGGGGTTCCGACTCCCGGCAGCGCGCCTGGGCGACCGGGCAGCGGGGGTGGAAGCGGCACCCCGAGGGGAAGCGCGCCGGGTTGGGCACGGCGCCCGGGATCACGCGCAGCCGCTCGGCGCGCTCGCCGAGCCTCGGGAGGGAGGCCATCAGCCCCGCCGTGTAGGGATGAAGGGGCCGGCGGAAGAGCTCCCGCACCCCGCCGGACTCGACGATCTGGCCCGCGTACATGACCGCGACCCGGTCGGCGTTGCCGGCCACGACGCCGAGGTCGTGGGTGATGAGCAGCACGGCCATCCCGAGCTCGCGGCGCAGCGACGCCAGCAGCTCGAGGATCTGGGCCTGGATCGTCACGTCGAGCGCCGTCGTGGGCTCGTCGGCGATCAGCACCGCGGGTCGGCACGCCAGCGCCATCGCGATCATGACCCGCTGGCGCATGCCTCCCGAGAGCTGGTGCGGGTACTCCCCCGCGCGCTGCTCCGGCGCGGGGATGCCGACCATCCGCAGCATCTCGACGGCCCGGGCGTGCGCCTCGGCCCGGCCGAGCCGCTCGTGCGTCTCGACGACCTCCGCCACCTGGGCACCGCACGTGTGCACGGGGTTCAGCGACGACTGCGGCTCCTGGAAGACCATCGAGATCTCGCGGCCGCGGATCGCGCGCAGCTCGGCCTCGCCCAGCGACACGAGGTCGCGCCCGCGGAAGCGGATCTCGCCGCCCGCGTGGAAGCCCGGCGGGCTCGCGACGAGCCGCAGGATCGAGAGCGAGGTGACGCTCTTGCCGCTCCCCGACTCGCCCACCACGGCGAGCGTCTCGCCGGGATCGAGCGTGAACGACACGCCGTCCACGGCCCGCACGAGCCCGTCCTCGGTCCGGAAGTGGGTCTTCAGTCCTCGCAGCTCGAGCAGCGGTCCGCTCACGCGCGCCCTCCCGTCAGGCCCCGAGGGTCGAGGGCGTCGCGCAGCCCGTCGCCGAAGAGGTTGAACGCCATCACGGTCGCGAAGATCGCGAGGGATGGCACGTACAGCATCCACGCCGAGGAGCGCAGCACGGCGAGCGAGCGGGCCTGCGCGAGCATGTTGCCCCACGACGCCGCGGGCTCCTGCACGCCCATCCCGAGGAACGACAGCACGACCTCGCCGAGGATGTAGCCCGGGACCGCCACGGTCGCGGCGACTACGACGAAGGAGAGCGTGTTGGGCAGGATGTGCCGGACGATGATCCGCGTCCGGCTCATCCCGAGCGCCTCGGCCGCGAGCACGTACTCGTGCTGGCGGATGCCCAGCACCATCCCGCGGATGACGCGGGCGAGCCCGGCCCAGCCCAGAAGCGCGAGGATCACGACGAGGGCCAGGTAGACGTCCCGGCTCGGCAGCTGCACCGGGAAGACCGCGCGCAGCGCGACGATCAGGTAGAGCGCCGGGATGCTGAGGAGCAGCTCGGTGAGGCGCATGAGGCCCTCGTCCACCCACCCGCCCACGTAGCCCGAGATCGCGCCCAGCAGCAGGCCGATCGCGAACGAGAGCGCGATGCCCACGAGGCCCACGGTCAGCGAGACCTGCGCGCCGAAGAGCGCGCGCGTGAGGACGTCCCGCCCGAGCTGGTCGGCCCCGAACACGAACACGCGCTCCGGCGCCGGGACGCCGAACAGGTGCCGGTCCGAGGGCACCAGGCCCAGCAGCTTCCAGCGCGCGCCGCGCGCGAGCCACCGCAGGGGCACGGGGCGCGAGCGGTCCTCCCGCCAGCCCGACTCGCTGCCCGGGTCGCGGACGGTCGCGTAGACGAACCCGCCCGCGTGGAAGCGCCCCGAGGCGTCCACCCAGTGCAGCAGGGTCGGTGGGTGGTAGAACCGCCCGCGGTCGATGTCGTTCTCGGCGTAGGGCGCCACGAACGGCGCGAAGAGCGCGAGCGCGTAGAGGACGATCAGCAGCGCGCCGCCCGCGACCGCCAGCGGGCTGCGCCGGAAACGCCGCCAGAACAGCGCCCGGGGCGAGTGCGGGGGGGCCGCGGCGGGCTCAGCCATGCGCGATCCGCGGGTCCGCCACCGCGAGCAGCAGGTCGGCGACCAGGTTGCCGAGCACGAGGACGAACGACGCCATGAGCACCGCGCCGAGGACGAGGTACTGGTCCTGCGAGCGCAGGGCCTCGAGGGTGATCGAGCCCAGGCCCGGCCACGAGAAGATCGTCTCGGCCACGAACGATCCCGAGACGAGCGAGCCCAGCGTGAAGCCGAAGAGCGTGATGAGCGGGTTCATCGCGTTGCGCAGCGCGTGTCCCACGACGACGCGGCCCTCGGACAGGCCCTTGGCCCGGGCCGTGGTCACGTAGTCGAGGCGCAGCACGTCGAGCAGGCTCGCCCGCATCTGCCGCATGCGGCTGGCGAGCGGGATCAGCCCCACGACCACCGCGGGCAGCACGAGATGGCGGGCCACGTCGAGCGCGCGGGCCGCGGCGCCCATGGAGGAAGCGTCGTCGGAGTGCATGCCCCCGACCGGGAACCAGCCCGTCCGGGCCGCGAGCATGAGCAGCAGCAGGCCCGTGAGCACCTCGGGGAGCGACAGCCAGACGAAAGCACCGACCGAGAGTGCGCGGTCCACCGGCGTGTGCTGGCGCACGGCGGCGATCACCCCGAGCGGGATCGCGAGCCCCCACGTGACCACCATCGCGGCCGAGGCGAGGAGCAGCGTGTTCAGCAGCCCGGAGCGCAGCACGACGAAGACCGGCCGGTGGTAGGCGAACGACTCGCCGAAGTCGAAGTGCAGGAAGATGTTCTTCAGGTAGAGCAGGTACTGCACGTACCAGGGCTGGTCGAGCCCGAAGTTGCGGCGCATCTGCTCGAGCGCCGCGGCCGAGACCTGCGGGTTCTCGGAGACGGTCGTGAGGAAATCGCCGGGCGCGAGCTGGAGGAGGAGGAACGTGAGCGCCGAGATCCCGAGCAGCAGCGGCACGACCTGGAGCAGCCTCCGCAGGACGTAGGAGCGCACCGGCGGCCCTCAGGAGCCCCGGTGGCCGGGTCGCACGAAGATCCGGTCGCTGTTCCACAGGATGCGGTGCGGCATCGGGCTGGGGGCGACGTTCCCGAAGCGGGAGCGGATCGGCAGGCGCAGGTCCATGACGGGCAGCCACACGAGCCAGCACTGGTCGTTGACGATCTGCATGATCTCGTGCCAGGCGGCCCGGCGGGCGGCGAAGTCGCGCGTGTGGACCAGCCGGTCCATGAGCACGTCCACCCGCGCCTCCTCGGCCGTGGCCGGCTTCGGCGAGCGCAGGCGCCAGTAGTGCGTCGAACCCGAGGACTTCCAGACGTTCTGTCCCATGCCGGGATCGGCCGGCACCGCCGAGCCGAGGCCGAGCAGGCAGGCGTCGTACTGGAAGTCGTTCCGCACGCGGGTCAGCAGCGTGTTGAACTCGAGCGGAACCAGCGACGCCCGGATGCCGACCTTCGAGAGATCGTCGCGGATGAGGTTCACCATCTGCTGGCGCCACTCGTTGTCCGCGTTCGTCACGATGCCGAACTCCACCTTGTTGCCCTGCGCGTCCTCGAGCACGCCGTCGCCGTCGCGGTCCTTCATGCCGAGCCCCGCGAGCAGGCGGCTCGCCCCCTCGGGATCGTGGTCCACCCCGGCGATCGTCGAGTCGTACCACTTCGCGTTCCCGCGGGTCATCGTGCTCCAGTTGCGGAACCCGAAGCCGTGGAGCGGGCCGGCGATGAGCGCGTCGCGGTCGATCGCCTTGGAGACCGCCCGGCGGAAGTCCGCCTTCGAGAACCACGCGTACTTCACCTTCCCCACCGCCGGACCGGGCGAGCGGCCGTCGGGCCCCGGAGGCGCGGGGTTCAGGTTGAACCAGAGGAAGTTCGTGTTGTACGAGGGCCCGAGGTCGTAGAGCCTGTACCCGCCCTTCTTCTGGCCGCGCTCCCAGGCCGGGTAGTCGGCCGGCGACACGTTGTCGAGCGCGTCGATCTCGCCGGCCTCGAACTTGAGCGCGGCGCCGCTCTGGTCCTTCGTGACCACGAACACGATGGCGTCCAGGTACGGCAGGCGGCTGCCGTTCGCGTCCACGCCGAACCAGTACGGGTTGCGCTCGAGCTCGACCTTCTCGTTCGGCACGAGCTCCTTGAGCCGCCACGGGCCGCTCGTCACGAGGCTCTCGGGCGGCGTGTCGATGCCGTACGCGGACGCGAACCGGCCTTCGGCGTAAGCCGCCCCGAGCACGTGCTTCGGAAGGATCCGCACCGAGCCCGTCGCCGGCAGCATCAACGCGTCGGGCCGCGGGCTCGTCACCGTGAACGTGTAGGAGTCCGGCGCCGAATAGCTGAACTTGACGCGCCTTCCCGTGCGCGGATCGGGCTCGCTGAGCATGGTGGCGACGGAGGTCGCGAGCGTGTCGTCCAGGTAGAGATCGAAGCTGAACTTCACGTCTTCGGAGGTGATGAGGTGCCCGTCGCTGAACCGGGCGCCGTGCCGGAGGTGGAACGTGACCGTCCGGTCGTCGGGGCTGAACTCCCACGACTTCGCCAGCAGCGCCACGTCGTCGCCCGTCGTGTAGTCCACGTCGGTGAGCGAGGTGTAGAGCCGCCCGCAGACGTCGTTCGAGGAGTTCTCGTTCGCGACGACCGGGTTCAGCGTCTTCGGGCCCGTCGTGGCGCCGATGCGGAACCGCCCGCCGTGCACGCCGATCTCGGCCATGGGCGTGACCATCGGATCGGGCGGCGGCGGCTCGTGGTCCACCCAGGGAGCCTGCGGCTTCGCGCCCCCGCAGCCCCCGGCCCCTCCGAGCGCCGCGGCCAGCGCGAGGACGGCGCCCGCCGCCAGCGCGCGGGCGAAGTGGCCGCGTCCCTTCGTCTCGATCCGCATCAGCCGCTCCTCCCCTCGCGCCGCCCGACGGCGGCGAGGCGCGAGTATAGGAACGCGAGAGCCGCGGGGGTCAAGGCCGCACCGCCGCCGGACCGCCCCCGGCCAGCTCCAGGCCTTCCTCACCGTCGAGCCGCCTCGCGCCGGGCAGCCGGTCCGCCAGCGCCCCGGCGAGGCGCTCGAGCGGCGCGTCCGCTCCGAGCCGGCCGCCCGCGTGGGCGGTGCCCGCGCGCATCGCGGCACGTACCCGCTCGCGCGCGGCGGGATCGAGCGGCAGGACGTCGGCGAGCCGCAGGTGCGATTCCCCGAGGAGCAGGCTTCCCTGCTGGAGGATCGCTCCGCCCGACTCGCGCTGGGCGATGCCGGCGAACTTGCGGCCTTCCAGCGTCAGCTCGTGCCGCGCGGTCGAGGCGAAGCACGGCGCGGCCGGACCGCTCGCCGCCCGCGGTGCCCCGACGCCGCGCGGCGTTCCCGGGGAGAGATCGACCGGGACGCCCAGGGAGCGCAGGGCTTCCGCCAGCAAACGCGCGGTGCGCTCGTAGGCCGCGGCCGCCGCCGGCGCCCAGCCGTCGGGACCGAGGCGGGCGGCCAGCGAGAAGGTCCACTCCTCGTCGTGCCAGATCGCCCGACCGCCGGTCGGGCGGAGCGCCCAGGTCGCGCCGAGCGCGGCGAGCCGGCCGAGGTCCAGCTCGCGCTCCGCCCGCTGGCTCGCCCCCAGGGTGACGCCGGCCGGCGCGAAGCGGAACAGCCGGAGCACGGCGGGTCGCGCCGGGGCCGCCGCGGCCGCGGCGAGCAGCGCCGCGTCGCGCCGCATGTTCTCCGCGGGCGGGTGCGCGCCGTCGCACCAGAGGACGAGGCCGGCGTCCGGGCTCACGCCGCGCGGGAAACAGAGCCCCCGGTGCGTGGCCGGGGGCTCCCTTCGCGCCGGAGTCGGGTCACGGCGCGGTCACCGGATGAGATGGAGCCAGTCCGAGAACAGGAACTGGAAGCGGCCAATGAGCAGCGAGACACGGGACATCACCGTGTAGCCGTAGGCGGCGCCGAACGAGACCATGAGGAACAGCACACCGACCCGCGTGGCGAGGCCGAGGCCGCCCTTGTGCTCGCGGCTGTAGAAGAAGTAGAGCAGCGAGGTCAGCAGGCCCACGGTGAAGACGATCGCGTTCACGCTCGTCCACAGGTGGCCGGGGACCCAGAGGGGCTGCAGGCTGGCCTGGACCTGCGCGACGAGGTCGCCCTGCGCGAACCCCGTGGTCTTCAGCCCGGCGTAGACGCCGATGATCACCGCGAGCGCCCAGCGCGAGACCCAGGCGGTGCGCCGGGACAGGCGCGTGAAGAGCAGCACCCCGAGGAGCCCGGGGATCACGAGCAGTGCCCGGTAGTCGCCCTGCTCGATCCGGAACGGCCCGCCCTCGACGTGCCCGCCGAACGCCGTCCGGAGCGGGTCGAGGAGGTTCGAGTAGATGACCGTCCAGTAGTTGAGGACGATGAAGTACCCGGCCGAGACACCCACGAAGAGGTACTCGGCGAATTTGTAGAACGGGTTGTCCTTGTAGACGAACGACAGGATGCACAGCGTCAGGAACGCCGCCACCCACGTCCCGAGGTCGTGGCTCACGTTCATGCCCGCCCCCGCTTCCCGCGCGACCACTGCACGGCGTTGCCGAGCAGGATGCAGGCGGCCACGAAGAAGTGCGCCAGCGACTGCGCGTCCATGCCCCGCGTCGCGGGTCCCTTCTCGTGCATGAGCTTCTCGTACTCCGCCGCGCCGGCCATCCCGCCGAGCATGCCGCGCAGCTGGCCCGACTGCAGGTAGGGGTAGTAGTCGGGCGCGCTCACCGCGGTGGCGGCGGAGACCATGGGCAGGTGGAAGCGGGAGTTCACCTGCTGCACCCACTCCTTCGTGCCGGGGTAGCCGCCCGAGACGCTGACGAGCAGCGGGAAGCTCGAGTAGTCGCGGATACCCTTCATGACCGGCAGCGTGCGCGTCTCGCGGTCGCGCTGGTCGCGCGGGAACGCGTTCGTGATCCCCTGCCCCATGAGCACCATCACGGCCTCGTTCCCCGACTTGAACCCGAGGTTCTCGTAGTCGCGGCCGCTCACGAGATCCACGCCCCGGGCGCGGTACTCGTCGGCGACCTCCTCGAGCGTCTGGTCCACGAGGCCCGGACCGCCGTTCCACAGGCAGAGCACGATCGGCTTGCAGTGCTTGTCGAAGAGCTGCCGGAGCGTGGTCTTGGTCATCGGCACCATCTCGGGCCGGTTGCCCGGGTCGTAGTCGCACGCGACCAGCACGGGCGAGCCGTCGGGCACGGCGGCGATGGCGTCGTAGTACTCCTGCGTGGGCTTCGACACCTCGAGCGGGAGCCCGACGGGAAACAGGAGCGGACCCGCGACGAGCAGCGCCATGCCGAGGAAGATCCAGCGCCGGTCCAGGCTCTCGAGGGCCGACAGGTTCACGTCAGTCCCCCCCGCCCAGGTAGGTCCGCTCGATCCCGAGGATCACGCGCAGGCCGGTGGCCATGACCCCCATCGCGGCGCCGATCAGGATCGCCCGCTTCGCCGCGTTCTGCGGCACGTTCATGACCCAGTCCTGGATCGCCCCGAGCGGGGTGGTCCGCAGCCATTCCGGCAGGCCCGCGTGGTCGGTGAGCGGCCGCAGGAGGAAGTCCCCGAGCGGGACGCGCCCCAGCATGACGATCAGCGCCGCCGCCGCGAGCAGCCCCGCCTCGAGGGTGCGGATGCGGAAGGCCCGGAACGCCGCCGAGGCGATGAAGAACGCGAGCAGCGCGTACAGCGTCGCGTTCATCGTGGCGAAGAGGTTGTTGTAGATCCAGATCGACGGCGTGCCCGGGGCCTGGAAGCGCGGTCCGTCCACGAAGAAGCCCACGGCCATCGTGACGAGCATCCCGGCGATGAGCACGACGCGGTAGGGCCAGTCCCGGTCGCGCTTCGCGATGCCCTCGAGGTTCACGCGCAGCACGTTCGCCCCGCCGAGCACGTAGCCGAAGGCGACCACGATCACCGCGGACTGCTGGAGGAAGTCCGTCGGAACGCTCACCCAGGGGTGGGGAACGAAGAATCCCAGGATCATCACCGCCCCGATGACGGCGGTCAGGAACAGCGGGATCTCCCGTTTCACCCCTTGCCCCTCCCTACTGGGTCTGCATCCAGCGGGTCAGCCCGTGGATGCCGAAGGTCTCGAGGACGCAGCCGGTCAGCACGACGAGGACGATCGCGACCTTGAGCATGTCCGCGCCCTTCAGGCCGCCGACCAGCCGCGCCTCGCCCGAGAGGTAGGCGCTCGCGGCGAAGAGCTCCTCGCCGATCAGCGTGTAGTCGCAGGCGACGACGAAGAAAGGCAGCTGGGGCACGTTCGCGGTCGCGGCGACCTGGATGGCGCCGGTCGAGAAACCCGTCTCCGCGAGCAGCAGCGACTCGGCGAAGAACGCGCCCATGTAGAGGTGCGCCGCCGGACGGTCGCGCAGGATGATGCCCGTGATCGCGGCGACGTAGGCGAACTGCTGCGGCGAGACGAACGTGACGCTGTTCGAGTCGTACGTGTCCGGCCGCCCCGCGCTCAGGTGGCCGCTGCGGACCATCTCCTGGGCGATCGTGAACGGGATCGGGTAGGCCACCGGCACCCGGATCGGCGTCTCGTAGCGCGCGGTCATGCGGGCCACGCTCTCGAGGATCACGAGGCCCGCAACGGTCTGCATGTCGTCGATGTCCGTGATGCCCGGGACGTAGAGCACCGGGCGGCCCATCTCGGTCGCGCGCCCGATCGCCTCCTCGATGGCGTCGATGCCCGCCAGCCGGCGCACGAACGGCTTGCGGCCCGACTGCGCCATGTACATGTAGTAGAGGACGAGCAGGAAGAACAGGGCCATGAACGCGAACACGCTGCCGCGCGTCGAATTGAACCAGGCCGCCCGGGGGATGGCCGGGCCGGCGGCGGCGCCGGCGAGCGTGCGCCCCCCCGGCCCCACGGCCTCGACCCGGTAGAAATAGGTCGAATCGTGGTGGACGCCCTCGTCGCGCCGCGACCGCGTCCCCGCGGGGACGGAGTCCACCACCGCCCACGGTCCTCCCGGCGTCGGTCCGCGCAGGATCAGGTAGCCCGTGACCGTGCGGGATCCCGTCGTGTCGTCGGGCGAGAGGGTCCACGAGAGGTCCATGGCGCGCCCGGCGTCGTTCGCGATGTCCGCGAACACGAGCCCGGTCGGGGCCCGGGGGGCCGCGATCGTGTCGGGCGGTGCCACGGCGGCTCGCACCGGGGCCGCGGCCGCGAGGGCCAGCGCGATTCCGAAGGCGAGGAGCCCGCGGCGGGTCGAGGAGCTTGCGTGGGTCAGCACCGGCCTCCTGTCGGTGGACGCGCGTCGCCAACGACGAACCGCTCGAGCGCGCGGCGGGCCGTCACACGCTAGCAACCGCGCTCCGGCCGCGTCAACGCCCGAAGGCCCGGCGCGCCTCACTCCGCGAGCCGCTCCACGTTCGCCCGCGGCACCACCGCGCGCTCGCCGCCCTCGTCGAACTCGACCACCAGCACGCGGACCCGCGCCTCCGTCTCGAGCGCCCGCAGGTCGGCCGGCAGCTCCACGACGCGGCCGAGACGGCCGAAGTGGGGCGCGCGGATGACGCGGACGCGCGAGCCGGTCTCGAGTCCGCCGTCCCCGGCCTCCGCGTCCGCGCCCGTCGTACCCGGCTCGCCCGGTACCAGGATCTCGGGGCGCAGCACGCCGGCCCGGATCTGCGTGGCGCCGCTCGCCGATGCGAGGCGGCCCCGGTTCGCCTCGAGGAGCCGCCAGGTCCGGTCGGCCATCGACAGCCGGCCGAATCCCTCGGTGATGACGAGCGTGATCCCGAGGTCCTCCGATCCGGTGATCGCCACACCGAGATCGCGTCCGAGCAGCCGGCGCAGGTCGGCGTCGTCGAAACCGCCCACCACGACGGCCGCGACACCGCACTCGCGGGCCCACTCGAGCGTCTCGTGGCTCGTCCACGCGCCGCCGACGACGATCTTGCCCCGGTGCCGGCCATCGAGGTCCGCCGTCCTCAGAGTCTCGCCGGGGCCGGAGACCGCAAGCTCCAGCTCGCCGAAGGTCTCGCCCCCCACGCCGAAGATCCCCTGGAGGAACGCGCCCTCGGCCTCGACCACGACGCCCTCCTCCGGCAGGACTTCGGCCACCCGGCCCGCGAGGTAGGCGTCCACCTCGACCGGGATCGGGGGCTCGCGCAGCAGCAGCTGGCCCGTCACTGACGAGACGCTTTCGAGAGTCCCGTCGGCCGGGGCCTCGACCGTGTTCGTGACGAGCCCGAAGAGCCCCGAGGCCTTCGCCACGATGTCGCCGGCCTTCACGGACGACCCGAGGGGCATCTGCAGCGTGCCGAGCGCCTTCGCGGGATCCACGCCGAGGCGGCCCGCGAGGTTCACCGTCTGGACGTTCCCGGGCAGCTCGGTCCGGGCGACCACCGTGTCCGGACCGACGGTCGCACCCTCGGCGACGAGCACCTCGCCGCGCAGGGGCAGCCGCCGCTCGCGCCGCACGCGGGCGCGGGCGGAGACCCGCAGGCCGGGCGTGTACGAATGCGACACGTCACACCTCCCGCGGGTAGAGGTCCATGGACCGGTTCCACTCGCGCAGCTTCGCGATGCGCTCGCGCGGACCGGAGGGCAGCGCGAACGGGCGCCGGCCGCGCGCGTCCAGTACGACGCCCACCACGCCCGCCGGCACCTCGGCGTCGACCGGGCGCCCGCGGCCCGCGCCGGCGTCGAAGCCGCGCTCCGGCGAGACCCGGAGCCGCACGCGGCCGCCCGCGGGCACGGGCACGAGCGTGAAGTCGCCGTACGCGACGCGGTGACTCGAAGCCGGCCCGTCCCCGGGGGCGATCTCGACGGTCATGCACGCCTGCCCGGCCCTGCCGTTCCCGGCGGGCGCCACGCACGCGCCGAGGTGGATGAGGCAGTCGCGCTCGAAGACCTGCGTCGCCGCCTCCTCGTGGACGGTCGAGAGCACTCCGAGCTGCGGGGTCATGAAGATGCTGTCCACCGCCAGCGAGGTGACCCCCTCGGGCAGGAACGCGTCGATCATCATCAGCATCGCCTGGGCGCGCCGGGGCGCGTGCGAGAGCACCCCGCCGGAGCCCACGAGCAGTCCGAGGCTCATGAGGTTGACGAGCGACTCGCCGCTCGCCGACTGGTCCATCGCGTCGGAGATGTCGCGTGCCTGCTGCCGGCCCTTGAGGCCCACCGCGAGCGCCCGGTGCTGGTCGAACGAGAGACGCAGCGCTTCGCGGCAGATCGCCTGCTCGACCACGAGGTCCTCGAGCGTCTGCGGGATCGTCGTGGGGCGGATCATCTTGTTCTTGATCCGGTTGCGCAGCTCGCTCTCGTCCACCGCGAACGGCACCCAGCGGAGGATGTTCCCGATGCCGGCCTCGGTCATCACGTTCGAGATCGAATAGCTCATTCCGAGGTTCGCCGAGACGGTGCGGTTGAATACCGTCTCCTCCGTCCCCGGGACGCCGAAGACGGAGAAGACGTCGGTCGTCGCCCCGCCGATGTCCACGCCCACCACGGCGAGACGGTCGCGCTTCGCCACCTTTTCGATGATGAGGCCGACGGCGCCGGGCGTCGGCATGATCGGAACGGGCGTCCACGTCATCAGCTTCCGGTAGCCGGGCGCGTGGGCCATGACGTGCTCCATGAACAGGTCGTGGATCGCGTCGCGCGCCGGCCCGAGGTTCTCGCGCTCCAGCGTGGGCCGCAGGTTGTCCGTCACGGTGAGCGCGACACGGCCGCCCAGGGTCCCGCTCACGACTTCGGCCGCGTCGCGGTTGCCCGCGTAGACGACCGGCAGCTCGTAGCCGGCGCCGAGCCGGGCCTTGGGGTCCGCCGCGGCGAGCAACTCGGCCATCTCGGCCACGCGCCGCACCTCCCCGCCGTCGGTGCCGCCCGAGAGCAGGATCATGTCCGGCCGCAGCTGGCGCAGCCGCCGGATCTTCTCGTGCGGCCGCCGCCCGTCGTTCAGCGCGATGACGTCCATGACGATCGCCCCGGCGCCGAGCGCGGCGCGCTGCGCGCTCTCGCCCGTCATCTGCTTGACGAGGCCGGACACCATCATCTGCAGTCCGCCGCCGGCGCTCGAAGTGGACAGGTAGAGATCCACGCCCGTGTCCCCCGCCTGCGGGGTCACGATGCGCTCCCCGTCGAGCAGCTTCCGGCCGCACAGCTCCTCGACCTCGCGGACGGCGTTCAGAACGCCGCGCGTCACGTCCTCGAAGGGCGCCTCGACCGTCGTGGGCGCCTCGCCGCGAACCTTGAGGCGGTAACCGTCGGCCTCGCGCTCGATCAGCACGGCCTTCGTGGTCGTGGACCCGCAGTCCGTGGCCAGGATCGAGCGGATCTCCGGGGGCACGTCGCTCACCGCGTCCTCGCCGCCTTCGCCGCGCGCGCGGCCTCTTCGCGACGCGCGACGTGGACCTCGATCTGACCCGTCAGCCGCTCGAGGCACTCGCGCCGCTCGATCAGCCGCGCGAAGCGCCGGTAGTCCGGGAGCCGGAACAGCGACAGCACGATCGGCTCGAAGAAGACCATCGCCTGCCCCGCGATCACCGACAGGGGCCGGGCGGTTTCGAGCGCGACGATCGCCGGCGTCTCGAGGCGCAGCGCGACGACCCGGCCCGCGAGCCGGTCGAGGAGGGCCGCGTCGTCCGCGGCGATCTCAGTTGCCCGCGCCGTCACGTCCTTCTCGCAGCGACCGCACGGTCGCCGGCGCCTGCGCCCGCAGCTCCGCGGGCACGGGGAGCGAGAGCGCCCGCGTGGCGTCGAGCCAGTGGCGCTTCGGGTAGGGCGAGAGCAGCAGCGCCGCGGGCAACTCGTCCACGCGCCGCACCTCGGACCAGCGCCGGCGCTCCCAGCCGAGCAGCGATCGCCGGGCGGCGCCCTCGGCGTCGAGCTTCACCTCGGTGCGTGCCAGCGCCGGCGCGAACGCGGCCACGCAGAACGCGCACAGGCCGGCGGCGACGAAGAAGGGCTCGCGCGCGGCCACGACGAGCGCGCACAACCCGAGGGCCGAGACGAGGGCGGCGGCCGCCACGCGCGGGCGCTCCCGCCAGGGGTCGTAGACCCAGGCGACGGTCGTGGCGGCCGGGATCGCTCCCGGTCCGACGCCCGTGTCCACGGCCGACGTCACGAAGCGTTCGTCCGGCGGCCCGGGGGTGGAACGTCGCGGCGCACGGGACGCCGACGCGGCCGAGGCCGCGACGGGGCTGTCGGGGCGCCGCGCCGGATCATGCGTGCTGCTCCTCCACGAGCTTCTCGTAGTCCACGTGCGAGAGCAGCGCCCCGAAGGAAGACGGGTCCGCCGGCCGGATGCGGATCATCCAGCCCTCGCCGTACGGCTCCTGGTTCACGAGCGCGGGATTGTCGCCCAGCGCCGAGTTCACCTCGACGACCTCACCCGCCACCGGGGCGTAGAGGTCGCTCACGGTCTTCACCGCCTCGACCACGCCGAACGCGCCCCCGGCCTCGATCTGGCGGCCCTTCTCCGGCAACTCGACGAACACGACGTCGCCGAGCTGGTCGGTCGCGTAGCTCGTGATCCCCACGGTGAGGAGCCCGTTCTCCTGCCGGGCCCACTCGTGATCCTTCGTGTATCGGACGTCGTCCGGGTAACCCACGTGCTCCTCCCTGTCAGGAACGGTGCGAGCCGCGCGTGTGGAACGGCCGCGCGGTGACCCGCGCGGGCAGCGATGTGCTGCCGGCCTGGACCTCGAGCGCCGTCCCGACCTTCGCGAGCGGCGCCTCGACGTACCCCATGCCGATGGGCCGCTCGAGCGACGGGCTGAAGGTGCCGCTCGTCACGTGCCCGACGGGCCGCCCCTCCGAGACGATGGCCATGCCGTGCCTCGGCACGCGCCGCCCATCGAGCTGGAAGCCAACCAGCTTGCGCCGGAGCCCTTCGGCCTTCTGCCTGACGAGCACGTCGCGCCCGTGGAAGTCGCCCTTCGCGAGCTTGACGGTCCAGCCAAGGCCCGCCTCCAGCGGCGACGTCGTGTCGTCGATGTCATTTCCGTAGAGCATGTAGCCCATCTCGAGACGGAGCGTGTCGCGCGCCCCGAGGCCGACGAGCTCGAGCCCCTGCGGCACCCCCGCGTCCACGAGCCCCTGCCAGACCGTGGCCCCGTGCGCAGGGGCGAAGTAGAGCTCGAACCCGTCCTCCCCCGTGTAGCCCGTTCGCGAGATCGTGGCCGGCACGCCGAAGAGCTCGCCGGTCAGGAAGCGGTAGTAGCCCAGATCCAGCGCCGCCGCGGGCACGTGCCCGCGGACGATGTCGGCCGCGCGGGGCCCCTGCACGGCGAGCAGCGCCGTCTCGGCCGACCGGTCCACGAGGGTGACGTCGGCGGGCCGGTGGGCGTCGAGCCAGGCGAAGTCCTTCGCCATGTTCGCGGCGTTCACGACGACCATGAAGTGATCGTCGTAACGATAGACGAGAAGGTCGTCCACGATGCCGCCGTCCGGCCGGCACATCGGCGAGTAGAGCGCCTGCCCCACCGCGATGGCGCCCACGTGGTTCGTGACCATGCGGTCCAGCCAGGCGGAGGCGCCGGCGCCGCGCACCTCGAACTCGCCCATGTGCGTGATGTCGAAGAGCCCCGCGGCGTTGCGCACCGCGAGGTGCTCGCGGACGTCGCCGGTGTAGCGCACCGGCATCTCGAATCCGGCGAACTCGACCAGCTTCGCGCCGGCGGCGCGATGGAACTCGGTGAAGGGCGTGCGCTTGAGGCTGGTGGCGGGCTGCAAGGACGTGGCTCCTTCCAATGGGTGGGCAAACGTTGCGAAGGTAGAACCCGCCCAAGGGCGGGTCAAGCCCCGCGCGTTCGACGCGGCCCTGGCGGCCGCGTACCGGGCGGGGAAGCCGCCGGGCGCCCTGACCGGCGCCCGGGGCTCCACCGATCCGACGCCGTCAGAGTCCCGCGTGCTTCAGGACGCCCAGCTCCTGCCCGACCTCGGTGAACGCGGCGAGCGCCCTGTCGATCTGTTCCGGGGTGTGCGCCGCGGACAGCTGCACCCGGATACGCGCCTGGCCGCGCGGGACCACCGGAAAGGAGAACCCGATGACGTAGATGCCCCGCTCGAGGAGCTTCGCGGCCATGTCGTGGGCGAGCCGTTCGTCGTAGAGCATGATCGGCACGATCGGGTGCGTGCCCGGCTTGAGCTCGAAACCCGCCTTCGTCATCCCCTCGCGAAACCGCATCGTGTTCGCCTCGAGCCGGTCCCGCAGCTCGGTCGTGGACGAGAGCAGGTCGAAGACCGCGATGCTCGCCCCCACGACCGCGGGCGGCAGGGCGTTCGAGAACAGGTAGGGCCGCGAACGCTGGCGCAGCATCTCGACGATCTCGCGGCGGCCGGAGGTGAAGCCCCCCAGCGCACCGCCCAGCGCCTTGCCGAGCGTACCCGTGATGATGTCCACGCGCCCCCGGACGCCGTGGAGCTCGGGCGTCCCGCGCCCGGTGCGCCCCACGAACCCCATGGAGTGGCACTCGTCGATCATGACGAGGGCCCGGTACTTCTCCGCGAGCTCCACGATGGCCTTCAGGTTCGCGACCGTCCCGTCCATGCTGAAGACACCGTCCGTGACGACGAGCTTCTGCGGGCAGCCTCTCGCCGTCGCTTCCTTCAGGCAGCGCTCGAGGTCGGCCATGTCGTTGTTCTCGAAGCGCCAGCGCTGCGCCTTGCACAGCCGGACCCCGTCGATGATCGAGGCGTGGTTGAGCGCGTCGCTGATCACGGCGTCGCTCTCGCCGACGAGCGGCTCGAAGACGCCCCCGTTCGCGTCGAAGCACGCCGCGTAGAGGATCGTGTCCTCGGTGCCGAGGAACTCCGAGATCTTCCGCTCGAGCGTCTTGTGCAGGTCCTGCGTGCCGCAGATGAACCGCACCGACGACATCCCGTAGCCGTGCGAGTCGAGCGCCCGGTGGGCGGCCTCGATGACCTTCGGGTGGCTCGAGAGGCCGAGGTAGTTGTTCGCGCAGAACACGAGCACCTCGCGCCCGTCCTCGAGCCGCACCGCCGGGCCCTGCGGCGACGCGATGACGCGTTCGCCCTTGTAGAGTCCCGCGTCGCGGATCTTTCCGATCTCGGCCGCGAGAGCGGTCTTCATCGTCTCGAACATGTTCCCCCTCCTAGGCGGCTTCGCCCCACGGCACCAGCACGACCTTGCCCGCCTTTCCCTCGCGCAGCAGGCCGATCGCCTCCTCGAAACGCTCCATCGGCATCGTGTGCGTGATGGACGGCCTCAGGTCGAGTCGTCCCGAACGCAGCAACTGGTCGAGCTGGTCCCATGTCTCGTACAGGCGCCGTCCGACGATGCCCTGCAGCGTGATGCCCTTGAAGATCACGAGCCGGTTCCAGTCCAGCTCGAACGGCTCGGTCGGCAGACCGAGCAGCGACAGCCGGCCGCCGTTGCGCAGAGCCGTCAGCCCGTCGCGCATGGCCGAGGGCTTTCCGGACATCTCGAGGACGCCGTCCAGTCCGCGGCCGTGCGTGATCTCGCGCACGCGGTCGGCGAAGTCCTCCTTCGACACGTCGATGACGGCGTCGGCCTTCATCCGGCGCGCCAGCTCGAGGCGGTACGGCGAAACGTCCGAGGCGATCACGCACGATGCGCCGGCCGCCTTGGCGATGCCGATCGAGAACAGCCCGATCGGCCCGCAGCCCGTGACGCCGATGTTGCAGCCCGAGAGCGGGCCGGCGAACGCGGTGTGCACGGCGTTTCCGCTCGGCTCCATGATCGCCGCCACCTCGAGGGGAATGCCGGGCGGGATGGACCACGCGTTGATCGCCGGGATGGCGACGTACTCGGCGAAGCCGCCGTTGACGTCCACGCCGAGAATCCGGGTGTTCTCGCACACGTGCCCGAGGTTCATCCGGCAGGCCGTGCAGGTGTGGCAGATGATGTGGCTCTCGGAGGAGACCAGGTCGCCGAGCTTCACGTTCGTCACGCCGGCGCCCAGCTCGACCACCTCGCCGACGAACTCGTGCCCGATGGTGACAGGCGGCTTCATGCGACCCTCGGCCCAGCGATCCCAGATCCAGATGTGCAGGTCGGTCCCGCACACTCCGGCGCGCTTCACCTTCAGCAGAATCTCCCCCGGACCTGCCGTCGGCACGGGAACGTCACGGATCTCCGCCCCCGGCCCCGCCTTCGCCTTCACCACCGCCTTCATCGTCCGCGTTCGCGTCGCCGGGCGTCTCGCCTCGGCCGCCGCCGTCGTCGTGGGAGTCATCGTTCGAGCACCTCTCGCAAGGCCATGCCGGTATGCGATCCCCGGACGCGCGCCACCGCCTCCGGAGTTCCAGCGGCCACGACGGTTCCGCCGCCGTCGCCGCCCTCGGGTCCCAGATCCACGATCCAGTCCGCGCACTTGACCACGTCGAGGTTGTGCTCGATCACGAGCACGGTGTTGCCGCGCTCCACGAGCGCCTGGAGCACGTCCAGCAGCACGCGGACGTCCTCGAAGTGGAGCCCCGTCGTGGGCTCGTCGAGCACGTAGAGCGTGCGGCCGGTCGCCACCCGGGACAACTCGGTCGCGAGCTTGACGCGCTGCGCCTCGCCGCCCGACAGCGTGGTCGCGGACTGACCGAGGTGAATATACCCGAGCCCGACCCCCGCGAGCGTCTCGAGTTTCCTCCTGAGAGGCGGCACCGCCCCGAGGAACTCGAGCGCCTCCTCGACCGTCATCTCGAGCACGTCGGCGATCGAGCGGCCGCGGTAGAGGACCTCGAGCGTGTCGCGGTTGTACCGGCGGCCGTGGCAGACGTCGCAGCGCACGAACACGTCCGGCAGGAAGTGCATCTCGATGCGCCGGGAGCCGTCCCCGTCGCAGGCCTCGCAGCGGCCGCCCTTGACGTTGAACGAGAACCGGCCGGGGCCGTAACCGCGCACCTTCGATTCGGGAAGCTGCGCGAACAGGTCGCGGATCAGCGTGAACGCCCCGGTGTAGGTGGCCGGGTTCGAGCGCGGCGTGCGTCCGATCGGGCTCTGGTCGATGTCCACGACCTTGTCGATCCGCTCCGCCCCTTCGAGCTTCCGGTGCGCCCCCGGGCGCGCGGAGCCGATCCCGAGGTGCCGCTGGAGCCCGGCGAGCAGGATGTCGTTGACGAGCGTGCTCTTTCCCGAGCCCGAGACGCCGGTCACGCACGTGAACGTGCCGAGCGGGATCTCGACGTCGAGGTCCTTCAGGTTGTGCTCGCGCGCCCCGCGCACGGTCACGACCGCGCCCGCGCCCGGACGTCGCGACCGCGGGGCCTCGATGCGGCGCTGCCCGGAGAGATAGAGCCCGGTCAGGGAGTCCAAGCGGCGCGCGACCTCCTCCGGCCGGCCGGCGGCGACGAGCCCTCCCCCGTGGCGGCCGGCGCCGGGTCCGAGGTCCACGAGCCAGTCCGCGGCGCGCATCGTCATCTCGTCGTGCTCGACGACGACGACGGTGTTTCCGAGGTCGCGCAGGCGCTCGAGTGTCGCGAGGAGCTTCTGGTTGTCGCGATGGTGGAGCCCGATCGAGGGTTCGTCGAGGATGTAGAGCACGCCCGTCAGCTGCGAGCCGATCTGCGTCGCGAGCCGGATGCGCTGCGCTTCGCCGCCCGCGAGCGTGCCGGCCGGACGGTCGAGCGTCAGGTAGCCCACTCCCACGTCCTCGAGGAACCCGAGCCGGCCCGCGACCTCCTTCAGGATCGGCGCGGTGATCGCGGCCTCCCCCCCGGCGAAACGAAGACCGGCCGCCCGCGTGCGCGCCGCGGAGACCGACAGCGCCGTCCAGTCGGCGATGCTCGCCCCGTCCACCGTCACGGCGAGTGACGCGCGCCGCAGGCGGCGCCCGCCGCAGTCCGGGCACGGCACGGGGTTCATGAGGTCGCCGATGGCCCGGCGGACCGCGTCGCTCGACGTCTGCCGGTGGCGCCGCTCCAGGTCCGGCACGACCCCGCGCCACTTCGAGCGGTGGATGAATGCGCTGCCCTTCTTCGTCCGGTACTCGAACCGCACCTCCTCGTCGCCCGCGCCGTAGAGGACGAGCTTCTGGATGCGGGCCGGCAGGCGTCGCCAGGGCGTCCTGAGCGAGAAGTCGAAGGCCTTCGCGAGGCCGGTCAGCGTGCCCGCGGTCCAGGTTCCGTCGGCGTCGCCCATGCTCGCGATCGCCCCGTCGGCGAGGCTCTTCGACGGATCGGGCACGACCCGCGCGGGGTCGATCCGGAGCAGCGTGCCGAGCCCGTCGCAACCCTTGCAGGCGCCGTAGGGCGAGTTGAACGAGAAGTGCCGCGGCTCGAGATCCTCGACCGCCGTGCCGCACTTCGGGCACGTGGCGCCGATGCTCAGCGGCTGGTCGGGCTCGCCCTCGCGCGCCACGGTCACGAGGCCCGCCCCGAGCTTGACGGCCGCCTCCAGGGACTCGGTGAGACGCGCCCGCTGCTCGAGCGACACCGCGAGCCGGTCCACGACGATCTCGATGTCGTGCCGCCGGTGGCGCGCGAGCTTCGGCGGCGTCTCGAGCTCGCACCAGGCCCCGTCGATGCGGGCCCGCAGGTAGCCCTGGCGCTGCCAGGTTTCGAGCTCCTTGCGGTATTCGCCCTTGCGCCCGCGGACGACGGGCGCGAGCAGCGCCACCTTGCGCCCTGCGAGCGACTCGAGCAGCTGGTCGGTCATCTGCTGGACGCTTCGCCTCGTGAGCGGGGTCCCGCACTCGGGGCAGTGCCGGGCGCCGACCCTCGAGAAGAGCAGCCGAAGGTAGTCGTAGATCTCCGTGATCGTGGCCACGGTCGAGCGTGGATTCGAACCGGCCCCCTTCTGCTCGATCGCGATGGCCGGCGAGAGGCCCTCGATCGCGTCCACCTCCGGCTTCTCCATCTGCCCGAGGAACTGGCGGGCGTAGGCCGACAGCGACTCGACGTAGCGCCGCTGGCCCTCGGCGTAGAGCGTGTCGAACGCG
>Ga0315540_10000562_pt1 | contig 21273 bp, 20 predicted proteins | sample SalMarSW160110MG_FD_203677 | JGI IMG/M metagenome (GOLD analysis project Ga0315540, IMG submission 203677) | Salt marsh sediment microbial communities from the Plum Island Ecosystem LTER, Massachusetts, United States - Salt Marsh Sediment SW1601-10 ...
CACGCACCCGAGGATGGGTGCGTAGGTAGTCCCGGAACAGCAGGTGGTTCAAGCCCCAGCCTCGTTTCTCGTCGGCCACATGCACTTGCACGACCCGCGGTGCTCCCTTCGGCGGTCGGAAGTAGCGATGGTCCGGCTCGCGCGTGCGCAGCAGCACGCCGCACGACTCGATCCCGGGCAGGTAGGCGTCCTCGTCGTCGACATCGGGGGAGACCACGAGCACATCGATCACCGGTTTGGCTGCCAGCCCCTCCACCGACGTGGACCCGACGTGATGAATCACGACCTGGGTGGGTGCGAGTGCCGTTGCCAACCGGTCCCTCCATAACTCGAACTTTGCCGGCCATTCAGGGTCGTACGGGACCACCTCGACGGGATCTCCCCCGGCCTCGCCGAGCAGCTCCATGCCGGGTGTGTGGGTCGCGATCACCCGCCAGGCGATGTCCATGCGTTCCTCCACCGGAACGTCATCGACGCCGACGCCACGGGCATGGGCTTCCAGCTCGTAGCGGTCGATCAACGTCGCCCGAAGCCCGAACACGTCGTGCAACCGCCGCCAGGCGTCCTCGGGGTCGACGATGGTGGACGGATCCACGCCCACGCGCAGAAGCCGAGCTGAGAGGTCGGGACTGATCATCTCGTCGAAGCCTACAAGGCCCGACCTGGCTGCTCTCGCCGAGCTCGGCGCCGCTCGCGAGGATCATGATCGACGGGAACGGGGAGAGATCGACAGAGAAGGGTTGGGGGCCCGTCGGGCCCCCAACCGGATTACTTCTCGGACGGGATGTACGGGACGATCACGTCCTTGTTGGCCTCGAGCTCATCAGCGGCGACCTTGTCTTCCGTCAGGAAGATGTCGGCGTTGCCGTGGCACGAGTCGCACGACGCGTTCTGCGGAGTGTCGAGTTGGATGTTGTGCGGTGTGGTGTACTTCCACGTCGGAACCGCATCGAAGTTCGGGAGTAGATCGGCACCGTAGTAACCGAACGAGTCCCTATCCACCGGAATGTGCCGCAACACCGTGTAGGCCTCAGGTCGATCTGCGCTCTTGAGCGGGCTGATGCCGATGTAGAAGTGCATCTCGGAAGGATCGGTCGTGTAGTACGCCACCCCCTCGTCCGACTGCTGCACGTGACAGCTGTAGCAGCTCTTGTAGTCGACCGAGTGGCACACGTAGCACGTCAGGTACTCCAGGTGGAACTCGGTGTGCTGATCATTCGCCCCGAGGAGTTCGTCGAGCGGATGACAGTCCGTGCATGCCACGTCCGGTGTACCCGAGTACATCGACAGATCGTTCGCCGCCGAGACGTCGCCGTGGAGCTCCGCCTCGTCGTGGCAGTCGATGCACGCCATCCCGCCAGGATTGAAGTGAACGTCTGCGGGAAGCGTCATCCCGTCGGCTGTCGTGTTCTTGCCCTTGTACTCGTCATTGATCCTGCTTCCGTGACACGCCGTACAGGTCGTGTTCATCGGTGGGATCTCCTTGAACTCGTGACTCGCGAGCAAACCCCCACCGGCGGTCTCGGGCACGCTCACATGACACTGTCCGCACGACGAGTGGCACGAAGTGCAGTGATTATCGAACGCTTCCTGGAGTCCCGCCGACAACTCCGGCGTGCTGCGCGCTTCGAGCACCTGGTAGTACCCCTGCAACGTGGTGTGCAGGCTGGCGAGCTGCACCTGTGTGGTGTCGGTGTGACAGAACGCACACGCTCCCGAAGCGGCGGGGTCCCGCTGCATGCCCACATGGGCAGATTCCATGTCGCCGGTTGCCTGTGTGCCCCCATGGCACTCGATGCAGCCGATCGAGCCGTGCGTCGACGTCAGGAACTCCTCGTCGTCGAGGAAGACTTTGGCCCATGCCTCAACCTGAGGCACCGAGCCCCCTCAGCCCTCACCTTCGTTGAGGCTCTCCTCCACCGGCTCGACGGCCATCGCCTGGAGCGACTCCTGGTTGGTATGGCAGTCGATGCAGTTGCTGCTGTCCTTGGTGTCGGACACGAGCACGGGCGGCATCGGCGTGGTCGTCGTGACCGCCGTCGATGTCGTGGTGTCTTCGGTCCCGTTGGTACACGAGGACAGCAGCAAGGCGAGCGCCCCCGCACCCAGGGCCACGAGGAACGTCGTTCTCTTCATGAAACCTCCCGTGAGGTGGTGGGCAGCATCACTGCCCACCACCCCCATCACTTCCTACGGCAGAGCGTGAGCCTCCGTCTCGGTCGGATAGCCCATCGCCTTCGAGAAAGGCGTCGTGCCGAGCACATCGAGGTCGTCACTCCATCCCATCATCCCGAACTTCATGTTCGTGACGTCGTACCCGAGCAGCTTCAGGATCACCGCAGCGACCTGGCCCGTGTGGCCCGTGTAGCAGTAGTCCACGATCGGCTGATCGGACGGCACGCCGGCGAGCAGCGACGTATCGGCGATCGACTTCCACGGGATGTCCACCGCACCCTGTACGTGACCAATCGCGTAGACGTCGGGTGCACGGACACTGATGATGAACGGATCGTTGCTGACATCACCGTCTGTCAGGTTCTCGTACACCGCCTCGGCCGAGATGGTGGGAGACCAGTCGGCGATGAACTGCTGGGCCCGTGCGATCGCGATGGCAGCCCCCTCGGACTCACCCGTGTCGAGCACCGGCGGCTCGTACGAACCACTCAGCTCGTTTGGTGTCGTCTCGGTGGGATACCCCATCGCTGCGGAGAACGGCTCCGTCCCGACGACATCAGGGTCGTCACTCCACCCCATCATGCCGTACTTCAGGTTCGTGACGTCGTAGCCGAAGGACATGAGCAGGGTCGCCGCCACCTGCCCAGTGTGCCCGGTGTAGCAGTAGACCACGATCTGGCGGTCCATCGGCAGCTTGGCCAGGTTCTCCGGATTGGCGATCTCACGCCACGGAATGTTCACCGCACCGGCGATGTGTCCGACGGCGTAAATGTCAGGTGCGCGAACGCTGATGATCAGAGGATCGTTGGACGTGTCCCCATCTGTCAGGTTCTCGTACAGCACGTCTGCGGAAATCGTCGGCGACCAGTCGGCGAGTCTGCCGCTCAGGTAGTCGGCCAGGACCTGATACTCATCGACCATCGCAGCGGTCGTGGTGGTCATGGCCTCCGTCGTGGTGGTCATGGCCTCCGTCGTGGTGGTCATGGCCTCGGTCGTAGTCGTGGCCTGCGTTGTCGCCACGGTGGTCTCAGTGGCTGTTCCTCCGCAGCCGCTCAGGGCAAAGATGCTCAGAACGACAACCAGAAGAAGCAGCCTGAAGGAAAGGCTCCTTCGTAACATCTCAGTATCTCCCTTCGGAATGTGCACCCATAAGTAGCACACGTTCTTACTTCTCCGTATTGATAACTTCCACCTTGTCCTCGTGACATGGGCCATAGGGCCCTACGCCGGCGCATTGGACCCTTTCACCACGGGCCGCCAAGACATGCAAACGCCGGGATAGACTCGGGCTCGTACCTCGAGAGGAGTCATGTTGAGTTCCTACGTAGCGCCTCGCACCCCGGTCCCGTCCGACCTCGAGATCGCGCAGGAGGCACCCCTCTCCCCGATCCTGGACATCGCCGCGCAAGTCGGTCTCCGACCCGACGACCTCGATCTCTACGGCACCTACAAGGCGAAGGTCCACCTCGACGTCCGCGACACGTTCGCCGACAGGCCCCTCGGCAAGTACATCGATGTCACCGCGATCACCCCGACGCCTCTCGGGGAAGGCAAGACCACAACCGCGGTCGGACTTTCTCAGGGGCTCGGCCGGCTCGGCCACTCGGTGTTCACCACGCTTCGCCAGCCGAGCATGGGCCCCACCTTCGGCATCAAGGGTGGTGCGGCCGGCGGCGGCTACAGCCAGGTGATCCCCATGGAGGACTTCAACCTGCACCTCACCGGCGACATCCACGCCGTGTCGATCGCCCACAATCTGCTGGCCGCGGCCATCGACAATCACCTGACGCACGGGAACCAGCTGAACCTGAATCCGTTCTCGGTGACCTGGGGGCGGGTGGTCGACCTCAACGACCGCGCGCTGCGCCAAGTCGTGATCGGTCTCGGCGGTAAGCCGAACGGCTACCCGCGGGAATCGATGTACGACATCGCCGTCGCATCGGAAGTCATGGCAATCCTCGCCCTCTCGACCGGACTCGCAGACCTCCGGTCCCGGCTCGGAAGGATCGTTGCCGGCACAACCTTCGACGGAGAGCCCGTCACCGCAGAAGACCTCAAGGTTGCAGGAGCGATGGCGGTACTTCTCAGGGACGCTCTCATGCCGACACTCATGCAGACGCTGGAGCACACCCCCGTCCTTGTGCATACAGGACCGTTCGCCAACATCGCCCACGGGAACTCGAGCATCATCGCCGATCAGATCGCCCTCCATCTTGCCGACTACGTCGTCACCGAATCCGGGTTCGGTTCCGACATCGGCATGGAGAAGTTCATGGACATCAAGTGTCGGACGAGTGGTCTCACTCCGGATGTCGTCGTGATCGTCGCGACGATCCGAGCACTGAAGATGCACGGCGGACTCGGCAAGGTCATCGCAGGCAAACCACTCCCTCCGGAACTGACCACCGAGAACCTCGATGCTCTCGAGAAAGGAGCCGTGAATCTCGTCGCCCACATCCGGATTGCCAAGGGCTACGGCGTGCCCGTGGTAGTGGCCGTGAACCATTTCCACACCGACACCGACAACGAGGTTCAGCTCCTCCGAAAGATCGCCACCGAGGCAGGCGCCGAGGACGCTGTCATGACCGACCACTGGGCGAAGGGCGGCGAAGGCGCCATGGACCTGGCCGAGGCCGTTGTCAAGGCGGCAGCACAGCCCAAGGACTTCTCGTTCCTCTACCCGCTCGACATGCCGATCCGCGACAAGATCGAGATGATCGCGACACGCGTGTACGGCGCGGACGGTGTCGACTTCATGGACGACGCCGACAAGAAGATCCGTCTCTACACCAAGCTCGGGTATGACAACCTGCCCATCTGCATGGCGAAGACCCATCTGAGCCTCAGCCACGACCCGTCGGCGAAAGGTGTTCCGAAGCACTTCCGCCTACCGGTACGGGACATCAGGGCGAGTGTTGGGGCGGGATTCCTCTACCCGCTCTGTGGAACCATGCGAACCATGCCGGGGTTGCCGAGCCGGCCGGCATTCGAGAATGTCGACATCGACGTGGAGACCGGAAAAGTGCAAGGCCTGTTCTGAGAAGGAGAACCAATGATCGATCCTGCCGAACTCAAGACTTTGCCCTTCTTCCGGTCACTCACCGACGAGGAGATCGATCTGCTCGCACCGCACGTCGACCTTCGAACCGCTGCGAAGGGTGCGAGGATCTTCGACGAGGGCGCCCCTTCGGACTCGTTGCTCGTCCTCGTCGCCGGGATGGTGGCAAACCGCCAGTCGCCACTCCATGGCGGCGAAGACATCCTCATGAACGTCGTCAGCCAACCCGGCGAGGTGATCGGCGCGTCTGCGCTCGCCTCCGGAGACGATGCAGTACATCCGTTCTCGGCGGTCTGCATGGAGAACTCCGAGTTCGTGGTGCTGCCGGTCGACGAGCTTTGGACGGCGTTCGAGGAGGAGCCTGCGGTCGGCCTCGGTCTTCTTCGTCGGTTCACGCTCATGCTCGGACACCGGTTGGCGGCCACCCGGGAGCAGATTCGCAGTCGCATCCGACCTGGGCTGATCTCGCACGGGTAGATCAGATCTCGGATAGCCCTTCGAGCCAGATGAGCATCCGATCGGCCACGGACTGCCATCTGGTATCGAGCATCATGTCGTGCGCGACGCCGGGCACGATCACCGCTTCGGTCCCATAGGCGGCAGCAGTCGCTCGCACCTCTTCCGGTGTGAAGATCGTGTCGTTCTCGCCGCCCATCACCAGCATCGGTACAGCGACCTTGTCCGGTTTCGGAAGTCGAAACATCATGTCGAGATAGGCGAGGTACGACTCCGACTGAAGTCGCTCGAAGTAGCCGGCGACGACCTCATCAAGCAGATCCTCGCTGAAGAACGCCTCCCTCGCCAGACTCGGTGTGCTGACGATCGGGTACAGGTCCCAGGTGAGGTTCGCCTTCAGAAACGCCAACGGATGCCGACGAGCCACGCTGAGCGTAGTGCGCAGCACGCCCCTCACCGGGTCAGAAGCGAGCAGGACTCCTGCGGTGGCAGGGTGGTTCTCCAGATACAACTGGGTGACGAGTCCACCCATCGAGTGCCCAATGATCATGGGAGGCACGTCGAAATCGGCTGCGACTGCCGCCACATCTGCCACGTAGTCCTTGACGCGGGCGACCCGCAATCGCTTGTCGATGCCGCTCTCGCCGTGACCCCTCAAGCTCAGCGCATGGGACGCGTATCCATGCTCGGCGAAGTAGGGCAGAAAGTGCTCGTTCCAGCACCAGGCCCCATGCCACGCACCGTGAACGAACAACAGCGGCACGGTCTTCGAAGACCCGACGGGCTCGTGCGTGATGACCTCGAGCTTCATGTAGCCCTCCTCGTCCGCAGCCTACCGGCGATCGCCCCGCGGGCCGACACGACCACCACTCCGGCAATCACCAACGCCACTCCCACCCCCTGGATCCACGACACGGTCTCGCCGAAGAACAAGCGCCCCCAGAACATCGCCGCAATCGGCTGAATCAGGAGCAACACCGATGTCTCGAGTGCCGGCACCTTCGGAAGCGCCGTAGCGATCAGCAGCCATCCGACTGCCTGGGAAACCACCGCAAGAAGCAGCAGCCACCCATGCGCCGGCCATGTGGGTCGGAATGCAATCGATCCGAACAGCTCACCCAGCACCAATGCCCCTACCGCCGCCCCGACGGTTGCATCCAGGAGAGACCCGACGGCCGGAGCGTCCTCACGTCGAGTTGCCGTCCTGAACACGAGCAGAAACGCCGCGTACGTCAAACCCGTGGTTGCGCCAAGGACAACCCCGAGGACGGGGTCCGAGCCGTACGCATCCGCTCGTCCGAGCCCGGATAAGAGAACGAGGCCCGCAGCCATGAGCGGAATCATCCACAGTGTCAAGCGGGCCGGCCGCTCCTTCCAGATGATCCATGCTGCGAGACCGACAAACACGACTTGAACGTTGGCGAGGACCGTTGCCAACCCTGCACCGATGTACCCGATGGAGTGATGCCAGACCGTCAGATCCACGGAGAGGAGCAGCCCGGCGACCACAGCGATGAGACGCGTGCGAGTCGACCTGTGGTCGCGGTTCTTGACGAACACCCACATGGCGAACAGGAGGGGAATCGCATACACGGCCCTGAACACCGCCGCCGTCGACGGTGACACATCCGCCGCTCGAACGAGGATCGCCGAGAACGAGATACAGACGACACCAATCGTCGCGGCGAGACGAATCATCGGAGAAGCCTAGGGCTGCTGTCAGCCGATAGCTGACAGCAGCCCGCTTCCAGTCTTCAGTCTTCAGTCTTCAGTTCTGAGTTGTCAGTAGGAACGCAGCCACATATGGCGCGATACCGTGGGGCGAGGCTCCTACCGAGAACCGAAGACCAAGAACCCAGAACAGCTCGCGAAGCGAGCGCACACTAGGTTGATCTCGACCGACCACGAGGAAGCCCATGTATCGCATCGAAGCCGACACGCTGATCCCTGGAAGTGGCGCACCCATCGACAACGGGTGTGTCATCACCGAAGGTGGAACGATCACCTACGCCGGTCCAGTTGAGTCCGCTCCCCCATCGCCGATGGCCACGGGGGCACACGTGCCGGTCGTCATGCCTGGGATGTGGGACGTCCACGCGCATTTCACGGGTCTGACGACACCCGATCTCGAGAACCTCGTGAAGATCCCCCAGGCCCTCGCCGCAGCGAGGTCGGTGCGCGACGCAGAGGCCGCACTCATGGCCGGGTTCACGTCCGTTCGTGAGGCCGGGGGGTACGGCATCTACCTGGCGCGGGCCGTCGAAGAGGGGTCGATCATCGGGCCGACCATCTACGCCGCCGGTGCGATTCTCTCCACGACCGGCGGACACGGTGATCTCCACTCCTACCCGCTCGATTGGCTGCTGAGCTACGGGGCTTCCGGCGGCATGCTCGAGCTGTGCGATGGAGTCCCGGAGTGCCTGAAGGCAACCCGCAAGCAGCTTCGCCGCAACGCGAAGGTCATCAAGGTCTGCGCATCCGGGGGTGTGCTGAGTGAGATAGACCATCCGATCCATCAGCAGTTCAGCCTCGAAGAACTGCGAACGATCGTGGAGGAGGCGGCCAGGGCCGATCGGGTGGTCATGGCGCACTGCCATGGCAAGCCCGGCATCAAGGCGGCCCTCGATGCAGGAGTCGTAACGATCGAACACGGCACCTACCTCGATGAGGAAACGGCTGCACAGATGAAGGAGCAGGGAGCTGTTCTGGTGCCGACCAGATTCATCGTCGAGCGGCTGCTTGCAGGAGGCAGACAGGCGGGCGCTGCCGAGTACGCCATGCGCAAACTCGATGCGATGGCAGATCGACACATGGAGGCAATGGCGCTGGCTCACGAGGCCGACGTGACAATCGCGCTCGGAACCGACATGGCGACAAGCGGACCGACCTCGGCCGTTCCATGGGGAGCCAACGGTGAGGAGGTCATCTACCTCGCGCAGGCGGGAATGTCACCCTTGGAGGTGATCGAGGCGGCAACGTTCAACGGACCCAAGACCCTCGGTCCCCAAGCTCCCACGTCGGGGCTGCTCGCCGACGGACACGACGCCGACATCATCGCCGTTGCCTCGAACCCACTCGACGACGTGACGGTGCTCGCACACCCGACGAACATCACCCACGTGTGGAAGGCTGGCAGTCTGGTGAAGAACCCGTAGAGGTGGGCTGAGCTTCGCTCGGCCCGTACCTGGTATCTGGTACCTAGGGGCTTCGCTCGGCCCGTATTCGGTTCTCAGTTCTGGGTGTTCGGTAGGAAAGTTGGCCTACGGTCCCACGCCCCTGCGGCCCCGCTCTTGCTGAGGACTGAAGACTGAAGACTGAAGACTAAAGACGGTGAGCGAAGCTCGCCTACCAGATGCCCACCTGCCGCGCATGGTGCACCGCCTCGTCCGCGCCGTCCGTCCAAGGTTCGCCGTGACCAACGAGAATCGTGTCGACATCCAAACCTTCGAGCTTGGAGAGCGACGCAAGCGCCTGCTCGCTGTTGTCATTGATGAAGCCGGGGCCGATTCGCGGGCCCGGCTTGCCCGTGGTGATGTCCATTGTCGCGAGCGCATCGCCGGCGAATAGTGTCCTGTTCGACACGAGTGCACAGCTCCCTTTCGTGTGGCCAGGAGTGTGAATGACCCGCGGTCGCCCAGGCAGATCCAGCGTTCCCTCCTCGAAGGAGACCACCTCGGACACAGCAGGAAATGTGATCGCGTTGGACATGGCGCCGTGCACCAGGTAGCGGAACAGCATCGGACGCCACACCGGGCCCCAACCCGCCGGGAACCGCTGCTCCCCTGTGGCAAATGGGGCGTCGGCAACATGAACCCGCACCGGCGTGCCTTCCGTGGAATGGATTCGCTGAGAGAAGCCGATGTGATCGATGTGTGCATGGGTGAGTACGACAGCTTCAATGTCGCTGAGCGCCTTGCCTGTGGTGTTGAGGAACCTGACGAGGTGGCGCCAGTACCCGGGGAGCCCGGCATCGATCAGTGTCAACTTGCCCCCTTCTTCGATTGCGTAGAAGTTGACGAGTTTCGTTCCCAGCCGATGCACCCCCGGTGCGGCTTCCATGGGCCTATTCGTCCATGGCCGGCTCGAATGACGGTGGGCCCAACGCGCTGCGGATCTCGCCGGCCTCGACGGTCTCGTGATCCATGAGAAGCTCTACGAGGCGATCGAGTTGCTCTCGATGGGCTTCGAGGATCGATCGGGCTGTTGCGTGCTGATCGTCGATGATCTGGCCTACGTCCCGATCGATATGAGCCTGTGTCGCTTCGCTGACGTTCCGACCCTGCGCCATCTCGAGTCCGAGGAACGGTTGGTCTTCGTCACCATCGAACGAAAGAGGACCGAAGCTCCCCATACCCCAGCGGGTGACCATCCTCCGCGCGAGCTTGGTTGCCTGGATGATGTCGGACTCTGCGCCCGTGGTGAAGTCTCCGAACACGATCTCCTCCGAAGTGCGCCCGCCGAGCATCACCGCGATACGAGTTCGGAGATAGTCGCGGCTGTAGTTCACTCGCTCCTCCGCCGGAAGCTGTTCGGTCACACCCAACGCCATCCCGTGCGGAATGATCGTCACCTTGTCGACAGGGTCTGCGAGCTCCGAATACCACGCGACCAGCGTGTGGCCCGACTCGTGGTAGGCGACGACTCGACGGTCGTGCTCGGTCATCGGCGTGTGTCGCTCTGCGCCAAGGGTGACCTTGTCGATGGCACCCGCGAAATCCTCGTTCCTCACCAGGTCCGCGTCGTACTCTGCCGCCAGCAGTGCCGCCTCATTTGCGATGTTCGCGAGGTCGGCACCACTCAAGCCGATGGTTCGCCTCGCGAGCTTGTCCAGATCGACATCCGACGAGAGTCTCAGTCCTCGTGTGTGGATCTGGAGAATGCCAAGCCGTCCCTTCCGGTCCGGAAGCGGGACCATGATCTGACGGTCGAAACGCCCTGGGCGAAGGAGCGCAGGATCGAGCACATCCGGGCGGTTGGTGGCAGCGAGAACGATCACACTCTGTCGTTCGTCGAATCCATCCATCACCGTGAGGAGCTGGTTGAGAGTCTGTTCCCGTTCGTCGTTGACGGTTCCCATGCCGGCGCCTCGTCGACGCGCAACGGCGTCCAACTCATCGATGAACACGATCGCCGGTGCCACCTGCTTCGCTTTCTCGAAGAGGTCCCTAACCCTGCTCGCACCGACCCCGACGAACATCTCGACGAACTCCGAGGCACTGATGTCGAGGAAGGGTACCGACGCCTCCCCTGCCACGGCCCTCGCAAGGAGCGTCTTGCCCGTTCCCGGGGGCCCGACGAGGAGAAACCCTCGAGGAAGCCGGGCGCCGAGACGGTGGAACTTCTCCGGCTCTTTGAGGAACCCGACGACCTGACGCAATTCCGCCTTCGCTTCGTCGGCTCCGGCCACGTCGTCGAACGAGGTCTTCGGACGTTCGGTTGTGTACTCCCGCGCCTTGCTCCTACCGAAGCCGAGTACCCCGGACTGCCCCTGCATCATGCGTCTGCCCATCCACCAAACCAGCCCGACTAGGAACACGAACGACAAGACGTCGATCACGATCCCGACCCATGACGTGCCGACCGGCACGACATCGACGACGACGTTGTGTTCCATCAGGAGACCGATCAACGTGGGGTCTCCCACCGTCCCGGGGAAAGTGGTCTTGAACTCGGAGAAGCTGATCGATGTGGTCGTCGATGTGGATGTCGACGACGTGGTCGTGGTGACCCCGTCCGCCGCCTCGGCCTGTGCGAGAGTAATGGACTGCACGAATGTGCCGGTGATGCTGTCGCCCTTGATCTGCACCGTCTTCACGTTGTCGCCCTTGACCTGGGCGAGGAAACCCGAGTACGAGATGTCGACCTGCTGACTCGCCGACGGGAAGAGCGTGACGATGTTCCAGATGAGCAGGCCTGCCAGGATGACCCACCAGATCGGTGAAATCCTCGGTCGGGGCGGCGTTGGACCTCTGTCGGTAGAATTGGGAAGACCCCTCCGAGGAGGCTCCTGGCTGGTCATTTCATGCAATGCTACCGGCCGCGGAATCGATTCGTGCTCGGGCATCGACAGCGAAAACCCTGCGGGACTGCACGACGAGCGGGTTGATCTCCATCTCGGCGATCTCGGGGTGTTCGGCAGCGAGCGTTCCGAGCTGCACGATCACTTCGGACACGGCCTTCACCGCCATCTCGGACAGCTCCCGACCCCGGGATGTACTCGCGAGGAGGTACTCGACGTCCTCGCACGTGACCGGTGCGAGGGCGAACGCGACGTCGCGCACCCGCTCAACACTGACCCCTCCCGAACCGAACATGACGAGTGCCCCGAACTGCTCGTCGCGTATAGCGCCGACCACGATCTCGACGTCTCCACGCACCATCGGCTGCACGACAACCCCGTGAAGGCCGGGATGGCGATGCTTCAACGCCAGGAAACCTCGCTCGACGTCGGCCGGTCCATCGAGACCGAGCAGCACGCCACCCGCGCGTGACTTGTGGATGAGGTCGGGAACTTCGGCTTTGACGGCGACCGGGTAGCCGAGCGATTGGGCAGCCAGCACGGCATCCTCCGGTGTCGCAGCCATCATCGTTGGCGCCGACGGGATGCCGGCATCGTCGACCAGTTCCAGTGCTGCCGACTGATCGAGCCACCCTGTTCCCGGGATGGCGGCGACGGCCGGCTGTCGAACCGGCGCACATGGGGTGTGAGGGACGAACGTCGAATGCCGGTAGAGGGCGCCGAGTGCGCCGGCCGCCTCGAATGGAAAGCCATAGTCGGGAACGTGGGCGGAGCGCAGCATGGCCGATGCGGCCCGGATCGCGGGTCCTCCCATGGTCACGACAACCACCGGCTTGTCTCGATCGACGGCAATGATGGAGGCGGCCACGTCCTCCGCTTCATGCCGCGGCGGTGGCGGCAGGATCACCATCGCTGCGTCCACATTGTCATCTTGAAGCACCGTTTCGAGCGCTCGACCATATTGTGCAGGCGTCGCGGAGGCGAGCATGTCGATTGGGTTCCCGACACCCGCCCCCGACGGCAGGAACTCCGCCAACATGGCCGTGGTCATCTTGTCCAGATCGGCCAGGGCCAGACCGTGGTGTTCCACGGCGTCGGCGGCGATGACCCCCGGGCCGCCCGCGTTGGTGACGATTGCCACATTCCGACCTCGCATTGGAGGTGCCCATGCCAGGGCGCGTGCCCAGTCGAACATCGCCCTCGTGGAGGGCGCCCTGAGTACACCTGTCCGACGGAATGCGGCGTCGAACGCCGCCTCGTCGCCGGCCAGCGCCCCGGTGTGGCTCGCTGCAGCACGACGCCCTGCGGCGAATCGACCAGCCTTGTGGACGATGATGGGACAGTGGGTGCGATCGGCGGCCGCAATGAAGCGACGGCCGTCTCTGATGCCCTCCAGGTACATCGCCACAACCTTCGTGGAGGGGTCGGCTGCCATGACGGGGAGCAAATCCGTCTCGGTGAGGTCTGCCTGGTTGCCGAGACTGACGAGCCGAGAGAACCCAAAGCCCTGGTCTCTGGACCAGTCGATCACCGCTGCACACAACGCTCCGCTGTGGCTGAGGAACGCGATCGATCCTTCCGGGGCCCCGGAGGGACGAAGGAAGGTGGTGTCCAGCGACACGTGGGTATCGATGATGCCGATGCAGTTGGGCCCGAGGAACCTGATTCCGTGCCGGGCGGCGACTGCCCGACACGCCGCCTCCAACGCGGCGCCGCCACCGCCCGTCTCCCGAAACCCACCTGAGGCGATCACCACGGAACGAATGCCACGACGTCCACACGCCTCGAGGCTCTCAGGCACCGCAGCTGCGGGCACCAGGAGCACAGCGAGGTCTACCGGATCGGGCACGTCGGCCAGGTCGGCGTAGACGGGCCTGCCGAGCAACATCCCGGCTTCCCGTCCGACGTAGTGGACCGCACCCGGAAACCCTGCGAGGTTCTCTGCAACCCCGTAGCCGAGCTTGCCCGGATCGCTCGTTGCTCCGACGAGCACGACCCCTTCAGGTTGGAAGAACGAGCGCAGATCCACGACACGACAATAGGCGCGGGCAGGCTTCGCCTGCCGTACCTGGTATTTCGTTCGCGCCCGGAGGTGATTGGAGACCGTGGGGCGGCCGTACCGCGCCCACCTTGCGCGTGTCTTGTCGCCTCCTGACCGATACGAGGTACAAGATACGAAGTACGGCTAGTGATGCTTGTGGAACAAGCATCACTAGCCTCTTGCCCATGACTCGCTTCGCGTACTTCTGCGGCCACGAGCAGTGGCAACCCGAAGTGCTCGTGGACCACGCCCGTCTCGCCGAGGACGCCGGGTTCGATCTTGCCCTCGTTTCCGAGCACTTCCACCCATGGGTCGACGATGTGTCTGCATCGGGTTTCGCGTTTGCGACGATCGGCGCCATGGCCCAGGCAACCCACCTTCTCGGCTTCGCGACAGCCGTCGCCACCCCGCTGTGGCGGTACCACCCTGCGTCCGTCGCCCAGGCCGCCGCGACCCTCGACCGGCTGTCCGGTGGGCGATTCGCGCTCGGTGTCGGCACAGGAGAGAACATCAATGAGGGCCCCCTCGGCTACTCGTTTCCCGCGTACGCGGAACGGGCGGAACGCATGGAGGAAGCGCTCCAGATCATGAGGAGACTTCTCGATGGTGAGAAGCTCTCCTTCCAAGGGCGCTACTACACCACCGCCTCCGCAAAGCTGTACAGCCCACCTGTCGGTGATGTTCCCATCTGGCTGGCTGCGGGTGGGCCAAAGTCGGCGGCGCTCGCAGCGCGACGGGCGCAAGGCCTCATCACCTCCGTGAAGGACCCTGCGGCGACCATCGAAAGGGTGCTCGATCCTGCTCGCCTGACGGCCGCGGCGGAAGGGCTGCCCGAGCCGACCGTCGTTGCCACGCGATGGGTCATCTTCGCCTCGAGCGAAGATGAGGCGTGGAGCGCCCTGGCTCCCTGGCGCGGGCTGCGGGCTCCGGGCCGTCTCGAAGCAGTCGATCCTGAGGTGCTCAGGATCAGAGCCGACGATCTCGACAGGGAAGAAGTCCTGGCCAGTTACACCGTCGCCTCCGACCCCGAACAGATCATCGACGCCTACCTACCGCTGGTCACCGAACTGTCGGCTGACATCGTGGGGCTACAGATCATGTCGAACGATCAACCCGCCCTCATTCGCACGCTCGGCCGTGAAGTGCTTCCTGTGCTCCAAACGTCCGGTCGGCCCCAGCCGTAGGGTCTTCCGCCCCCTACCCCTGGAACCGCTCCCCCATGATGCTTCGCGTGGAGGTTTGTCATGCGGCGAAGCGCGCAAGTGAGCCTGCACATCGAAGAAGACGACCAGGAAACAACTGTCCACGCGCGCCTCGACCTCCAGGCTGATCGATTCGAGTCCTACGGAAAAGCGCGCCGAAACCCCGACGATCCGATATTGCCGGCTGTGGGAGAGGAGCTGGCGATCGCTCGAGCTCTCGGTTCCCTCACCGCCCAGATCATGGAGGCTGCGCAGGACCGGATCACGGAGCTCTTGGCGTAGCACTCAACCTGTAGCTCCGACATCGGTCAACAACCCACGTATCTGGTCGGCGACGCCGGGTGAAATCGGTCCCAACGGTTCTTGCTGAAGAGCAGCGAGCAGGCTGGGGCGCTGAGCGGCGATCGCATGTCGGACGACAGCTGTGTCGGCGTCGTCCGGAAGGATGGTAAGCCAGAGGCGCAGTGGCTGGGCAAATGTCGATGCGAAGGTCGCGAACAGGTCGACCCGCCAGCGGCCTTCCTCGTCCATGCGGGTCACCCAGCGAGTCTGGCCACTCGTCTTGCGGAGGGCAACATCGACGAGCGCGAAGGACACCAGATCGACGGTGACTCTGTCGCCCTCGGCAACCAGCATGTCAGACACCCCTTCGCCGAAGTTGAGTGCATAGGTGTCCCTGAAGGATGCCCAGAAGATCGAGCGCGATTGCTCAGGCACGCCCTCCTCGAGGAGACGCCGCGCTTCCGCGGCCGTTGCTCCGTCGAGTGCGATGAGGAGCGCCACCTGGTCGTCGAAGGTCGCGCTCGTAGCGCCGTCGAGGTCCCCCTCCTGCACCGCTGTCAGGAGGGTGCGCAGCGCGGCGGCAGGGGACGCCGCTCCCGCCATCGACTGCCGTGTGGTCGAGGTCGGCTGGTTGCTCGATGTGCATCCGGAGGCTGCGAGGGCAAACACCACAGTGGCTGCGAGGGCACGAAGCATCGTGGCGACGATAGCCTACACTCCCTCGATGCCTCGCCTCCTCGTGGCCGCACTCATCGGACTCGTCGGAGGGATCACGTCCGGCCTGTTCGGCATCGGAGGTGGGCTCGTGTTCGTTCCGGGTATGGTGCTCCTTCTGCGGCTCGATCAGCACCGTGCCCATGCCACCTCCTCGTTCGCGGTCGTGTTCACTTCAACGGCCGGAGCGCTGAGGTTCATGGGCGGAGGATCAGCTGACGTCGCCGTCGGCCTTCTCCTCGCGACAGGGGCGATCGCCGGCGCATTCGTCGGCGCCTCCTCCATGAGTAGGATCTCTCCGAGATGGCTCAAGGCGCTCTTCGCCTTTGTCGCGACGACGGCTGCAGTCAAGCTCTTCTTCGATATCTCGACAGATGCCAGATCGGTCGAGTTCTCCCTCGGTCTGGCTATCGCCATCGTTTTGATCGGCGCGGCGACCGGAACGCTCGTGTCGATGTTGGGTCTCGGCGGCGGCCTCGTGTATGTTCCTGGGCTGTCGCTCATCCTCGGCTTCGGGCAGCGACTGGCTCAGGGAACGTCACTCGTCGCTATCGTTCCCACCCAGCTCACTGCCGCGCTGGTCCACCTCAAGGCCGGTCGGGTCGATCGCCAGGTGGGTCTCCTGCTGGGGGTGGCAGGCATCATCGGTGCCCTCATCGGTGCGCACCTGGCGTTCACTCTGTCGGCTCCAGTCCTGCGCCGGTCGTTCGCGGTGCTGCTGGTAGCGGCGGGCGTCCTCCAAGCAAGGAACCGCTAAGGGACGAGGATCCTACGGCAGTGGATACAACGTGGAGGGTCTTCCCCGAGCGCCTGCCTGCGCTCCGCCGCGGAGAGCTTGAGGTGACACCCTCCGCAAATCCCCGTCTCGTCGAGCCGGCCAACGGCGACACCTTCCTTGCGTCCCCGAAGCCCCTCGTACAGCTCCAAGAGATCCGGTGGAATCAGCGAAACGGCGGCGATCTTCCGCTCCTCCCGACGTGCCAGCTCGGCATCTATCCCCCGCCAAGCCTCTTTGATCGCCCCATTGAGCCTCCGCTCCTCGGCCTCGACCTCCGCCAGGCGCCCTTCGATCGCGGCGATCTCCTTTTCGAGGGACTCGCGCTGCTGAAGGAACTCGAGGACGCCGTCCTCCGTCTCATTGACCTTCCTGCGTAGGCTCTCGACGTCCAGTCGCAGGTTCTCGGTCTCCTTGGCGCTCATCCCACCTGCGTAGAGGCGGCGTTCCTGCTGCACCACCTTCGTCTCTGCGATCTCGAGTTCCCCGCTCGATCGATCGAGCTCGAGGCTGACTTCGCGCAACGCGCGTTGCCTGTCGGTGAGCTCCAACCGCACTGCCTCCGAGCGAACGTGGGCTCTGCGGTACAGCTCGAGTTCGGGAAGCGACGCCCTCGTTTCGAGCAGCCGGTCGATCTCGGAGTCCACGTGTTGGAGGTCCAGCAGGTCGGCAAGGCTCCTGAACTCGTTCATCGCGGATCAGATGCTACACACCGCCTCGTGTCACGCGCCCGGCGTGCACTAACCTGCTCATCCGCAAGGGCGCTTAGCTCAGCCTGGCAGAGCACCTCGCTTACACCGAGGGGGTCGGCGGTTCAAACCCGTCAGCGCCCACCCGAAGACGACCATATCACCACTCGCAAGAATCCCTTACTAGTATGCCCGGCACCAAGGGAGGGTGTGAGTGACCATGCGGTCGGCGTACCGTGAGGATGATGGTGGAACTCTGCGCCGATATCTCGACGAGATAGGTGCCTATCCCCTGCTGTCTGCGCAGGAAGAGGTCCAGCTTGCCAGATCGATCGAACTCGGCAAGAAGGCTCGCGAAGCGCTCGACACTGGAGAGTTCGACGACCGCATCAAGGCCGAGCGGTTCGCGCGACAGGGCGAAGAGGCTCGTCAACAGTTCATCAGCGCCAACCTCAGACTCGTCGTGTCGATCGCCAAGCGCTACGCAAACTCGGGCCTCGGGCTCCTCGACCTGATCCAAGAAGGCAACCTCGGGTTGATCAAAGCGATCGAGAAGTTCGAGTACCGGAAGGGGTTCAAGTTCTCCACCTACGCGACATGGTGGATCAGGCAGTCGATCACGCGGGCCATCGCCGACAAAGGTCGAACCATCCGCGTGCCCGTGCACATGATGGACACGATCTCCCAGGTGCGACAAGCCGAGAATCACCTGCGGAAGCGATCAGGACAGGTGCCCACCCCAGACGAGATCGCAGACCACGCAGGGCTGGAGGTCCGCAAGGTCATCGAGGCGATGCAGGTGGCGCCAGAGCCGGTGTCGATCTTCGAGCCCGTCGGCGATGAAGAAGCGACGCTTGGCGACTTCATCGAAGACGCCGATGCTCCCGAACCCTTCGACCTGGTCGCCCTGGAGATGAGCAAACGGGATCTGGTCGAAGTGCTGAACAAGCTCGACGACCGCGAACGGACCGTTCTCACGATGCGGTACGGCCTCGACGACGGAGTTCCGCGGACCCTGGACGAGGTTGGCCGTCTCTTCGACCTGACGAGAGAGCGAATCCGTCAGATCGAGTCGAGGGCACTCGCCAAGCTCCGCCACCCCACGAACCCGACGGCGATCAGGAGAATGTACGCTCCCTGATCGTCACCGGACGAGCGCCCACAACTCACGGACGTCCGCCTCCAGGGGCAGGTCCCTCTCTTCACGCCGGGGTCGCCCCCGGCCGCGGCGTCGATAGTACGGCTGGCCTTCCCAGAAGATCACGCCGCCCCATACACCCCAACCGACCCCCTCCTCGAGGGCAGCCTGAAGACACAGGATCCGAACCGAACACTCGGCACACAGTGACTGCGCGACAGCGAGGTCGGCCGGATCTTCGGAGAAGAACAGCTCGTGTCTGCCTGACGCAACACACGCCCCACGCTTGTAGATGTCGTCCACTGGTACTTCCTTCGCCTTCCGGAAAGCGTCCGGCGGCTCGGAAGGACAGTGGTGTCAGAGAGCGAACTGCCGCGGACGCGACGAACTTGCAGATCCTGTTCTAGAGATTCGCATCCGCATGGCACCTCCGAAGGTGAAGTATCGACACCCTATCTCCACGGCCGAGGAGCCGTCAAGGCAATTTCGGGACCTCTGCCTCTAGGCATCCACACGACACACGCGATATGACGGTGATGGAAGGAGGTGATGTCCATGACGAAGGTTGCTGCACGAGTCCGTGCACATCTCGAAGAGAACGGCGTCGCGTTCGAAGTGGAGCCTCATCGTCCCGCCTACACGGCCCAGGAGATCGCCGCGGTCGAGCACGTGCCAGGGAGCGCGTTCGCCAAAGCGGTCATCCTCATGGCAGACGGTTCACCGTTGATGGCCGTCGTGTCCGCCGACCGTCACGTCAGCATCGCCAACGTGTCGGCTGCCGTGGGCTCCGGCGTGCGGCTCGCCGCTGAAGCCGAGTTCGCGCCGCTTTGCCCCGACTGCGAGCGGGGGGCGGAGCCGCCGTTCGGCAACCTGTACGGTATGCCCGTGTATCTCGACGAGGCGTTCACCGCGCGCGAGATGGTGTTCAACGCCGGGAACCACGAGGAGACGATCAGGATGTCGACGACCGACTATGTGGATCTGGTTGCACCGATCCGGGCGGAGCTGTCGTAGAGTAGCGGCCGGCACGTGCTCTCGGCGTGCCGGCCTCACTCGACTCCAAGTGCTGCCAGCGAGGACGTGAGCCGTTCGACATCATCAAACTCGATCGAACGGATGCCGAGTTCCTTCGCTCCCTCCAGATTCAGCGGTCGGTCATCGATGAACACGGCCTCGTCTGGCGCCCTGTGGGTGATGTCCAGAGCGAGTTGGAAGATCTCCCGATGGGGCTTCTTCACTCCGAGGTATGACGATGTCAAGAACAGGTCGAAGATGTCTCGAAGACCGAATCTACCGATCCGGTACTGGTTCAGCTCTCTCGACTCGTTGTTGAGCGTCGAAAGCAGATACCTACCCTTCAAGGTCGAGACGAACTCGAGCGTTCCGGGAATCGCAGTTGACTCTGCGTACATGCCTTCGATGAACTCCTGCCGCGAGAAGCTCCGTGCCCGATAGAACACGGTTCGGTCCAGGTAGTCGTCGAGCGTCATCGATCCGGTCTCGAACGATTCGGACACGAACTCGTGTCGATCCTGGAACTCCTCCCAGTCCAGCCCGAACGCCCCGATGCAGTGACGGCGGGACACGCGATCCCATCCGTTCGACAGCAACACGCCTCCGACGTCGAAAAACAGTACCGAGACAGTCATCCCGCGGCCCCTCTCATCCGACTCTGCCTGTGTAGAGATTGAACGTTCCGTCGCGCAGGAACCCGACAACGGTCATCCCCACCTCGGACCCGAGCTCGATGGCGAGTGATGAGGCCGCCGACACTCCCGCTACACAAGGGATTCCCGCCATCGCTGCTTTCTGGACGATCTCGAACGAGATCCTGCCCGACACCATCAGCACCAAGGACGTCAACGGCCACGCGTCCCTGGCAGCCGCTCCGATGACCTTGTCGACCGCGTTGTGACGACCAATGTCCTCCCTCACGACCTGAAACACACCGTCCATCGTGAACAGCGCAGCGGCGTGCAGCCCCCCGGTCCTCGCAAACGTCGCCTGCCTCTCACGCATTCGCCCCGGGAGCTTCACCAACACGGTGCCTTCGACCGCGGGGCGATCGGGGAACTCGGGCACCGTGATCCGCACTGCATCGATCGACCCCTTGCCGCACACGCCACACGACGACGATGTGTAAAGGTTGCGACGGAATCTGTCGACATCGATCCGTCTGGTGGTGTCCAACCGGAGTCGGTTCTCCCCCACCTCCACGACCGCCTCGAGTTCACTCGGATCGATCAGGATCCCTTCGGACAGCGCGAAGCCCAACGCCAGGTCGGCGTCGTCGCCGGGCGTGCGCATCACGACAGCGATCGGAGTCTCACCGATACGCAGCTCGAGTGGCTCTTCGACCACAACCTGGTCGTGCAACACTGAAGGGGTGCCGTCTTCGAACCGGACGACGTCCCGTTCGGTCGATCTCACGAGGTGCAGGCTAGTGGAGAGGCGCGGTGGGTGAACCAGGTTCGCCTGCTCCCCGTACCTTGTACCTCGTATCGTGATCGTGAAGCAACGCGTTCGGTGGGATACGGCTCGCCCTGCGGTCTCAAACCGATCCCGATCGCGTACCAGGTACAGGGTACGACATAGGGCGGGCTGGCTCGCCCTATGTCTCCACGTGCTGGAAGCCGAACCTGCCCTTGATACACAGATTCCCGCTGGTGATGTCATGATCCAGAGGAGAGGTCACCTTGACGATCACCCCATCCTGCACGTGCA